>Ga0207712_10002832_pt1 | contig 11115 bp, 14 predicted proteins | sample KBSS44metaG_FD_184402 | JGI IMG/M metagenome (GOLD analysis project Ga0207712, IMG submission 184402) | Switchgrass rhizosphere microbial communities from Kellogg Biological Station, Michigan, USA - KBS S4-4 metaG (SPAdes) (version 2) | ecosystem: Host-associated > Plants > Roots > Rhizosphere... | reverse complement strand
GACATTGGCTCCGGTCATCTCTTTTTTGGTCCTCATAGTAAAATAAAAGGCAAAGCTTCCGAGCCGCAAAGAGTGATGATCGCCCTTGAAGACGATGATGTCAAAAGTGCTTTTGCCAAGCTTATTGCCGCAGGAGGCAGTGCAATAGCCGAACCTTACAACCCAGACCCGGACAACAAAGACTTTTGGCTCGCCACCGTCGCCGATCCAGAGGACAACTACCTGCAGCTCGCTAGCCCCATGTGATTTGACGCATACGTGCACCGCTCGCAGTTCGGTATTTATAAACCGAGCGAAGTTTGGTAGGATGAACCCTGAACATGCAAAAAAATGTGGCAAACATATGGTCAGCGATCCCCGGGTGGATAAAAATAGCTGCGGCTTCGGTAGGCGTATTGCTGATCGTGGCCTTCTTTATCGTCGGCTGGCTGGTGTCAAGCAGAGCCCTCAAGGTCACTCCGCAAACGATAACGTATGACCAAACAATTCTGGCCATCAACGGCAATACCTATACGATACGAGGAGGCACCTACAGCATAACCGGTATCGTGGGCGGCATCCGGCCCGACGGCACCATGATTGGTATCTTTAGCGCACCTAGTAACGTCAATAACACCGCCAATACCTCCACTAGAACACTGATGGGTACCGCGTCTCCGGAGTTGCGGGTAGGTGACAAAATCTCGCTGCAGGGCAATATATGGACGAGCGATCCCGAAAAGGCCTTGGGCCTTGCGTTTCAAAACGTCTCATATGCTTCTCCCCTCGGAAATATGGGAGCGTGGCTGATACCGGGGTCCAGCACGACAAAATGGGTGATTGGCGTGCATGGCATTGGCGCGGATAAGACCGAGATGCTTCGGTTTGTAAAGCCGGCACATGATGCCGGGGATACCATGCTCGTCATCAACTACCGCAACGATGTCAACAATCCCCCGTCGCCCGACAACTATACACATCTCGGAGATACCGAATGGCAAGATGTGGAGGCGGCCGTACACTATGCCCAAACTCAGGGCGCCACGGATATCCGACTATACGGAGATTCATTGGGCGGCTCGTTGGTCCAAAACTACTTGCAGCGTTCCAAAACCGACCGCTCGCTGATTTCCAGAGTTATTCTAGACTCTCCAGCCCTAGATTGGAACGAAGTCCTGCGGCGCCAACTGCAAAAGGGCGGCTACCCCTCATTTATTTACTATCCCGGGACAATCTTGCTCAGACTCCGGGCGGGGATCAACGTACAGAATCTCAGTACGCAACCTGATGAAGTCAGCAAAAAGACTCTCATTATCCATAGCTCGGATGACCCGACGGTCCCCCAAGACGCCAGCAAGCGTCTTGCAGGGGCGCGGCCCGACCTGGTAACGCTCGTTGATTTTAAAAAGGGCGGGCACCTGCGCTCCTGGAACAACGACCCAGCGAGATATGAGCAACTCATAATTGACTTCTTATCGCAGTAAATTCCAAAAACACCTGTGCTAAGAGTCACGAACAGTTATACTGTAGCTATGTTTTGTTAAGTGCATCGGCAGGGAGTGGCCAGTCTGTTGGATACTAAGAAAAATACCTACTCGAAGTTGAAAAAACATGCGCCGTATGCCAGTGCGCTGCTGGGTGGAGTTGGCTTTTTGGCAAATGTCGCCGGCGTGGCGGGACTGGTTTTAGATCACGCGAATGAGCTGGTCGTGTTTGCTTCGGTACTGGCATCTGTCTGTGGATTATATTTGCTGCTAAAACGCTGGGGCAAAACAGTCGATGCCTGGGTGCTACTGGCCGTGTTACTTATGCTTGCGGGCAGTGTAGTACTGACGTTGGCCCTCAAAAACCGCACCAGCGCTGGCCGGCGCATACAGCAAGACACCGTCCAGACCACCACCGGCACAGATCGAGATACCTCAGCTACTGGCGGTACTGGCACCGGCGACAAGATACCGGACGTCAGTGGCGATCATACGGTAGTGTCCCACAGGAGTCTCAAACTGCTGTCACAGGAAGGCCTGGACATCGACGACCAAAAAGCGGCCATCCTGGAACAGCAAAGTACCGCCCACGCCCCAAGCGATATCTATCTGAGTAATTACCCGTCGCTGTTCGTCACAGTCAATAAGTTTTTCAAATATCAACCTCCGGGGCAAAGTACTGGCAACACCGATAAGGACGAGTACAATTCCTGCCAAAGCCTGATTGCCCATAGCCAGCTGGGCGAACAGATTATCGTGCCGGTCGCCCTCAAACCCGGGCAGCAATATTGCCTGATCACCACTGCGGGCAAACTGGCGCTCATGACGCTACAAGAACTAGACAGCAGCGGCAATGACCCGTCACAATACAGCGCCAGTATCTCAGTAAAAGTATGGAATTAAAAGCCGGCTTTGTTTGCTATACTACAAGCATGCAAAAAATAGCAACACGGGTTTTCATAAGCGCATCGATTATCTTTGGTGTTTTGGGGATTGTAACCGTTCTGACGGCAGCCGGTCCGAACAAGCCAGACTCGGTACTGACGCAAACCCTCATCAAACTTTTACTCATAACCGTTTTCGTCATACTGCCGTCGTTCGCGTTAAGTGTTTCTAGCAAGTATTTAAACGGCAAAGATAACTGACATAGCCTTGCGGATCTGGTACTAGCGAATTGCTGGTGAGGGATCCCTTGCTATTGGACCGTCTTCAATCCTGGTTATGCAACCAGGCGACAGCCTCGTCAAGACTGTCAAAGCCCTTGAACTTAATCTCGCGGTCCAGATGCAAGGCATCCAGGGTAGAGAAAAACAACGTACGTACGCGGCTCTCGCCCATAACGATAGCGACTTTTTTAAAGGCGCGCAGCTTCCACAAGATGCCCATCGACTTAGCCTGCATAGGAATGCTGACAGCAGATGTATCCACCTCGCGAATGTCGTCCAATAGCTTATCGATATTTTTTTCTTTAGCTAGTGCCAACGCCGCGTTAGCTGGCGCGTCCAGCTGCGCCTCATCCAAGGCGCCCCACGTTTTTAGATGAATGTAGCCGTCTGCGGCCTTGACTGAGAATTGTTGCCCACCTGAATCCATATTTTCATTTTACGTCCTGTGCCGCCAAATGCAATGCATTCTTTTGAAAATTAGACAAAATCATATACCATGTTTTTATATTCAGGGGGGTGGTACATGAAGGAACAGCTACAAGCACTACTTGCAGAGACGTGGCAAAGCAGAGTGTTCGGTGACACGTTCACCGACGAAGACCCGCGTGCCGTACAAGCCTGGGCCGAAACACATCTGGGCGATCTTGCCGACCGCACGGCAAGCGAAACAGTCGCCATGATTGCTGCGGGCATGCCTGAATGGGACGCGGCAAAAACTACCGAAGCAGCACGGAACAGCACACTCAAAACAACCGCCTTCGGTATAGCGCTCACGGGCGGGCAGGTGCAGCATCCAGATTTGCTCGTCCGCTTTGGCACCGCGGTCAATGGCATGTACTGGGGCAACGATCAAGTGGATGGTGGCGGCCCGGTGGCCGATGTCACGATAGACGCCATCAATCAACTGCTTGGCCGAGACGCCGAGCAGCGCTCCGGCTCGGCCAGCGAACCCGTGGTGCGCGCACGTCTCGCTGCGCTCCGGCACATCGACAGCAACATTCGTGCGTTTGCTCGGCCAGAAGACGTGCCGTATGTACGGGATTGCTTTTACGGCCAGGTGCTCGGCAACGAAGTAGCCGTACAACTGCTAAGCCGAGAATACGCTGCTGCCACGGACAAGGAAGCATTTCTGGCAGCGCATGCCACGGTATTCGCCGATGCCTCAACCATTAGTGCGGGGTTCCCCAGCATCTCCTCCGGCCTCTACAGCATATGGCGGCGACAGGAATCGCTGCCGCCACTCGCCGAAGTCTACGACAGCCGGGACATGACAACTCTGTTGCAAGTCTCCAACGTCTTCGCCCGACTACTCGATGAACTGGGCGACTGGCCTAAGGACGGTCGCGGCCTGGGCCGGAACGAGCCGGTCCCGAACACGTTCGTGCTCAATATCTTTAATCAGTACGACCCTACGGTCGTGGAAGAATACTGCAAACTCGCCTGCATTCCGGAAGACGAACGACCCGGGCTGCACGAAGCCATAGCCAATTTTCATAGCGATGAATCCGGCCACGGCCGCCGCATCATCGCAAGCTTGTGCGCACAAATCAAACGTCACTATGCCGAGCTGCCGACGGATGTACGCACCACTTTTGACCGGTATATCAAAGCGGCAAAACGCGTCGGCGAGATCTCGCTCATTAACGTGCTGGGCGACGAAGCCCTCCGGCCTCAGCAATAGATACCGCAATGCACAGAGTTGCCGCCACCCCAACATTCAGCGAGACGTACGCCGCCAGATTAACACAAACTGAGGCCGGTATAGCCGCCTTTTGCGATCAACTGCCAGCGGAAGAGAGTGACGAGATCGACGAATTCACCCGCGCCGCGTTGGATGGCTACACGGCGCTGCTGCGGGGGCCAGGCAAACGCATACGCGGCGTGTTGGCTGTCACCGGACATGAGTGGGGCAATGACATGTATCCCTCTGAAACTGACGTATCGGATGGTGATGCCGCCGTAGCCAGTGGTGCAGCTGGCATCGTGGAAGCCCTACATGCCTACCTCCTCGGCTTCGACGACATGGCCGACCGATCCAGTCGCCGGCGCGGTCTGCCGACCGTGCACGCTCACATGACGACTTTCCTGCAAGAGAGGGGCGTAGGAGACGACGCCCCGGAACTGGCGCGCAGTTACACGGAAGTAGCCGGCCTCATTTTGCAGCACGAAGCCCAAGCAACATTGCTGAGCCTGCCGACGGCGCCGGATCGTATCCAACGCGCAGCATATATCCTCAACAAAGGCCTGGCTAGAACTGGCTACGGACAGGGCAGAGACATGCTACCCACGGCTCACAGTAGCGGCGTGCGCCACGCGCTACAGACCGCTACTGACAAGACAGCCCACTACACCTTCACGCTGCCATTCCAAATAGGAGCAGCGCTGGCCGGCGCCCCGCTGCCGGCGTTACACGATATCGAACCGTATGCGTTTTTCTCCGGTGTAGCATTCCAGGTGCGTGACGATATCATTGGCATCTTTGGCGACCCTACAGTCACCGGCAAAGACGTAGAGAGTGACATCAAAGAAGGTAAAACGACCATCCTCGTGGCGCTGGCCCGAGAAAAGGCAAACGAACGCGGCCAACGCATACTAGACGCCGCCCTGGGCAACACGGCCTTAGGGCCCGCCGACGTCCAGGCATTTTTGGATGTCATACGCGAAACTGCGCTCGAGCTAGCAAACGCACTCGTCGATCGCTCCATAGCCCAGGCAATCGACGCCCTCCCATCACACTGGCCAGCACAGCATATACAATTTCTGCACGATCTGGCCATTAGCGGTGCGCAGCGTCAAAAATAAATCCTCCGAGCTATCCCGCCCGCATCAAGCCGGTTGATGATTGCTAATATGAGCCATCCGGCTTATGCTAAGAGTATTACTAACAACGGGGGTGGAAACTATGAAAATGAACGCATTAGACAAGTTAGCAATGCTGCTACTTATTATTGGCGGCTTTAACTGGGGACTCATTGGCTGGCTCAAATACAATCTGGTGGACAAAATCTTTGGAGTTGGGTCGACCATGTCGCGTGTCGTGTATGCCGTTGTCGGTGTAGCGTCACTGTATTGCATACTCAGCATGGTCAAAATGATGAGTAGTCCGGCCAAAAAAGCTTAATCCAGCACTTCTTGCATGGCAAAAACAATCACCACCAAGGGATTGGTTCGTTTTAACTTGATCATGGCCGGGCTCCATACCGTGCAGGCTCTCGCGGTCTACGTCTTGAGTAGTCCAGACCGTGGCGTATGGGGCATAACGGCCAACAATCTGACCCTCGCTCCCGGCTCAACTGCCGCCAAACCGGTTCTGGCGTCGGCTACGCACACTATTTTTCATGTCAACTTAGCCCACCTGGTTATCGGATTTTTTCTCTTGAGCGCGGTGGCCCACCTCTTTGTGGCAACCATCTATCGCAGGCGCTACGAAGCTAATCTGCAGCACGGCCTCAATAAGGTACGCTGGATTGAATATGCGCTGAGCGCCAGCACGATGATGATAGCCATCGCCTTGCTGTCCGGCGTCTACGATCTTGGCTCACTGGTGATGATCTTCGGGCTAACAGCCATCATGAATCTCCTGGGGCTGGCCATGGAGGTCTACAATCAGGGGCGCGAGAAAGTCAACTGGCTGGCGTACAACATCGGCGCTTTGGCAGGTATCTTGCCTTGGGTAGCAATCGCCATTTACTTTTGGGCGGGCGAAACCTATGGCTCCGGGCACATCCCGACATTCGTCTACTACATCTATGGCAGTATTTTCTTGTTTTTTAACTGTTTTGCCGTTAACATGTTCCTGCAGTACAAAAAGGTGGGGAAGTGGCGCGATTATCTGTATGGCGAAAAGGTCTACATAATCTTAAGCCTACTGGCTACCATCGTGTCGCGTAGGGCCTCATCCACCAACTGCAAGCGGACGTCTCAACAAGCAAGGTGTCGCTAGTAACCTCCCCGTTTATACTCGGGGAGCTCGAAAGGATTCTAGTGGCCAAATTTGGTCTTACCAAACAAGGAGCAAAATTGCGGACACGCCTGTTGTCTCGCGTTGCCAATGTCGTACAGCCTAAGCGTATAGCTCCAGTATCGCGTGACACTAATGACGACCCCATAATTGCAACGGCTATCACCGGCCAAGCCGAATATATTGTTACGTTCGATTATGATCTGCTGGTCTTAAAGAAGCACGAAGACATACAAATTGTGACGCCAGACGACTTCAAAAAAATTATCAGCGCATGACTATAGACCCCCGCCTCAACGACATCGACGATTGCCTGTACCGGGTGGCGGCGCGGGTGCTGGTTGTTCAAGACGACAAAATATTATTGGTAAAAGAATCTGTCGGCGGTACATGGTGGGCGCTCCCTGGCGGCGGGGTAGACCATGGTGAAACGGTTGAGTCGTCACTAGTTCGCGAGATAGAGGAAGAGCTGGGCGTGCCAGCTCAAGCGGTTTCGTCCGACTTCCAGATTGTGCATTACAACATTGGCAAGGTCGTCAACGCCATCCCGCGCATGAATCTGTACTTTAAGGCGTCGCTCCCGGCTGGATCACTAAAGGCAACTAAGCACGTCGAAAAATGGGCCTGGTTTACGAGAGACGAATTTTTGAAAGCAGCTATGCATGCCTCTTACGATAAGGCCGTACTCGCCGACGTCATTTTTGGCAGTTGACGCTGTGTTGCCGGCCAAAGGATAGACAGCCAGTGAGCCAACGCTAGACTTCGTCTATGTGCAGATGAATCGCCTTATCGCTATAATTGACGACGTTCATGTACATACTGTAGCCGTCGGTGTTATCTATCCGAACAACTTGGGTCGATACATCTCCGTCAGACAAAGACTCGGGCTTAATGTGCACCGAAAAGCCCTTGAGATTGTAATTATTGGCGAATGAGCCAAGTCGTATTCGCATTTGACCTCGCGCGGCAACTGCGACAGTTTTAGGAATAAGAGGAGTATTGCTATACATATTTATGCCTCCGGTTAAAGGCCGCGTGCATAAAAGCCGTGCATATCGCTGGGCCTATGCAGCGTCCACTTGAGTAAACAGAAGTTAAGTGGTACGATTGTTATCTGAGACGTACGGAAGTACCTTGGTGGATGCTTATCTTATAGATTTAGAAAAGGTGTCGTTTCAAATGTCACTCATTCCTTTAAAAAATATTTTTACGCATATATGTGTAATTTCACTTTTACATGGCGATCGTTCTCGGTCAAGCTTAATTGCACATATTTTATAAATGTTTAATCTTTGGCCGTAGTAAAATAATCTGTGAAGGCTGGTAGGAGCAAGGTGGACAATCGCGAAAAGGGCAAGCTCAGATTGCCGCACAAACTCATGAGGACTTGAAACATGATTGTGCATTTCATTGGCTCAAAAAGTGAGATAAAAGAGGAGTTACCTTACTATCGTGCCATCCTTGCGAAAGTTAGAGAGCTAGGACATGAAATTGCACGAGATTGGATCGAAGAGGTTCATAGCCTAGCTCAGCACGGCAGACTTAAAAAGGAAACTGAGTCCTGGAATCAGATTGATAAAGAAAACACTGACGCAATTGCCAGTTCGGACGTTATCATAGTCGAAGTCACCGCCAAAAGCTTTTTTGCGGGATACCAGGTCGCTCAAGCGGTACTCCAAAAGAGACCAGTTTTAATTCTTACTAGAGACGACTCAGCTCTTGCCATATCTGGGCTCAGCACACCGACTGGCTTTGTAAAAAGCGTCGTGTACGATCTTGATAGTCTTGAGTCAATCCTTAGTGATTTCCTAAAAGAGCACACTATCAAAACGCGAGATCTACGATTTAATTTTTACCTCGACCGGACAACGTACGCTTACCTTCATTGGATGGCAGCCAAAACAGGCAAAACAAAAGCGCAAGTGATACGCTCTATGCTTGAGCGCGAGATGAGTAAGCCTGAGGATTGAAGCTACAGATCTGCCTGAAGGCGCACTCTTTTAGACTTTTACTGCATCCTGCCATCTTGATTTCTTGCTTTCGAGGCTAGCCGCTTTTTTCGGAAAGCAACTGGGGCATATCCAAACTCAAAATCACGTAAAGGTCCGACTATACCTGCAAATGCAGCACCCCAAAAAAATTCGGTTAAGGGGGTAATGCCGAACAAAAGTGGGGCCCTGCCGTAGAGCAAGTAGTAGTGTTCCAAATATCCCCGCGCAAAAATAAGCAAAAGCATCTCTGTCAAGGCTAACAAAGACCCCCCCCCAACAAGGCAGAGAAAAGCGTTTCGACAACGAGGTCTCTGCGCACGATCATTACGACTGCAGCAGGCAGGATAAATCCTATTGTGCTGGCGTAAATGCTATTCATCCATTGTCTCAGCACTAAGATAGCGAGCACTTCGCATACCACAAGCAACGGGACAATCCAAAGGTGAGGATAACCTTTTCGCCGTAATCTCTTGTGGAACACGGCATCGTAAAGAGCAGCACATATGCCGCCGAAAGCAAAACCAAAAAAGACATCTTCGATGCCGCCTAGCCTGCCGATCTGGAAAAGCAGTGGCGGCCGCCAATAGTCTTGAAAGAAGACCGTCTCGGAGAGTACTCCCACTGCAGCAACTGCCAATCCCATTTTTGTCATGCGACGGCGCAAATCCTTCCTTACACGGTATATTGCAGCAAAAATAAGCAGGCCTATTAGTGAGCCGAAAAAATACAGATGTGCATGAATAAATTCGCTCATGTTGCTTGTGCTAATTGTAAACTATATCCACCGGATTGTACCCACGACCGGGTCGCTGTTTTGCTACACTAGCACTATGAGCTTCATCAGCAGCGTTTTTTATTTCTTTACGCCGTATGCCGATGCGCGGGAGCAGGCTGTTGGACGTTTTTTTACATATCTGACGGAACATAGTAGTCAGTCGCAAACGCGGGCTCGATTGGGTGCGCTGCTGCAGCGTAACATTGCAGTTATCAGCCTGTGGACCGAGTATCGTTACAAAGGCTACGGCTACCTGCATAAATTGCAGCGCAAGAAACTGTATGTCAATCTGGAGCTCATCGCGCAGGATTTCGACCGCTTTTACGCTGACAACACATCGCCAAGCGAGAAAGCCATAACGCGCATCCATCAACTGGCGCCACACGCCACAGTCGATCCGCCCAAGGTGGCTTTGCTCCACGCGCTCATGCTTTACTTTTCACCGACCCGCGGATTGTACGAGTACCGCCAATCTAGCTCATTCAGCAGGCTGTTGCGCGATCCGGCGCGCGAAAAGCTAGTGGGAGACTGCAATCAAATCGTTACCTTGTACATCTATCTGTATTCCCGCTACCACGACGTGCACGATCTTCAGATTCGCATGTTGCCCGGACATGTCGCGCTGCATTGCCAGGGGATTGATATCGAAACAACCAACGGCACGTTCGTAAACTACGATGCCAAAGCCAACAGTCTGTTGCCCATAGAAGAAATCGTCAGCACCAACCTGCTCGATACGACCGATACCTATCTGTACACGCACGAAGTCGACGCCAAGGAGTACCTGCAAGCGGCGCGCTTAGCATTTATTCTGTCGCACAACCGCGACGTCGTGACCCAAAACCTGAAAGCCGCGTACGGCATTCTGATCAACGCGCTTATGAAGCGTAACAACTACCACCAGGCACTTAAGTATGCGCTAGCCAGCCGCGACGCGGCGCTCCTCGATATTGTCGGTCACAATGGCACCGTATACGAGATGGCGCACCACAACTACACTGCGGCACGACGCTTCGCACAGCACGCCTCCAAGCGCGACGAGTTAATCCACAATAGCTGGCAAGCCCAAGGTGCCTACCACTATAAGGAGCACCGCTACGACGACGCCATTAAGGCGTTTGAGCGTATTGACAACCAATCATCTATACGCCAATGTTACGAAGCCTTATTTTTTGAAGCGCAGACAAAGCTTGGCTCAAGGAAGCTGACTGCCGAAACCATCAAACAGCATGCTGACGTCATCAAGCGCATGCACGCCTACGCCAAAAAGTCCGGCAACGAGGCATTGATGGAATACACCCGCGAACTACACAAAAGTTTGTAGTACACTAGCCATCATTGAATAAGCTTGCATTATGTGATATAATGATTTCACAAAGGATTACAATTATGGCTAAGAAAACTACTACATCCCCTATCAAACGCGAAACGCGGCACTTCCGCAGCACCACCGGTCCTATTCCAGGAAGCCGGCATGCGGTTGACACACTGAGCGGTATGGGACGGCCCGAGGTCAGTATTGCCTCGCAAAGTGACAAACTCGTAACAGTAAGGCTGGTGATCGGGCGAGGCGCCGTAGTAGGTAGTGGCCTCAGTCTGGATGTGGTTGCAACGCCGTCCGGTTCTGCGGCTTTTAACTTAGACCCTGAAACAGGGGAGCCAACCATTGTCGCGACAGATACGTGCAGAGATATAGTGGTGCTCACCTCTCGGAGTACGGCAGTAGAGGCCGTTAGCCTTGACGGTGGTGCCAGCGAAG
>Ga0207712_10002830_pt1 | contig 11117 bp, 14 predicted proteins | sample KBSS44metaG_FD_184402 | JGI IMG/M metagenome (GOLD analysis project Ga0207712, IMG submission 184402) | Switchgrass rhizosphere microbial communities from Kellogg Biological Station, Michigan, USA - KBS S4-4 metaG (SPAdes) (version 2) | ecosystem: Host-associated > Plants > Roots > Rhizosphere... | reverse complement strand
AAGCTCAAGGGCACCTTCCTCGATATGTACTCCACCAGCCCAGTCCACTACCCCTCCTACTACAACCTCGGAGCCCGCACCGGCCGCCTCTCCTGCACCCGACCCAACTCCCAGCAAATCCCCAAGCATAGGGACGGGATCCGCTCCATTTTCGTTCCTATGGCGGGACGGCTACTTATCGAAGCCGACTACAAAGCCGCTGAGTTGGTCGGACTTGCCCAGATCTACCACCTTCGTTATGGCGGGAGTCTACTGGGAAAGCAGCTCAACGCTGGATCTGACCCCCATATCACTACAGCTAAACGTGTGTTTGGCGAAGCTGAATTCAACAAAGCAACGGCTCCAGAGCAAGCGAAACTAAGGCAGGGCGCCAAAGCCCTCAATTTCGGCGTCCCCGGCGGCCTCGGCTACCGCAAGTTCGTCAGCTACGCGAAGCGCACCTGGGGCTTTGCCTGCACCCCCGACGAGGCCCGCTCTCTTATCCAGGCATTCCGTTCCTCCGACCCCGAACTCTACAGGTACCTGAATGAAGGCCAAGACCCCAAGACCCGCCTCGAGACCGCTGCACGCAACCTGGGCATTTCTTTCAGCGCGCTTATCACCGCTCTCGACGCTTGGCGCGACCCTGATTCGGAAGCTTGGATTCCTCATGTTGCTAACAGTCGCCTTGGCATGTTTGTGCGTGGCTCTTATAAGCTACCTATTCGCCTACGGCCCGGCTTTGATCCTCGGTTCGATTTGTTTAGAGTTTCTGCAACCGTACCTACAGGTCGGATCCGAGGCCGCTGTTCATACACCGAAGCCCACAACTCCCCCTTCCAAGGCCTTATTTCAGATGCTTTCAAACTCTCCCTATGGGCGCTGTTTAGGGTCCACCGGCTGGACCGAGCATTATTTAGTCCGGTCGCAGGCATCCACGACAGTATCCTTATCGACGCTGAACCCGACCGAGCAGAACAGGCAAAACTAACTCTTGAAGAGTGCATGCTTTCTGGACTCAGGGCCGTCTGCCCAGATATCAAGGGTGAAGTCGACCTAATTGGCCCTCTGGAGCGCTGGGGCACGTCTACCACAGCCTTCGGACTTGCCAAATAGAGCATAACTTATACATTGCTTTCCTGATCTAAACCTGCTATAATACGTCCTTCGAGCCAAACTTAGGCTTATGGGACTTGTGTGGGACTGTACAGCAGGCAGAAGGGTGTCGGCTTCGAGCGCCGTACTGCGCGCAAACTTCGCGACGCAGGCTACGAATGCTCCCGCGTCCTCGAATATGACGGCCATTCGCATGGCGTCGATCTTCAGGTCGGAGTCAAGTTCCGACCTTTCAGTGAGGACCACCCGCCAGTAACTCACTGGCTTCCCGTCGCCATCCAGTGCAAATGCACTAAACGGATCGGCGACGGCCCCCTCGGCCTGGAACAGGCCCGGCTTGGCGCTCCCGAAGCCAAGCTCTGGGTATGCATTCACTCCTGCGATAGGAATCTTTGCATTTGGTGGCAAACACCGACGGGCCAATTCGGAGCAACGAAGATCTGGGCGGAGTTCTTGAAACTCCTAAAAGCCCAGGAACCCTTCCACTCCCAGCAGCCCGCTTCGTTGCCGTCGCAAACAGCGATCCCTCCCCTATCGCCGACGACTTCGAGCCCACCGCTGCCCACCGCGCCCTCTCCACTACCCTCTTCGAGACGCAAGCGACCTCCTTCCTCGAGCTCGCAGAAAAGTCTGGCGTCTCGCGGTCGCACATATACCGCATTCTCGAAGAGCCCGACGCAGTCAAATGGATCGTCGCAAACTCTGCGCGCACCATGGAACTCGCGCTCGCGGCCGTTCACGCCCGCCTCCTCCACAAGGCGCTGAACGACAAGACAGTCTCGGCGCTGAAACTATATCTCCAGCGCTTCGACAAGGACTTCAAGGTTCAGAGCAACTCAGTCTCTGGCGAAAACGTCCAGATCAACAACTTTTCCTCTTACAGTCTGGACGAACTTGAGCGACTCGCAGGACTCAAAGAGCGACGGCTGGGTGTGGCCGGTAGCCGAGAGGGAAAAGATAGTATCGATCATGAAGGAGCTAAAGGCTGATTTCCACGGGGTCCTCGTCTCCGAGACCGGGGAAATGCAGTTCCCTATCGGCCTCGACGCGAGGGGCGACCTAATGTACTACGCCGCCCCGGCAGCCAATATCAGAAACCTTGACGACGCCGAAGCATTCGCGAAGGCCGTCAGACACTGGTGTAAGAGCGGGAAACGATTCTAAGTGGATCAACGGCGGGCAGAACTGGAGAAGAAACTCGGCGCCATTGCCGAGCTCGAGCGTCGGAAATCCGAAGCGCCTCTCTACTTCTTCCAGCCTATCCCCAAAGTCGCTCCCTTCTTCGCCCACAAAGCCAACATTCGGATCTTCTGCGGAGGCAACCGATCCGGCAAAACAGAACACGGTTGCGCCGAGGACGCTGCATTCGCTCTCGGCTACCGGCCCTGGATCCTACGCGAAATGGGCCTTCCACTGCCAAATCCCTGGTGGAAGCGGCCGGAGTCTCTCCCCGAGGCAGCTATTTGTTTCACTGGCGCGGGCGTCCGAGTGCCCGTCCCGAACACTGGGGTAGTCGTGACAGGGCTATCCATGCGGCAGGGAGTCGGCCAAACGCTGGCCGTCAAGCTCCGCAAGCTCCTCGGGGAGGCGATAGAGACGGAACACATAAGTCACGCCGGCACTCCGGCGGACATGATCCTCAAGAATGGCAGCAAGATCCACTTCCTCTCGGACGAGCAGCCAGCGCTGGCCTTCGAGTCCTTCGCGGTCCACTGGTTTCACTGCGACGAACCTATCCGACGCCGCGTATTCACTGGGCTACGCCGTGCTGGAGTTGATAATTACGCCCGCGGTTGGTTATCTTTCACGCCTCTCGGGGCTAACGCTCACTGGATCTGGAAAGACCTCTACAGCAAGGCCGACGACAAGAAAGTCGCGGTCTGGACGTGTTCGATCTTTGATAACACGTATCTGCCTGCCGAGGCCGTCAAAGACTTCGCCGAAGACCCCGCAATCGCGGAAGTCGAAAAGGAAGCCCGTCTCTATGGCCGCTTCCAGCACCTCCTAGACCGGGTCTACCCGCAGTTCGACCCGGACGTCCACGTCGTAGACGACTTCGCCATACCGCACGACTGGTATACGGGCATGGCGGTGGACCCTCACTCCGCCCGCCCCTTCGCCATAGTCTACTTCGCGGTCGCCCCCAGGGGGGACATTTACATATTTAAAGAATGGCCGACCTCGGACTTTACGAAGATCAGACGTGATAGTCGGGACGTACGAGCTTATGCCATGCTCCTCCGGGACCTCGACGGGGACCGAGAGATTTCGGTACGTCTGGCGGATCCTAACAGTGCCCCACGTCGTGATGTTACCCGCGGTCAGTACGTCTCTTCATGGGTTGATCTATTTGCTCCCTATGGAATCCACCTCAACACGAACCTGAACGACCGCCTCGATTACGGCGAAGGCTGCGTCCGCCAGCTCCTCAGCTACAACACGAAGGAGCCCATTACAGCAGCCAACCGCCCGAAACTGTACGTCTTCGCCTCCTGCCTCAATACGACCGCCGCCCTCAGCTTCTACACGATCAAGACGAAGCAGAACGCTGACGACGGCCTGAAGGACGAGGAGCGCTCCGAGGACTACAAGGACTTCGCTGACGTAGTTCGCTATATCGCTGTCTCTGGCGCAGCTCGGGCCGCTCTCGACGACAGCCCCTCCTATATGCCGAGCTTTGGTGATACCGATGATGACGACCTCCCGACGTACGCTGTCTAAAGAGAGCGAAGCGCTGAGCGCCCTCGCTTGGTTCTTCGGCTTCGCAGCCATTGTGCTGTTTATCTGCGCCGTCGCAGGCTGCGCTGACATTGCCAAGATCGGCGAGCTTCTCACAACTAAGGCTCCGGGGTCTATCACTGCCCCGGGCGACGATATCACGCAGAGCATTTTCGGTCTCCTCGCCAACCCACTCAACTGGAATATGTGGGCTCAACTGGGCGCCGGACTCTCAACTGTAGCCGGCGGCTATCTGGTATGGCGAAAAGCTAAGGGGGGCCGCGTCTGATTACGCCGGCCTCGATAAATCAGCGCAGGCTGCAGGCGGCAAGCCGCGACAAAGCAAAGCAGCAGATGCTGGAAGCCTATGGAGGTAAGTGTGCCGGCTGCGGCATAGACGACCCCGTAGTGTTGACTTTGGATCATATTCATGGGGGCGGAGGGGCCGAGCGCAAGAGCATTTCTCAGGCCAGGGACGCTGCATTTTACTCTAAGCGCCTCGGCTATCCCAAAGACAGATTCCAGCTGCTTTGCGCGAACTGCAACATGCGGAAGATGGTTTTAGAGCGGCGACAGGCCGCTGCTTGGAACAAAGATCCGTCATAGAGTGGGGCCCGCCCGGGCGCGCCAGCCAAATCAAGTATCCGGGCTTCTTTTCCTTTGGAAGTTAAGGGCAGTACAGCACGGACTCGGGAGCAGCGTAGGAAGCTATTAGGCCTCTACGGAGGCCGCTGCGCCACTTGCGGGCATGCCGACACGAGAGTGCTCGAGCTCGACCATATCCATGGCGGAGGCACCCGCGAACGCCGCCAGCGCCACCACCAGAAGCTCTTCAGGGCTCTGATCGCCGGCGAAGAAGATCGTACCAAGTTCCGCCTCCTCTGTGCGAACTGCCACAAGATACATGGCCGAAGGTAAGATCAACGTCAACCTGATCAAGGTCTTTCAGGGCGTCCGCCACGATCGCCTCCGCGCCCTATGGAACGGGTGGGCTTACCGCCACAGAGACGAATTCACCCTCCACTGGTGGTCTAACCCAGGGTGGTTCGGGCACGCAGAGGCCCTCCAGAGCATGTGGGAGGAAGAGCTCCGCCGCCCCGAGCGCTTCGCAATCATTACTGAGGCCGACTTCCTCCCCGGCCGGGCCTTCAATCTCTCTCACCTCTGCACGCCCGAGCGTCCTATCGTCGCGGCTGAGTATTGCACGAGAGACCCAGAGACGCTCGACCTCACGCACTACAACTGCCCCGGGGCCTGGTACCTGCTGATTGATAAGGACCACGCCCCAAAGTTGAACTTCCGTCCTGCAGGCAAGCATAACGACCCCTGCAACGACCTCTGCGACAAACACAAGATCTGGTTCCTACCGCAGAAAGACTGCCTCCCCCGGCACTACGGAACCAGTATGGCCAGTGGCGAGCACCTCTTTTGGTCGCGCCACCTGCATGACGATCCTGAGCTCGTTGTAGCCGGGGTCAAACTCGGGGACATGCAGCACGCCCACGACAACGCCGTTAAGGAATGGAAGGTGGCACAGACTTCTACCCCTACAGGTGTTCTATGAAAACGACCCGTCCTGATATCTACGCGTTTTTCGGTTGCAAAGGAAAGTAACCCGTGGGAGATAGCCGCGCTCAAGCGCTCCTCGAAAAACTCGCCAACAAGTCGAGCCTTGTAGCCACCAACAACGTCACCACGGCAACAACTTCCGCCCTCGTGGCGGCGGCGACGACCGGAGCCATTCGAGTCTACTCGATTCACTGGTCCTTCCAGGCTACCACCAGCCTTTCTAATCTCACGCTCCAGGACGGTTCGAACGCCGTCTTCAATATCGTTGCCCCCGCCAGCACCTCCGACACCGGCTTCTTCTCCTTCGGCGAGCGTCCCTGGATTCTCTCCCGCGCGTCTGCCCTCAATCTCGTGCGGTCAGCCGCCCTCACTGCCTGCCGCGTAACGGTTCAATACGACATAGCGTGAAGTATCTGAATAAGAGCTTCAGCGTCCCAATGCCCGGCTCCGTCTCAGACGAGGACTGGGCGAGGTGTTTCTCATGCCCGCAGACTTCGACAAGTGTGTCAGTTCCGGCGGACGCGTCCGCACCAAGTCCCTCCCCAACGACAAGTACGTCCACCTCTGCTTCAAGGACGGCAAGTCCCACGCCGGCTACCCGAAAAAGAAAGCCAAAAAGTAAATGAGAACCGCCGCCCTTATCAAGTGTGTAGAGAAGATCGTTTTGGCACTAATCCTCGGCACCTCCTTCCACGCGGGCATGAAGGAGCTCTCGTTCGAGACCTCCCGCGCTGTTGAGGCCCAGCTGGATTGCCAGATAAAGTTCCAGAATTTAATGCGCTCGGGCATGCTCCCCAGTGAATCCATTGAGCAGTAAGGTCGTTCTCTGCGCCCTTGTCCGCTGCCACAAGCGTGACAAGACACTCAAGATAGTGCTCTCAGAGCTTCGTCGTTACGGACAGGTCTGGCCCGGCGTCGAAGTTCGAATCGTAGTGATGGCAGATCGCCCGTCAGCTGAGGTGCGGTCCCTCCTCGATGCCTCCGCCGGGCCGGATCTCTTGGTCGTCAAAGCCCCCCGCCCCCTTGTGGGCCCTTCGGGCGAGAACTTCCTCCACCCTCTGAACGTCCACCTGGACGCCGCCGAGCGCTTCGTCAAGAAGATCGACTGGTGCTACCTGGCCGACGACGACCGCTGGCTCGATCCCGAATGCGCCGACGCTGAGATTCCGGAGCTCCTGCACGACCGCGAGCTCGGCCTCCTCTTCGCGCGCTCTATCTTCTTCTGGGACAACCCGAACACCTTCAACGCCGAGCGCCACCACGTCTCGCCAATCATGTGGCGACACTCCAAGGGCGAGCGCTGGAGCGGCCAGAGAATGATACAGGCCCCCGACAGCCTGCACGACTCGCACATTATCTCTGGCGCCATCCACCATTTAAAAAGTCCACTTCTCGATTACGGCTCCTACACCCTCTTCGACAGGCAAGACCTCTACAAAGTCTTCACCGACGCCGGCAAGAACGACCCGTATATCGATTCCCTTTTATCGCGTCCGCTCATTGAATTCTACCCCGCCGACGCTGCCATACGTGGTTGGCGCCAGCTTGATCTTCCCTTCGACGACCTCTGGTCCAAATGTCTAACCGCCCCAACCCCTTAGCCCTCGGCGTACTCGGCTCGGTGTCGCTCGGAGACAGTGAGGCCAGCGCGAAGGCTGTTATCACCCGGCTCGTCCAGGAGGCCACCACCGCGGACAAGAACCGCCAGTCTTGGCTCGAGCACCAGATCTATCTCACCAAGCTGCGCTACGGTATCCGCCGCCCCCGCACCTTCCCCTGGAAGGGCGCCAGCAACATTCACATTCCCTATATCGACAAGGCAATCCGCAAGCTCAAGCCGCTCTTCATGCGGCTCCTTGTCGAGCCCGATCCAGTAGTCGAGTTCGTTGGCGACGACGAGGCCGCGGTTGACTCCGAGCGCAAAGCCGAAGAGGTCTACAACTGGCTATTCAAGACCGAAATGGCCGCCCTCGACACGCTGGCCTACACGCTTGACTGTCTCCTCCACCGCGGCCTCGCTTTCGTCCAGGTCGGCTGGGACTACTGCACCGAGTACGAGTGCCGCGTCGTTAACGTCCCCGACCTCTTCCCCGAGATCGGCCAGGTTGACCAGGCCACCGGGCAGCCCATTCAGATTGATCCGAACAAGGTCCTCCAGCTCCTCGCCGAGCAGTACGAGATCAACCTCCAGGACGCCCACAACGTCGCCATGCTTCAGCAGGCCGTCCAACGGATCATGGCCGGCGAGGTCTTCGTCAAGCTGAGCTATAAGAAAGTCGTCCGCGACCGCCCGGCTATCTGGGACCAAAACCCGGTCCAGATCGTCCTGCCCAATCGCACGACCGATCCCGCTAACGCTGACTGGGTCGTCGTCCAGCACGTCATTCCGCTGCGCAAATTGCAGCAAATGGAGGCCGACGGCTTCTTCCGGCCGGGCAGCGTCTCCAAGGTCTACAGGAATATCCTCGACGCCTCCAAGAAGAACCAGGGCTCCCCCCGAGTCGGCAACGAGGTCAGCATTGTGGACTCGAGCTCCCTCTACCGCGACGAGCAGCAGCAGGACGAACTCGAGCGCATTTGGGGCGAGGAAGACGTCGACAACGTCCTCTTGTGGGAAGTCTTTCACTGGCACGACCACAACGGCGACGGCCTCCGCGAGCGGGTGCATAGCTACATTCACCCCAAGTCCATGACGGACCTGGCGACGCGCCCCTACGCCGCCCCCTTCAACGAGTGGCCCTTCGTCGTCTTCCAGTTCGAGAAGACCCGCCGCCGGCTCTACAGCTCGCGCGGTGTGACGGCCATGCTCGAGGGCATTCAGAAAGAGATCAACGCTCAGCACAACTGCCGCCTCGACGGCATGACTATCCGGAACGCGCCGACCTACCAGACGCAGCTCCTCGCCGGCTTCAAGGCCAGGAACTTCCGCGTGGTACCCGGCACCGTCCTCCAGCTCCCCCAGGGCGCCAGCCTCCAGCCCGTCCTTCACGACCGGGGCTCCTGGCCCGAGACCGTGAACGAGGAGCAGCTCCTCCGCACGACGGGCGAGGACTACGTCGGCTCCTACGACGCGGTGATCGGAGGCCAGAGCGGCGAGGCCCGCACGGCGACCGAGATTCAGGTGAGCCTCCAGGCTCAGCAGACCGTCGCCTCCCTCGACACCATGCTCTTCCAGCTCTCCATGCGGGAGCTCCACACGAAGATCTGGCAGCTCTTCCTCGAGCTCGGCCCCTCGGAGGTGTTCGTCAAGGTGCTCGGCGCCGAGACCGCCCTCCGCGAGCCGGTCAAGATCAAGAAAGCAGACATAGCGCGCAAGTTCCGGCTGATCCCCACGGGGACGATCGCCAACACGAACCGCGCCCTCGAGCTCGCCCACGCTCGCGAGGCCCTCCAGATCTACCTGCAGGACCAGTCGGGCTTCATTAACCCCTTCGAGCTCCGCCGCTGGCACCTCTTCCTCCTCGATTACAGGTGGGCCAGGCGCATGCTCAACAGCCCGGAACAGGCACAAGAACTTACGGTACTTAGACAGGCGGCCGCAGAACTCCAGAAGAATCCCCAGCTTCAGGCCTCGCTCAATGCGGGCGCTCAACCGGAAATGGAGCAGCCTGACGCACAACGACAAGTGGAGGGTGAATGAGCAAGTTGAAGGCTCGGCTCGAAATGTTGAAGCCGGGCGAGGCGGACGCGGAGTTGGCCCTGCTATGGAAGCAGTTCGCCGACACGCCATATTTCGAAGCGCTTCTCCTCGTAGTCGACGACATGCGCGAGAAGCTCCTTACGGCCGTCGTGTCGCCTAACGTGACCGACCAAGCTCGCTGCCACTCAGCGGGCGGCCTCAACGCTCTCCAGTTCCTCGTACAGACCATTCGGGCGGCCCTGCACTTTAATGCTTCGGAGGCGGTGTACTCCGATTCAGGGGCGATCCAGACCGACACTTCCGACCCTATTGCTACGGAGTAACGAATGCCTCTTAGTGACCACCCTCTCCCCACCGGCACACAGCAGCTGAATCTGAGCGACGCCCCTGTCCTACGTACCCGCGTCTCCGCGGTCGACAAGGGCCTCACGCAGGTGCAGTTCGAGCAATATCAAAAGAATAACTTGGACCTCCCAGACGCCTCGGCTGCCACTCCCGTGGCGTACGTCCCGCCTCCTCCGGCCCAGACCCCGGCTCCCCTCCCTCCGCCTCCGTCCGCGGTCGCTCAGGCCCCCGTGGCACAGTCTCCCGCTCAAGCGACTCCCGTTCCTGGAACGGACTCGTTCAGCGTTCAGGATAGGATCGATCGTATCTACGGCCGGGCTCGCTCGGCTGAGGAGCTCAACGCTTCGCTCGAGTCGAAGGTGCTGGATCTTCAGCGCCGCCTCGACGAAGGGTTCCGCGCTCAGCCCGCCTTCCAGCAGCCGTATGCGTCTCCTGCACCCTCCAGCCAGCCGTTTGATCCCTACGGTGCTGCTCCGACTCAGGCTCCGCCCTCCCATGAGGCACCTGTCTCGCGCGCAGAACTGGCCAACCTCCTACAGGCGCAGCGACAGGAACTTGCACTCACACAAGCGCACACCGTCGCTCGCCTCGAAGCCGAACGCGAGTATCCCGACGTGTTTAACAACCCGGAACTCCGCCAGGCAGCTCAATCGATCTTCGCTCGGGACCGGTCGCTACAGACCGACCCGCTCGGGATCAAGAAGGCTGTTCTCATGGCGCGCGGACTCTCCGTAAGTGACGCTCGCGCTCAGGCACCGGCCGCCTCGCCGACTTCAGTGCGCAAAGAGGCTATGTCTGGAATCGGCGCTTCAGTGCCAGACGGAAACGGCACCGCCCCAGACCAAGCCACCCGCTTGACCCAGGCCCTCCACTATGCTCGCACGACGGGCAGAGACGAGGACTTCTTCAGGGCATACCTGATCCGCGAGGGTCGAGCGTAACCGAAAGGTTTCATAGTGCCTCTTCTTACTTACAATGAATTCGCTGCTGCAAACCAGAAGGGTGGCAGCATTCGCGAAGATCTTCTCGACTTCATTGAGAATCTCTCGCCGAGCGACACGCCCCTGTTCAACAACCTCGGCGCCCTCAAGGTCGATGCCGGCTTCGTAGAGTATCTGGAAGATACGCTTTCGGCTGCCGCTGACAACGCCTTCACGGAGGGCGCAGCCGCCACGGATCAGGCTCTTTCTGTTCCGACCCGCAACTTCAGCATTGTCCAGAACTTCCAGAAGCACTACCACGTCTCGAATCGTCAGCTCAGCGTCACGCACGCCGGCCTGGCGAACATGCTCGGCTACCAGGCGGTTAAGAAAATGCGGGAGCTCAAGCGAGATATCGAGCTCGCTCTGCACCGCGGTTCGGCCGTCTCCGGCGACACGAACGTCGCTCCTCAGTTCGGTGGCTTCCTCAACAAGCTGACGACGAACTTCACGGCGACCTCGGGCACGACGCTGACCGAGAAAGTGTTCAACGACATTGTCACGCTCACGTACGCCAATCCGGTCAACCTCCGGGAAGTGTACGCCAACATGCGCATTAAGCGCACGATCAACGGCTTCACGACGAACACGACCCGCTTCATTCCGAGCGAGGATCGCCGTCAGGTCAACATTGTTGACGTCTACGAGTCGGAGATTGGCACGCTCGCTCTGTTCAAGAGCCGCGACCAGCTTCAGTCCGCCAGCCCCACGCTCCAGGGTAACTCGTGGATCGCTATCGATCCCGACTACTTCCAGGTCGGTTGGCTCCG
>Ga0207712_10002820_pt1 | contig 11132 bp, 3 predicted proteins | sample KBSS44metaG_FD_184402 | JGI IMG/M metagenome (GOLD analysis project Ga0207712, IMG submission 184402) | Switchgrass rhizosphere microbial communities from Kellogg Biological Station, Michigan, USA - KBS S4-4 metaG (SPAdes) (version 2) | ecosystem: Host-associated > Plants > Roots > Rhizosphere >... | reverse complement strand
CCGGAGTTCTGCGGTCGTGCCCGCGCGCCTGACTGCGCGCAGGCGGCGTGAGACCTTCTCCACCGCGGAAGGCATGACACGTTGACGGTCACAATGGATTCAGGATGTAAGCCGCCGCATCTTCCGGCATAACGAGCGTCGGGTACCACCCGCGAGGCTGCTCGGCAGTCCCGAGATACATCAGCGCAAGCGCGGGGACGCCACCCGCAGCATTGCGGATCATCCCTATTTCAGGTCCGGAAAGTCGGCCGCGCAGCCATCCGTTGGGACCGGGCTCGGCCCTCAACCGCCGGACGTAGACGGGGACTTGGCCGCGGTACTGTTCGGCAAAGATCTCCATCAAAACTGTGATCGTGGCTGGTGTCCAGCGACCCGGGTCGTTGTCGCGGAGAGGTATGGCAGCGACCAACTCGAGCGCCACCTCCTGCGGTATCCGTACAGTGCGCGCTTCGCGCTCCGTCGCCGCAAGCGGGACGCCGGCAGCGTTGAGGGCTTCTCTGATGCGCATCGCGGCGGCGGCGTCTTCTTGGAGATAGCGCGGGGTGACCTGGTCCAGGCCAGCGTCGATGACCCGAAGGATATCGGGCTCGGTAGCGTTCGGGCGCGTGGGCCGGGTGCCGGTCGCCACCCTTACTAGTACTTCTTCGCCGGCCGCTATGCGACGGAGCAGGCCGCGCAAGTCCTCTTCGGCTTGGTGGATGCCTTTGAAGCGAATGGCGACCGTGCGCGGCAAGTACACACGCGTGTAGGGCATCAGGCTGGTGCGATAACCGTACATGCGCGCGTGCTGCCACACGGTATCCATCTGGGACACCTGAGCTTCCCGCACGTAGTAGGTGACGAGGAGATCGTCGATGGTCAGCCCGCGGCCGAGGATGTTGCCGCCGATGAGGAAATTCAGCCGCGGGCCGTAGCGCGGCACGTCGGTGTCCGAGTTGACCCTGATGATCTCGGCTTGCCGAATCGCTTCCGGGAGCGTGGCGGTGATGCGGTCCAGAGCGGGAGGGCGGGGCACAGTCCGAAGGAGTTGGCTGTACGCAGGAGTGAGGCGCTCCAGGGCGGCAGCGGGGTCCGAGCGCAACTGCCTTCGCAGATCGTTCAGGTGGCGTTCGATGTGGGCCGCAACGATCGTGTGTTGGTTGATCCGGTGGCTCGGGTGGGAGAGGTGCTTGAACCCTTCGGCGGGCCACTTGTCCCCGTCTGCGGTGGCTTTGGCAGCGGCAGCAACCAGAAAGTACTCGACGGAAAGCGCCAAGCCAGGGGGAATAACGCGGCTGCGGTTCAGCGCTTGGCCTTCGTTAGTGGGCACGAGCACGATAGGAGCCGCGGGCACGTCGGCGCTCGCGGGATCGAACGCGCCGAAGAACTCTTGGCCCCCGCAGTAGCCTACGCCCGGCTCCAACAGGAATGTCACATTCGGGCGGATGCGCGCATCGTTACGCTGCAAGAACAGCAGGTACGGCGTGGCCGTAACTTGGACGTACAAGCTGTGAGGGAACATCTCGCCGATAGATTCGCCTTCCTCCCCGGGCCTCTGGTTCTCGATCACACGGCGGTTGATAGTGCTGGCGAACGGCGGCGCATTGGGCCTGCCAGCGGCACGGGCCGCCAATGTGGTGTCGGGAGTGGCGGCGTCGGCCTCGTCGTCGAGGACGAGTGCCGGACAGGACGGCGCTTCGACTTGCTGGAGGAATTGTATGACGCGAGGCAGGTGGAAGGAGTCCTTCGCGCAAACCAGTACAAGGCCGTCGGTCCTGAGGTCTTCGAGAAGCTCGTCCTCCTGGCCTTCCCATTCGTAGCTGTCCTCCTTGACGGAAGAGAACACGCGAGGGCCATCGAGGGCCTTGAAGCGGTTGGCTGTTTGCTGGACCAGGGCCACGTTGTTCGCCGTGACGACGATGATAGTGCGGAAGCCGTTGTCGAGGCAGAGCGCCGAGGTAAGGATCATCGCGGCAGTCTTGCCGCTCTGAACGCGGCCGTAGAGGAGCACTGTCGGCGGGCGGTTCGCGAGGATTGGCTCTTCCGAGGCTTCCGCCGTTCCCTCGGGTCCGACTTCTCCTCGCGCTACCTGAGCCCCGTAGGTCTCAACGAGGCGCTCGGCGAACCGCACCGCCTGCGCAAGCGCAGCGTCTACGGCCGCTTCGGACATGGCCTTGGAGCGCAGACCTTCGATCAGGTTGCGACGCGTGCCCTGGGTCACAGGGCCATCCGTCCGTATTGGCATGAGGTCACCAGTTCAGATGTGGAAGGTATTGCATGCAACTACATACGCAACAGCTCCGGTGATCGTGACGCCCGCGTGACGCAGCACCCTATTTGCGTCACGACAGAAGAGGTTAAGTCCTTGAAATCATTGGAGCGGGCGAAGGGAATCGAACCCTCGACACTCAGCTTGGGAAGCTGATGTTCTACCACTGAACTACGCCCGCAAGAGCTTGATTTATCTCGCGTAAATTTGTTCGTGTCCACCTCAGTTTTACATGTTTCCCAAAAAGTTTTACATGCTCGGCTGAGTTGGCGCTTTGTTCCGGCGCCAACCCAGCGTTTGTAGTCGGTCTCGGCCGGGTTGTGAAGCGGGCACCACGAAGGTGGAGTTGGCCGCGGCCGGGAGTAGCCGCTCGACTATCGAACAACCTGTGGATTACCAGTTGCCCCATGGCGCGAGGTGCGTTTCTCCCGTTCTGCTGAGGCCGCCGCAAGCTTCTCGAAGACGTGAATGTCGAAGCCTTGGCCATCGGTGATCAGGTCGACTGGCTTAACCCCCACCTGGCGGGCGCAACGCCGCATGAACTCCGGCGCGAAGCGGAATGAATCATGAGGTGAAGCTTCTGACTGGCCTTGAGGCAGATTTCCGGCCGGCCAGGGCAAAGGTGAGATCGCGTTTCAGCGCCGCGAGATGGGCAACCCGCAGGAACGGACCGGAGCCGATCACATGGGCTTGGTAGGCAAACGCCTCGGGGTCGAAGCGGCCGTCGACAGGCAGTTCGGCCTGCATGCGGTAGAAGACATTTGAGCCGGAGCTCGGGTGAGCCTCGTAATAGGCCTTGACCTTGCGCGGGTCGAGATCCACGCCGATGGAAACGGCGAGCCGTGCTCGAAGAGCTTGCGCGCATCCGGTCGTACGACGTGGTGTTGCGGACTGCCGCCCACGGTCAGACCCGGCTTCGCTGCGTCGCCCAATCCGACACCGCCCAGGCCACCCTCATCGACCGTCTCGGCCTCGTCCTACCCAGGCGCATGCGCCTCGCCGAACGCGAGCTACCGGCACTTGACGCCAGCCCCTGACCTCTACCACTCGACCCGAAAATGCAGTACGACCTTTCGGCTGAATGCTTGATTTGCCAGGACCCGCCTCCCGGTTCTGCGCAAGTTGGGTTAGCTGCTTGCGTCCAGCGCCCATGGTGACCTATAGGCTCGCTGCTCGGGCGAGTGATCTTTGGAGACGTGGTGCGAGCAGCTCTGGAGAGCAACAGTGCTTCAGCAAGTGAATGTGTGATGTCAGGCGGCCGTTCGTCCTTGCTGTATGGCGTTCCCCCCGGCGTGGATAAGAGCCCGGGGAGCGATTACGATGAATTGCCATATCCCTCCATGCCATTTGCCTACACGCAGCCATCGCATCTGGCTGCGCTCGCTTGTCTTTTCGACCTGGAGACGGAGCCCGCCGTGCGAGCACGTGTCCTCGAGCTTGGCTGTGCGTCGGGTGGCAACATCATCCCCCTGGCAGCACGATTCCCCGACGCGCATTTCGTAGGCATCGATCTCTCGCAGCGACAAGTCGAAGATGGGCGCGCACGGGTGGACGCGCTCGCCCTCAAGAATATCGAAGTTCGGCAGGCCGACCTGGCTGATGTCAGGCTGTCGGGCGAACAATTCGACTACGTGATATGCCACGGCGTCTTCAGCTGGGTACCAAGAGCCGTCCAAGACCGCATCCTGGAAATTTGCGCGGAGGGAATTGCGCCAAACGGGCTAGTTGCCATCAGCTACAATGTCCTTCCCGGGTGGCACTTGCGGGGTGCTGTACGCGATATCTGCCTTCATCACGTTGGCACGAACGGCACGCCGCAGGAGCGCGTTGCTGGCGCCCGCCAGATTCTCAAGCAGATTGCCGAGGGAGTTGGCGACACCGAGCCGTATGGCCTGCTGGTGCGCCGGGAGGCTGAACGAATTGCACGACTCCCGGCATCCTATGTCCTCGGCGAGTTTCTTTCACCAGATAATCATCCAATGCATTTTCGTGAATTTGTTGCTCTCGCCGAAGAGCATGGCTTCACCTACCTTTGTGAAGGGACCCTGGCATCGTCGATATCGGAAAGCCTCTTCCCGGAAGCGGAAGCGCGCTTGCGAGCGATGTCCGGGCCAAACCTGCTCGATGTCGAGCAATACAAGGACTATTTTACTGGGCGTCCGTTTCGACGCTCGGTGTTGACCAAGTCGCGAGCGCCCAACGGTGCTGCTACGGTTCCGAACTCCGATCGCCTGCGTTCGCTTCACCTAGCAAGCTCACTCCAGCTCGATCTGTCTGAAAGCGACGAGCACTTGTCAGTTTATAGCGACGATCAGGGTCGCCGGATCAGAGTCAAAGATCCGCACCTTCGCCGAGCTCTCGACCGGCTTGCGGACGCGTATCCATCGACTTGTACTCTGGCGCAGTTGATCGAGGCCGATGCTCGCGCCGAGGTCGGAGACGAAGCACGCGTTTGTCGTGCCCTCTTCACACTTGTTGCTGCGGGTCAGGCGACGATTTCAACGCTGCCAATGCGAACCGGTCGCGCCATGGTCGAACGGCCGAGGGTGTGGTCGGTGGCACGGGCTGAGGCGAAAGCGGGCCAGCCATGGTTGACGAACCTTCGCCACGATGCCGTAGCCCTGAATTCCGCGGCGCGCCGATTTTCCGTTTACCTCGATGGCAGCAGGGATCGTCGAGATCTGGGGGCTCAACTCCTCGCCGCTATCCGCGGCGGCGAAATAGAAACGGGAGATCAGCATCCTGTGTTCGAAGGAGAGCCGGAGATAATGGCGGAACGAATGCTCGATCGCATGCTCCGCGAATTTCACCGCAATGCACTGTTTGACCCCGAATAATTTGGGCTCATCAAGACGTGCGCGCGTATCTGATTGCCCGGCAGTCGCCAGCGCACACTCTTGTGGTCGACGCGCTCGATCTGGTCGGAAGGTATTACGCTAGTGCCCGGATGTCTTGGCCATTGAACCCTCCCGCGGGTAGGCGGTCTGCGTGGGCCAGTGTTTCGTTGCTGACACACGATTCAGAAATCGGCGCGAACCTGCGAGCCTGCGGGGATGCGGAAGATCGAGCGGATTTCGGTCAGTCCGGCTGATGGTGAACGGATGGAGCGGCTGGTCCGGGACCGGAACACGCCGCAGAAGGTGGTTTGGCGGGCGCGGATCGTGCTTCTGGCCAGCGACGGCATGACGGCCACTGCGATCGCGGCAGCGGCCGGCAAGAGCCTGCTGACGGTTCGCCGCTGGCGCCGCCGCTATGCGGCCGCAGGCGTGGACGGCTTTCTGAAACCCGTCGCCGAGATCACCTGCAACCGCATCCGCCGCGGCGAGGATGCCGTTGTAACCGCGCGCCGGGGAGTCTGTTGGTCGCCGGTCGCAAGGCGTCCAGACGAAGAACGGTACCGTACGCAAATCTCCGCGACAGCCCGCCAGCGTGGAGCAGCACGAGCACGTGGAAAGGACGGCGGCCCCATTGCGGTCGAGCGTCGATCCCAGACGAAGATCGCCCCGCCGGTGCCGCCGCCGCCGAGGTGCGAGCAGACAGCGTAGCCGGCGACGGAACAGCGAAGCCGTGAGAAGGCAGCCTCAGCTCCCCTCAGGTGAGCCTGCCAGGTGCCGGTGACCGCGTGGTCCCATTTCCAGCTGACTTGGACTTTGCATGGACCTCGGCCCCAGGGCTTTCCTCTCTTGTGCGCGCAGTGAAGCTCCGTGACGGTCGGGAGCAGCCTCATTGGGGCGGGCAGGATCGGTTCCTCTCCGGTCTCATTGAGTGGCAGCGAACATCGATTGCGACGACCAAGGTCCCAGCGCCACAGATCCGGTGAGCGCACCTTAGGAGGATAAAAATGGTCACGTTCAACCGCACAGACCTAGAGTTCATCCTGACGCAGATACTGCAGGCCGAGGCGGGTCAACCGCCGGTCAATCCGCATCTGGCGTTTGGTCTGCGGGAGGTTGCGGGGACGGACAACAACGCGGTGCCTGGGCAGGAGACGTTCGGGTCTGCGGACCAGGCGTTCCCGACGGCGACGACGCAGTACTTCCGCACGGTGACGGTGAACGTCGACGGCACCATCTTCGACCCGAACCCGGGCGTTGCCGGCGACACCATGACGACGACGTACGCGAGCACGGACCCGTCGGGCATCGTGGTGGATTCGGCGCCGCGCACCATCTCGAACCTGATCTCGGACATCAGCGTCAACAATCCGGCGGCGCTGCAGGCGGCGCAGACTTTCAGCGGGCAATTGGGCGACGGCTACACGGTGCTGTCGAGCAACCCTGGCGGGCTGCTGCTCGATCCGGGCCCGGACGGGGTGTTCGGCACGGCCGACGACCCGGCGGTGCCCGATCCGGTCAACCTGTTCATCGGCAACATCACGCCCGACAGCGGGCTGTCGGCGCCGTTCAACTCGTGGATGACGTTCTTCGGCCAGTTCTTCGACCACGGCCTCGATCTCATCACCAAGGGCGGCAGCGGCACGGTGTTCATCCCGCTGGCGCCGGATGACCCGCTGATCCTGGTGGGTCCTGACGGCATCGCCGGCACCGGCGACGAGGTCGATCCGAGCCAGGCCTTCATGGTGCTGACGCGGGCGACCAACGAGCAGGTTCTGCCCGGCGCCGACGGGGTGCTGGGCACGTCGGACGACATCCACCGCAACATCAACACGACGACGCCGTTCGTCGACCAGAACCAGACCTACACCTCGCATCCCTCGCACCAGGTGTTCCTGCGCGAGTACATGGTGGGGTCTGACGGGCAGCTGCATTCGAGCGGCAAGCTGCTGCAGCATGCGCAAGGTCCCGACGGGATCGCCGGCACGGCCGACGACAACACCGGCATGGCGACCTGGGCCGACGTGAAGGCCAATGCGCTCAAGCTCGGCATCATCCTGAGCGACTACAACGTCGGCGACGTGCCGCTGCTGGCCACCGACGCCTACGGCAACTTCATCCCCGGCGCCAACGGCTTCGCGCAGGTGGTGGTGCGGCATGCCGACGGCACCACCAGCCTGGTGGAAGGGACGGCTGCGGGTCTCGACCTCACCCACCCCGATCCGGCCGATCCGGCGGCCAGCGTGGTGTTCACAGGCCATGCGTTCATCAACGACACGGCGTTCTTCGCCGTGCCATTCGACCAGCAGACCGGGGCCCTGCTGACAGCCGACGCCGATAGCGTAGCCGGCAACGTGCCCGAGCCCGGCACCTACGACAACGAGCTGCTCGACGCGCACTACATCGCCGGCGACGGGCGGGCGAACGAGAACATCGCGCTGACCGCGGTGCACACCATCTTCCACGACGAGCACAACCGGCTGGTCGAGCAGACCAAGGAGCTGGTGCGGGGCGAGCTGGCCAAGGGCGACGTGTCGTTCGCGCTCAACTGGGTGCTGCCCGGGGCGGACCTGTCGGACGGCATCCAGGACAGCGAATGGAACGGCGACCGTCTGTTCCAGACCGCCAAGCTCGGCACCGAGACCCAGTACCAGCACCTGGTGTTCGAGGAGTTCGCGCGCAAGATCGCGCCGACCGTGCACCTGTTCGGCAACACCGACATCCACCTCGACCCGGCGATCGTGTCGGAGTTCGCCAATGCGGTGTACCGCTTCGGCCACTCGATGCTGGACGAGAACGTGCCGATGTTCCAGCTCAACGCGGACGGCACGCCGGTCATCGGTCCCGACGGCCAGCCTATCGCCACCGATGTGGGCTTGATCCAGGCGTTCACCAACCCGCTTCTGTTTGCGAGCGCCGGCGCCGGGGCTGCGGCGGAGATCGTGCAGGGCACCACGCACCAGATCGGGTCTGAGATCGACGAGTTCGTCACCGGGGCCTTGCGCAACAACCTGCTGGGCCTGCCGCTCGACCTGGCGGCGCTCAACATCGCGCGCGGCCGTGATACGGGGGTTGCGCCGCTCAATCTGGTGCGCAACGAGATCTTCAGCCAGACGCAGGATACCAACCTCAAGCCGTACGCGAGCTGGGACGAGTTCCGCCAGTTCCTCAAGCACGACGCCTCGATCGTCAACTTCCTGGCGGCCTACGGCACGCATGCCTCGATCACCTCGGCCGCCACCCTGGCCGACAAGCGCGCGGCAGCGGTCGACCTGGTGCTGGCCGGCCAGCAGTTCGATCCCACCGATCCGACCCAGCCCAACCCCGGCTTCAGCCAGGACGCCTTCGACTTCATGCACAGCCTGGGGGCGTACGCCAACGACGTGAACAACCCGCTGGCGGTGCACGCGGAGTGGAGCACGGGCTCGATCACGGGGCTGGACAACGTCGATCTGTGGATCGGCGGCCTGGCCGAGAAGCAGAACCTGTTCGGCGGCCTGCTGGGCTCGACCTTCGACTTCATCTTCGAGACGCAGATGGAGAGCCTGCAGGACGGCGACCGCCTGTACTACCTGCCGCGCCTGGAAGGCACGCACTTCCTGACCGAGATCGAGGCCAACACGTTTGCCTCGCTGATCATGGAGAACACCGGCGCCAAGCATCTGCCGGCGGTGATCTTCATGACGCCGGAGTACACGGTCGAGGCGTCGGACTACTTCCAGAAGGACGCCGCGGGCAACTTCCTGCTCGACGCCGACGGGCACCGCATCGCCACCGATCCCTCGACCTGGCTGCACAACCCGGTGACCGGGGCGCAGCTGGTGGAGGTGCTCGACGACGGCACCGTGCACTTCATCGGCGACGACAACTTCCTCGGCAACACCATCGTGCTGGGCGGCACCGAGGGCGACGACCGGCTGCTGGCGGGGCAGGCCGACGACGACACGGTCTGGGGCGACGGCGGCAACGACTTCATCGACGGCAACAACGGCAACGACCAGCTGTTCGGCGGCACCGGCGACGATATCATCACCGACACGGCCGGCGACGACATCATCCACGGCGACCAGGGCAACGACACCATCAGCGCCGGCATCGGCGACGACGTGGTGTTCGGCGGCGACGGCAACGACTTCATCGATGCCGGCCAGGGCATCGACGAGGTGCTGGGCGGGCTCGGCAACGACATCATCCTGGGCGGGGAGGACGACGACGAGCTGCAGGGCGACGAGGGCGACGACTGGATCGAGGGCGGCGGCGGCGGCGACCTGATGGTCGGCGACATCGGCGCGCCCACCGGCCAGATCCCGCTCTACCAGGGCAACGACGTGCTCGACGGCGGCGCCTTCGGCGACCGCATGCAGGGCTTCTCGGGCGACGACATCATGCTGGGCCAGGGCGGCTTCGACAAGTTCGAGGGCCGGCTCGGCTTCGACTGGGCCTCGTGGGAGCACGAGGACCACGGCGTCAGCGTCGACATGGAGCGGCGCGAGTTCGTCGACCAGCCGCAGGCGCTGGGCGGCGATGCCATCCGCGACTTCTTCATCGAGACCGAGGCGGCCAGCGGCTCGGCGTTCTCAGACTTCATCCTGGGCACCAACGACGCCAAGATCGATCCGTTCAACGAGCTCAGCAACGTCAACCTGATCTTCGGGCTTGCCGACTACTTCCCGGCCGGCCCGGTGGCCTTCTCGGGCGGCAACATCCTGTTCGGCGCGGGCGGCAGCGACTTCCTGGCGGGCCGCGGCGGCAACGACATCATCGACGGCGACGCCCGCCTGCACGTCGAGCTCACCAGCCGCGAAGCCGGCGCCCAGATCATCCGCGAGGTCCTCTACGACCAGGCCGAAAAGCCAACCTTCGATCCCCTCACCGGCGCCGTCCTCACCGCCGGCGACATTGATACCGCCGTGTTCCTGGATGTCCGGGCGAACTACGTGATAACGCCCGCTGTCGACCCAAATACCGGGGCGCCAATCATCGGACATGACGGCAATCCGGCTCTGACCGTGCAGCATATTGCCAACGGCGCCGCCGCAGGCGTCGTCGATGACGGCGTCGACACCCTCTACAACATCGAGCGCCTGCAGTTCGCCGATGTCGTCATTGACAACCCGTTCATCAACGTCATTGACCAGGCTGCCGTTGGCTCCCTGACGATCGACAACACGGCGCCAGCGGTGGACGACGTCTTGACAGCTACCGCTGCGATTCGCGACCAGGAAGGGGTGCTCTTCAACGGCGTGGTCGATCCCACGACCGTGGGTGCTGCAAACGACATTCCTGCGAACGAACTCAGCTTCCAGTGGCAGTACGCGGAACCGGCCAACGGCGACTGGGTCAACATCGTCGGCGCCACCAACTCCACCTTCACACCCAGCGACTTCCTGGCCACCGGCCTCAACGTCGGCGTGCCGCTCAGGGTGCAGGCCTCCTTCATCGACGGCCTCGGCGTCAAGGAGACCGTTACCTCTGCGCCGACCGCCATCCTGGTGACGAACCCCGCAGTGAATCACGCGCCCACCGTGGTGCCGCAGATCTCCCCACCGGGCCTGTCCGATACCTCCGCCAGGGACGGCGAGGCGCTCGGCACGGCAGCTCATCCGGGCCTGTTCCTGCCGCTGATCACCAACTTCACCGACGACCTCACCGCCGCCAACCAGCTCGTCTACGCCGCAACCCTCAAGGACGGCACGGCGCTCGACGCGGTGGGGCTGCATTTCGAGGTCGTGCTCGATGCGGCTGGCAATGTCGCATCAGGCCTCATCACCGGTACCCCAACAACCGGGCCCGGACTGATCGACGTCCTCGTCACCGCCACCGACGCCGGCGGCCTCACCGTAACCGACGACTTCACCATCAATGTCCTGCCGTCGGATGGCACAGCTTCCACGATAGAGGCGACGGATGCGCCACACACCGGGGTCACGTTCAACCGCACAGACCTAGAGTTCATCCTGACGCAGATACTGCAGGCCGAGGCGGGTCAACCGCCGGTCAATCCGCATCTGGCGTTTGGTCTGCGGGAGGTTGCGGGGACGGACAACAAC
>Ga0207712_10002819_pt1 | contig 11133 bp, 11 predicted proteins | sample KBSS44metaG_FD_184402 | JGI IMG/M metagenome (GOLD analysis project Ga0207712, IMG submission 184402) | Switchgrass rhizosphere microbial communities from Kellogg Biological Station, Michigan, USA - KBS S4-4 metaG (SPAdes) (version 2) | ecosystem: Host-associated > Plants > Roots > Rhizosphere... | reverse complement strand
AGTGATTTTTTAGGAGCCGAAAAGGGGTCGACAAGAAAGCAAGCCATACAGGCCTGGAAGAAACTCAAGACACTCGACCTCCCGAAAAACTACGGCGCATGGAAAGAATTTCAATCTGGAAAGAAATCTAACCGTATTGCTAAATGAAATGTTCCGAGGAAATTATTGGCCTGTACGAACGTCACGCTGAAGAGTTCAATCGCGACCGCAGCCGCACGTTACAAGAAAAAGTGTGGCTCGACAGATTTATTTCCTTAGTCCGGCCCTCTGGTGTTGTGTTGGATATTGGATGTGGCATGGCCGAGCCAATCGCACGTTACCTTCTCGACGCTGGCTTCCAGGTCGTCGGTATCGATTCCTCTCCAACCTTAATCCAATTAGCTGAAGCCAGATTTCCTGGTTCCGAGTGGATCGTCGCTGATATGCGCCAACTCGAATTGGGTCGCAGCTTCCACGGGATTTTGGCTTGGGATAGCTTTTTCCACCTTCGCCAAAGCGATCAACGAGACATGTTTCCCCGGTTTGCGTCTCACGCTGCTCCCGGTGCTCCGCTCATGTTCACCAGCGGTCCGGCACACGGGGAAGCCACCGGGTCCTACTGTGGCGAGCCGCTTTATCACGGAAGCCTCAGTCCTGCAGAATACGAGAGTCTGCTGGCCTCCAACGGGTTTGACGTGCTCGCTCATGTTGCGAATGACCCCGATTGCGGTGAGCACACAGTATGGTTGGCGCGATTTGGTCAAGTAGAAGGAGCGGCGCAACCTCCGAATTAGAACGGAGAGCGAAGCGACCATTTCATTTTCCATATATCATTTGATATTTCTCAGTTGACATTTGCTGAACGAAATACGAGTGTCCGATGAACAGTCCTTCTCTCAAAGCAGTCGCACAGATAACTTGCCTCGTACCACAATTCCTCGTCGATGACTTGTCGCAAGCAGTCACGTATTACCGCGATCGGCTAGGGTTCGAGACGGACTTTATTTATGAATCGTTTTATGCGAGCGTGAGCCGTGATGGGTTTTCAATTCACCTGAAATGTGCTCCGAAGATTCTTGCCGATCGTGCTAATCGCAAACAGAATGAACACCTCGACGCCTTTGTCGGCGTTAGAGGCATCGAGGCGTTGTATGACGAGTTCACAGCGAAAGGAGCGAATATTATTCGCTCGCTCGATGACAGGCCATGGGGTTGCAAAGACTTCTATGTTGAAGATCCAGATGGGTATCTTCTGTGCTTCAGCGAAGAAACAGCGTAGTCGCGTGAATCTAAAAAGGTGAGCGCCTGGAGGCTTGTTCAAAATGAAACTAAAAAAGCTGTTGGTTTCGATTGCATATGGTCTGATCTTTCTTGCGTTAATAGCACCTGAAGCGACTGTATCGGCCAATGACCAGCCCTCTGTCAGCACCGTCTTTGCGGTCGTTTTAAAACGGCTGGACACTAAGAATGCGAGCCTCAATGAGGAGTTAACTCTCAGGACAATCACTGACGTCATTTTAGACGGGGTAGTCGTGATTCCGACCGGCTCAAAGGTGGTTGGACATGTAGTGGAATTCGCAACGAAGGGAAAAGAAAGCCAGCAATCGGTTCTCGCGATCGTAATTGACAAAGCCATGCTGGAAAATGGAAGAGAGATTCCGCTTCAGGCGATTATCGCTGCTGTCGCAGCACCTGAGGATGGCGCTCTTCCTTCCGACCCGACCTATGGAATGATGCACTCCAACGAACCCAAAATGGTTGGCAGTGGTCCAAACGGCGCGGCGCGCTCGGGAGATCTCTCAGCGTCAAGCAAAGCCGATTCGACAGCAGCCGTGAGTACCGCGCGAATTAACGGCGAGATGCGAAAAGGTCTGCTTCTGAATACCGACTCGAATGGAGCGATTGGCTTTTCAGGTCTCTCATTGACCTGGCGCCTGGATTCAGCTCCAGCAGTAAGTGTGTTCAGCAGTAAGAATAAAGAGATTAAGTTGGAGGCTGGTACTCAGGTTCTCCTGCGAATGGCCCCGCCGCGGCAGGTTGGGAATTAATGAGATCAGACAATGAACCAATCAATCGCACATGTCGCCCTGGTCGTCAGGGACTACGACGAGGCAATCCACTTCTACACCAACAAGCTACATTTCACGTTGATCGAAGACACGTATCAACCTGAACAAGACAAGCGCTGGGTAGTCGTTTCCCCTCCTGATTCAAACGGCGCTTCACTGGTGTTGGCAAAAGCTTCAAAACCCGAACAGGAAGCGTTCATTGGCAACCAAACTGGAGGTCGAGTTTTCCTCTTCCTGAACACTGATGATTTTTGGCGAGACTACAACGACATGGTCTCAAAGGGGATTAGATTTGTCAGAGAGCCAAAGCAGGAGCCATACGGGACTGTGGCCGTCTTCGAAGACCTATATGGAAATCTGTGGGATTTGATCGAGAAACGCTAAACGCGAACGATGCCGGTATAAAGATCCGGATCGCAGTCGATGATGACCTGACGTTTGTGGGGCAGGACGGGTATGTCGCGCCAGAAGTCCTGCGTAGAAAGATCGCAGCGGGTGAGGTTTTTATCGCCGAATCGGAGGGAATTGCTGTGGGGTACTTGCGACTCGAACTTCTGTGGTCGTCGATACCTTACATTGCTCTTATTCGCGTCAACGAACGTTTTCGGCGGCGAGGTGTCGGTCGTGCGTTGGTACAGTTCGTCGAACAACAGTTACTCGCGCGTGGGCACAGCGTGCTCTATAGCTCATCCCAAGCCAACGAGCCCGAGCCCCAGGCATGGCATAGAACGTTGGGCTTCAAAGAGTGTGGCATCATCGCTGGTATCAACCGCGGTAACATCGGTGAGATATTTTTTCGAAAGCAATTGGCATAGACAGAATGCAAAAACGACTCGCATGTTCGATACCTATCCTGCGGAAGAGATGAAAGGAAAGAGTAGATGCAGTTTTCGGTTGAGCCGATAGGTTTTGTCCAATCAGAACGCCAACGTGCAGAGGATGACTTTTGGGGAGGTGAGCAATCGTGCATTGCTCTTGAACCATCTTATCCTCCGGAGTCGCTGCAAGGACTCGCTGAGTTTTCGCATGCTGAAGTTCTCTTTCTTTTCCATCAAGTTGATCCAGTGAAGATCGTTGTTGGAGCTCGGCATCCGAGAAACAACGAAATCTGGCCGGAAGTCGGAATATTTTCTCAGCGTGGAAAGAACCGACCAAATCGATTAGGCAGCACCATTTGTAAAGTGGTCCGTGTTGAAGGAACCAGACTATACGTAACGGAGCTCGACGCTATCAACGAAACACCAGTCATCGACATCAAACCGGTGATGATTGAATTCCTTCCTCGCGAGGACGTGCGGCAACCAACCTGGGCCACCGAGCTAATGGGCAACTATTGGCGAAAGAGAATCGATTAGAAACGGCGGACACACACACCAAGGATCAAGCAATTATGAAATACCCGCACATTAGAAGATCACGCTTCAGCACCCTTGTCGCTGTCTTTCTGTTGACGCTTTCTGTGTGTGCTCCGCGGGCAACCGTTGCACAGAATTCGGAGATCTTATCGACAAAACCACCCGTCTATAAGATCTTCAATCCTGACAAAAACGAGACGACAGTCTCAGCAATGCTTATCGATCCCGGTTTGTTCACGAGTCCAGCCAATAACGACCGGCCTGTTCCAGACGTGAGACTGAATAGTGCGGAATATACCTACCACGGAACAATTCCATCGCGTCCCTCAGCAGTTGCGTTTGTCTTTATGCCTCTCGAGAAATACAAGACCCCGCCAAATTTTTCCGTAACTCTTGATGGAACTTTGGCTCACGAAGGTGAAACAACCTTGCGGGAATTATGTTGCGTTCAGGTAAATGGTCGAACTCAAAATCCTCAACACATACTCGTGTCTATACCGCTCGAGACCTTTGAAAAGATTACTCAAGCAAAGAAAACCGAAATCAAACTGGTATCGAATCGTGGAAAGCATTCGTTCAAACTAAACGATTTTCAAAGGAAGTCTCTGACGGCCTTAGCCGGTACTATCCAGTAATGATCTGAGGTGAAGATCAAGATCAAGCGGCGAAGATCAATTTTGGGACTCGCCCTCGCATGCTGCTACGTGCTTGGCGTCACATACGCGACGGCTTGCGGTAAAGGGGAACACTTTATCTGCTGGAAGATCATAGGAGCCTTGGTGGCCGCTATTCCCAGGACCTTTCCCTTTTTCAGTAACGAGGGTGAGATCGGGACGATGATTGCCGTGTGCGTGGCTGGAATAGCTGTCAACGCCGTTATCATCTACATGTGCGGCTGGGCCGGTTGAGGGCGCTTTCAGATCCAAGAGACTGCCTTAGGCCATTTCTCACAACAGCGGAGCCGAGCCGAATCCAATGTAAGTTTGGACTTTTGAGGTAAAGCCGAGGCGAGCGCAGGTTGAGAACAGTTTGTTGAGATTTTCTGCAGTAGCTACGAACTTATATTTCAAAGGTGTCGTATTACGCTCTTGACCGCCCAATACAAGAAATCAGGAGACTCATGAACAGAATCGCTCGCATTGGCTATCCATTCATCGCGATTGGAGTTGCGTTTATTGCTATCGGAGCAACTGGACGCCGCGCGTTCCTGGCTATCGGCGCTGCGTTTTTGGTTTTGGGATTTATTACGCTCAGGAAAAATTGAGCTTGTTCGGAGGTTATAGGACCAAGTGGAACTATCCTGATCACACTCACATTGCTTTCTTCAGGGCGCCTCGACCATTAGTTCCCGCCCAAATACAAAGTTTGGCTTTTTCCGACCCTTCATGTATTTCGCCGCGGTTTGTGATAGCGAAGTAATCAGAATTGGAAGAGCAATCGTTGCGTCGCATGGCACGTAGGCCGTGTGCGCACCACGTGCAAGCTTTCCGAAAATCAATCCATCGTCAGATGAGCCGGCATTAGATCTGCCACCTGGATGCGGCGAGTCAGTGGAAATCTGAATCGCGTACTTGTGGCCGTGGTGATGTTCTTTTTGTAGGAACGACGAGACTGTTGCCTGCTGTACAAAACTCTTGGTGGTGCCGCCACCAAGATTGATGATCCCCGAGATGCGCGCATGCGCCATCACATTCATCATATCGAGCACATCCTGCTCGACGTCGAAGACGAAGCTGTTCTTCTTTTCGAACCTCGCACCCGCAATTCCAACAGCAAGCCCACTATCGGCAATTGCCGGACAGAAGATCGGGACGCGGGATTTATAAGCAGACGTAAGTACGCCATCTTCGGAAGCAATTTCCGCAAGCTCGCGACCGAGCAAGTGAAGAAACTCGCGAACTGAGTATGAACGCGTCTGGTCCAGTTGATTTGTAAAACCTCCGATCCACTCTTTTGCTTCACGGTACTCTTCGTCGCTCGCCAGCAGATCCCACATTCGGCTGATCTGGGCCGATTCGAGTTCGGCATCGGTCATGCTTGGATGAGCCTGAAAGTGATAACGACCCAACGTCTCGTGCAGATCGTGAAACAGCATCGAGCCCGAAAGAACCAACACATCAACAAAGCGATTCTTGATCACGTACGCCAACAGACGTCGCATGCCCGCAGGTATCAATGCTCCGGAACCCGAGACGATGATAGTCGTGTTATCGCCCAACATATCGAGCCAGATCCGGTGCGCTTCGGCCAATTGGCGTCCGCCAAAGCCCGTACCTTCCATTTTTTCGAGAAGTCCGGCCACTGAACGATCGCGGTCCACTTGTACTGGACGAGTGGGAGTAGTCAGATACTTCGATGCTTTTGGTTTTCGTTGCGTGACCATGCGGGTTGTCAACCTCTTGAGCTGGAATGATCCATGAATGCTACCTGCGTATTACGTATTTAATAATCGTATTTTCGTCTGGAACGACTCTTCACACCGTTCACGGCCAGATAGGTATAAGCTTCGTAACGAGATTCATAAAACTGTGCCAGTTCCGCGCCTTCGGCCTCACTCAACTCGCCTTCCTTCACGCGTCGGGAAATGAGCCGGCGAAAACCATCATGCAAAAATGTGCGTTCATAGCGCGCGCGTTCTGCTGCACCACCTACAGTAGTGCCTTTGATCACTTTCTTGATCAGAAACCCTTCTTCGTCGATGTACACATGCGCTTCGTGAGGAGCACCAAAGAGATTGTGACTGTTGCCCATGACCTCCTGGTAGGCCCCAACTAACATGAACGCGAGGTAGTAAGGCTCATCCGGGTTCAAAGGATGCAGTTCGAGGACCTGCTTCACGTCATGTAGATCGACGAACTTGTCTACAATTCCATCCGAATCGCACGTAATGTCGCACAGGGTCGTGTACTCAGTCGGTGGTTTGTTAAGGTGGTGGATAGGAACTATCGGAAACAATTGGTCCAACGCCCAGTGATCGGGTACTGAACGAAAAACAGAAAAGTTTGTTAAGTACTTGGCGCAAAGCAGACGGCGTAATTCGCCGAATTCTTCAGAGACATACTTGGCTTGTTGGGCATACTTGTCGGCGCGTTCGCAAATGTCCCAGAAGAGCACTTCGCCCTTGGCACGATCCTCCAACGAAATCAAACCGAGATTGAAGAGTGTAAACAACTCTTCGCGATGCTCGAGCGCGTCGTGATAGTACTCGCGATAATTCTTGACCGTGACCGATGCGCGTAATTCACCCAGTTCAGTCACAACTTGTGGATCGTCATCGTCGATCTCAATAGGTGTAATGTCCTCGACCACTGTTTCGATTTCGTCGAGCACATTCGTAACGAGGATTGCGTGATAAGCAGCAAGAAAGCGACCCGACTCCTGAATGATTGTCGGGTGCGGGACGTTCTCGTCGTCGCAAACCTGCTTGATGGTATAGATGACATCGTTCGCAAATTCTTCGGCTGTGTAATTTGCTGATGAGTCGAAGGCCGTCTTTGAACCATCGTAATCGACTGCCATGCCGCCACCGACGTCGAGCAGTTCGATTGGCACCTTCATCTGGTAGACCTTGGCGTAAACACGCGCCGCTTCCTTCATCGCATTCTTGATGCGCTTGATGTCGGTGAGTTGGGAACCGATGTGAAAGTGCAGCAGCTTGAGCATGTCGATCCGGTCGGCATCTCCCAGTCGTTGGATCACTTCGAGCAATTCAGTCGTCGTCAATCCAAACTTCGCCGCCTCGCCACCGGACTTTTCCCAACGGCCCGAGCCTTTTGAATACAACTTCACCCGCATGCCAATCATTGGCAGTGGTCCTTCGTGATGTTCTGCTACATTCAGCACGTGATCGAGTTCGCCCAGTTTTTCAATGACGATGACGACACGTTTACCGCATCGGGCACCAGCAAACGCGAGTTCAATGAATTCCTGATCTTTGAATCCATTGAGAACGAGCAAACTCTCATCAGGTTGTTCCAAAGCAAGAGCTGCGTAGAGTTCAGCCTTGGATCCAGCTTCGAGCCCGAAGTCGTAACGTGAACCTTCGCGGAGATACTCTTCGACAACCGAGCGTTGTTGATTGACCTTCATGGGGTAAACACACATGTGTGTGCCCTGATATTCAAACTCTCGAATTGATCGACTGAAGGCGCGTTGAAGTTTTCTTACTTGTGCGGCTACCAGTTGTGGGAAGCGAAGTAGGACTGGAGCTGTTATGCCCCGCTTGGCCAGATCATCGATTATCTCTTTTAAGTCCGCGGAGCGAGGGTCGCCTTCGACAGGGCGGACGATGAGATTTCCCTTTCGGTTTACGTCAAAGTAGCCTGCACCCCAGTTTTGGATTCCATAAGTTTCGAGCGTTTGCTCGATTGCCGTGGTCAATTAGCGGTCTCCTGCTGACAATGGAACTCGTTCCGTATAGATTCGAATACCGAAAACCCGGTTGTACATTTTCCCGATTCGAGTTGCGGAGTTTTTGTGTTGGGTGGAACGCTTTAGTGGCGCAATGTAACAGAAAACGGCCACGACGGTCTATAACTTTTTTGTTTCGGAAAGTACTAAAGGACGCGCAAAACCTGCGAAATTTGGCTGATTTTCGAGGAATAATACATCTACTGAAAAGCGCAGTCGGGAAGGGGGCAAGCGATCCCAACTCAAACCAAAACCAACCAGACCCCAAGCGCGCCCCCGCAGATTCCAAGCCCCTAAGCCTTAAATTCAGATCCAGATTTTAGTTGCCAGGGTAAGGGCTTGGAATCTGCGGGGGCGCGCTTGGGGTCTGGTTGGTTTTAGTTTATGTTTGGATCGCTTGCCCCCTTCCCGACTCCATTTTGGTTGGCTTTGTGTTTCATTCATCAAATAGAAATTTGTTATTCGATCATTATCGGGAAACACCTTGACTTCAAAAAACTCGTCACTATAATGGCTGCTTTTTAATGCGCCCGTCGCTACATGACGCACGCCCGTTTTAGCACACCTGTCAGCCAACTTTTTATACTTCGCACGTCAAAACACGCCGCGGCGAAGAGCACCCCCAACACTCCCAAATTCTTTCAGGAGATCACATGAACCCTAAGACTGTCTTGAAATATGCCTCTGACCAGGGCGCCAAATTCGTCTCTGTTCGCTTTACGGATTTGCCCGGCTCCTGGCAACACTTAACCTTTCCCATCGGCGAACTCGGCGAAGATCAGTTCGAAGACGGATTCGGATTTGACGCGTCTTCGATCCGCGGCTGGGCTGCGATTCACGAGTCGGACATGCTCCTGGTTCCGGATGCTACCCGGTTCTGGATGGATCCGTTCACCGAACAACCGACATTGTGTTTGATTGGCAACGCTGTCGATCCGATCACCAAAGAAGGTTACGCGTTTGACCCGCGTTCAGTTGCTCAGCGCGCTGAAAGTTATCTGAAGTTTACCGGGCTTGCCGACACTGCTTACTACGGTCCTGAAGCAGAGTTTTTTGTTTTTGATTCCGCAAAATTTCATAACGACCAGAATTCAGCGGGTTATTCAATAGATTCAGATGAAGGCCATTGGAATAGTGGGCGGGCTGCCGACGAGTTTTCTGGATCAAATCTTGGTTACCGAATTCGACCCAAAGAAGGTTATGTACCTTGTGCTCCAACCGACTCTTTAGTCGATCTGCGTTCTGAGATCTCCCTGACGCTCGGAAAGTGCGGAGTTACAGTTGAATGCCACCACCATGAGGTCGCAACTGCTGGTCAATGCGAGATCGACTTCCGCTACTCCACTTTGTTAGGAACTGCTGACAATCTGCAAATCTTCAAGAATGTAGTTCGTAATACTGCCTACCAGTTCGGCAAGTCCGCGACCTTCATGCCCAAGCCCCTCTACGGAGACAACGGTTCGGGAATGCACTGCCACCAGTCGTTATGGAAAGGTGAAAAACCACTTTTCGCGGGCGACGGCTATGCAGGACTTTCGGAGATGGCGAAGTACTACATCGGCGGACTTCTGAAGCACGCGGCAGCTGTTGTCGCTTTCGCTGCGCCAACAACGAACAGCTACAAACGTCTGGTGCCCGGATTCGAAGCTCCTGTGAATTTAGCTTACTCGGCTCGCAATCGTTCGGCGGCCATTCGTATTCCGATGTTTTCTACGAATCCCAAGCTGAAGCGACTTGAGTTTCGACCGCCCGATCCTTCCTGTAATGCGTACCTGGCTTTCTCGGCTATGTTGCTTGCCGGCCTGGACGGAATTCAAAATCGCATCGATCCAGGCGAGCCTTTGGAGAAGGACATCTATGACCTGTCTCCAGAGGAACTGAAGGACGTGCCGACACTTCCTGGCTCGCTCGATGATTCACTTAAAGCACTGGAAGCTGATCACGACTTCCTTTTAAAGGGAGATGTATTCAGCCCGCAGTTAATCGAACGATGGATCGGGTACAAGCGAGATCGGGAGATCACGCCACTTCGCATGCGTCCACATCCATTGGAGTTTTCGCTGTACTACGATATTTAGGTTCAGGACAACTCAGTGAGATTCAGCCCAGGGTTCGTAAAGGATCCTGGGCTGGTTTGTTTTTGGTCAGTGGTCAGTGGTCGGTGGTCAGTAGCAATAGGACCTATAGGACCTATTCGACCTATACGACCTATACACTACTACCTGACTACCGACCACTGACTACTGACCACTGACCGCGTAAGATAGCGTTCGTGCAAGCCCTGGATGCCAAAGTCGATTTCCTGCTTCGCGATCTTCCCGATCAAACTGGTGCTCGCCTCTTCATCGAGCGATTGGTCAACGATAATCCTCGTGTTTATCAAACTCTCTTAAAACAGCCGCCGTTGCTCGCCGATGTTCTGGCAATTGCTGCCTGGAGTCCTCTGCTTTCTACGACGCTCGACCAGAATCCGGAATATTTCCATTGGTTATCTCGTGAACGGCTCGATCCCAGAGTTAGAACGACTGATGAGTTGAAAGAGTCGTTAGCTCGCTTTGCCCTGACGAACTCAACTCTAAATACTCAGAACCTGCTGGCGCGTTTTCGAAGACGCGAACTTCTGCGAACTTATCTCCACGACATTCGCCGTTTTCATACCCTCGTTGAAACCACCGAAGAATTGTCGAATCTGGCCGATGCAATTTTGGATTACGGGCTGATGGTCGCGCGGCAAGAGCTCGATAATCGTTATGGACTGCCAGGCAAGACAGACGAACGGGGGCGCGGCGCTACGGCAGAGTTTTGCGTTCTGGCGCTTGGCAAGCTGGGTTCGCTTGAACTCAACTACGCGTCAGATATTGATCTTGTCTTTCTATATTCGGATGAAGGATCGACTGCAGGAACCGGTGATCGTGGTGTAGTCACAAACCGCGAATATTTCGTCAAGCTTTCCGAGGCCATCGCCAGGTTTGTCGGGCAGTCAGGAGGTGAAGGAGCAGCGTACCGCGTGGATCTCCGCCTTCGACCCCACGGACGTGACGGCGCGTTGGCCTGTTCATTGGAAGAGGCTACACGGTACTACGCACGTTCAGCACAGGATTGGGAACGCCAGGCACTGATTCGTGTTCGGCCGGCGGCCGGATCGGATGAACTATTCGCCAAATTCAAAGAACGCGTTACGGCGAATGTTTTTCGCCCCGACATTTCTGTGAGTGGGGCGCTTGCGTCGGTGCGTCTTGCGAAGCAAAAGATAGATCGAAAAGTCGAAAAGAAAAGCGGCTTCAACGTGAAACTGGGCCGCGGAGGAATTCGCGAGATCG
>Ga0207712_10002813_pt1 | contig 11141 bp, 7 predicted proteins | sample KBSS44metaG_FD_184402 | JGI IMG/M metagenome (GOLD analysis project Ga0207712, IMG submission 184402) | Switchgrass rhizosphere microbial communities from Kellogg Biological Station, Michigan, USA - KBS S4-4 metaG (SPAdes) (version 2) | ecosystem: Host-associated > Plants > Roots > Rhizosphere >... | reverse complement strand
AAAAGCCGGCTTCGTGATATGCACCATTTATCAGCGGAACGGCGAGCGTAACTCCATAATATATCGCCAGCAGCACAGGCAGTCCCTTCAATATATTTGTGCGGTTAGCAAAGCCGATCGAAGAAGCGCGGTCCATTCTTTCGCTCACAATAAACAGCAACAGCAGAAAGCTGAAATAGATCACGATCCCTTCAATGCGGTGCGCCTCAGCCGAATCGATCCATGTAAGATCACTCGTAAAGGGCCGAAGCAGGATCGATGCGGAGATACGCGCGGCATTGGCGAGGAGAGTTGCAATGTAAGAGACAGCCAGCGCTGCCGGCAAAAACTGCCATCGGAAAGCATGCGGCCGGTTTCGCCACAGCTTTCCGAGGGTGAGGACCAGAAATGAAATGATCAGAAAATTGACACCCGAACACGCAGGAGCGATCAGAAACGTTCGGTCGAGACTTAAGTAACCTCCATACGGCTCAAATTGAAAGCCCATTCCCGTGAACAAACTTACGAGCCACGCCGTCGGGGCTAGGATCCACCGAAGCTCGTTTGCGCTGGCCGCCGAATAATAGAATTTCGATACGGCAGCCAGGAAGAGGATAGCCGCCAATTGGGCTATCCGGTTCCTGTCGATCTGTCTTGTGTTTGGCTCGGCTAACATCGCGACCTTATAGGCTGCCTTCCGTTCTTTACGAGAATTTCAGGAAGCTCCACAATGATCGTCGCGATCGAAAAATGATCAGTGAAATAAGGCACAGTGCGAACGCCGCGAATAGCCACACCATTTCCGGTTCGTCGCCGATCGCGAAATCGCTTACTCCGACCGGAAGCGGCAGTACCTGGTTGACATCGTCCGCATTACCGTTCGGATTTACGATCTTTTCCCGGACCGCGATGAAGGACGTGTATCTTGTCAGAAGGTTGTACTTCAGGCCGAGCGATGTGATCTCCTTGACACGATCGTCGGAGATCTCAGCTGCTCCGTAATCCGAAAGATCGGCAATTCGGGATCGTGCCCACAGGTATCGAAGAGCGCTATTCCCGTCGTCCGGTTTGACCGCGGAAACGTCCAAGGAATTAGTGTAGTCACCGTTGCCGGACCTCCCCGTCAGCTCGATCGTGCCCGAAGGATTGCCGCGCCATTTGCCGAAGAAAACAATCGGGCGTTTTGCCAGCAGATCTGGCTGGTGTGCAGGTTGCACATCATAGATGTCAAAGCCCATCGCATTTAATCGAATGTCTGTCAGCAGCGGACTCTGGATATATTCGCGGAATTTTGCGGCGACTGACGCGGCTTCCGAATCCTTCTCTACGATGAACGGCTCGCCCATTCCGGCCTTTGCAACGCCCTCTATCAGATAGCGGTTGACCGAACTGCCAATCCCGAACGCAAATACGTTGCACTGGTCCAGATTATTTCTAATGTAGTCAAAGGTGCCTTGTTCCGCCGAAATATACCCGTCGGTTACCAATACGATGCTGCGTGACATTCCGGGCTGGCGTGGCGTGTTCATTGCCTCTTTAAGAGCCGCTAAAAGCTCGGTTCCGCCTGCTCCGCGTTGCTGCGTAATGAGTTCGACGGCCCGGTCGACATTTTCCTGGTTTGCCTGAAGCGGTTCCTTCGAGAGTACAGTCGAATCGCCTGAAAACAACACAACATTAAAATAGTCGGTCGGCCGCAACCCGCCGATCAGGTCGGCAAGCAATTTCTTGGCGGTATTTAGAGGAAAACCCTCCATCGATCCTGATACGTCGACGACAAAAACGTATTCACGCGGCGGTATATCTGAGGCCGCTATCCTTTCCGGTGGCTGCGCCATGTATAAAAAAAAGTTCTCGTCATCGTTCTGGCCCTGGTACAGAAGCAGACCGGATGCTATCTGTTTGCCGGCCAGCTTATATTGCGAAACAAAATCGCGGTTGCCGGTGAATGGATCTGCATCGTCGAGGCTAAGTTGAGCAACTGTAGTATCAAGCCAGTCCGGCGTGATCTGGTGCGATGTGCAGCGAAGGCTTTGAATAGGAAGGCCGGCTGCGATCCTCGCTGAGATGTGAAGCGTGGTCGTGGGCTTTTCGCCCTGGTGAGTGTAGGGAGATTTTACGGACTGGCCCCTGTCATTCTGGTCCGAAGACTCTTTTTCCGAGGCATATCGCGGTCCAACGACCGTCGGGTAAACGACCTCATAAATACCGTCGGTCGGCACCAGCAGCTCGGTATAGCGCAGCTCGATCTCGACCTGCTCATGCGGCATCAGGTTGGCGAGATTCATCGTAAAGACATTCGGCCGTTCCTGCTCAAGCAGAGAAGCGCTCTTGCCCTCTTTCTTGGCCTGTTCGAAATCCTGCTTAGCTTGTTCTCGTTCCTTGATCTTCGCGATGATAAGCTCGTCGCCGATACGCATTCGCATCCCGTAAACCGCGGCACGGGTAGAAGCCGGAAACACGTAGGTCGCGTTTATCGGCCGTGAACCTTCGTTTTGGTAGGTCTGCACAACCCGCACATCCGCGATCACGCCGGAGACCGATATCTGGACATTTGTGTCCTTTAATGGCAATTGGTCAACCGCGGGATCGCCTTTGACAAAGAAGTAAGGTGAAAGGGTCTTATCCGCTTGGGTCTGACTGATAGACGGGAATGATGCCACCAAAAGGATGGCTAACAATGAGAAAAATCGGCCGGTAGAGTGGTTAATAATCGTATTATGCATGAGATCTAAGCTCCTGTTCGCAAATGCGCTGTCGCGCCAAATATCGTTCAAAGCGATCCTATGCCCATTGGAAACCCGGCGGAATGTTTCCCGCCACAGAGCCGAACCGTAATAGCCACACTGCCGGATAGTGGGAAAAAGCCGAACGGACAACCGCCCCGGCTTATCTAAACCCCGAAAAACAGCGGGTTGACGGGCAGGACGCTACTCGCTAAACTCTTTATTTGTAACCGTGGTGAGTTATCGCGACTTGCGGCCACGAAAAATAAACCGCTAAACAGCCGGGAGTTTTTAATTTAATCGTTTTTACGAAAACTCTGTGCTGGATCGGCACAGGGTTTTTTGATTTAGTTCTGAGTTCCTGCTTTAGCAGGCTTTTGGCTTCGGCGGCCGGCCGCCTAAAGGCGGAACTCAAAACAGTAAAAGATGCCCACACGAGGCTACAACTTTTTTGCAGGACAGAGGATCTCGCGGATCGAGGCTTTGAGCGACGGTGTGTTCGCCATTGCCATGACGCTGCTTGTTCTGGACATCAAAGTGCCGATCGGTGAATTTCATTCGGAGCATGACCTGATCGCAGCATTCTGGCCGCTGATGCCGAAGTTCCTGGCATACCTGCTCGGCTTCATGACGCTCGGCATATTCTGGGTCGGCCATTCGACGCAGTTTACATATATTAATAAGACGGACCGGCATCTGACCTGGCTTAACGTCTTTGTGTTGATGATCGTCTCTGTCTTTCCATTTTCGACGGCGTTTTTAAGCGAGTATATAAATTTCAAGTTCGCGATCGGGCTCTACTGGCTGAATATCTTTCTGGCGGGACTCGCGGTATTTCTTCACTGGAACTACGCCTGCAAAGCGAACCTCCTCGATGATTCCGCCACCGAGGAAGTATTCAGGGCGATCCAAAAAAGAATATACATTGCACAGACGCTCTACCTCGTTGCGGCCCTGTTATGTTTTATTAACACCTATTTGAGCGTGGCAATGACGATTTTGATTCAGCTGAATTATGCATTGGCCTTGTTTTTTAGCTCGCCGACGAAGGAAGCGGTGCCGGGGACCGGAAGTGAGGAATAATTTGGGAAGGAGTCGTTTTATGTTTACTAGAGCGGTAAATCTTTGCCTCTCATTGATCGCGTTCGGATGTGTTTCAGCCTCGGTATTTGCCCAGGGAGAATCCAACCTTCGCAAGATCTTCAAAGCAGTCCCCTCGGATTATTTCAGTATCGCCTGCTGTGATGGGGACGCCGACGCTTTTATCAAAAAGTATGTGACTGTCGAAGATACAGCGAACGGTTACATGGCGGGCGCCGACACGGAAGAGGACCCGCAATATTCGAGCTTTGAATTGGCGATCTTTAAGCGCGCGGACGGTACGTATCTTGTTGGGTTTCATTCCGAGGCTCTTGCGTGGTCAGATTATTATTTTCTCGATTATCGAAATGGGAAGCTAAAAAATATTTCGCTTAATATACCTCAATACAGCCAAGTGAATGTATACGAATTGCCCAGAAAGGGAACTACTATTCACGTGTACAGAAAAAAATACGACCACCCGGGCCGGCCTCTGGGCATTGAAAACACGGTAAGTAAGGGCGGTAAACTTTACGATCTTGTCTGGCAAAACGACAAATTTGTTGTTAAGAAGTAAGAAAGAATGACAAATAAATTTCTCGATCTAATAAGAGAAAAGATCATCATCTTTGATGGCGCGATGGGGACGTATCTGCAGTCGTTGAATCTCTCGATCGACGATTGGGGCGGACCGAAGTTTGAGAACTGCTCGGAGAATTTGCTTTACACCAAACCAGACGCTATTCGCGCCGTCCATACGAGTTTTCTCGAAATTGGCTGCGACGTTATCGAAACGAACAGCTTTGGCGGCAGTGAGGTTGTATTGACCGAATTCGGCATTGCGGAAAAGACATACGACGTGAATCTCAAAGCGGCGCAGTTGGCGAAAGAGATCGCACGCGGATTTTCTACTCCTGACAAGCCGCGCTTTGTGGCGGGTTCAATAGGTCCGGGAACGAAGCTTCCAACGCTCGGGCATATAACCTATCCCGCCTTGAAAGACGCCTATCGCGAACAGGTTCGCGGACTGGTCGATGGCGGCAGCGATGTGCTGATCGTAGAAACCTGCCAGGACCTTTTGCAGACAAAGGCAGCGCTTGCGGCCATCTTCGAACTGTTCGAGAAACAGAAGATCAAGATACCGGTGATCGCCCAGGTGACCATAGAAGTATTTGGAACGATGCTTAATGGTACGGAGATCGGAGCTGCGTTGACCGCGCTCGAACCTTTTCCTATCGACGTCATCGGTATGAACTGTGGCACCGGACCAAAACACATGACAGACAGTTTTCGTTATCTGTGTGAGAACTCGCCGCTGCCGGTTTCAGTGCTTCCGAACGCAGGTTTGCCTGAGGTCAAGGATGGCAAACAGCATTACGACGAAACGCCGGAAAGCTTTGCCGCACAGGTCGAACACTTTGCCAAGGATTTCGGGGCGAACATCGTCGGTGGATGCTGCGGCACCTCGCCGGAACATCTTCGTCAGGTAATCGCACGTATAGGTGGATTGTCGCCCAAGGTTCGAAACGCGAAACTCACTCCCTCGGCGTCGTCGATCTATTTTCAACAACCATATACGCAGGACGCTTCGTTCCTGATCGTAGGCGAACGCGTGAATGCGTCAGGTTCGAAAAAGATGCGTGATCTGCTCGATGCCGAGGATTGGGATGGTCTGGTCAATCTCGCAAAATCACAGGAGAAAGAAGGTGCGCACATTCTGGATGTTAACGTCGATTTTGTCGGGCGTGACGGCGTTGCCGATATGCACGAGCTTGCTTCAAGGCTTGCGACCAGCGTCAAGATACCTTTGATGTTCGATTCGACGGAATGGGAAAAGATGGAAGCGGGCCTCGAACACGCCGGTGGGAAGTCGCTTCTTAATTCGACTAACTACGAGGATGGAGAACCGCGTTTTCTGAAAGTTTTGGGCCTGGCAAAAGAATACGGTGCTGGAGTTGTAATCGGCCTGATCGACGAAGACGGCATGGCACGCAAGGCCGAAGACAAGTTGCGGATCGCGCACCGTGCCTATAAACATGCGACCGAGAACGGCATTCCGGGACACGATATTTTCTTTGATCCGCTCGCGTTGCCCATCTCGACCGGTATCGAAGAAGACCGTAAGAATGCAGACGAAACCATCAAGGCGATCCGGCAGATCCGCGAAGAAATGCCCGAGGCGAATATTATTCTCGGCGTTTCGAACATTTCGTTTGGATTGAACCCTGCAGCACGTGTTGTATTGAATTCCGTCTTCCTGCACGACTGTGTCGAAGCCGGAATGAATTCTGCGATCGTCAACGCCTCGAAGATACTTCCGCTAATGCGTTTCAATGAGCACGAGATCGAAACGGCACGCGACCTGATCTACGACCGCCGAAAATGGAGCGGGGACACTCCTGTCCCCACGGACGCCGATTCGGCGTCCGGAAAAACTCCCGGCGGCGGGAGCGGCGATGGGGACAAGAGTGTTTCCGATTCGACGGGAAAAACACTCGGCGGAGGAACCGCCGATGGGGACAAGAGTGTCCCCACTCCGTCGGAGATCTGTACGTATGATCCGTTGACGGAATTTACGACGCTTTTCATGGGCAAGACGGCTCAGTCGATCAAACCGGACATTTCGAATCTGCCGATCGAGGAAAAGCTGAAGCACCACATCATCGACGGCGAAAAGATCGGGCTCGAGGATTCGCTCAAGATCGCTCTTGAGAAATATCCTCCGCTTGAGATCATTAACGATATTCTGCTCGATGGAATGAAAACTGTTGGCGATCTTTTCGGCAGTGGGCAGATGCAGCTGCCGTTCGTGCTGCAATCGGCGGAAGCGATGAAGGCCGCGGTGAAATTCCTCGAACCGTTCATGGATAAGGTCGAGGGATCGAATAAAGGTGTGCTCGTGCTCGCTACGGTCAAGGGCGATGTGCACGACATCGGCAAAAACCTGGTCGATATCATCCTCACGAATAACGGCTACAAGGTCGTAAATCTCGGCATAAAACAGCCGATCGACGACATCCTTCGTTCGTGGGATGAAACAAAAGCTGACGCTATCGGCATGAGCGGATTGCTGGTGAAATCAACGCTGATAATGCGCGACAATCTTGAGCTAATGAACGAGCGGGGAATTAACGTTCCTGTGATCTTAGGCGGTGCTGCCCTGAATCGCCGCTATGTAGATGCCGATCTGATCCCGCTTTATCAAGGCAAGCTCTTTTACGCGAGGGATGCTTTCGATGGCCTGCACGCGATGGATGAGCTGACTCAGAAAGAAGCTTCCAATGCGGGTGACGCGGAGATAAACAAGGCTAAGAAGGCTGTGGCAGGTAACGGGTCAGAAACATCCGCCTTATCAGCTTCTCCTGAAAAGATCGTAACTGTCACGGATGCTGAAGATCTTGTGGGTGAAGACGCGAAGCTGGGTAAGGAAGCCGCTCGCGTTTCAACCAGATCCAAAGGCGACACGACACACACGACACGGTCAGATATTTCCGCCGATGTTACGATCCCGACCGCTCCCTTCTTTGGTTCAAAGGTTGTCGAGATAAAGGACCTGACTAAAGTCTTCGACTTTATCAATGAGACTGCTTTGTTCAAGGGCCAGTGGCAATACAAGCAGGGAAAGAGATCGCCTGAAGAATACGCCGCCATACTTAAGGACACCGTCTATCCGAAATTTGCCGAGATCAAGGCGGAAGCGATACGGCATAAACTGCTGGAAGCAAAACTCGTGTATGGCTATTTCCCGTGTCAATCGAGCGGAAATGACCTGATAATCTACGAGGATGATTCAAAAACCGAGCGACTGCGATTTACGTTCCCGCGGCAACCGAAAGAACAGCGCGGTGGAAAGAATCTATGTCTCGCCGACTATTTTGCATCTGTCGATTCCGGCAAGCTGGACGTTGTCGCCTTCGATCTGGTAACGATGGGCCGCAAGGCGAGCGAGCATTCGGCAAAGCTTTTCAAGGCAGACAATTACACCGACTATCTTTTGTTTCACGGTCTTTCGGTCGAATCTGCTGAAGCTCTGGCTGAAATGTGGCATAAGCGCATCCGCGAAGAACTCGGTATCGCGGGTAACGACGCGCCTGAGCTCGCAAAGCTCTTTCACCAGGGCTATCAAGGTTCGCGTTACAGTTTCGGATATCCAGCCTGCCCGAATCTCGATGATCAGACAAAGATATTCGAGCTTCTGCAACCAGAACGGATAGGCGTTGAGCTGACCGAGGAATTCCAGCTGGATCCCGAACAATCAACCTCGGCGATCATCGTGCATCATGCGGATGCGAAGTATTTTAATGTTGAGTAAGGAAGCGTTCAGTTTTGATGAGATCGATGAGGACCTTGTACTTATCGATCTGACCAATCGGGCCAATCTGGAAGCCGTAGTTGTGACATCGGGCGGCATTGTAATTCTTTTCGATCTTGCTTTAGGAAAATCGTCCGAAATAGGGAAGCTAACCTTTGATTCATTCTCACCAGAACTTCGACATCCATTTTTCCCGGGGAATATTCAGCTTCATTCATTTCACGATTACATATCCGTTACGCATGTTTACGGTTCCTTTGGAACTGTCCTTGATCTGGGAAACCCTAAGTTTTCGAAAAGTTTGGACCGAGGGAATTATCATCCCGAAGTTTCGAGATTTCCGGTTGCCTTCTTTCCTACCGACGACGACACATTTCTGATCCACGCTACTGACTGGAACAGGCTTGACATCACTCGATTGAAAAGCAACGAGCTCTTAACGGACAGAATTGTGGATTGCGAAACGAACGAGAACTATTTCGACTATTTCCACTGTGGTTTGTCTGTAGCGCCGGACTCAAAATCTTTCGTCAGTAATGGCTGGTATTGGCATCCATTTGGCCAAATTACTTGGTATTCGATCGAACGATTTCTGCGGGAGTTCGAACTGTCGCACGTCAATCTCGAATTAACCGACAACCTTGATCCCGAGGGCACTTGTATTGAATTGGGTTGGGACAGGCCCATTTGTTGGATCGATAGTAACACTATGGGAATCGGTTATAACCGTGCCGTTGGATATTACGGCCAAAAGAAAGACTTTCTTTCGGAGATATTGGTCTATGATTTGAAAGATAGCCGGGTCGCAAGGCGAATCGAGTTCGACGGATTTGCGATTGATTCCGAAAACGAAGTCAAAGGGGATCTATTTTTTGATGTGTACAAGCAACAATTTATCGCCTTGAATAATACAAAAGGTCTGTTGATCACGGATATTGATGGCCAAATAGTTGCGAGTACTTCTGAATTGTGGGGATGGAAATACAATATTTCAAACAAGAGGTTCTACAGAACCAACGAAAAAGACAAACGGGTTGAAATTGCTTACGACATTAGCTAAGCACCAATTAGTTGCCTGATGAGAATCGTTTGTCTTTCCGACACCCACAATTGCAATGAAGAAATCACGGTTCCCGACGGCGATATTTTGATCCATTCGGGCGATGCAACGATACAAGGCACAGATCAGGAGGTTATTGAATTTGTTCACTGGTTTGCAAAATTACCGCACAAGATCAAGATATTTGTAGCTGGCAACCACGATTGGATGTTTCAGACTGATAACAGATACGCCCGGCTCTTACTAGCCAATTCGAAGATAATTTACCTTCAGGATTCATCGACCGAGATCAACGGCTTAAGAATCTATGGCTCGCCCTGGCAGCCGCGTTTCTTCGATTGGGCTTTTAATCTGAATCGTGGCGCTGAGTTAGCCGAAAAATGGAAATTGATTCCGGACGATATCGATATTCTGATCACACATGGGCCGCCGAATGGCATTCTCGACCTTGTTCCCCGAAAAGGCTGGGATGAAAACACTGGCTGCGAGGAGTTGCGAAAGCGGGTCGAGGATATCGCTAAATTGGGGCGGCTCAAACTTCACGTGTTTGGCCATATCCATTGCGGTTATGGTGTCGCGCAAGAACTGGGCCTTACGTTCGTGAACGCGTCGAACTGCGATGAGGCGTATCAACCCTCACACCCGCCGATAGTTATAGATTTTTAAAAACACACGATAAGAACATTTCCACGCAACACCGAAAACGATTTCTCACGCATACAAGATCATTTCCCGCACGCGGTAGACCGTTCTTCCCACGCGGAAAACCATCTACCCCGAGCGGAAAACCATCTACCCCAAGCGGAAAACCATCTACCCCGAGCGGAAAACCTTCTACCCCAAGCGGAAAACCATTCACGCCAAGCGGAAAACCATCTACCCCGAGCGGAAAACCTTCTACCCCAAGCGGAAAACCTTTCACCCCAAGCGGAAAACCTTCTACCCCAAACGGAAAACCTTTCACCCCAAGCAGAAAACCATTAACCCCAAGCGGAAAACCTTTCATTCCCGGGGGGAAATCATTCTCCCCAGGCGGAAAATCTCTCTCCCCAGGGGGGAAACCGTCCTTCCATTACTTCCTAAAAGCGATCATGTGACGTGCGACCTGCACGAAAGATAGGAACATTTTCGGAGGTCTGGCTGAGATGCTAGACTATTGCTTTTGTATGTCGTCCGAACTTGCGAATGTTAACCAAAATGCAATAGGAATTGCCGGCGACGGCAAACCCCTTGTGCCGTCGCCGGGGGAGCTGGCCGTTTTGAGCAGAACCGAAAGGGCCGGATTTTGGCTGACGCACTGGATGAATGGCGGCCCGTGGAAGGCGTTCTGGACGTTTTGCCAGCGTCACGTCGGTTCCTTATGGATCTTTATCGCGACATACAATCTGATGAACGTTTTTGGTATCGAGAACGTTGAAAACACGGATGCCGACAGACCGCTCCTGCTGGTTGCTAATCATCGATCATTCTTTGATATGTACACGGTCTCGAGCGTTTTGTTTCGCCGCACACGTCGCCCGATCAGCCTCTTCTTTCCCGTACGGGCCAAATTCTTTTACGAAAGCCCACTTGGCTGGTTTGTAAATCTCGTTATGGGTTGGTGGTCGATGTATCCCCCGTTCTTTCGTGAGGAAAAGGATGCCGCAAAGAGGGAATTCGACAAATTCTCCGTACGCAGGCTGATCCAGATCTCTTCACAGGGTCGGGGAACGATCGTCGGTTTTCATCCGGAAGGGAAGCGAAATCTTAACGACGATCCTTACGAGCTCTTACCGGCCCAACCGGGAGTCGGCAAAGTGATTCATGCTGCCCGTCCCCAGGTCGTTCCGGTTTTTGTGACAGGTCTTGGAAATGATCTGCCAAAACAGATTCTTGGAAATTGGACCGGCGGTGAAAAGGTGCGGATCTGGTTTGGTGAACCGATTGATCTGGAACAGTTTTATGCAAAGGGCGATCGATTAAGGACGCACAAGGAGATCGCCGACTG
>Ga0207712_10002811_pt1 | contig 11144 bp, 3 predicted proteins | sample KBSS44metaG_FD_184402 | JGI IMG/M metagenome (GOLD analysis project Ga0207712, IMG submission 184402) | Switchgrass rhizosphere microbial communities from Kellogg Biological Station, Michigan, USA - KBS S4-4 metaG (SPAdes) (version 2) | ecosystem: Host-associated > Plants > Roots > Rhizosphere >... | reverse complement strand
CGCGTATGCCGATCTCTCGCCTCCGCTGCGACACCGAGTACGACATGACGCCGTACATGCCGACGGCCGCGAGCAGCAGCCCGAGCGCGCCGAAGACGCCGAGCACCGTCCCGGCGAGGCGCGCCGGGAGGAGGGCGATTCCCAGGTGGCTGTTCATCGTCCGCACATCCGACACGGGCAGGTCTGCGTCGATCGCGGCCACCTCCGCGCGAATGATCGGCGCGAGCTCCGTCGGGTCGCCGTTGGTCCTCACGTGCATGGCCATGGCAGCGTCCCACCGCTGCGCCTGCGGGAAGTAGATGTAGGCCCGCGGAGGCTCTCCGAGCGAGCGGTATTTCCCATCGCGTACGAGTCCGACGATGGTGAAGTCTCGGCCACTCGCCTGAACCGTGTGTCCGATGGGGCTCGCACCGGCGAAGAACCGACGCGCGAACTGTTGGTTTACCACCACCGCCCCCTGCGCGGCACTGTCATCCTCCGCTGTGATGCCTCGGCCACTCAGCAGGGGGATTCCCATCGCGTCGAAGTAGCCGGGTGTGACGACGTTGTAGTCGAGGCTCAGGTTTTCGTTCGCTGACGGTGTGTAGCCGGGGATGCTGACCCCGGTCTGCTGGTTGGACAGTCCGAGTGGGACCATGTTGGCAAAGGCGACGGCTTTGACGTTAGGCTGAGCGCGCAGCCGTTCCGCCAGACGACGATAGAACTCCTCCGTGCGCGTCCGATTGTATCCCTGGACGCCGGGGTCGACCGCGGCCAGCAGCAGGTTGTCGCTGATGAAGCCTTTGTCGATCGACACGGCCGCGCGCACGTTGCGCAGGAAGAGTCCCGCGGACACGAGCAGGACGATCGACAGCGCCATCTGGGCGACGACGAGCGCGCGACTCGCGCGCGAGCGCGGTCCGCCCGACGCGGCCGCACCCTTGAGCGCCGGCACGAGCGCCGGTTTCGTGGATTGCAGGGCAGGAGCGAGCCCGAACAGGAAGCCGGTCAGGAGCGAGACACCTAACGTGAAGAGCAGCACCGGCAGGCTGAGCCGCAGGTCCGGATCGAGCGCGAAATCGATCGGAAGCCGGATCTGATTGGCGAGCCCGATCGTCCACCACGCCAGGACCAGCCCCGCGGCGCCCGACACGATCGAGAACACGAGGCTCTCCGTCAGTAACTGCCGCACGAGCTGTCCGCGACGCGCACCGAGGCTCAGGCGAACCGCCATCTCGCGGGCGCGGTCGCCGGCGCGCGCGAGGAACAGGTTCGCGACGTTCACGCAGGCGATGAGCAGCAGCATCACGACGACCGCCATCACGAGCGACGACAGCCTGATCTGCGCGGACCGGAACTGCGGGTGCAATCCCGCGTCGGTCTGCGCGACGAGGAGAATCTCCGAGCGCTCGTAGTCGCGCGGGTACTGCTCACGCATGGACGCGACGATGGTCTTCATGCGCGCCTGGGCCTGCGCGATGGTCACGCCGTCTCGCAGCCGCGCCAGCATCTGCATGAAGTTCGAGCCGCGCTCCTCGAGCCGATCGCGATCGCCCGGCATGATCTGGCCGAGCTGCATGAGCGGTACGTAGAAGGTCGGCGGAACCATCGGGACGGGACCTTTGAAGTCCGCTGGTGTGACGCCAACGACGGTGTACCGCTGTCCGTTCAGCGTCACCGTTCGGCCGATGATCTGTGGATCGCCGCCGAAGAGGCCCTGCCACGTACCGTAACTGACGACCGCGACGGGGTGCGCACCGGGCCTGGCATCCTCATCGCTCACGAACGTGCGGCCGAGCTGCGCCGTCGCGCCGAGGATGTTGAAGAAGTTGGCGGAGACGATGGCGCCCATGACTCGCTGCGTCTGTCCGCCCGTCGAGACGCTGAGCGGGGCGTACGTCCACGCGGCCACGCCCGAGAACACGTCGGTGGCGCGCTCTCGCACGTCGAGGTAGTGGGGGACCGAGCTCGAACCGTAGTTGAAGCCGCCCGGGTAGGTCCGATAGAGCTGCACCAGCTGCGCTTCGTTGCGGACGCCAGGGAGCGGTCGGAGCGCTAATGCCTCGATCGCGGAGAAAACGGTGGTGTTGAGCCCGATCCCGAGTGCGAGCGTCAGCACGGCGATGGATGTGAATCCCGGCTTCGAGCGCAGGACGCGGACGGCGTATCGCAGATCAGCGAAGAACGTCGACATGATTGGCCCTCAGTTAATGTGTCATTCCGAGCGGAGCGCGTCAGCGCGGAGGCGAGGAATCGCCGTCGTCCCGACCGGGGGCTTGTCCCTCGATTGGGAGGATCGCGATTCCTCGCCTCCGGCCCTGCGGGCCTCCGCTCGGAATGACAGTCTGCCTGCGACCTCCGCTCGGAATGACGGAGGGTTCTTAATCCCTGAGTACGTCGATGCCCCCGGCCATCTGTCCGACGTCGGCGCTCCCGACGCGCTGCATGGTCCTGAGGTCGATCATCTCGACCGTGCCGGGCTCCGAGCCGACGCCTTCGACCGAGATGAACGCATAGCGGTCATCCGACGAGATGGCGACGCCGTGTACGACGCGTCGCTGGGTTGGAATCTTCGCGAGCTCCTTGCCTGACGCGATGTCGATGACCGAGACGGACTTCCCGCGCTTGTTCGTGCCGACGAGCAACTTGCCGTCACGCGTCACGGCGAGGTTGTAGACCCCGTCGCCGGCGGGAATGCGGCGCTTCATGGTCCATGACGTGGCGTCGACCTCGACGATGTCGTTCGCCTTGTTGCACGCCACGAACACACTCTTCCCATCGGCCGACGGCTGCGCCCACGTGGGCGAGCAGGAGACGTCGCCCGGCTTGGGAGCGTCCATTCCGTGCCCGCCGTGATCCGCGCCGCCAGCCATCGTGGCCGCGTGTTTGTGTGGAGCGCCTGCCTCGCCGTGTTCGTTTCCTTTCTTCAGCATGAAATGTCGCGAGACCGCCAGCTCACGCGTGTCGATCTCCACCAGCATGTCATCCATCATGCACGCCGAGTAGTGCTTCGTGCCGGCGGCGTTGAGTCGCGATCCGTGCGGCATCGTACACGTCTCGATGCGTGCGACCTCGATGAACGGGTCGGTGCTGACGACGCTCACGCTCGACGGCACCATCTCGCCGTGGAGGTTGAAGTTCACGACGTACACGAACCCGCCGTCGGGCGTGACCTGGAGCGTCGCGGGGAAGTTGCCAAGCTCCACGTTGCCTAACACGTCGTTCGTTTTGGTGTCGAGCTTCCAGAGGTAGCCGTACGGGACACCGTGTGCGGTCGTCACGTAGTACGACTTGCCGTCAGGCGCGAGTGCGACGCCGTGCGGTCCGTCGGGGTCCATCGGGTTGATGCCGACCTTTGTCGTGCCCTCGACCTTTGCGCCGTTCGGCCCGAACGTGATGCGCGTGATGAGGTCGACGGCCTCGGACGCCACGAGGACGGTGTAGTCGCGCTCGGGCTTCTGCGCGCCGGCTGCCGACGCGACCGTCATTCCGAGCGCGCCCGCGAGGAGTCGCCATGCTGTCTTTCCGAGCGTAGGCCCGAAGGGCCGGAGGCGAGGAATCGCCATCCTCCCGGTAGAGGGGCCGCCCGGCCGGGACGAGTGCGATTCCTCGCCTCCGCGCCTTCGGCGCTCCGCTCGGAATGACAATCCCCGGCGATTCCTCGCCTCCGGCCTGCGGCCTCCGCTCGGAATGACGTCCTTATGGTACCACATCTGGCTTCTTGGGCTCAATGCGAACGATCCACAGCCCGTTGTTGTTGTCGTTGACGTACGCGAGGCCGTCCTTCACCACCACGCCCCACGTGTTTGGCGCGTTCTGGGTCCTGCCGTCCATGTCGCCCGTGTGCACGTGCACCATCTCGCGCTCCTGCGCGCGCAGGTCGCCCTTGAGCTCGCCCGCGATGTCGAACGCGCGGAAGCCCGCGTTGTACGCGCCCATGTAGAGCGTGTCGCCCGCGACCCACACGTTATGCACACCGCCATACTCCGGCTCGTAGAACGCGACCGACTTCGGTTTCTCGATGTTCGAGACGTCGAGCACCTGCAGTCGGCCGTACGCACGCCCCGCCGCTGCATCCTTGGCGCCCTTCACACCGCTCGCGGGGAACACCTCGTCGGCGATGAAGACGTAATTCTTGTGACGCCACGCCGTGTGCGTGCCGCGGATGAAGCCCGCGCCGCCCGTGAGCTCGACCTGCCGGTACAGATCGTTCAGGTCGTACTTGTACTGCGAGACCATCGTGGGCTTCGACGGAGAGCCACCCTTGATGCCGTTTCCGATGTCGAGGATCACGAGCCCATCGTTCCAGTAGCTCGCGTACAGCAGGCCGTCCTTGAGGTCGATGTCGTGGAGCGACCGGCCCGCGTCGGGGTGATCGGTCTTCCACTGCGCGATCTCTTTCGGATGATACGGGTCGTTGATGTCGATGACGTGGAGCGCGCCCGTGCCGTCGTTCGTGAGATAGATGTGCGTGCCGAACTTCGGCTGCTGGTAGATGAACGCCGAGTGCACGCCGGCCGTGACACCGTCGGTGAACTCGGCGATCGGCTTCGGGTGCGCCGGATCTTCCAGCGAGCAGATGACGATGCCGTTCTTCCGATCGCTCGCGCCCTCGCGCGTGAAGACGAGGAACTTGCCGTCCGGCGTCGTCATGACGTCGTTCACGCGTCGCGTATTCGCGATGATCGAGTCGGTGACGACGGGCGCGGCCGGATTGCTGACGTCGATCGTGTACATGACGTCGCCACCGCCGCCGGAGCCGAGGTAGGCGTAGCGTCCGTTCGGGTGAATCCAGACTTCTTCGGTGCTGAAGCGCGTGCGGGGCAGGCGACCGACGACCGTCGCTTTCCGACGTGCATCGCGGTGCGTGAGGCTGACGGCGGACTGCGCGACGCGATTACCAATCGCCGCCATCACCGTATATGGTCGCGCTTCGTAGCCGACGAACGACCCGTCCTGGTCGATCATGCCCTGGCCGGGCGAGAACGTCCACGTCGGTGTGAGGCCGTCGATCTTCCGGCCCTGCGCGTCCTTCGCCGTGACGGCGAAGCGCATGACGTCGCCGGTGCGGGCGGCGGTGGCTGCGGGCGTGATCTCGAGCGACGCGATCGTGTTCGCGACGACAGTCACGGCAAGCGTGGCCGATGCCTGACCGGAGCCCGCGGTGACGGTGGCCTTTCCGGGGGCGACGGCGGTGAGCCGGCCGTCCCCCGTGATGCGCGCAACGTTAGGCGCGGAGCTCTTCCACGTCAGCTTGTCCTCGCGCTGGTCGCCGGTGGCGGAGAACGCGGTCCCGCTCAGCACGACGCGCTGGCCAACCACGAGCCTGGGCGGTGCCGCGTCGACGGTGACCTTGGCCGCCGGCCCCGGCACCATCTTGACCTCGACGACTTCGGTGACGGGCCGCGTTCCGGGGACGAGGGCGACGACGGTGACGGGGATGGTGCCGGTCGAGCCGGATCGGACGAGGCCGGTGGTGTCCACTCGTCCCTCGAACCGCGCGCCGCCCGATCCGATGTACCGGAAGCGCACGTTCTCGACCGGCCGACCGTTGGCGTCGAGTGCCTGGGCGCTGAGCTGCAGTGTGTCACGGGCGACCATGACGGGCTTCGCCGGCGTGACGACCAGCTTGGCGATGGGAGAGGGCGGCAACTGAGCGGCGGCCTGCTGCTGGGCCGGCGTCTGTGCCTGGAGCGCGGCAACGACGAGGACGGTGAATACGCTCATGGGAGTCGTGGGAGGGCGGGGAACCTGGCGGAGCCAGTCAACTCTGGCAGTACGTGCCGCCCCACGCAAGTAAGGCCACTGTGAGAGTTCCGCGTGCGGAATCGCCGCGCGTTGTCATTCCGAGCGAAGCGGGCGTCAGCCCGCGGAGGCGAGGAATCGCCATCCTCCCGGTAGAGGGCCGCAAGCCCCTCGGTCAGGACGACGGCGATTCCTCGCCTCCGGCCTCCGGCCTCCGCTCGGAATGACAGCCGCCGCTACCCGCTACCCGCGTCCGAACCGGTTGTCATCCCGAGCGCAGCGAGGGATCTTCTCGACCGGCTCTTGTGGCCACCCGTAGCGCGCCGACCGGGCGCTTGCGCACTTCACCACCTAACGACCGACCCCGAATGTCACGTCGGCTTACCGCCACCATATCGCTGCTCGTATCGGTCGCCGCATGCGGCCGGTCACCGTCGTCCGGCGCCACCCCGGTGCAGGCAGGCGTCCTCATCACCAACGCCACCGTCATTGACGGCACCGGTTCCCCCGGCCGACGCGCCTCCGTCCGCGTGGAGGGCGACCGCATCGTCGCCGTCGGTGACCTCCAGCCCGCGAGCACCGATCGCGTCATTGACGCCACTGGCCTCGTCCTCGCCCCCGGGTTCATCGACACGCACACCCACGCCGACGACGGCCTCGATACGCATCCCGAGGCGCTCGCGGTCGTCTCGCAGGGCATCACTACCATTATAGGAGGCCAGGACGGCGGCTCCCCGCTGCCGCTGTCCACGTACTTCGCGGCGCTCGAAAAGCAGCCCGCCGCCGTCAACGTCGGCATGTACGTGGGACACGGCAGCGTCCGCGATTCCGTCATGGGCGCCGACTTCAAGCGGGTCGCCACGCCGGCCGAAGTGCAGCGGATGGCCGATCTCGTCGCCAACGACATGCGCGCCGGCGCGATCGGACTCTCGTCAGGGCTCGAGTACGACCCCGGCATCTACTCCGACCGCGCCGAAGTGATCGCGCTCGCGAAAGTCTCGGCCCAGTTCGGCGGCCGCTACATCAGCCACATCCGGAGCGAGGACTTCGCGTTCTGGCAGGCCATCGACGAGATCATCGGCATCGGGCGCGAGGCGAAGCTGCCCGTGCAGATCTCGCACACGAAGCTCGCCATGCGATCGCTGTGGGGGCGCGCCGATAGCCTCGTAAGGCTGCTCGACGAGGCGCGCGCGAGCGGGGTCGACATCACGGCCGACATCTACCCGTATCTCTACTGGCACTCCACGCTCACGGTGCTGTTCCCGAAGCGCGACTTCGAGAATCGGACGGCCGCCGAGTTCGCGCTCACGGAGACGTCGACGCCGGGCGGCCTCCTGCTCGGCCGTTACGAGCCGAACCCCGCCTACGCAGGGAAGACGGTCGCGGAGATCGCGAAGCTCCGTGGCACGGACTCCGTCACGACGCTCATCGACCTGATTCGTGAGTCCGAGGCGATGCGCAAATCGACCGGTCGCTCGACGCAGAGTGTGATCGGCACGAGCATGGTGGAGCCGGATGTCGAGGCGATCATGCGCTGGCCGCACACGAACCTCAGCACCGACGGCGCGCTGAACGGCCCGCATCCCCGCGGCTACGGCGCCTTCCCGCGCTTCCTCGGCGTCTACGTCCGCGACCGCAAGGTGATGCCGCTCGAGGAGGCGGTGCGGCACATGACGTCGCTCGCGGCGGCCCACATGGGCATCAAGGATCGCGGCCGTATCGCCCCGGGCATGTTTGCCGATCTCGTGCTGTTCGATCCTGCGACAGTGTCGGATCGCGCGACACCACGGGAGCCGCACCTAACGTCGGTCGGTATCGCGCGCGTCTGGGTGAACGGCGCGGAGGTCTTTGCGGACGGCAAAACGACTGGTGCAAAGCCAGGCCGGGTGATCAGGCGGCAGAACTAGCAATCGTCATCCCGAGCAACCGCGAGGGATCTGGCGTGCGAAACTCGGGGCCAGTCACAAGAACCGGATAGTAGATCCCTCGCGGTTGCTCGGGATGACAATCCGGGCGGAATGACAAACTCATTCCCACTTCACCAACAATTAATCCCCGCAGTCGCGACCCAGACATAATGTGGAGGAGCGGCGTACTCGTTCGTCTCCCATAAACGTGTGCGCGCCGCTACCACGCCAGTCGTCGGAGGTCCCATGCGCCTGCGTTGTGCTACCGTTGTCTCCGCGCTCCTGTCGCTCTCGCCGCCGACCCCCACCCTCACCGCGCAACAACCCGTCCGCGTTCTCCGACATGCCCCGGCCGACACCGCTCGTCCCGGGGACGTCATCACGATCTCCTTCGACCGGCCCGTCGCCGGCTCCCTCGAGCGCACACCCGATCTGTCCCGCGTCGTGCGCATCGAGCCAGCGCTCGACGTGCGCACGCAGTGGCGCGATCCGACCACCCTCCGGATTGTCCCGCGGGAGCCACTGACCCCCGGACGTAGCTATCGGATCACGATCGCGAACGACTTCGCCGCGATGGACGGTGGACGGCTCGACGCGCCATACGTGTTCACCATCACGACGCGCGGACCAGCCATCCTCGCGAGCATTCCGACCCTCACTCCTCAGTACGCGCAGACCATCGAGCCTAACGGGAACATCCGGCTCATCTACAGCGCGCCCGTCGATTCGGCGGCCCTTTCCGGTGTCGCGCGGCTCGAGATCGCACGCTCGCCGGAGTGTGTGGCGCGATCCATCCGCTATGCCGTCCACTCACAACGACCGATCACCGACGCCGACGACTGGTCGATCCGCTACGCGGGCGGATACGACCGCGATTCGCTCGAGCAGCAGTTTCGTCGGCTCGTGGAGATCCGGCCGGTCGCGCGCCTGCCCGAACAGTGCTCCGCCACGATCGTCCTACCATCGCTCGACCCCACCGATCGCGCCGAGATTCGCTATCCGGTGCACACACAGCCCCGGTTCACGGTTGAGGCGCTGCGGTGTGAGCGGCAGGACTGCGCCGCGGGCAACGATCTGCACTTCTATCTCACCGCGCCCGTGCAGCGTGAGTCACTGCTCGCACACCTGCACGTCGAGCCGCGCGTGCCCTTCACACTCGGGCCGAGCGGCGTGGCATCGCATGAGTGGAAGATCGAGCTTCACGTTCGACCCCGAACGACGTACCGCGTTCGCGTCGACTCATCGCTGCGCGACATCTATGGACGACGAATCACAGGCGGTCGGACAGCCGCGCTCAATGTCGGCGACCGTCTCCCCACGTTAGGCCACGAGCTCGGCTTCTTCGCCGTGTCGCGCGCGCGTCCCGTGATCCGCCTGACGCACGTCAACGTGGACCGCGCCATCATGGCGATCGTTCCCATCCCCGACTCGCTGCGCCTGCTGATCCTCGGGCTCGCGAACGACCAGGACTCCGTCGCTCGAACGGTCGCGCGTCTCGGGGACTCCATCGTTCGCCGTATCCAGCTCCGAGCGGAGCACAACGTCGAGCACATCTCGGACATCCCGATTCCCACGACGTCGCTCGGTGGCCGAGGCACGCCAACGCCTACGCCGCTGCTGGCGATCCGGATCCGACCATTTTCACGAGCCAAAGCCGATACGATCGGCAGGCTCAGTGACGGAACGGTCGTGATCGGATCCGCTGACGGCAACGGCATGGTCCCGTCTCGCCGCGTCGCCATCGTTCAGGTGACGGACCTCGTCGCACACGCGAAGGTCTCCGATGTCTGGGGCTCGGTGTTCGTGACGGACGCGAACACCGGACGCCCCGTGCACGGCGCCCGCGTCACCACGCGCGACTCGGCCGACCGCATCATGGCGAGCGGCGAGACCGACACCAGCGGCGTCGCGAGACTCGAACCGGTCGCGGGCCGCGTGCGACCACCGCGCGAGCGCGCTACGTCAGGCTGGCGGTACACGTACGGGAATGCCGCGCTCGAAGCTCGAGTGGTCGAAGTCGTGCACGGTGCAGACCGCTCGTTCGTTCCGCTCACGAACGAGTACTGGTCCCGACTCGACGCGGTATATCGCCTCGGCGGACAACTGGATCGGACGAGGCTGGCCCACGCGACGGCGTTCACCGACCGCGCCATCTATCGGCCGGGCGAGATGGTGTACGTCACGTCAATCCTCCGTCTGGGCGCGCAGGCATCGCTTCGCGTGCCCGCGCGCGGCGACTCCGTGCGTGTCATCGTCAAACGACAGGAACCGGGTGATGGCACGGAGCGCGTCATTCGTGACACCGTCCTGCGCCTCGGCACATACGGGACGGCCGCCGACTCGTTCAGGCTCGGTGCCGCCACCCCGTTAGGCTCGTATCAGGTACACGTCGAGGCATTCGATGTCGGATGGCAGACGGCGGGAACATCGTGGTTCTCGGTGGCCGAGTATCGAACGCCGGAGTTCGAGACGAAGGTGGTGGTCGACTCCGGGGTCACGTTCCGCGGCGACGTCGTACGGGCGCACGCGAGCTCGCGCTACTACTTCGGAGCGCCGATGCGAGGCGCCGTCGTGCGATGGAGTGCGATGACGTCAGAAGCGCGAGGTGGAGTACCCGTGCCCGGCTTGCCAAGCGGCTACGCCATCGGGAGACAATACGCCGGCGGAACTGAGAGCTACCCGCCCAGCATGAACACGACCGGCGTGGATACGCTCGACGCGGACGGAAAGGCCACGATCCGGATTGCCACGTCTTCGGCGCCCAGCGCGTCCCCGTCATATCTGTCGGTCTCCGTGGCGGTCGCCGACGTCAATCGCCAGGTGATAGGCGGATCACACTCGACGGTGCTCCATTCGTCGAGCTTCTACATCGCCGCGCATGATTCCGGAATCGGAAGCTGGTACTGGAAAGAGAACGTGCCGCGAAGCGTCAGCCTGTTGACTGTGCGTCCGGACGGGCGACGCGTCGCCGACGCGCGCGTCGCGGTGACGGTGCTTCGCCATCACATGAAGCTGGAGCTCTACGACGATGGTCGGTCACCCACGACCACATGGGCCACGGATACCGTGCTGCGCGATTCGCTGCGCACTCGCGACAGGCCGACGCCATACACGTACACGCCACGGTCCTCGGGGTGGCACGAGCTGATCTTCACGAGCGTCGACGAGCGCGATCGGCCGATGATCACGTCGCTCGGCGGCTACGTCATTGGTCGCGAGTGGACGCCGTGGGGCGACAACCCGCTTCGCGTCGCCATGCAGGTGGACAACGCATCCGTGGCGATCGGGGACTCCGTCGCCATCCGCTTCATCTCGCCATTCCCGCGCGCGGAAGCGTGGGTGACGGTAGAGCGCGAGAGCGTGCTGGCCGAGCGACGGCTTAGAGTCGATGCCGGTGAGACCGTCGTTAGGTTCCCCGTGACCGAGGACTTCTATCCTGGCGCGCAGGTGTCGGTGGTGCTGGTCGATACCGGGAGCACGTGGGCGACCGATTCGATGCACCAGCGCATACGC
>Ga0207712_10002810_pt1 | contig 11144 bp, 12 predicted proteins | sample KBSS44metaG_FD_184402 | JGI IMG/M metagenome (GOLD analysis project Ga0207712, IMG submission 184402) | Switchgrass rhizosphere microbial communities from Kellogg Biological Station, Michigan, USA - KBS S4-4 metaG (SPAdes) (version 2) | ecosystem: Host-associated > Plants > Roots > Rhizosphere... | reverse complement strand
TGAGAAGACCTTTCGCTACAACAAAGCTGCGTGGAAGTTTTTTCAGGAGCAACCAGCCGGTTATAAGAGACTGATGGTCTTTCGCACCGTGAGCGCAAAGAAAGAAGAAACGCGACTGCGCCGCCTCAAACAGTTAATCGAGAGCTCTGAAAAAGGCGAAAGGATGGGCATACTGAAGCCGAAAGACAATGCCTGATCTCCTCGTAAATCTTTTGAAGTTGCCGCCACTCGAAACCGCACAAGGTTTCGTCTTGCGTCGCGCGCAGCCGTTTGAATTGTCGCCGGTGCGCAAGTTTGTCGCAGAGAACTTCGCCCCAAGCTGGGCCGACGAGATCTCGGTTGGTTTTGCACGACAGCCAATCTCGGTTTACATCGCGACAATCGATCGCGAGCTCGCCGGCTTCGCCGCTTACGAATGCACGCGGCGCGCGTTCTTTGGCCCAACCGGAGTATTGCAATCCGCGCGCGGCAAAGGAATCGGAAAGGCGCTGCTGCTCGCCTGCCTCTGGTCGCTGCGCGAGATGGGTTACGTTTACGCGATCATCGGCGCGGCGGGTCCGGTGCGCTTTTATCAGAAGACGGTCGGTGCGATTATTATTCCCGACAGCGAGCCCGGGATTTATACGGACATGCTAAAGATCAAGAATGAATAACGTCGAAGCAATTCCAACTAAGAAACATCCGGCCGCTCGCGGACCGATTCCGCCCGGTCCGAAAGGTTCATTGATAATGGGCGTGATGCGCGACTTCAATCGCGACACGCTCGAATTCGTGACGCGTTGCCGCGATTACGGCGACGTTGTTCGTACACGATTTCTCTGGATTAACGCTTACTTTCTTTACAACCCGCGCGACATCGAGTCGCTCCTCGTGACGAACGCCAAGAGCTATCGCAAAGCTCGATCACTGCGCTCGCCGTTTTTCTATCGTCTCGTTGGCAATGGTCTGGTAACGAGTGAAGGCGATTTCTGGCGGCGTCAGCGCCGTCTCGCGCAACCTGCATTTCACCGGCAGAGGATCAGCTCGTACGGCGAGGTGATGGTCCAGTACGCGGAGCGTGCGATAGCCGGTTGGAAGCACAGTGAGCCTCGCGATATCGCTCGCGACATGAACCGGCTCACACTCGAGATCGTCGTTAAGACACTCTTCAATTCAGACATTTCTAACGATGCGGATCATGTCGGCGCGATCCTGACGAGTCTCGTGAAACCGTTCGCATCGCAGGCGACGGTGAAATGGATTCTCGACAATCGCCTGCCGACGCCGGAACATCGCAGATACTTCAAAGCCGTCAGTGAAATCGATCGGATCGTTTATCGAATCATTGCTGAGCGTCGCGCCAGTGGTTATGACGAAGGCGATCTGCTATCGATGCTGCTTCAGGCGCAGGATGACGACGGCAGCCAGATGAGCGATCAGCAACTGCGTGATGAAGTGATGACGTTGTTTCTCGCCGGACACGAGACGACGGCGCTTTCGTTGTCATGGAGTTGGTATCTGCTGGCGATGCATCCCGAGGCCGAGCAAAAGTTTCATGCGGAGCTTGCTGAAGTGCTGGGCGGAAGAGCGCCGGATGTCTCGGACCTGCCGAAACTGAAATACACGGAGATGATCGCGAAGGAGACGATGCGGCTTTACCCACCGGCGTATGCAGTTGGCAGAGAGGCGATTGAAGAGACTGAGATCGGTGGGTATCGCGTGCCAAGAGGGACACAGCTTTTTGCGTTTCAGTGGGTGACCCATCGCGACGCGCGCTACTTCGACGAGCCCGATGCATTCAAACCGGAAAGATGGACCAACGGTGATCCGGCGCCGAAGTATGCTTACTTCCCTTTCGGCGCGGGCCCGCGGCAGTGTATTGGAAACTATTTCGCGATGATGGAGGTCGTGATGTTGCTGGCGACGATCGGGCAACGATTTCGATTCAAGCTCGATCCGGAGCACAAGGTCGAGGTGTTACCTGTCCTTTCCCTTCGACCGCGCAATGGAATTAAAGTAATTACTGAAACACGGATTTAACGGATTGCCTGCACGATCTTTCCCCATTCTTCAAGCGTCAACGTCTCCGCACGCCGTTGTAACTCGACATTAGCTTTGCAGAGGACAATGCTAGCTCCGCCATTGCGCTTCAGAAACTCCTGCAACCTCCCCGACGCATGCCGAAGGTTATTGAGTATCGTCTTCCTCTTTTGCGCAAACCCGGCACTAACAACCTCCCACAACAGGCCCTCATCCGTATTTTCCGCGTTAATCCGTGGCCGGATTTTCAAACGCATCACGCTACTCCAGACCTTGGGCGGTGGCCGAAACGCGCCCGGTGCGACGTCAAACAGTTTTTCAGCTTCGCAGTAAGCCTCGACAAGCACGGAGATGAATCCGCGATCCGATGTTCCCGCGGGCGCGAGCAGTCGCTCGACTACCTCGCGCTGTAGCATCAAAACCATCTCGTCGATGCACGCACGCTGCGCGATCAGTCGTTGCAGAATCGCGGTTGAGATGTTGTATGGAAGATTGGCTACAATGCGCGCAGACTGCGCCGGCTGGATCTCTTTGCAGAAATCCACCGACAACGCATCAGCCATCACCAGTTTGAAATTCCCGAAGCCACCGAAGCGTTCCTGCAATAAGGGCGCGAGCTTGTTGTCGAACTCAACTGCGATCAAACGGCCCGCGCGTTCGACTAGAACAGACGTGAGCGCGCCAGTCCCTGGTCCGATCTCGACGATGGTTTCGTCAGTCTTGGGATTGAGTGCGTCGATTATGCGGTGAATGGTGCGCTGGTCGCGCAGGAAATGTTGACCCAGGCGCTTGGAGGGATAAGGCTCGCCACCTTCATCCTTCATCCGTCGGAGATCCTTTGCGCGGGTAGCCGGTAACTTCGATGTCTTTTCCGTGTTGGGCCACAGTTACTCTTTCGAGCTCGAGCGCCTCAGCCATCGCCTCCACACCGCTGCCACCAATCGCGCTCGGGGCATCAGCGCCACCGATGATCTTCGGCGCGATAAAGAATGTGACTTTGTTAACGAGGCCGGCATCGAGAAACTCGCCCGCGATCGTCGAGCCGCCTTCCACCAGGACACTCTGAAGCGAACGAGTACCAAGCTCGTGTAACACGCCGGAGAGATCACGATGCTTTGCGATCTCGACGCCTTGCGTGCGTAGGGCTGGGGCGCCAGGCGACTCCGGATCACCAAAGACAATTACGGGCGCTTCCGACGTGGTCGTGGCTAAACGCGATTCAGGCGACAGTCGTAACAGGCGATCGAGTACGACACGAACAAGCGGACGACGCCGTGACAATCCCAATCGATCGCTCAACAGCGGATCGTCAGTCGTCGCTGTTCCGGCTCCAACCAAAATAGCGTCGTAAGCATGCCGCAGCTCGTGCGCGCGTGCTCGGGCTTCCGGGCCTGTGATCCAACGTGAATCTCCCGTGCGCGTCGCAATTTTTCCATCGAGCGAGACTGCGAGTTTCAAATGCACGAATGGCCGCGCAGTCGACATGTAATGCAAATAAGCCTCGTTGACCTGCGCAGCTTCGTCACTCAGCAATCCTGTCTCAACCTTTAAACCCGCGGCGCGCAAGTGAGCAAAACCCTTTCCGGAAACCTTCGGATTCAGATCCTCGATAGGCGCAACGACACGCTTAATACCGGCGGCGATCAGCGCGTCAGTGCATGGCGCAGTGCGACCATAATGCGCATGCGGCTCAAGCGAGACATAGGCAGTACCACCGCGCGCCTTCTCACCGGCGATGTCGAGCGCGATCGTCTCAGCATGTTTGATCTCTTCGAAGACGTAAAAACCTTCCCCGACAATTTCCCCTGCCGAGCTAACCACCACACATCCCACCAGCGGCCCCGGACTCACCAGTCCAATCCCCTTCCCGGCCAGATCGAGCGCACGCGCCATCATGCGTCGATCCGTATCGGTCCAGACCGTTGGTTCCACTATCATCGTCTGCATAAAAATCCGCGTTAATCCGGCTTTAGATCCGTCTAATCCGCGTTCCGGTTTTAGTTCCCAAACAAGCTATTCACGTACTGCTGCGGATCGAAAACCACGAGATCATCGACCTTCTCACCAATACCAGCATAACGAATCGGCAGGTTCAACTCCTTCGCGATCGCCACCGCGATCCCACCTTTAGCCGTTCCGTCGAGCTTCGTCAAAACGATCCCCGTCACCCCCGCGACTCTCAAAAACTGTCGCGCCTGTTCAAGTCCATTTTGTCCAGTCACAGCATCGACAACGAGCAGCGTCTCGTGCGGCGCACCCTCGACTTCGCGTCCCGCCACGCGTTTCATCTTCTCCAACTCCGCCATCAAATTCGATTTGTTGTGCAATCGTCCGGCGGTGTCGACGATGAGAACTTCCGAGCCACGCGCCTTCGCCGCCTTGAGCGAATCGAAAAGCACCGCGGCGGGATCAGTTCCCTGCTTCTGCTGAATCAGCGGCACACCCGTGCGTTCAGCCCAGATCGCAAGCTGGTCCGACGCCGCCGCGCGAAACGTGTCGGCCGCGCAGATCAGAACGTCGTTTCCCTCAGCCTTGATTCGTTGCGCCAGCTTGCCGATCGTCGTCGTCTTACCGACACCATTAACACCGACGATCATCATCACGTACGGCGACACGCCTTCCGGAACACTCAGCTCGGAAGCCACGCCCTGCCGCTCAGACGCCTGCAGGATATTCAACAGCTCCGTTTTGATCGCCAGCTTCAAGGCGTCGAGATCGTTGATCTGCTTTCGCGCGATTCCGCGACGCACTGTTTCGAGGATCTCGAGGGTCGTTTGCACGCCGATGTCAGCCGCGATCAAAACTTCCTCGAGCTGGTCCAGCAACTCGTCGTCGATCTGCTTGCGACCGGCAAACAACGTGTCGAGTCTTTCAGACAACGTGTCGCGCGTCGCTGCGACCGCACGACGGAACCGCGCCGAAAATTCCTGTTCGAGGGCGGCTTCCTGCGCTTGTAGCTCTTCGATCGAACGATCGAGCCCGAGAACTGACCCCGTAAACGTAGATCTCGGCCGAGTTGGCTCTTCCCTAACTGACTGTTCCTTTACTATCTGCGCAGGTGGCTCGACGGGTGGCGCGGCAGGCGTCTCCGATTGTGCTTCAGCAGGCTCGTTTAGACGGAGTGAGACAAACTCATCCTTTTTTCTTCTCCAAAAAAGTCCCATGTGTGCCGTGGATTATAACCACAGATTACACAGATTACACAGACACCGGTTCAGCACTCTGTGTAATCGGCGTAATCTGTGGACTGCTGGACGGCTTCGCGGGTTTCCGGAGCTTAACCTGCCCGGGTTTGATCTGGCCTTCCTTGCACGCTTCCGAAAACGCCGCCACAACGGCAGGATCGTAGCGCGTGCCGACAAACGTCTCGATGCGGGCGAGCGCGTCTTCAAACTTCATCGCCTTCTGATAAGGACGGTCGGTGGTCATCGCGTCAAACGTGTCAGCGACAGCGACAATCTTGCCCATCAGCGGGATCTCGTCGCCCTTCAACCCCTGCGGATAACCCATGCCGTTGACCATCTCGTGATGCATGTACATGCCCGGCAGAAACTCCTTCATCGCCGGAATCTGCGACATGATCTTGTAGCCCTTCTGCGGATGGCCTTTCATGATCTCGTACTCTTCATCCGTGAGCGCTGCGGGCTTCTTGAGAATCTTGTCGTCGATCGAGATCTTGCCGACATCGTGCAGCAACGCGCTGATTCGAATCTTTTCCACTTCTTCGTCTGACAGGCCGAGACGCTGCGCAATCGCCATCGAGAAACGCGAGACGCGCTCGGAATGGCCACGTGTGTAAGGATCTTTGCCGTCGATTGCGGCGGCGAGGGCTTTGACTGTGCCGATGAACAGCTCGCGGTTCTCCTGCGCAGACTTCTGCAAGTCGCCGATGAACCGCTCGATCTGGTCGGTCATTAGGTTGAAGGAATTGCCGAGATCGCCAAGCTCTGTGCGGCTCGTGACTTCGATACGCTTGGAAAAGTCGCCCGAGGCAATACGATGCGCACCGCCGGCAAGCTCCTGGACGGGAAGAGTCAGTTTCTTGGCGAAGAAGATACCGATCAAAAGCGTCAACAAAGCCGCGACAAAACTGATCCAGAGCACTTGCCAGCGCATGTCGGAGACTGAGGCGAGCGCCGCGGCTTCGTCCTGGATCGCGATCACGCCGAGACGTGAGTTTTTATCGAGCTCGGCGGTGGCGTAAGAGCCAAGCATCTCAACGGTGCGGCCGTCGCGCGTCGCTGAAAACGGCGCGAGGGCCGATTGCACTTGCGCGCCGGACTCCTGCCAGTCCTGCACGACCTTCAGATCCGTCATCGCTTTCTCAGAAAACGCCACACTCGCTTCCGGATGTGCGACGGCGCGACCGTTCTGATCGACCACGAAAACCACCGGCAAACCAGCGTTCAGCAGCTCGCGCTCGCTCTTCGAGGTCGGTTGCTGCACGGCGTCGAAGACTTCCTGAAACGACACAATCGCGACGACTGCCGCAACCACTTCCTGGTTATCAGCACCACCGAGCACGGGCTCAGCAATCGTGAGCGCCATCTCCTGTGCGGAACGGATAATCTGCGGGCGGCTGACGACGATTCCGCGCCCGTTCATCTTTGCGAGCACCTCGCTGACGCGTTCGTCAACTTCTTCGAGCTTAATTATGTCCTTCTGAAAAGCACGATGGAGTGTTCCGTCAACGGGCCAGAGCGCGAGGGCGATCACGTTTGGGTCATCCTGAAGAGTCTTTTCGAGCCTCCGGTCGTAGCCCGCATCGTCCAGAGCCTTAATGCCGCCGGAGATTTCGAAAGCGCGGGCGAGTCCGGTGACGACGTCGCGGTAGCGCTGGCCATAGAGCTCAATCTGGCGGGCTTTGTCCTGCACGAGTTGCGCCTGGTAGCGGCCCTCGACGGAGCGGAGCTCGTCAGCGCTACGGCCAGAAAGGAGGTAGCCGGTGAACGCGAGCGGCAGCAAGCCGACCAGGAGGAGGACTCCGAGGACTATGTAGAGGAGACGGATTCGTCCGAGTTTTTCGAGCATTCGTGGTTCTGGCGGTACAATCGACGGCAGGTCTGGGTGTGACCGAACGACGCTGTTCGGCGTCTGGTTATTATTGTCGAGCGGCTGTGGGAGTGTCAACGTGTTTTAACACTCCTTTGCGTCTTTGGGTCTTTGCAGGAAACATTTCTCCCGCAAAGACGCCAAGACGCAAAGGATTTCTCGACCTCTCACGCACTTAGGGCGTCTAAACGCTGAGCCATGGATACTTTGGCTACTGACGAGATCATCGTGGAGCGTGCCCTGACCGGCGATGCCGAGGCTTTTGGAGAGCTCGTGCGCCGCTGGGAGCGCCGCATCTTCGCGCTCGCTTACGGCATGCTCGGCCGTGAGGAAGACGCCCGCGACGCCACCCAGGAGACGTTTCTCGCCGCCTTCCGAAACCTCCGTGGTTTTCGCGGCGAAGCAAAAGTCTCCTCATGGCTGCACCGGATCGCCGTCAATCAATGCATCTCGCGACAGAGACGGTCGAAGGTCCGGAGCGAGTCGGCGCTCGAAGAGGAACACGAAATCAGCTTCACGACGCCGCGCAGCTATTCGCCCGCACACGTCGCTGAAGGTCGCCAGGAAACAGTTGCCGTGCGCCGCGCGATTAATAGCTTGCCAGTCGAACTGCGTCAGGTAGTCGTTATGAAGGAGTTTGAAGAGCTCACGTTTCGCGAAATCGCAGACGCGCTCGATCTACCGTTGAGCACTGTGAAGTCGCGGCTCTATACGGCGTTGAAGCAATTGCAGATGCGTCTACAGAAGTTTGAAAGCAGGAATTGAGATGAACGAAATACAAAACTCTCCCGGTTGTGAACGCGCATCGGATTTGATCGCGTTTCTCTACGGCGAAGCCGACGAGCACGAGGCACGCGACTTTCAACTCCACTTGCAGCAATGCAAAAGTTGTCGTGAGGAGGTTGCGTCGTTCGGCGACGTGCGCGAGTCGATCAGTGCATGGCGAGACGAAGTACTGGCAGGTTTCGTTTCAACGCCGGTGACGACGCAGCCGAAAACGAAATCCGCGCTTGCCGCCTTGCGTCAGTTTTTCGACTTATCGCCGCTGTGGCTGAAAGGCGCGACAGCATTAGCGGCGGTAACGTTCTGTGTGCTGGCTGGACTGGCTCTGTTTAGAAGCAACAACAATCAGGTCTCTTCAACAAAAGTTTATACCGAGCAGGACGTTAACCGGCTCGTGAAAGAAGCCGTCGCACAGCAGGCGCGTGTTCAGCCGCCAGTAGAAACTCCGTCGCCCGAAAACGACGCCGTAAATCCCTCGAAACCAAAACCAAAAAGCTCGCGAGCTGCTTCGTCAACTCAGTTTGCGCGAAGCCAGCGGCCTCTCTCGAAGGAAGAGCGTGAACAGCTCGCCGCCGAGCTAAGACTCCTTTCGAGCGACGATGACGCAACTCTCCATCTACTTGGAGATAGAATCAACCAGTAATCATGTTTGAGGGAAAAATGACATCACGAACGATCTTCTTAGCGGCGGTCTTAGTCATCACTTGTGCAGGTTTCAGCTACGCGCAGGAATACGCTCCGCCTCCCCCCGATCCGATCACACAACTTCAACTCACGCCCGATCAGCGTCAGCGCGTGCGAATGATCCTCGAGGAGAACAAAGGCGAGCGCCAGTCGATCAATCGCCGCGTCCGTGAGGCGAACGTCGCCCTCGATCAGGCGCTCGACGCTGACCGCACTGACGAGAACCTGATTGAGCAGCGAATAAACGATCTCGCCACAGCCCAGGCGGCTCAGACCCGCATGAGAATTCACACCGAGATGAAGATCCGTCGCGAACTGACCCCGGAACAGTTGGCCACTCTGCGACGATTGCGTTTACAGGTAAGAGATTTTGTTAACGGCCAGCGCCCGCTGAATCCGCCACGCCGCAACGTCCCTCGACAGCACTAGTTATCCACAAAAGTTATCCACGGATTACACAGATTCCCTAAATCAGTGTAATCTGTGGAAGCTTGACGCCCCGCATACAATTTGAGCATGATAGGCCGCTCTTCTAAACGCGCAGCCTAAAACTACTTAACGCTCAGGCGCAATCGAAAGAACGAGTCCGATAAGCTCTCCATGAACTTCGCCACGCGCTCCCTGCTCGAGCTGCAAGAGACCACGCTTTTGGCCGCTCGCGCTTTTCGGGGTATTTTCAAACGGCCTCGCTACATCCCGGAAACCATCGCACAGATGGATGCGATCGGTGTCGGCTCTTTGACTATCATCATTCTCACGGGCTTTTTCACCGGCGGCGTGCTAACCGTGCAAACGTTTCCCACGCTGAAAAGCTACGGCGCGCAATCGCAAACGGGTTACCTCGTCGCTGTTTCGCTCGTGCGTGAGCTGGGTCCCGTGCTGTGCGCGCTGATGGTTACTGGGCGAGTCGGTTCTGCGATCTCCGCCGAGCTCGGCTCGATGGTCGTGTCGCAACAGATCGACGCAATGCGCGCACTCGGCACTGACCCCATTCGAAAGCTCGTCGCTCCGCGCCTGTGGGCATTGCTCGTGAGTTTGCCTCTGTTGACTGTGCTGGCCGACGTGCTCGGCATCTTCGGCGGCTGGGTGACGGCAGTCCTGCTCTACTCGGTGTCATCCAGCGTTTTCATTTCGGCAGTGCGCGACGGTATCACCACCGACGACATGATTGGCGGTGTCGTCAAACCGCTCGTGTTTTCGCTGATCATCGGCGCTGTTGCTTGTCGACAAGGACTCAGCACCGAGGGAGGAACTGTCGGCGTCGGCCGCTCGACCACGCGGGCAGTAGTAAACGCGTCGATCATCGTAATTATTGCCGACTACTTTCTCGCGAAAGCGCTTCAGGTTATTCTAGGCACCTCGTAATTTCTAAATGTCAGCCGATATACACACATCTGCATCCACCATAAGCGAGAATGCTGCGGAGTCCACTTTCCATGAAGTTGACGATCGCGAGCGCGCTATACCGGCGATCGAATTTCGCAACGTCGTGCTGGCCTTCGACGAGCGCATCATCCTGAACAACCTGAGCTTCAAGGTGATGAAAGGTGAGACGAAGATCATCCTTGGCGGTTCGGGTGGTGGTAAGTCAACAATCATCAAGCTCGTGCTCGGGCTCCTCAAACCGGACGAGGGGCAAGTGCTGGTGGAGGGTGAAGACGTTACCAACTACAGCGAATACCAGATGATGAAAGTACGCAAGAATATCGGGATGGTCTTTCAGGAAGGCGCGCTCTTCGACTCGCTTTCGGTTTACGACAACGTCGCTTTTCGCCTGCACGAACAGGGCGTACCTGAAGATGAGGTCGAGCCTGAAGTTCGCCGCATGCTGCGGTTCGTAAATCTCGAAGACGCGATCGACAAGATGCCTATCGAGCTCTCGGGCGGCATGCGCCGGCGCGTCGGTATCGCGCGTGCACTCGTAGGCGATCCGAAGATCGTGTTGTTTGACGAGCCGACAGCCGGTCTCGATCCGCCGACTGCTCGAACAATCTGCGAGCTGGCGATGAAACTCCGCGACCTCGAAGACGTGTCGTCGATCTTCGTGACTCACGAGATGAACAATCTCCAGTACATCTGTTCCGAGTACGCCGTGGTTGACGAAGATGGCAAAGTGGTTTTCGAGCGCGAGGGCGAGCGGCTTTGTCTTATCAACAGCAAAGTGATGATGATGAAAGAAGGCAAGGTCATCTTCAGCGGCACAGACGAAGCACTGCGACGCGCTGAGGATCCTTACATCCAGAAATTTCTGCGGGGACATTAAAGAGAAAGAGTGAGGACTACGCCATGCCTCGATCAAAAGCGAGTGTCAGCCTGAGCCAGGTACGAGTCGGTATATTCGTGCTGGTCGCGATCGCCGTGCTCATTTTCCTCGTACTCAACGCGTCGGGCGACATCAATCCCTTCAGCAGAAAGTTGCACTTGAAAGCTCGTTTCGTCGATGCGAATGGATTGCGTGAAGGTTCTGAAGTGCGACTCGCCGGCGTGCGCGTAGGCAAGGTGGAGAAGATCGTGTTGCTCGAGCCGTCGCCGGTTCCGGGCGCGCCGCGAGTGGAAGCGCAGTTGACTGTTGACTCGACGATCGACGGCCGTCCCGCAAATGAGCG
>Ga0207712_10002809_pt1 | contig 11145 bp, 14 predicted proteins | sample KBSS44metaG_FD_184402 | JGI IMG/M metagenome (GOLD analysis project Ga0207712, IMG submission 184402) | Switchgrass rhizosphere microbial communities from Kellogg Biological Station, Michigan, USA - KBS S4-4 metaG (SPAdes) (version 2) | ecosystem: Host-associated > Plants > Roots > Rhizosphere... | reverse complement strand
TTAGTGTCACGCACTTTAAGACGATTATGTTTGCTCGTCAATAGGGAATTCTGCCATTCTTATAACGCAGTACGAAGATCACAGAGGAATACCGAGCTATGGGAAACAGCTTTTTCAAAATCGACGACCACGCGTCACTCGAAAACCTTTTGACCGACTCGACGAAGAAACCCGTCATCGTCTTCAAGCACAGCAACGCGTGTTCGATCAGCGCGCGCGCGTACCGTGAGATGGAGAAGGTCGACGGCGTCAACATCGTCGAGGTGCAGTCGGCGCGCGACGTTTCGCGCGAGCTTGCGAGCCGGACCGGCGTTCGTCACGAAACGCCGCAGGTCATCATCCTGCGTGACGGCAAAGCAGTCTGGAACGCATCGCATTTCGACGTGACGGCGGCCGATGTGAAGAGAGCAGTCGAATCGAACAGCTAAGATGGAGCGACGCGGTCCGGCGATTGAGCCGAAAGAAATCAAGCAAGTCGACGATTTCACCGTCAGCATTGTCTGGGGTGACGATCAGCGCTGTACGTACCCCGCGGCCGAGTTGCGGCGCTCCTGCCCCTGCGCGCAATGCGTCAATGAATGGACAGGTGAACGCGTGTTGAAGCCTGACAGTATTTCTGAGACTATTGAAATCCGCGACATCAGCATCGTCGGGCGTTACGCGCTCAACTTTCGCTGGAGCGACGGTCACGAAACAGGAATTTATAGTTTTCGATATTTGCGTGAACTCTGTGAGAGCTGGGGTGCGGAATCATGAACGAACGCGATTTCTTTAACGAGAAAGAAGAAGTAAAAAAGGCGACGTATAGCTGTCCTCACTGCCGCGAGCGCGCTGAATATGATGTCCGCTGGTTGAAGCGCACGAAGAAGCCGCAGTTGCCACGCGGGGCGAACGAGCAGGATCGGGCGCGGTTTCAGAAGTCGCGCGACTACCTTGTGCGCATTGACGATATGCTGGCCTGTCGGAATGCGCGGTGCCGGCGGCGTTTCGAGATCCCGAGTTCACAATCAGTGGTTTTTATTTAGCCGCGGATGAACGCGGATTTACGCGGATCAAACAAAAAGCTGACAGTCGTCGGATTCAGGTTCCTAAATAACCAAGTTTCACTTAAGAATCCTTAGAAAAATGGTGGCGTGTGCGTTGCAGTAGTGCGTAGCGCATGATCGATACTCAGGAATTCGCCGGCGCGCGTAAAACTAACACCTCGTTTTTGACTCCTTTTGAACGTCGACTCGCACCGCGAGTTCTTCCCCGCATTCCTTCCTGGTTGGAGACGTACCACTTAACTATGCTGACGGTCGTCTGGTCGTCGCTGATCCTGCTGTTTTCATACTGGGCAGCACGCGACCTGCGATGGCTCTGGGGAGTGTCGGCGATGATTGCCATGCAATACGTCACCGACCACTACGATGGGAAAGTCGGCAAGTATCGCGGCACAGGGCTGGTCAGGTGGGGCTATTACATGGATCACCTGCTTGATTATTTCTTCCTGTGTTCGGTCATTATCGGTTATGCGTTCATTCTGCCTGAACGGTCGCGATGGCAGGTGCTGATCCTGCTGGCGATCTGTTCGGGTTATGAGGTCAGTACCTTTCTAGCGTTTTCCACGACCGAGCGTTTCAAAATCAGTTATCTGAAGTTCGGACCGACCGAGTTTCGCCTCGCGCTGATCATCATTAATGCCCTACTGGTGAAATATGGCACACGCCAAATGGTCAATGGGTTGAAATACGTAAACATCGGCGGGGCAATCGGGCTTGTCCTCATGGTTTATCACGCTCACAAAATCATTTGGGCGCTCGACATGGAGGAGAAAAACGCGCAACTCGTATCAAAACCGGCGCATCTGTCTGGGTAGTTCTGTTTTTCGGTGTACGGTTTGAGAGCGTCGCTACCCCAATACGTCATCGAGAAAAATTTTTTTCCTTGGAAGTGGCCCTTTTTTCTCCCGACGTGCGCGTTAACGGATGTGGCCTCTTCTTTGCAAGCCTAATCGCAGTCCGACGTTCTAGATTTACTAACTTTTGGGAACTGTGTGGCGAGAAATTCGTTGGATACATTCAGATTCAAACGAAACTCGAAAATAGCAATGTCAGAAAAGAAACAAATCAAGGTAATCAAGAAGGGTGAGAAAGCCCGTCCGATCGTTAAGGTGAAAGCAGGCTCCGCACGTGAAACGGCGCGCGACATGGTTGGTACTGTGACCAACTGGGTCACGGAGTTTCAGCAAAAACGCCGCGCTGAGACTACAAATGCGTTGAGAATGCTTTCCAAGACGCCGCGGGGTAGCGAAGCCTAAATCAATTTCAATAGAACGCCGGAAGGAAACCACGGCGCGAGACGGCTCCAGCCATCTCGCGCCGGTTTCTTTTGTTGGTGGTTCGTTCAGATCTATTCTAGAATCCCGAGTGATCCAAACAACTGAGTGGAGGCTGAGTAATGGCTAGGAAGAGTTCTCCACGAAAGGGGAAACGTCAACCGGCGCGTCCTGTGTTCGACAGCATCCGCAAGCCGGGTGCGCCTCCCGGTCATCCGATGTCGCATGCGAAACCGGAGGAAGTAGCGCGGCCGGCGGGTCGCAAGGCTAAACACAAACGACGACCAGAATCGACAGACGAAGATGCCTAATACGGACGACCATGCCATCGCCGGAGCCTTTCTCAACCGCGCATCGGAGTTTATCCTCGGTGACTACCTTCCCAAGATCGAGCGCTGTCTCGAAAAATTGAGCGACGAACAGATCTGGTGGCGCGCCAATGAGGAATCAAACAGCATCGGTAATCTCATCCTGCACCTTTGCGGCAACGCACGCCAGTGGATCGTATGTGGTGTTGGCTCCGCGCCGGACGCGCGCAACCGCGATGCTGAATTTGAACAGCGCGATCTAATCCCGCGCGACGAGCTCGTAACGCTGCTCCGCTCCACCCTCGCCGACGTTCGCACGACTCTTCAGTCCATCAATCCCTCAACGCTCCTTGAATATCGCAAAATCCAGGGCAACGACGTCGACATCCTCGAAGCGGTCTTCCACGTAACGGAACACTTCTCGATGCACACCGGACAGATCATCATGCTGACGAAGATGATGACCTCCGACGACCTGCGCTTCTACGAGTTTGACGCCGGCGTGCCAGTCGTGCGCTGGCGCTCTGGTCCATCCGGTTCGGCTTAATCTGTTTGACCTCCACCCCTCTTTAGGAGGATCTCAAATGAAGCAGACGTTCGAGACTCTGTGGCAAGACTCGCGCTACGGCGTGCGAATGCTGCGGAAGTATCCGGGCTTTGCGTTGACGGTCATGATTACACTGGGACTTGGCATTGGAGCGAATGCTACGATTTTCAGTGTCATCAATGCAGTGCTGCTGGAGCCACTCCCATACCGAGAACCTGATCGCCTTATTCGACTTTGGGAAACCAATCCTGGCGGTGGCCTGACTGAAGTAGCAGTCTCGGTTCCGAATTTCCAGGATTGGAAGCAGGACCAGTCTGTCTTTGAGCAATTGGCAGCTTCGGAGAATGCGACCTTCAACCTTACAGGCATTGGCGAGCCACAGAGAGTCGCGGCCGCAAAGATCACAGCCAATCTGATCCCGACCCTTGACGTGCCCCCCGCCTTGGGACGGAGCTTTCTTCCTGAAGAAGAATTAGCCGGGGCCAATCATGTCGTACTGCTGAGCCATGGTTTGTGGCAGCGCCAATTTGGCAGCGATGCATCGCTGATCAATAAAACGATTCAACTCAACGGCGAGAGTTATACAGTCGTTGGGGTCATGCCTCCCGGGTTTCAATTTCCTGCTCTTAAAGAACTCTGGGTTCCACTCGCATTGGATCCGGTAAAGGAACCCTGGCGCACTGACCGCACCAATCGCAATCTGGCAGTATTCGGCCGGCTCAAACCCGGTGTCACACTCGATCAGGCAAACTCCCAACTGGGCATCCTCGCGCAACGGCTGCAAGAGCATCATCCGAAAGAAAACACTGGCTGGGGCGTTCGTTTGCGGACGTTCTATGACTGGATCGTGCCGGAAGAAGTTCGGCGATCCATGCTGTTGCTTTTTGTAGCGGTTGAGCTACTCCTGTTGGTTGCGTGCGCAAATGTGGCGAACCTGCTGCTGGCACGCTCGACGACGCGCCAACAGGAAATAGCAGTTCGCGCGGCAGTAGGCGCACGTCCGGCGCGTTTAATCAAACAACTGCTGATTGAGAGTCTGTTGCTTGCCGGCTTGGGTGGACTATTTGGCTTGCTGCTGACATTCCTGGGAACGAAACTGATCGCGACAGTGAACGCCCAAAATATCGCGCGCTTGCATGAGACCCGCATTGATCTTTCCGTGCTTGGTTTCACCCTGCTCGTCACGGTAATCATCGGAGTAATTTTCGGACTAGCGCCGGCCTGGTGGGTTTCGCACCTCGATCTCACTGATAAGCTAAAGATGAGTGCGCGAATCGGAGGCAGCAAGCTAACTCACCGCCTGCGCGGGTCATTGGTTGTGGCGGAGGTGACGATGGCCGCGGTGTTGCTCGTAGGCGCGGGATTGCTTGTGCGCAGTCTGCTACGCCTGCAAGCGATGCCTTTAGGCTTTGTATCGGAGAACATGATTACAATGCAAGTCAGTCTTCCGGGAGCAAAGTACGGCGACCGCGCGCAACGCGTAAACTTCTTTGACCAACTGTTGGAGCGATTGCGCAACGTGCCCGGTATCGTTGACGCGGCGGCAGCGGAACGGACTCCAGGCGCCGGCGGTAACTGGGCGATGGAAATCACAATTGAAGGCGCCGAAACCGACAAGACTCGATCCTCGGCCGATGCGCATGTCGTAACTCCACACTACTTTCGCGCCACAGGTATTCCCGTCCTGCGAGGCCAGGAATTTAGCGAGCAGCACCGCGATGACAGACCGCTCGAGCTAATAGTCAGCGAAAGCTTCGCGCGTCGCTTTTGGCCCAATGAAGATCCGCTTGGCAAACGTTTTCGTGCGGATACAAACAATCCGTTCGGTACGGTGGTAGGGATCGTCGGTGACGTGCGGACCATCGATCGCCGGGAAGAGAATCTGCCGGCGTTCTATCTTCCTTACGGCTACATCGGTATGCCCGGGCTGGTTGTGGCGGTGCGCACAAGTGGTCCACCTGAAAATTTTACGACAGCGCTCCGCAACCAGGTGCGGCAGATCGATGCGGAGCAGCCTGTCTATAACGTTCGGACGATAGATGAGTTTATTGCCACCGCCACCGCTCAACAGCGTCTGCAAGCTTCGCTATCGAGCATTTTCAGCGTCGTGGCTTTGGCGCTTGTGGCAGTCGGGATCTATGGAGTAGTAGCCTACTGGGTCAGACAACGCAGACGCGAGATTGGTGTCAGGATCGCCTTGGGAGCGGGTGTCACCGACATCATGAAGATGGTCATCGTGCAGGGAATGCGAAACGTATTGCTTGGTCTAACACTCGGGCTCTTTGGATCTTTCGCGTTGACGCGCTGGATGGGTAGTTCGGTTTTCGGCCTTAGCGTTAACGACCCGTTCACGTTTGTTTTGGTTGCGCTACTGGTTTTCGGAGTCGCATTCACGGCGTGTTACATCCCTGCGTGGCGTGCGACAAAGGTTAGCCCTTCGACAGCGTTACGGAATGAATGAAGTAAATCAAAGTGCACATGTGTAAAGGATATCGGAGTTGATGAGGATACGCAGGTCTCCATATTGCCATGTTTTCAGGCGTGAGCCAAAAACACCTTGGCCGTACTAAGCTTTTGTTTGCCGCTTCACCTCATTTCTGGTTAAGATTCGCGTGGACGTTTCTCCAAACCTTTCCGTTCAAGGAGCTAAGAGTTCAAATGACCTACGTCGTGGCCGAGCCGTGCGTTAATTGTCGTTACACTGATTGCGCGCTTGTTTGTCCGGTTGAGGCTTTTCATCTCGATGATGACATGCTCGTCATCAACCCTGAGACGTGTATCGATTGCGACGCGTGTGTTCCGGAGTGCCCGGTCGAAGCAGTCTTCTCCGAAGCGAACGTGCCGGCCGAGTGGACGAGCTTCACGCCGCTCAACGCAGAGCGTGCCCTGAGCGGATTGCCGACCATCACCGCGAGGCTCGACCCGCTTTGTGAATAGGCGCTAGATGAAAGATCGCACACGATGGCTCCTCGGCGGACTCGCGCTCGGCGCGGGAGCCATCGGCGCAGTTAATGCTTACTGGAAACGAAAGGACGTGCTGCACACGGAAAAGAAAACCGCCGACGTTTGGGCCAGACCCGGAATGCAGGTGACATTCAGAGCTGAGCTAATGCCCAGTCGCGACCGCAACCAGCGCACGTTTATTGTTAAAGAGTTGCTGCCGAGTGGGCGCGTGTCGCTACAGGGTGTAGACGGCGAGCACGCGGAAAAGGAATTTGAGCCGGTTCAGTTTGATCGTCCTGCGTATTAAAATCTCACCACTCGTAAACCCTGCCCGGTTCCATCACTCCTAATTTCGGAATATTCAACGCAGCGAGTTGTTCGACGATCTCTTCGCGGTAGCTGGGTTTGAGATGCACGGCCATGATGTCCATGCCGTTGTGAGTTAACTTTTTCAACTCCCGGCCCAGAGAAGCGGGCGTGAAATGACGCGAGACGTGGGCCAGCTTCGCCATCCGATCGGGAAACGAAGCCTCAATCAATAACGCATCGAGGCCCTTCATCTCATTCACTATCTTCCAGAACTCGTCGGTCTCGGCAGTGTCGGAGCTAAACGCGACACTCGTCTCTCCATCGGAAACAACGAGTCCAACCGTCGGCACGATGTGATTCACCGGAACGGCAACAACGTTCAGATGGGCCACGCGGAACGGCGCGCCAATGGGAATCGGAATGTATTCCATCACCGGACCATAGTCGTTCTTCAAGTCAGAAAAGCGCGGGTAAACGTTCCAGTTGAAGACGTCGCGCTCAAGCAGTTCGATAACCTCCGCAGTCGCGTAAATGCGCACCGGCTCCTGCAAACTCGGATAAAGATCGTCGATGAAGATTGGGAGACTCGCGACGTGGTCCATGTGAGGATGCGTCACGATGATGTCTCTGACGGTGTTGCGCTGCTCGCCGTTCAGAGCAATCGCGATACTGCCGGCGTCAACCGCCACGCAGTCGTCGATGACAAAACATGTCAAGCGTTGCTCAAGGGTCGCCATTCCCTGAGCGTCAAAGGTGCTAGGTAGAAGTTGGATTTTCACGAGCTTTCGGCTCTGATGAATTGACTACGCAACCGCGCCAAGTATAAGCCAGAAACTGGACGCTCAGCGAGCATTAATACAGGAGGAGTGCAAGCTAGCGTCCCCGAAGCTCATTGATAAGACCCTGCAGCGCGTGCAAGTACGCGGTTTCCTGCTCCAGCACGTCCTGGTCAGCGGAGGATACGCCGCGCGCCACGCGACTGCGATGAAACGCCAGCTCACTCGCGAGTTGATTGAAACGCCTGCGCGCGCGCCAACCCTTCATGCCGCTGCGCGAGAATGCGTTGTACGACGAACCCATCCTTCCCAGTATCGAACCGAGCTCTTTGTACTCGTCGGGCGTTAGGAAACCGCGATCGAGATCGATCACCAGATACTCGCGCACCACTTGTCCTTCACGTCGCAACGCGAAGCCGATGACGACGAGCATGATGATGAAAGCGGGAATCATGACGACGATGTAAGTGAGAAAGAATACGCCGCCGCCGCCAAACACTGCCGAGCCGTTCCAAATACTGTGCATGAAGATCGCCATCATCAAACCGACGATCGGAGTCAATATCTTCACCGCAATGTTTGTTGACTGTCTGGCGAGTCCGAGGCCGATACCGGTCATACTCGTAAATAACGGATGAGAGAACGGCGCAAAGAATCCACGGATGATCAGTGTGAGTGTCAACGAGCCTCCGCCACCGAGCGCGGCACGGCCGTAGTAAAGAATGTTTTCAGTCATCGCGAAGCCCAACGCGGCCAACGACGCGTACACGATGCCATCGATCACGCCGTCGAATTCATCTTTCTTCCAGAAGAAAAAGATGAAGAGGATCAGCGCCTTGCCAGTCTCCTCGACGATCGGGGCAGAGATGACAGCCGCGAAAGCTTCACCGGCTTTGGCGTTCGTCAATATAGTGACGATGCCTGCGCTGCCTGTGTTGAGGAGAAACGCGAAGAAGGTGGCGGCAAGAGCGCCCCAAAAGAAAGCCGTGGCCAGCATCCAGAGTGGCTCGGCTTCATAACGATCGATCCACAACACGAGAGCGACGTAAATCGGGACCGGTATAGTCGCCGCTAGTAAACCAAGCAGCAGAGCGATGGGGCCGGTCTCAATGCCGATCAGCAGCAGGACGAGTAGTCCGAGGAACAGTGCGATCAGTCCCGCGAAGATTGCGAGTACGAGCCGGATCGCGCTGATACGCGGCGTGGGGCGGATGACGATTGTTGGTAATGGGGTGCTCATTGGGGCGGCAGTATATCAGCCACGAAAAAGCACAAAAAGCACAAAAGCAATTCTTAACGGGCACAAGTTTGAGCGCGACCGCCGTCGATCGAATAGGTTGCACCTGTGATCCATGAAGCGTCGTCGGATGCGAGATACAGAACCAGCGAGGCGATCTCTTCCGGTGTTCCAGTACGACCCAGAGGATGTGTGCTCTTCGAGTGTTCGAGAAACGCAGCGTAAGCTTCTTCACTCATGCCGCCGCGCTTGTGAATCTGCGTAACTACGACACCCGGATTTACAGCGTTCACGCGCACGCCTTTCCCCGCCAGCTCCAAGGCGGCACACCTTGTTAACTGGTCCAGGGCTGCTTTCGAAACGCAGTACGCGAGCACGCCCGGAAACGCGCGTAGCCCTGTAACACTCGAAATGTTCACAATGTTGCCACGACGCTCGATCAGGCTGGGCGCCGCTTTTTGCATCAACACAAATGACGCGCGCACGTTGACATTCATCATGTCGTCCCATGCCTGGAGCGAAGTGTTTTCGATCGTGCCGCTGCTGATGTGTCCGGCAGCGTTGACGAGGACGTCGACGCCACCAAACGCTACGACTGCATGTTGGACGGCGCGCTCCGCTTCGTCGTCATGTGAGAGATCGGCGCGGATTGTCAGTACACCCGACGTTGTTTCGCGGAGACTTCGTTCAAGCTCGCTGAGCGCGTCTTCCTTGCGACCAACGCAAACCACGTTCGCTCCGGCCTTTGCGAAGGCCATTGCGCACGCCTGCCCGATTCCCGACGTCGCACCCGTAACGAACGCCACCTTGCCCGTAAACTGTTTCTGGTTCATTTTTGTTGTTCCCTTAAATAAGCTTCTGAAAGTCGTACATTGACAGGGCAATCCCAAAAAGCTGACTATTATTACCCTGACAGCGTTGTAAGGTCATCCCCCCGGCATAGGCGATACAGTATGAATTGAGGTTAGTAGTTGGGAAACAACGAGGCGGATCAGTTCTTCCCCAGAAGCCCGCGATCTAATTCGCGCGCTTCTGCTGACTTGCACAGTCGCGTGCCTCGCGGTCGCAGGCCATCGAGCACTGGATATCTCGTCGGCGCGATCATCCTCGCAGTAGGATTGTTTTTCGGGCTCTGGTGGCTTTTGGTTAGCAGTGGTGACGAAGCGCCGTGGCTGCCCGCCGGCCTCGCCGCTAGTGTTGTTCTCCTGGTTGCATTGTCGGCGCGCGAAGTCGTCATGCGACGTGCGTGGACGCGTTACCTTTTGGAGAACGGCATTCGTCAAGACTCGCCAAGACGTTCGCGCCAAAGCAGCCGTAGTCAGAAAAAGGGATTCTCCTCGTCGTTACAATCTGCTGCGCTTCGTGCGATTCAGAAACAGTCGTCCGCCGCCGACCGTCCGGGTACTGCTGCAGAGATGCATCTCGACGTGGCGCAATTGTGCCATGAATATCTCTTGAGCACTGACGAAGCGATCAGATCCGGAAGTCATGGAAGTGAGAAGGGCATTGCGCTGCGGGCCAGTCAGGAACGCGTGCGTGCTTTGCACCGGCATCACTTGTTGACGTGGGCCAAAGGACAGTCGCAGTTATTGACACACGAAGCGCAACAACGCGCGCGCACGTTTGACAAAATCGAGACAGCCACGCGCGCCCTCGATTGCCTCGATTCAGCGTTACGAATTTATCCGGGCGAAGCGGATCTCAGTGAATCGAGAGTTGCGATAGAAGAATTTATTGCTTCAGTAAAGGTGGCGCACTGGGTTGAGCTGGCAGAGCGTTCGGCATTTAAAGGTCACTACCGCCGCGCGGTCGATCGTTATCGCGATGCGCTGTTTTACCTTAACCAGGATGTGGTTAAAGAGGACGTTCGCATCGCCGGAACCCAAAAGATCGAGCACGAGATTGAAAAGCTGAAGGCGCGGCTCCGGTCAGGCAACGGCGCTCCCCAGAGAAAGTCGGAAGACTCTGGTCCAAATAACGATTGATGATTGACCCCAAATGCCCGAAATGCGGTAGTTCGCGGATTCGAAGACGCTATAAAAGGACTTTTTTCGTGCTGCGTCTGGTTGGCATCCATCACCTTTTGTGCGATCATTGCAACTTGCTTTTTACGGGCTTTGTCGTGCCCGGGCCTTGAGCCGCCGAAAAAAGCACCGGCGACACAAACACACGGAATAATAAGCTTCAGAGTTGAGGTAGAGAGAATGAAAACTAAAACATCCTTCCTTTTAGTGATCGCGTTTGTGTGCGCGCTTGCGGGTTCTGTTTACGCGCAAGAGTCTCAACCGCAGCAACCCTCGGGCCCGCCACCTGAGACGCCGGGGATGGACATTCAGGGCATCAGGAACTACCTGCTTGGGCCAGGAGATGTGCTTGATGTGCGAGTGTTCGGACAGCCGGACCTGAGCAGCACCGTTCCGGTAGACGGTGATGGCAATCTCAGCTCGCTGCCGTTTCTCGAGACGCCGATCCGTGCAAAGTGTCGTACGGACAAGGAAGTGCAAAAGGACATAGCGATTGCGTATTCGAAGTTCATCAACAATCCGCAGGTCAGCGTTCGCGTTACGGAGCGAAACAGTCGCCAACCAGCAACCGTCTTTGGCGCGGTACGCCAGGCGACGCGCGTGGAGATGAAAAGGAAAGTGCGGTTGAATGAGCTGATGGCTGTTTCCGGTGGCTTTACTGAACGCGTAGCCGGCACCATTCAA
>Ga0207712_10002806_pt1 | contig 11150 bp, 9 predicted proteins | sample KBSS44metaG_FD_184402 | JGI IMG/M metagenome (GOLD analysis project Ga0207712, IMG submission 184402) | Switchgrass rhizosphere microbial communities from Kellogg Biological Station, Michigan, USA - KBS S4-4 metaG (SPAdes) (version 2) | ecosystem: Host-associated > Plants > Roots > Rhizosphere >... | reverse complement strand
CTCTATCAGATCTGAATTCAAATAGGGTCTTGGGGTTTTTCCGAACGTCGTTACTTCAATTCCGCGTAACCTTAGGACAAGCGTTGCCAAAAGGCCGATTGTTCCCGCCCCCATGACGGCCGCACGCCTCGGTTTCCAGACTCGTAACCTGCGTTGGATCTCGTATGCCTGGGTTATGCCTTTCTGAACAACGGTCATGGGTTCAAGGAGCACACCAACATCCTTTAATCTGCGTGGTACCTTGACGATAAATTCGGCATCGTCCGCATAGTATTCCGCCATGTATCCGTGCCGAAGATTGATGCCACGTTCGTAGTAGATTTCGTCGGTCGTCATGTCGTTGGTCCCGATGACGTCGTAGATGCTTGTTCCTGGACGGCGAACGGTCGCGACGACATAGTCGCCGACGTTTAGTTCGGTAACATTGGCCCCGATCTCTTCGACTACGCCAAATCCTTCATGCCCGATCACAAGAAAATCGTCACCGGCCGGAGCGGCGCCGTATTCAGCATTGTTGATCTCCTTGTCGGTGCCGTCTACGCCCACACGCAGAACTTTAACCAGAACGCCTCTGCCGTTTGGTACGTCATGCACGGACGGCTTTGGCATTTCCACGAGGTGAACGGAATCCGCGATCCCGGGTTTAACTGCAATTGCTTTCATACATGTTGTTGTTACGCGGCCAGTGCCTGCATCCATTCCGCCCGTACGCCAAGACCTTGAAGCGTTCCTAAAACGCGCTGGGGTTCTCCCAGATCGCTCCAGGCAACATCACCGACGCGCATCACAAGCAGTTCGCTTGCCGATCGCTCCAAAACTTCCGTCGAAAAATTGATGTCGTTTATCCAGGCATATATCGAACTAACGACAGCCATTTCCTGCGGCGTGCCAAAAAGCTGGCTCGATGCGGCGAACATCCGAAACATGTCGGGCAGATGCTTTCTGAACATCCCTAGAAACGTATCGACCCTGCCGATCATCACAAAGCTATTCCAAAGGCCGCCCTCGGCCATCAGTCGTTTCGCCACACCCACGGTCGGCTTTTCCCAAAAACGGTTAACACGGCTGATCGATCGCGAAACTTCTCCGAAAAATGTCTGCGCGGGTTCGATCCATCCGTATGATGTTTCTGCTTTTTCGGGCTCGATACCCAAGAGAACGATCGATCCCGGATCGAGCTCGACCGCGCCAAAAGCGGACGCAACATTTCTCATAAATGCCTCATCATCGGAAAAGTAATGATCCGAAGGGAAAAAGGCGACTGTCGCATCCGGCGAGTGCAGCGCCAGGCGCATCAGCGAATAGAGGATCGCCGGCGCCGTGCCCTTGTTCTCCGGCTGGACAATCAGTTGGCCCGCGCGTGTGTTCCAAAGCTGTCGCTTGTAAAACCTTTCGTGCTTTTCGGTGAGACTGAAATATGTGTTTTCGGGTTTGATCCCCAATGCAACGCGGCGACGCGTTTCGTCCAAAAGCGTCCGGTCATTCAGGATCGGACAGAACTGTTTCGGCCGATCATCGCCCGCGATGCTGCGCGTCAGCGACTTGAGCCTCGAACCTTCGCCGCCAGCGAGAATTATCGCGACACGTTCGCTCCGCTTGCGTCCACCGATGAACCCTGAGAATTCTTTTGTCTGCTCCATAATTGTTCCTTTTTAAGGGTGCTTCTTACGCCTGATAAATCAACGGGTTGGCCCGATTTATTCCAGAATAGAGAAGCTCGGTTTTAGAAAGGAAGAAAAGGCTTGGACCAGGAATAGAAAAGGCCGCCTTTTTCAGACAGCCTCATCTATCGTCGGTTTATGCGCTTACCAATGCGCTCTCCTTGGGCACCATTCACTGATTACGATTCACCATTCACCATTCACCACTTCCTCACCTATTCCCCGCTTTGCTGCAAAAGTTTTGCTACAAGTCCGGTCCAACCAGTTTGATGGCTCGCACCTACACCCGATCCATCATCACCGTGAAAATACTCATAGAACAAAACGTGATCACGAAAGTGCGGGTCATCCTGAAACTTCCCATTCTCGCCATAAACCGGACGCTTTCCATTTTCGTCACGAAGGAAAATTCGAGACATCCGGCGCGAAAGCTCTTGCGAAACTTCCCAGAGGTTCATCATATTTCCCGAACCCGTCGGACATTCGATCTTTAGATCATCACCGTAGTAGTGATGAAACTTTTGAAGAGATTCGACCAGCAAATAGTTGACCGGAAACCAAATGGGCCCGCGCCAATTCGAATTGCCGCCGAACAGTCCGCTGGAAGATTCGGCGGGTTCATAGTCGACGCGATGTTCGTCACCATTGATGTGAAGAACGTACGGGTTGTCCTTATGAAATCTCGAAACGGCTCGAATACCGTATGGAGAAAGAAATTCGCTTTCGTCGAGCATTACCTTTAACACCTTTTCCAGTCGTTCGCGATATGCGACCGCAAGCAGACGCCGCTCACCCATTCCGGGCGTTCGCATACACGAAACGTTTTCGATTAGTTCCGGACGATTTGCTATGAACCAATTTAGCCGACGTTTGAAATGCGGTAGTTTGTCCAACACTTCTGGCTCGATCGTACTCACTGCAAAGAGCGGTATTAACCCCACCATCGATCGGACCTTTAGCGGTGAGCTTCCGTTGCCCTGCATGTGCAGAACGTCGTAATAAAATCCGTCCTCTTCATTCCAGATCGAAACATCGTCAGCACCAAGATTATTCATCGCCGACGAAATGTAGAGGAAGTGCTCCCAGAATTTGCTCGCAACGTCCTCATACGTATCGTCTTCGGCCGCAAGCTCGAGCGCTATCGCAAGCATATTCAAGCAGTACATCGCCATCCAGCTTGTTCCATCAGATTGCGCGAGTTTGCCGCCGGTAGGCAGCGGGCGCGAACGATCAAAAACGCCAATGTTATCGAGGCCGAGGAAACCGCCCTCGAAAACATTGAAGCCATCAGCATCCTTTCGATTGACCCACCAGGTAAAATTGAGCAAAAGCTTTTGAAAGACCCGCGCCAGAAATTTCCTGTCACCGTACCCCGAGTTTTTCTTTTCGATCTGATACACGCGCAGCGCAGCCCACGCATGAACAGGCGGATTAACGTCGCCATACGCCCATTCGTATGCGGGGATCTGACCATTCGGATGCATATACCACTCGCGCAACATAAGCAGTAATTGCTCTTTTGCAAATTCGGGATCGATGAGCGCGAGAGGAATGCAATGAAACGCAAGGTCCCATGCCGCATACCACGGATACTCCCACTTATCCGGCATCGAAATAATGTCGGCATTATAGAGGTGCGTCCAATCACTATTGCGCCCCTGTTTTCGTTCGTCGGGCGGCTTTGGCAAGCCTTCATCGCCTTCGAGCCAATCTCTTACAACGTAGTGATAGAACTGTTTCGACCAGAGCATTCCAGCAAACGCCTGCCGCTGGACATTTTTTGCGTCCGCCGAAAGGTTTTCCGGAATGATATTCGAATAGAATTCGTCGGCCTCGCTCATTCTGGCATCGAAGATCGAATCAAACTCAAGAAACGCTTCAGATGCGGCTGAACTCGTTTTAACCTTGGCGTCCTTTGCGCCTTTGCGGGAAGACTCCTTGTCCGTCAATCTCAACCGAATCACTTTCTCGGAGCGCGCCGGGATCTCAACGTAATAATTTGCCGCGGCTTTGGTTCCCGTTTTCTCGGGATTGATCGCATTCGCATTTCCATTTACGACGAAATCATTGATGCCGTCTTTCACAAAGGGCGTTTCATTCTCACGGTCGTAAAGCTTTGCGTTGTTCGTCTCATTATTTGTGAAAAGCAACTCTGGCAATTCGTCACAGTAGAGCCAACGCTTGCCATTTTCCGGTTCATTGATCTCGATCACACCAGGCTCAACGAACCGCATATCGCCTTTCGAATCGCTGTTTCCATCCCACGACCAAGTATTCCGAAACCACGCGGTCGGCAATAGGTGAATTGCCGCATTCTCATCGCCGCGATTAGCAACTGTAATTTTTATAAGGATGTCTTCGACGTCCGCCTTTGCGTATTCAACGAACACATCGAAATATTTATTGTTATCGAATAGCCCTGTATCGATCAGCTCGAATTCTCTCTCCGCTTTGATTCGGTTTCGGTTTTCCTCGATGATCCGGGCGTACGGAAATTCTTCCTGCGGGTACTTGTAGAGGAATTTCATATAGGAATGCGTCGGCGTCGAGTCGAGATAGTAATAGATCTCTTTAACGTCTTCGCCGTGGTTGCCTTCGCCGCCGGTAAGGCCAAAGAGGCGCTCTTTCAATATCGGGTCTTTGCCGTTCCAAAGGGCGATCGAAAAGCATATCTTCTGATGCCGGTCGGAAATTCCCGCAATGCCGTCCTCGTTCCAGCGATAGGCACGCGAACGCGCATGATCGTGCGGAAAATAATCCCACGCCGATCCGTGTCGGCTGTAATCCTCGCGAACTGTACCCCAGGCACGTTCACTCAGGTACGGGCCCCAGCGTTTCCAATGCTTCTGTCTATCGCGTGATTCTGCTAACCTCTGTTCCTCTGCGTTCATTTTCTCAATAACCTCGTGTCTCTAATCCCAATACTCCTTTCGGCTATTCCACTAGAGTCAAGAAAGAAAGAGGCGGGAGAGGTGAATTGACACTGCCAATTTCTCCTCCCTCGCCCGATCGATTTCCCAATGATAAAATCAACCTGAATGCTCAGGTTTACTTGGTCTGAAGTTCCTTCCAGTTCTTCTGACCGTCGATTATGAATTTATCCTGTTCCTTTTCCCACATTTGTTTTACGTCAGGACTATAATTCAAATACAGCTTGCCGTCTACGACCTTCCACGCCTGCGGGTCGCCTTCCGCGGTGTGTCCATGCGAAACGGCATACGCACAATAACCCCCGAATTGTGGAGCAAACTTTTCCGGATTCTTTTTGAATTTATCCAGGTTTTCCTGGCTCGAGAAAAGCCATTTTGCCCCGTTCCACGCATACTCGAGCTTTGGATCGCCCGTAACGGCATTACCTGCTGCGAAATAGGCCACTGTGTCATAGCCCTTGACTGCGACACCGTCCGCCGTGGTATTCACCTTTGCAACCCCACCACTCTTGGAGCACGCCGCAAATGCTAAGGCCGCAATGGCCAAAGTCGAAAAAAATAAGAATTTACGAATGCTGATTTTCATGTTTGTATTTCCTTCCCTTATTTCTGTTTTTATTCAATCAAACGCACTGCATGCCCGCTAGGGTCGCGGATCATAGCAGCCCTTTCAAATCCGAGTTGTTTACCTTCAAATTGAACAATTCCGCTCGAAATGAAATCTGGTTTGAACGACGTGAAGATCCGATCGATCTTGGCCGTTTCAAAGCTTGTTTCCCAATGCCAAAGATCACTGCTCCGCGTGTCTGCGGGAAATGGCTTTCCGTCGCGCGGAGCGACGTATTCGAGAAACTCGACCGCGATCCCATCCAGTTTTGTTCTTAAGCCGGTTATGTGAAGTTTGGCACCGAACACATTGTTCAGATGCTCTTGCTCAGGACCGTAATTGTCGCTTGTTCCCGCAACCGCCAAACCGAGAGTATCGCGATAGAAACTCAGACTTTCATCAGAATCGCGAACCACGATCGCGGTATGATCGATTCCGAGAAAGAGCTTTCCGGTTTTCGCAAGATCGTGCCATTTCGGCAAGCCTTTCCCTTCGGGAAACTGCAATATCTCGATAACGTGACTGTCGAGATCTTTGAAATAAAATGCCTTGATTCCCGCCGCCGGGGTTATATAGCTTGGCAATGTCTGCGGACCGGTCGACGCATGGCGAACCTTGTTTTGCCTGAGTTGGGCATACGCCTTATCCATGTCAGAGACGATGATCGCAATATGTTGAAACCACCGATCGTTGCTTCGTGAATCTGCGGGGATCGGTCTTCCTTCCTGCGTCAGGTATTCCGTCAGCTCGATCTTTTCACTGCCGAGTTTCAGATCAACGATTCGAACGCGCGATCCGAATACGCCGGAAAGATGTTCGAATTCAGATCCAAAAATCTCGATGTCTGAGATCTTTTCAAACGGCAGGACGTGTGTGTAGAAGTCAACCGCCTTGTCCATGTCGGAGACGGTGAAGCCAACCGTTTCGATACGCGAAACCGTTTGGCCGCGTGCTGGAACCAACAAGGCGAGCAGGGAGAACAATCCGATGATCAGCCACCCGACAGGCAATGATCTGTTTTCGATTCTTTCGTTTATCATTTCTAATACAATCTTTCGAGCAAATGCCGCCCGACGCGCAGTGCGTTCGCCATGATCGTCAGTGCCGGATTGACGGCTGCGCTTGACGGGAAGAAGCTTCCGTCAACGACATACAGATTATCCACGTCGTGAGCCTTACAATTTGCGTCAAGCACTGCGGTCTTCGGATCGTTCCCAAATCGGATCGTTCCGTTCTGATGTGCGACGCCGGCAAGCGGTATCTGCTGGCCTGTATAGAGGTTTCGGGCGAACAGGCCCTGGTGGCATTCGCCTCCATGGATGTCACATTTACGCTGATTGTTCATCAGCATCTTGAGTTTGTTCTGTAGGCGCTTATGAGCTTCGAGATTGTTTGGTGTGTACGACAGGACAATGTCGCCGTTTTCGTTCAGCGTGACGCGATTTTCCGGCCGTGGAAGGTCCTCGGTCGTAAGCCAGAAATCAAGACTATGCTTAGCCATCTTGTCGAGAGTAAAGCCCGGAGTGATCGAGGGAGCACCAGCCGAAAGCGTGACCCCATCGAGTTTCCCAACAAACGAGATATGTCCCATCGGATACGGCCAGTCCACTGATCCGAAATAGAAATCGTTTATGCCCAGGGTCTTTTGAAACACGGTCGGGTTCGGACACTTTGACACAGCAAGGAGAACCGAATTTACATGCCCCATGTAATTACGGCCGACCTCGTCAGAGGTATTTGCGAGACCATTGGGATACTGTTCGTTCGCCGAACGCAAAAGCAAAGCGGCTGAATTGATCGCTCCACATGAAACGACGACGATCTCGGCTGAAAACGTTTCTTTTTCACCGTTTCGCTCGACGTTGACGCGAGTGATCTTTCGTCCGCTTGCGTCAGTATCCAACTTAGTAACCAGAGCATTTGTCAGCAGCGTAACATTGGGAAAATTCAAAGCTGGTTCGATGCCACAAACATGAGCGTCTGATTTTGCATTCAGCAGGCATGGAAATCCGTCGCATGTAGCGCAGCGAACACAAGAGCTTTTCCTATCTTCTTCCTTAAGTTGAATGCCGAGCGGAACGTGAAAGGGTTTGACCCCCATGGCCGCAAAGTCTTCCGCCAAATGCTGGATTCGTGGCTCATGACTAACCGCTGGATACGGAAATTCCGAACTAGCCCAAGGTTCCGTTGGATCCTCGCGGCGTGTGCCGTGAACATGATAAAGCTGTTCGGCTTGCGCATAGAAGGGTTCTAATTCGTCGTATGAAATTGGCCAAGCTGGCGAAATTCCGTCGAAATGTTTTACTTCGCCAAAATCCTCCTTGCGCATTCGAAAGAGAGCTGCTCCGTAAAACTTTGTATTGCCACCAACATTGTAGTTTGTATGTGGATGAAGCGGTTTTCCGGCCCTGTCGTACCAAACTTCTTTGGTATTGTATCGGGCTTCAAGATTTACAGCTTTCGGATTCCAATTCTCAGGTTCGCGTTTTACAAAATCTCCTCGTTCGAGGATGAGGATCTTTTTGCCCGAGGGCGCAAGCTTTCGTGCGAGTGTTCCGCCGCCGGCGCCTGTCCCGATAATAATCACGTCGTAATGTCCGTTCGTCATATGGATTCCTACTTTTTCTAAAAGAGCCCGATCACCGTCGGGAAGAGTTCTGCGTGTTTCGTTACCTCGACCACGCGTGCCCCGTTTTCGGCGTACCCGCAATTAAATATGCATCGTGCTCGATTGTGGTGATGCAGCTTTGCGCACAGCACGGCTTTTAATCCCCTCGTCTTCACAAATAATTCCGAAGCCACGAACATTCCGATCGGCGGAGCAATGAAATATATCCACCAGCCGTGCCAGACGTTTCCTATCAGTGCAGAACCAAAGGTACGTGCAGGATTCATGCTCATACCGGAAAGTGGGTTTTCTATGGATATGTAAATCGCGACGAGCGTGCCTGCGAAGAACGGCGTCAGCCTTGCGAACCTCGCGGAGTTGCTGGTAAACAAGATCATCGACATCATAAAAAACGAGATAATGCCTTCCGCAAAGAACGCAATGCCAACGCCGTAACTGCCTGGAACAGTTGCAACAAAATTCACTGCACTATCCTCAAGCAATTTCCCTAGCACAAGCCAGGAAATAAGAACGCCGACAACAGCTCCCGCAAATTGCAGCGCCATATAGAACAACGCGTCCCACCTTTCGATCTTTTTTAAACGGAGAAATGTCAGGGTCACGGCCGGATTAAGATGAGCACCTGATCTCTTTCCAAGCGGCGAACAGATGATCGCTATTGCGGTCGAGCCCATAGCTATACCCATGAGTACATTTCGCAACGCGTGGTCAAACACCGCAACCGGGGATCCCGGATAGAACAGTGCGACAGCGAAAAAGCAGGCCGAGATCATAAACGTGGCTAGACACAACGCTTCGATCAAGTATTCAGGCCAGTGATTTCTCATCGAGTTGAACATCGCTTTTCTCGATGTTAGAAATCGTTGGCTCTGCGTGTTTTATTCCATTTGAAGGGATCAATTGTTTGGGATTTGATCGAAATGGCGAGGCAGGAGGCTTAGTTCTATTCTAATCGATCATCGTTCGCTCAAAACTGCTACAAGATAAGTCCTGCCTTAGCTCGCAAAAGGTCCTTTATTCTCGATTTCGCTTCGCTGCTGAGAGAGGCGGCGGAAAATTCGTTCGCTTCGAGAGATTTCTCACCGTGGATGTGCATTGCTTCTTTCAGAAATTTGATCTGACCCAGGTAACGCTCACACGCCTCGCAGGTAAAGAGGTGCAACCGCATAACTAACTTTTCGCGAAGTGTCGGTTTGCGATCGAGAGTTTCACCTAAAAGCGGTGTCATTGTTTTGCAGTCCGGCAGTCGCCGCGCAAGCCAAAAAATGATCGCCCACTTAATTTTTTTTAACACCGTATTTCCCATAAACCAGGCGCCGCGCATCAATGCCTGGCCCGATATTTAATGCCGTTGAGCTAATGATTTATTCCGCTAATTGTTTTTCTTGTGAAGCCAAATAACCCCGCAAATCAGATGGCAGACAACAATGTGTTCTTGATCCGCCGGCGGGCTTCGGCGCTTAGCGTACCCGAAAAAACCTCTTCTTTCAGTTTGTCGTCCAAATGATGTGTCGCCTTGCTCAAGAATTCCGATTGCTCGAAGTAACGCATACAGGGGCGGCACGCATGTAGATGGAGCTTTAATATCGTTTTTTCGCGAAACGTCAGCCGTCGATCAAAAGATGCCGAAACTATTTTCACAATTTCTTTGCATGGCGGCAGATACCTAAGAATTGCGAGGTTGATCGAGCGTCTTACCTTTTGTTTGATCGTCGTCTCCGGCATTTTTGTGTTATTTCGCCTTCATGAACCAGTTGATCTCAATACATCTTCGCAACGACATTCGAGCACGGTGCATCATCACCCAAAAATTGCCTGCCGAAAGCGAAAGTATTTCGCAGATCTCGTCACTTTCGAGCCCGTTCATTTCGCGTAGACTGAAAACACTGGCCACGCGCTCGGGCAGCTTCATCAGGCAATTTTGCAGAACGCCGAAGAATTCGTTTTCCTGCAGGGCCTGATCCGGCGAACGGTTCCAGATACGCGGGCTAAGTGTGTCGCTCCAATGATCCTTGAATTCATCCTCCCGCTCAAACAGCGGGTCAAATTCCGAAAGGTCTGTATCCGACGGATCCATCGGCACTTCACGGCTCGATTTGCGAAAGTGATCGATGATCTTATGTTTCAGGATGCCGGTCAGCCACGTTCGTTCGGCGGATTTGCCGGCATACGACGCCATCGACTGGATCGCCGCCAACAGTGTTTCCTGAACCGCATCTTCGGCCTGGGTTTCATCGCGAAGTCGCACAACGGCGTATCGAAACAGATAGTCGCCGTGATTGTCCACCCATACGGCCGGATCGATCTCGGGCAAATTCACGTCGGCTGCTGCGTCGGTCGCCTGCATATCTGGATTTGTAAGCGGAAAATGAACAGCGTCGGACTGCATCATATCATCTCCTGATGCTGAGTTTGATCGCATTTATCAACGATTCGGGTGCAAAATCTTTTTCGACCGCACGTTTGAGAAATCCCTTTAAGCGTATTTCCTCCCTAACCTCAACTTCGGATCGCGGCGCCGAACGGTCATACGGTTCGACGTCGTAAAGCCCTGTTTTTCGCGCGTAAAGGAATAGCGAGACCGGTTTTCGGTTGGTTTCCCGGATTTTTGTCATTTGCGAGCCCTCCTCAAGTGATCAGACATTTCTGATACACCTTCCTTATCTATGCATGCTGTGGATTTATTCCAAATTCCGGGATTATAAACCTAAAAAAACGAAAAAAAATCTGTAAGGAATTCGCGTCTCGGGCGACAAATGGGTGTAGGCAGTAATTTTTCGAGAGGAAAGACCGGAGAGACGAGGTGAGACCAGGAGATGACCGAGATTACATCGCACGTACTGCAGCAACCTAGGGTATTAAGTCTGCCTGGCGCAGATCGCCGCTTAAGTAATAGCCGTTCACGCTTTGTTTAAAAGGCCTTAACACTCTTTTCATCAAGGTAGGTCACGATGGTTTCCTACACAATTCTATGCGTACGACTTTTCCCGAAAGCCCTAATGTTCTCCACTATCGTGATCTTCCAGAGGTCAACGATGGCCGCTATACAGTACGTCTCGCCCGCGATCGAAAGGAGGTCGAAGCTGCCCTTCGTCTTAGGCACGATGTGTTTAACGTCGAACTTGCAGGCCACCGGGCCGAAGCGGGTCTCGAATTCGATACCTATGATTTCAAGTGTCTTCACTTGATCGTCATTACGAACACTGGCGAGACTGTCGGCACTTACCGGCTGAATACTATCGAGACTGCTTTGTCCGTTCATGGTTTTTATTCAGCCAACGAGTTTACGATCGAGGATCTTCCGTGCGAGGTCCTCGAGCAGG
>Ga0207712_10002802_pt1 | contig 11156 bp, 10 predicted proteins | sample KBSS44metaG_FD_184402 | JGI IMG/M metagenome (GOLD analysis project Ga0207712, IMG submission 184402) | Switchgrass rhizosphere microbial communities from Kellogg Biological Station, Michigan, USA - KBS S4-4 metaG (SPAdes) (version 2) | ecosystem: Host-associated > Plants > Roots > Rhizosphere... | reverse complement strand
TTTGTTGAATTCCTTGTTCGTAGTGAGCTCGAAAATAATATCACTTCTGGTTGGAAAGGTTAATCTATGAAACCGAACGGGAATTTAATCACGATCCGACCAACGAATTCTATCTCATCGGCGCCTGGAAAATGATCTTGCTCGTTGCGGAGAATGTTTCTTCCTGTAGGGAAAAAGTTTTTTCCTGTGGGGAGAATGTTCTTTCCTGCGGAGAGAATGTTCCTTCCTTTGGGGAGAAAGTTTTTTCCTGCGGGGAGAATGTTTTTTCGTGTGGGGAGAATGTTTTTTTGTGGGGAGAATGTTTCTTCCTGCGGGGAGAGAAGCATCCGGGAAGTGTGGAACGAACCGTATGACGACCGTGGTTAACCACATTGTTTGGCACTGGGAAAACGCCTAGCTTTTCCATATGAAACGGTTTCTGCTTTTATTCAATCTTACCTTTGTTGTTGTCTTCGTTAGTTCGGAAGTTTTTGGCCAGCAACTTACTGAAGGTACGAAGCCGACGAAATCCGATCTCGAGGGCTTTGGAGAAGGCGACTGTTCGTTACTCCCTTCCCAAATTCGAATCTGCGAGGTCTTGATGTCAAAGCAAGGTGTCGCAAAGTACTTCATTCAAGTGAATAACCAAACCGTGCGATCCATCGAAGTTCCTTCCTCGGGTACGGCCAATGGATTCGCGACATATCGCGGCGATTTGGATAAGGACGGCGTTCCGGAATTGATACTCGTGTCAATTTACGGCGTAAGTAATGGCATGGGTGTTTCTCATTCGATGGTCTACATTTTTCGAGATCCAATCAGATCTCCAAATGCCGGCGCGGTATCGATTCCGATTAAGGAATTCGGAGGAAACGAAACCTTTGTTTTTGACCAAAAGCTCCAACGAATTCTATTGCTCGTTACCTACTGGAGATACTACGAAACATTAGACAAAAGGCGTGGTTCGGGATTGTACCTGGTAGGAAAGTGGTTCATTTACCAAAAAGGAAAGCTAAAGCCTCTCTTTGACCGGCCAACGCTTGCACGTCGATTTCTATATCGTTTCCAAAATGAGCGTAGTAGCAATTTGTTTGAGAAGGGGACGCCGTACCAATGGCTGCTTGACCGGACCACCCACAGGTTTTATCGCGAACCGACCGAAGGCAGGAAATCTGGCTCGACCGAACTCGGCATTGTTTCCACTTTCTCAACATCTCCAGAAGAAGGGTGCAAAATCGGGATCAAAACTTCGGGTGGTAAAACGATTGTGGGCCTATGCTTCGGAAGCATCGCCGAGGAAAAGGGCAAATCGCATGTTTCCATTGCCGATATCGGAATTTGGAAATATCGATATTGCTTTCCGTACGATTTTGATCCCTCGTTTTTCTTCCGGAAGGTGATCGGGAAACGCGTCAAATTGGAGAACCATATTGACGAATATGGCAACAAATACACCGACCTCTGGTTTATTGGCGAATGATCTTTGAATTTCTCATCAGAATATTCCTATGGGACGAAATTTACTAAAATCGGTTGGATCGCGACAAGTTTGTGACGAGTCATGAGAATGTCGTGAGAATAAGGTATCTAAGCGCATCGCGTCTTGTGGTTTAATCGAGCGGAACTAGGAGTATTTGCGTCGGCGTCATCTTTTCGGGATAAGGGATCTCACCCTTTTCATTCATGGCACTAAGCTGACTATTAGCGATGTAATAGAAAGCTCCTCGGGCGATAGCGCCTGTGGTAGGAATGTTGAACAGCGCATTGTTCGCTTCCATTACCGTGAGCTTCTCTGCGTGATCAAGACTCTTGTTCAATTCGATCCTCACGATCCGCTCCGGCTTGAAGCTATTTTGTACGCCGAGCAGTTCGCCTTTGTGCCAGTACAAACCATCGATTCCCGCCAGTGAGATGGTGTCTGCATGAGCGACGGGGCGAACTTCTCTGTTACGTAGTTCGATTCGGTGTATGCCACGTGCATCGGCCACTAACAAGTATTGTCCGCCGTCCGAAAAGGCGATGCCGTTGGGATAGTCGAAGGTGCTCCTGTCGATAAAAGTTTCGAGGGCGTCATTCTGCTGCCGGATGACCCACACCCCTCCTCCCAAGCTATCAGTCAGGAAGACATCTCCGGATCTACCAATAACGATGTCGTTGAAGAGATATTTCAGTGTCGCATCGCTGCTGTGGTATTTCTTAATTAGCTTCCCGCTATTCAGATCGTACTTGTAAACAGCAGCCGCACCCTCGCCTTCCTTGTCCCGAGGCCCCGAGACGGCGCAAACCCATAGCAGGCGCCGGCGAACGTCCGCCTTCATACCCAGCACGTCCTGTATCCCATCTTGTCTCGATGCGATGAAATCGTCGATCTGACCATTGCGCTTTATCCGGACGATCTTGCGCTTATAAATACTACCCACATAAAAGGTACGCGTCTGTTCGTCGTAAGCCATCCCTTCCGCGATCAAGTCGCGCTCTGGAAGTGTGAAAGCGATCCGGCTTCGGCGTGTCCCGGTGTTGTTCCTGTCGAAGTCGGTGCGTAGCTGCATCAGTTCCGGCCGTTCCCTTAACCCCGCGAGGTCCGCATGCGCAAGATCGGCGACAGAGCCCATGCTGGCGAGACGACGCAAGACCGCGATGGATTCTTCCGGCATTCCGTTAAGAGCGTAGGCGCGCGCCTGCAGTACCAGAACCGACGGATTATCGGGAAGCCGTTGAATCACCTTACGGAGGTTCTCCAGGTAAGCCGCGTAGTCCTTCGCCCTGTACGCTTGCATGGCGGCGGCGTATGGATCTATTTGATCCTGCGCAACAGCCCACTGCGTTGTAGCGAAAACAAGGAAGATTATTGCTAAAAGAAATCGACGTCGCATATAACAAGATAAATTCATTCAGTCTAAACGCAACCGATCGTCATGCTTCAAGCCGCGGTCGAAGAGCGTCAGGGGTTCATGTCTCCGATATTGCGAGTCCCAGGTTTTATGCTTGGCATGACCACTGAGTACCTCAGAATCTATTGCTCAATTCAAGGCCGACCAAATTGAATCTCAATATCGCTGGTCTGACACTCAATGTTTTCAATTTTTTGACTTCGGGGTTACCTTCATAGATGACCCGATTCTTAAAAGGTCTAATGTAATATTGGCCGTTTGTCGGTGGTGTTCACATTATCCCGATATTTACCCGTGACAATAGCTTCAAGAAGTTTGGGAAAGTGAAACTCGCTTTCATAAGCCTCGACCGGCTTGTAATTAAATAGTTCATTGCCGCGTCGCCAGATGAGATATTGGCGCGCTCCGGCAGAACTATCGAATTTTCCTGCTGGGGTGAAAACCACCCAGTCATTTTCATCGAGTGAGACGAGGGTGCAAAGCTGTTGTCCCGTATTAGCATCCCACAGGATCGTTTTATTATCATAGCTGCCGGTGGCTAGGATCGTCCCCTTTGGGTTGAATTTGACTGAGGTGATTCCGCTGGCATGGCCCCTTAAAGTATGCAATAGTCGGCCGCTCGCTGTGTCCCACAATCGAATTGTGTTGTCAGAACTTCCGGTTGCAACGATCTTTCCTGTCGGGCTGAATTTGATGGTAGAGATTAAGTCTGTGTGTCCCCGAAGCGTAAGACGAAGCAATCCATCACGGATATTCCACAGTTTTACGGTTTTGTCGAACCCACCGGACGCGATGGTTCGCCCGTCCGGACTGAAATCGACCGAGCTAACCATATCGGCATGGCCGCTGAAAGTTCGTAAGGGGCTGCTGCTGCTGATATCCCAGAGATAGACCAATTTTTCCCTGCCGCCGGCCGCAAGCAATTTGCCGTCAGGACTAAAAGCCATCGAAAATAGCGCGTCTGAGGCGGTAAATTTTTGCTCCCCGTAACCCTTCTTTAGATCGATCAACCCAATAGAATTGTTGTAAACATAAATATAGGCCAGAAAGATTCCGTCTGGACTGAAGGCGAGTTTGCTGTCATAACCGTAGGCGGCTGAGATCAATGATCTGACCGTCCCGGTAACAACATTCCAAATTTCGACCCTGGTATCATAATTAACGCGAGCAATGGACTGACCGTCGGGGCTAAAAACGGCGGGTTGGAATGAGCTTTGGAGTCCTTTTAACGTTCTTTGCGGTTCATTGTCTCCAAGGCCCCATATTTTTATCACTCCATTTCCGTTGCCAGTTCCCGTCGCGAGAAGTTTTCCGTCACTGCTGAAATCCACCGATTGGATGTCATAGGAATGCTTCAGAAACAACTGCAGAGTTTGGCCGCTTTCAGCATCGATAATTTTGGTCCGCCAGCCGTCAGCAGCCAATATCCGGCCGTCCGGGAAGAAGGAAGTCTGACCGTCGATCGAGTCTTTTTCACTGGTGATGGTACGTAACAATTTGCCGGTCTCCACATCCCAGATCTCGAATGTCCCGACTGACTTTTGAGATCCGCGTGCCACGATCCTTTTCCCATCCTGGCTGAAGGCCAGAGAAACGAGATACTCCGAGTTCCCCTTCAACATCTGCCGAGGCTTTTCGCTTTCGGAGTCGAACACCTCGATCTGATTGACGTAGGTTCCGACCGCAAGGAGCTTCTTTTGGGGATTAAATGAACTGAGACGTCCCCAAAAAGAATCCTGACGTGGCGCTGACCTCTTAACGGTCTGTAATAACTTGCCGTCCATCGTCCTCCACAATTTAACTGTTTCGCGGCTGACGGAAACAAAAGTTCGGTCGTCCGTGTTAAAGCCCAACAGATCGATTCGGTCGCTGCTTTGTAACGCTCTAACCAATCGTCCTGTGGCAAAGTTCCATAATCTGATGTTTCCGTATTCGTCGCCGCTGGCTATGATTTGGCCGTTCGCGCTAAAGACGACAGAACGTATCTCTTTTGGATGTCCGGTCAGGGACCTGACCGTTTGGCCGTTTGATATATTCCAGATCCTGACAGTTTTGTCGCGGCTGCCTGAGGCGAGAAATTTTCCGTCCGGGCTGAAGGCGAGAGCCTCAATGGCGTCCGTGTGGCCGTATAACTGCCCTAATTCCTCGCCACTATCAGTTTCCCAGATTCCGATCTGGTCAGAACCGCCGATCGCAAGGACCTTACCGTCAGGACTAAGTGCCGCGGTCAGCGAAAAACCTTCCAACCCGGTCTGAATGATAAGTGTCGGATTTTTTTGGGAATTGACGTCAAAAAGCAACGTGAGTATGCATGAAAGCACGCAGGCCGCTTGGACAAGGCGAAATTTCATTTTGTTGCCCCTCGGAAACCGTTTTGGAGATTGTTCTCGCAGTTTACACGTCACCTTTTGATTGTCAAAGCTATTTGTGGTTCCGTTTAGTCCTAATTGACGTGCAGATCAGTGACAATGAAAAAGGCCCATCCAGGGGCCTTTCGTTTTTGGAATAGGTTCGCGAAGCCTTGAATCGGTACGCCGCGTTGCGGCGTTTGCGGACGGGGGCGTCCGCGTTCCGGTTACATTCCCATGCCCATGCCGCCGCTCCTCGTGCTCAACTAAAACGCGGGCATAGCCGCGGATCACAGAGCCCCTAATCAAAATCGACCGAAACACCGCTGAAACCGTTACCTACCTTATGGAAAGTCACGTTGCGGGGTTTACCGTTCAGGTTAAGGCCTTCGTATTTATAGAAACTCCCGTTATCGGTGGGCAGCGGTTTTCCGTGGACATCGATCCCGACCAGATCGCCGAGTTGCTCGGGAGAGGCAAATCCCGAGGCGGTCTGCGAACCGACCTGGATCGATTTGAGATCAAAGGATAAATGGCTTTGCTTTCCCTTGGTGTACCAGATTGTCAGGTAACCCTGGGGCAGATCATATTCGAGCCACGGGTCCTCGCTCTTGGGCGTCACGTTCATGATCTTTTTGACCTCGTCACGTGACTTGTCAACCAGGCTCGGCATGTCAAAGGCCTTCACTGGCGCGGCCGGGGTGGAGTTGGTCTTTGGAGCATCATTGGTCCCCGCGTTGGAGCCAGAGCCGGTACCAAATCGCCCGCATCCCAAAACTGCTATCACCAATACAATTACCGGTAATGTAATCTTCATCGGATCCTCCAAATTGTCTCGAATTTAAGGGAGGATAGCATAATTCCTTCGACTCCTGGGAAAAAGCTTTCGATTCCTGGGAAGAACTCTTCGACTCCCAGGAAAGAACCTTCGACTCCTAGGAAAAACCTTTCGATTCCTAGGAAGAAGCTCTCGATTCCTAGGAAGAAACTCTCGATTCCTAGGAAGAAACTCTCGACTCCAGGGAAGAAACCTTTGATTCCTCTTAAGATTGGCTCGATTCTATCGATCATGCCCCGTTTCGGTACGCCCAGCAGGTTCTATGGGCGTGCCCGATGATCGGCCGAAAGGCTGACCCCGTCCCGGATCGACTCAGAACCTCGGGATGTTTTGAAACAATTACGTCCGATCCGTCTTAAAAAGACGTATGGAGGTATATCCCACATAATGTCGGCACGATTTATCGAAGTACTCCCTAACTATGGAGTCGATGACGCTGGGCTTTCAATTCCAGAGATGATCGTTCCTCTGAGAGGAACCAATCATATTTTTCTCATCGATGGAGAAGGCCTTGACGTAAAGGCCGAGATTCCGAATATGCTCGAGATCACGGAGGTCAGAAATTTAGTGAGAATCGACCTTCCGAAACGACGCATGTTCCGGATAAAAGGCAAGATGTTGGTGGGCAAAGCCGGTCTGTTGGTGTTAGCCCGCCGCGGATCTGTAATTGTTGCAAGACTGCGTGTCTTTGTTCTCGAGAATCGGATCGTCCGATTGGCTGTGCGCCCGCTGCAAACAGCCCGAGGGGTTTTCCATGCGAAGGTTATTCCGGAAATAGCCGCGTTCGTCGATCAAATGAACGAGATCTGGACTCCGCAAGCAAACGTACTGATCGATCTCCTTTCCGACACACCGGCGCTCATCAACAACGACCCGGAGGAGAACGCACGCACCATGGGAGCCTTTCTGGCCGACGGCTTCACGCCGGACGCAGCGCAAGGCGTCGTCAAGGAGAGTATCGGGATGTTAAGCTACTCAACCGTGAAAAGTTTTGGTCCCGTATTTTTGTCGTTTCTCGAAAGTGATCCGACCAAGAACGTCGAATTCACACTATTTGTGGTGCAGTCGATCTCCACCTATTTGGGCACTTTCACCTCCGGCGCGACCGATCCGTCCTATAAGTTTGCTTTGGTTCGCGGCGACGCCGACTCGCGCGTCTGGGCTCACGAGCTCGGTCATTTATTAACAAAAGCGCACGGCGAATCCAACGTGGAGGGCGAGCTGATGGTATCCGGCGCTCAAGGGCAGAAGATCCCTGTAAAGCGGGCGGTTGAGGTCTTCAACGGCCTTCATACACCCACCCGAGCGCGCTAGTGCCGTGTAACTGGGGCCGTAAGTTGCCGTGGCCTAAAAGTTAAGATAGTGCAGTTGATCGCGAAGAATCGGGAGCTTTGGAGGTATGTTATGAAACATTTGGTCTTAACCGTTTTCATTCTAATGGCCAGTTTTTCCGCTGCGATATCGCAGTCGGTCGTCAAAACCGGGCCCCAGGCCGGGCTTCAGAATTATTTTGACGCCACATCAAAAAAACAGCCTTACGAATTGACCAAGCAGGAACTCGCGAAGATTTTCACGCCCGAATTAGTCGCGGCCCGCAGCGCCGACAGCACCTGGCCGAATATGCCGACTGGGCGAATGAAAGATCTCCGGATAGGGAAGTTCAAGATGGAAAACGACTCGTCCGCCTCGGTGAATGTAAATTTTCTCGCTTTTCCGGGAGAGCGGCGTGATAATTTATTCAAGTTCAAAAAGGTGGCTCCCGACGTCTGGCGAATCTCAGACGTTATTGGAAAGCTTGGAAAGAAGATTACGTGGTCTCTGTTGCCGGACCCTATTCGCCCATAACCCGCCAGGTTTCAGGACTTATTGGAACCTGGTTCAGACTTGAGCCTGCGAAGCAGGGCGAAATAACTTTAGCCACACGTGCAATTGACCGTCAGCACTGAAGGCAATTTTGTAGAGCCTTAGATTGTCAGCCCGAGGATATTTTGGATATCAGGAGTAGCGTCGAAGCGCCGGCTTCATTGCGAAGACTTATAAACGCTTAGGCTCACCGTCTGGTCCTTACGGTCACGTACGATCTTCAGCGTAAAATCACTCTGTTTCTTGTCGTCGACAGCGCGGATCAGGCCGAGCGCTCCGCGAACAGGTTCACCGTCGATCCCGACGATCACATCTCCGGCCTTGAGCCCCGCTTTCGAGCCGACCGAATTGGGGCGGACGTCGTTGACGAGTAATCCCCCCACGACACCAAAATATTGGGCAAGCTGCTGAGTCAGCGGCGTAATGCCGACCCCGATCTGAGGAATAGAAGTTGCTCTTAATCGGCTCGCCACTAAGATCGTCTTCGGCCCAACTTCTTCGGAAACCAGTCCTTCCTGCAAGAGGATATAGTCGATTGCCGCAGCTACCGTTACATTCTTTAGCTCAATTTTTACTGTGCGGTATTCGAGTCTCGATTCAGTATCAAACAAGACGTTGATATCCATGTCACGTGCCAGTTCTTTTATCAAGAACTGCAGGTTGATACCTGTGGGAAAGGGTATGTCCCGCAGCTTTTCGGTTCCATTTGCGTTTGATGTCTTCGCTGTCTTGTCCGCGGCCTCTTTCTTGGTATCCGGAGTTTGACTCCGCACCAGAACAAAAGTCGAAGCAACAATTAGGATAGAAACGAGTGATCTAATTAGCACGAGAACCTCCAATTGGGCGAAAGTGTATAAGGCGAACCCCCCGGCCCGCGCAATCGAGCTTACCATCATTCGTGTGGAAATTAAGTCGGGCATCACGATGGCTGATATCTCCGTGTTGAAGAATGGCAAAGTGAAAACAATTCGGCTATCAACATTGAACGCGATCTGCAGAGATTTAGATTGCCAGGGCGGGAGATATTTTGGAATATCAGGAGTAGAGTCATGTCAGGACCGGAAGCGGTTCCTTGTGCTTGCGGATTGATTTTAGGTTAAAATTAAGCGCGTTTTGATCACCCAAAAACACTTATGAGAAAAACTCTTCTGCTCATCATATTCGTCGGTCTATCGGCCATTTGCGTTTCGGCACAGCAAGGAGACCCGCCGCCCGCCGCGCCGGATTACAGCCCGGACTCGTGGAAGGAATATTCGTTCGCGCAAGACAATATCAGATTCCGCTTTCCTGCCGAGCCTAAGGTGACAGAGTCGTCAAAAGATCATGGGCGTAATTATGAGAGCAAGTCGTTCATGGATTTTTCCTTGGACATTTCAGACGCTGGGGTCGACGTGGGCAAGGATCGAGAGAAACAACAGAAATATTTGATATTGATCGCTTTGAGCCTGGACAAGACGTTTGAGTCGTCCGGCGCAAAGCTTCTTAAAAGCAAGGACACAACGATCGATGGGAATCCGGCAAAGTTCTTCGTATTTGAGTCGAAAGATGGGATTCTGACTCGTGCAAAGATCTTTGTCCTTAAGGACAAGGTCTACTCGGCAGAGGCTAATGTCAAAAAAGGCGAGCAGCACGGAGTTAACTGGGAAAATGATTTTGAAAAACCTGCGATGGCGTTTCTCGACTCGATCCACGTGATTTCGAAATAACTGCGCCGGTTCGAATTGACTCCGATCGTCCTGGCTCATTCTCCACTTTGCGTTTCGATCTTCATATTCGATAAAGCCACGTCAAATACGACTCCAGAGCCTGCGTGAGCGGGCGTAATAACTTTAGCCATACATGCCAACGTGAACAGCACTTATTCCCAACATCGTATGAAAAGTTTTCTGTTATTAAGCATGTTCGTAGCGTTAGGGGCCGTGACAGTGGACGCGTGCGGCTGCCTGCCGCCAATCACCGTACAAGATGAGTTTGCAAGATCGGAGGTCGTGATCATAGCGACTCTGAAAGGATTTAAAGAGGTCGACCGACGGATGGAAGGAACCGCTTTATATCGAACCAATGCGGCTGTCATGAGCATCGAAAAAGTATATAAAGGCGGCCTGCAGGAGGGTGAAGATATCGAGGTCTATGATGGCGGTGGGGGAGATTGCAGCAGCGGCTTTAGGCATGATCGAATAGGCCAAAAATATCTTTTCTATACGAACGGTCCAAGGAAGCTGCAAGAAATTCCAGGGCCGCTCTATTGGATCGGCTTATGCTCGAGGTCGAGAGCAATCGAGGATGCCGCAGGTGATTTGGTGTATCTTGATCAGCGAGGCAAGTTAGAGGGCAAAACAAGACTTTCGGGAACTATCCGTGCGTCTGGCGAAAACATGACCCTGCCTAGTATGGCGGACCTAAAGATCAGTTTGGTGGGACCCGGATTCCACCGGGAATTAGAAACCGATGCAAATGGGTTCTTTGATGTCTGGGACGCGCCTCCGGGTGCGTATACGATCAATTACCAAGTGCCCGCTGGCTGGAGAGTCAGTGGATATTCGGTTTCATCCGCAACCAGGCCGGGATGGCAAAAGCCTTCGAACAGCTTGATTTCTGTTTCAATTTCGCCGAAAAAGCATACGGAGGTACGAACATATATTGAGATCGATAATGAGATCAGTGGGAAGGTTCTCTCTCCCAAGGGTGAGCCTATGAAAGGTGTTTGTGTGGGTGCCTACTGGCTTACACCAACGTCCGATTCCTTCTTGATCCCACACGATTGTACTAACGACAAAGGAGAGTTCTCGATCGCACAATTGCCCCCGGGAAAGTATCGCCTCGAAATAAACAGTACCGGCGAGATCTCAAGTTCTAATCCCTTCGAGACATTTTATTACCCAAGCGCCGACAAAAAGGAAGATGCAGAACCGGTAGAGGTTGGTCCTGGATCAAGTGCAAAGAACTTGGTCGTGCATGTTAAAAAATTGCTTCCGATGATAAAGATCAGCGGTCGCTTAACATTTCAGGACGGGCGACCATATCCTGCCGAAGAGGTTAGATTCGACCCGACCAATGAGAATCGCTATGAACGGGCTGAAGTCGAGACAGATAAAGAAGGAAACTTTACCTTCATTCTTCCCCAGGGAGCCGCCGGTAAACTTAGCGCTGAAGCCAACATTTACGAGATTCGCTTTGAAGAGTGCGCGGCGGTTAAGGAGTTGAGAAAAACCCACTCCGGGATGGCGTCGGTGTTTT
>Ga0207712_10002800_pt1 | contig 11159 bp, 6 predicted proteins | sample KBSS44metaG_FD_184402 | JGI IMG/M metagenome (GOLD analysis project Ga0207712, IMG submission 184402) | Switchgrass rhizosphere microbial communities from Kellogg Biological Station, Michigan, USA - KBS S4-4 metaG (SPAdes) (version 2) | ecosystem: Host-associated > Plants > Roots > Rhizosphere >... | reverse complement strand
TGGGTTCCGAGGAACTGGCGCAGGCCCTCGCTATACAGCCTGACGTCGGAGCCGATGAGTAGGCGCGTCGTAACCATGCCAGGATGCTGGAAAGCGGGAAATGGGACAGAAGTACTCTGCTAATACACGCCCAGTGTTGAAAGGTGTCAAGAGTTGACGTCGAAGAATGCACTATTGTCCTTCGGATCTAGATCTTCGGTCTAGTTCATTTTGCCGACAAATCAGCACTTGCGTGTCATCTGCCGGGTCAAATATTGGCCTGACATGAGGAGCCACTGATTTTCCACGGCTCCGGATCAGGGGTCTCGTGGGTCAATCCGGGTTGTTAGAGTGTGATCTGGTCATGAAGGGCGGGATCACGAGCGGGATCGTTTACCCTGCCGCGATCCTCCGCCTCAAGAATAAGTACCGTTTCCGCAACATCGGCGGGACTTCGGCCGGCGCCATGGCCGCAGCCTTGACCGCCGCCGCGGAGTACGGGCGGCTATCTCGCAAGCAGAATGGTCCCTGGTTGGAAGGCGGAAACGAAAGCCAGGGATTCGCCGGGCTCAAGAAGACTCGCGACGAGTTGTGTCAGCCAGGTCTGCTGCTCGGCCTCTTCCAACCGTCGCGCCCCACCCGCAGCCTCTTCCGCTTCCTCCTCTATCTGAGGACCGGACCGGTCCCACCCCGCTCGGTGCCACTGGGGTGGTTGTATCCCCCTGCACTGGGCGCTCTGGAAATGCGGAGCCCTGGTCTACGCCGTCGGGGTGATCTCGAGTATCGCCGCGGTCTCGGTGGTCCTGCTCCGCTATCTCAAGCGGCGTGGGATGTCATGACCCGCTCGCCGAGTGGAAGGCGCAGCGCCGCGTAACGAGCCAGCGCCATCGTGGTGTACTGGATGTTCAGCGTGATGGCGGCCGGAAAGACGCTGGAATCCAGAATCCAGAGGTTGTCGACGCCATGGACCTTGAGATTGCTGTCCACCACTCCGCGAGTCGGGTCCCGGTGGATCACGTTGCCGCCCTGCAGATGGGCACTTTGGACCTTGACGTAGGTGGCCGGACTGAAACCCCGATAGTAGGCCGCGATCCGTTCCCGGTCGCTCCGGACATCGCCGCTCAAGGCGACCGAGTGTCCGTCGTACCGGCTGTCGAACAACTCCACCGCTCCGGCCTGCCGCATCGCCTCGGCACATTGCACCAGCCCCCACTCCAGCCGTTCCCAGTCCGAGGGACCCAGATCGAAGCGGATCTGGGGACTGCTCCAGGGAGTGAGCGGCGCATAGTCGATCGATCCGTACCCATCGCTCGAGAGGGTGGGGAACGACACGCCGTAATGGTTGTACTGGAGCGCCTTCTCCCGGAACCCGCTGCCCCACTGCGACAACATCATGCCCAGTACTGTGGGCGGGGCGAATGCGGTCTCGATGATCATCCGCTGGGGCGGGATCTCGATGATGTAACCGATCTGGATTCCACGTCCCGCGTTCATCGGCTCGGTGAAGCGCCCGATGACCGGGCTGGCGTAGTTGCAGCTGAAGCGCTGGCCCACCAGACGCCGGCGGCCATCGGCCGAGGTGAAGCCGCTCTTGAGGAGCAGCGCGCTGGACGCGAACGCGCCGGCGGTGAGCAGGACCTTGTCAGGGCGCAGAGTGCGCTTGTGCCCGTCGCTTCCTTGCACCTCGACTCCGGCGATCCGGCGCGCGCCACCTTGTCCCTCCCAGAGCAACCGGGTTGCGGTGGCCTTGGGGATCAGCATCACCCGATCGCTCTGCCGAAGTGCTTCCGGGAGCAGCGTGATGAACGGCGCGCGATGCGCGTCGTAGGGGCATCCCTGATTGCACTGCCCGCAGGAGATGCAGTCCTCCAGGTTGGCCTGCAGGAGTCCCGCGTAGGTGCTGCCGGGAACTTCACCGAATCCGCTGAACGCTCGCTTCGTTCCGGTGGTCAGAATTCGCTGATCAATAACACTGATGTGCAGCGGATCCCTCAGGTCATCGAACGCGCGGTCCAACCCGCTCCAATCGAGGTCGGCACCTTCCGAGCCCCAGCGCCTGTGCATGATGTCGGCCCAGGGCCCCTTGGGTTGCGGGCTCCCCGCGTTGTTCACCGTAGTGCCGCCGCCCACGCAGTGGCCCTGAATGAAGCCGATGCGCTGCGACTTCCCCGGCGTCGATCCCGAATTGACGTAGAGCTGGCTGAACCCATCGAGCGTGGTACGAGGGAAAGCCTCGTTGGTGTGAAGCGCCCCGGACTCGAGCAGGATGATTCGCGCCGCCCGACCTTCCGGCCGCGATACGAGAGCGTGGGCCGCCGCGATACCGGCGCCACCGACCCCGATGATGAGAATTGTCTCCTCGCCGGCGAACCGCTCCGGCAGGCTGGCCAGGGACCCGGCACGCTCTTTCACCAGCTTCCCCGGCCCGGAGGGTTCGGTCGGTTCGACTTCCGGTCCCGACGGGGGCACCAGCGTTACGCCGTCGAAGACCGGAAAGGCACCCGGCCGGGCGCGATAGCCGATGCGCTCCCAGAACTCGGGCAGCTCGCAGAAGCTGCCGCTCACCATCGATTTGACCGTTGCCAGGACTCCCTGCGCATCCACCATCCAGCCCGGCGCCCTCCCGATGTTTTCCAGGAAGAGCCGGTCGAGATAGGTGCGTCGCCAGGCAAGCGGCCGTCCCGCGAACCTCAGCTTGGTCAAGAGTCCGCCCGGCATTACCAGCAGCGCCAGGTGGAAGGTGAATCGCAGGCCGAAGGAAGAGTGATCGAGGAACTTGTCGAGCCGGTCAACGGCCTTGGCCGCCTGACCCAGCTCGTGATGCTCGAGGCCGAGTACCGCTTCGGCGAATGCGGTGAGGAAACGGCGTTCGATGGAAAGCATCGCCATGGGGACCTCCGGGCACAGGATGGCGCACTCCATAGTGCGAATCCGTCCCCGGTCCCGCCAGTTGCATCATGGGGCACATCATGACAGCCAGTCCCGCTTCCCGAGCCGTGACCCGTCTCGAAACGGTGCTCCGGATACTGGCCGGGGTCTTCGTTCTGGGCGCGCTGCTCTACCAGCTCGGACCCATCTGGTCTCGCACTGCCGGGTTCTTCCAGACCCTTCCCTTCGTTTCCAATTCAATAGTGAAGGTGAGCCTGCTGCTGGGCATTTGCCTCTATGCAGCGGGCGACCTGATCCGGCGGAAGGGGCTGGTGCTGATTCTGATCATCGCGCACACGGTCTCCGTCGTGGCGATGCTGATCATCCTGTTCGTGGGAGACACCAGCCGGATCGTGGACCCGGGAATCGGGGGGCCGCAGCCGGTGAGCCGGGTGCTCTGGGGCGCCATCGCCCTCGATGGCGTGATCATGATCTTCCTCCTGCTGCTTTATCTCCCCGCCAATCGTGCCTTGTCGAGCGTAGCCTGGCCAACCGAGCCCTCCAGCTGGCTCACTCCGGCCGAGCAGTGGCTCCGCCGCCTCCTCGTTCTCCTCACGGTGGTCTTCATCATCGGGGCGATCGGCTATGAGGCAGCACCGCTCCTCGGACTGGCACCCGACCTGGTTCGCGAGCTGCCGTTCGTCACCAACTCGGTCGTAAAAGTCTCCACGCTGGCGATGCTGTGCGGTTACGTGGCGCAGGCGTTGAGGCCGCGCATGGCGCTGGTGGGGCCGATCATCGCGGTGCACTTCGTCTCGGTCGTGGCGCAGGCGATCTACCTGCTGCTGATCCCCTCCTCGGACCTGGCCGTGGTGTACATCGTCGCCGGCCGCTCGATGCCGATGCAGCAGATCCTGATCGGCGCCATGGTGCTCGACGGCGTCATCGGGGTCCTGCTCTTCGCTCTCTACTACGCCGCCTGGACATCGCGGCTCCAGAGCGAATTCTTCCGCCCGCTCGAATTCCGCACCCTCACGGCACTCACCGAGGTGATGATCGCAGGGCACAACGAGGCGATCCCGCCTGAAGTAGCCGCCCGCAATGCGGACCAGGCGCTGGCCCGGGTTCGCACCGAACGAAAGGGCAGCTTCCGCATCGCGCTGGCAGTAATTCACTACTGGCCCCTCTTCTCGCTCCACCCGCCCCTGCCGGAGCTGCGGCCCGCGCTCCGGTCCCGTTTCATCCGCGACCGCTTCACCCGCGACGCCGGGCGGCGCCAGAAATGGCGGCTGGTCCGCACCATGGTCCAGATCTTCCTCCGGGTCGGGCACCAGCTCTCGGTGCTCGGCTTCTACAACGACCCGAAGGTCCAATCGGCGATTCAATTCAAGCCGTTCACGGTGCGGGCGCGGGAAGCAGGACTTCCATTGCCGCCTCCCCAGCACCGGCCGCTCGCGGTCGAACGACCCTGGGACCGCAACGAGGAGATCCGCGAAACGGAGGTCTGCGTCATCGGCTCGGGGGCCGGCGGAGCCATCGCGGCCTATACCATGGCGGAACGGGGTCACGAGGTGCTGCTCGTGGAGCGGGGCGAGCACGTGCACCCGTCGCTCTTTGTCGAGGACGAACTGCGGCAGATCGGCCAGCTCTACCAGCGGGGAATGCTGCAGATCTCGGAGGATTTCCGCTTCAACGTGCTGCAGGGGAATTGCGTCGGCGGTTCGACCACGATCAACAACGCGATCTGTTTCGCTCCTCCCGCCGACAAGATCGAGCGCTGGAACCGCGATGGCGCGGGACTCGACCAGGCCCAGCTCGAGCAGGCCACCGAGTGGGTCCGCCGGTTCATGGAGGTACGCTCGCTGGGCGACATCCGGCCTGGCGGGCATCATCCGGCCGCGAAGGTGATCGAGTCGGCGCTCGCTCGCATCGGGAATCAGGTACGGCTCGCGATGCCGGAGCCATTCGACGCGAACATCAGGGTCGGACCCGATGGCTGCTACGGTTGCGGCAATTGCAACATCGGTTGCGCCTGGGACAAGAAGCTTTCCATGCTGGACCACACGCTCCCGCTGGCCCAGGCGCATTTCCCCGGCCGCGTCACCATCCTCGCCGAATGCGACGCGGAACGCATCCGCTCCATGAGCGGGAAGCGGATGCACGCCTGGGAATTGCTCGCCCGTGGAACCGACGGCCGCCAGATCCGGATCCACGCGGACCGGTTCATCATCTCCGCCGGCACCATCGCCTCGAGCGCGTTGTTGCTCCGGAGCGGTATCTCACTCGGCCGCCCGGTCGGCAAGGGTCTCTCCTTCAACATGCTCACCCCGGTCTTCGCCGAGTTTCCGGAGCCACCGCAGAACTCCTATGCCGGAATCCAGATGGGGCACTATGTCAAGCACGCCGACGACGCCTTCATCATCGAGACCTGGTTCAGTCCGCCGGTGGGCCTCGCGACGGCGATGGCGGGTTGGTTCGACGAGCACTACCGCAACATGCAGCGCTCCGGCTTGCTCGTGGCCTATGGCCTCGTGGTAGGCACCAGTGCCAAGGGACGAGCGTTCCTGTCTCCGCTGAACGGCGATTCGGCTTTCCGCTTCACCCCGCCTTCGTCGGACATGGACCGCCTGGGGCGAGGGCTGGAGGCGCTTGCCACCGTTCTGTTCGAGGCCGGCGCGCGACGGGTCCTGCTCAACACCTGGGACCACGGCAATATCACGAGTCCGGCGGACATCGCGCGGATTCGCACTCTGACCAAAGACCCGGAGTTCATCACTCTCGCGAGCTCGCATCCCCAGGGTGGCAACGCGATCAATCGCGATCCGCATCACGGAGTCGTCGATGAATCCTTCAGGGTTCACGGCTATGACAACCTGTACGTCTGCGACGCCAGCGTCTTCCCCGGCAGCGTGCAGGTCAACCCGCAGATGACGGTGATGTCTCTCGCCCGCTACGCCGCGGCCCGGATCGAATAACCCGCTGCCGCGTTGGCAGCGTTTTCCATCGGAGGAAGCGACCCATGCTGGTCGTCATCAGCGATATCCATCTCACGGACCTTTCCACCGCCCACAACGTCCACGCCACGGCGTTCGACCTGATGTGCAAGGAGATCGCGACGGCGGCGCAGGCCAAGGACGCGGTCGAGATTCATGTGGTGCTGCTGGGAGACATCTTCGATCTCGTTCGCACCGATTTCTGGCTTCGGACCACGACACCGGACCAGCGTCCTTGGGGTGGCGATCTCGATCCCGAGACCGGCATGAACCGCAACACCGCGCTTATTCAGACCCAATTCGCCACGGTGCTGGCCGGCGTGCTCGCCACTCCCGAGGCGAAGGCGCTGATCGCGGTGCTGAACGGACTCTCGGCCGTCACCAAGCTGCCGGCCAAACTCACCTACGTCGTCGGAAACCACGACCGGGTCTTCAACAACTTCCCCGCCCTGCAACAACAGGTGCGCGCCGTTCTGCCGGGTATTGAATTCGCCAACTTGTTCAAGGCTGATGAGTACGGCGTACTCGCCCGGCACGGCCACGAGTGGGACGAGAACTGCCATGGTTTCACCTTCTACAACAAGGTGCTCCGACCGGACGGCGCGCCCCAACTCGGCCGCTTCGACGCCCGTAGCTACCAGATCATGGCGATCGGAGAGGTGGTGACCGCGGAGCTGATGTCGGGCCTGGTGCACTTCGCCCGCGCGGCGCAGCCGGGCAACGTCCCCGATTTCCCCCAGTTCATCGAGGCGTTCAAGGACATCAACAACATCCGGCCCACTCTCGACGTGTTCCCCTGGCTCGAGTGGTTCGCCCGCGATCAGCTCCCCGGCTACAAGCAGGCACTGCACCAGGCGATGAAGCACTCGCTCGATGGGGTGCTGCAGTCCTCGCTCGCCAAAAAGTGGGACCGTCTGGTGACCGACCTTCTTCTCCAGGGCGACCTCACCGACCGGCTGGCCCTGCTCAAGAATCACGTGCTGGGTAATTCCTTCGATGAATTTCGCGGGCGAGTCAACTCGCTGAGCAAGCTGCAGGGATTGGTGGATAAGGTCACCCCGGACAAGGATGACTGCGCCGAGGGCGCAGAGGAGGAGGAAATCTGGAGATTCTGGACGGCGAACCCGCCCGGCCCGACTCAGTACGTGCTGTACGGTCACACCCACAAAGCCCGCCATATCGCTTTCGGCGCCGCACTCGATGGAAGGGTGCGGATGTACATCAACACCGGCACCCTCCTGCGGCTCATCCAGCGTACTGCCTCGCGCGATGGTTTCTCGACAGCCTCCCAGATGACGATGGCCTTCTTCTACAAGACCGAGGAGGACAAGACCGCGCGGGCCGATCGTGGCCCCACCCTGGACCTCTGGAACGGGATCCGGCGCAAGACCTACGTCTGACCGCCCAAGCGAGAGGAAGCCGACATGACGCCTCCATTCACACCCGGTCGCATCGCCCTGATCCTGCTCTTCTACGCCGCGCTGTATGTCGTGATCAGCATCAGCGACCGAACGCTGACCAAGGACGAGCGCAAGACCTTCCTCCTGCTCTGCGGTGCGGGATTCAGCATCGCGTTCGTCACGAATTTCCTGCTGTTCAAGATCGGCGCGATGACCTTCCTGCCGTGGATCAACAACTTCCTCCACAGCTTCTTCTGGATTGGCCTGGGGTTCCCCTGGCTCTACTTCGCGACCCGGGGCCGTTCTCCTCTCGTGGTGTTCATCACGTTCACCACGCTGAGCCTGGTCGTGAAATACATCGAGCAACTCCTGTTCGGGACCTGGGACGGTCCCAACTTCCTCCACATCATCCCCGGAAACCTCGGCTACATCCTCGGCTGGTCGCTGGTGGACGGCTGTCTCCCCTTCGTCATGTCCATCGGACTGAAGCTGCTCAGCCGGTTTGTTCCCGGACTCGTGGTTGAATAGCGGTTCAACAGAGCGGAGGTCGCATGTCGAGTCTGTTGCAAGTCCTGCTCTCGTTGGTGGGCACCGCGCTGGTGCTGGCACTCGCGGCGCAGAGCCAACGCGAGGGGAAGTCTTCTCGCGCAGCTGGGACTCAGCCTCAAACTGTCGAAGAAACGCTATGAGTTCGAACCAACTGTCCCTGACCCGGTTCTGCTGAGGTAAGCAGAATGGACAATCGCGCCCTGGGTCTCGGCTTCGTGGCGGCCGCCGCGGTCGCGGTGGCTTCGATCGCCCGCCCCAGCGCGCCGCGTCCCGGACCGGCGGATTCCGCCAGCGTCGCTCAGGCCACGAAAGAGACCGGACCGGCCGACGCGCCCTTCGAGCGGGGTGAGGATCTGCTCGCCGGCTTCTTCGGTGCGGCTCCCACCGTCAGCGACAGCTTCTCACTCGACGTTCTGATCGCCTGCGTCCCCGATCCCTACGACTCCCATCTCGACTGGTCTTTCGACGGGGCGCTGGAAACCATCCGCCGCGCCTTCGAGACCGCCGGCTACGTGACCGACCGCTTCTGGCTCCCGGGCCAACGCGACAGCGTGCGGCGAGCCGGTCACGGGCGAGTCGCTGTGCGCGAGGTCCGACCCGGGGTCGTGCTGTTCCGGAGCAGCAAGTCGAGTGACCACCGGCTGCACCTGCTCTACCTGATTCACGAGCTGCCCACCCGCGGCATCTACAAGGAGGCACTGAGTACCGCGCTGGAGGAGCGCCGCCTGCTGCTAGGCCCTGGAAAGCTGCCGCTCCGGGCGGAACGCGCCGGGCCGATCCGCATCATCGGCCCGAATTTCTCCGGCTCCGCGCTGTCCCTGCAGTTGGCGCTTAAGAGCTGGCTCGCCCGGCACCCCGAAGACTCGGTTGAGATGCTGAGCGGGACGGCGACCAGCAGGGACAACCTCGCGACGCTGGACCTCCCGACACTGCGCATGCACTTCAGGGCCACGATCAACGCCGACGACCAGTTGAGTGGGTCGATGAAGGTCACGATGAATCGGCTGGGACTCAGCGATTCCCAGGTCGCGCTGCTGCGGGAATCCTCGACCCAATACGGGCAGGGACTCATCGCCGATTCCAGCGACTTTCTCATCGTCCCTTTTCCGATGAGCATCTCGAGCCTGCGCACCGAGTACCAGCGGGTTCCATCGGCGGAGGAGGCGGCGCAGGCCCTGCCCGGTGGTGAGACGCCCCGGCTCCCGCTCGACCTGCTCGATCCAGCCCGCCCCAAAGAGGACTTTCCGGTCACCTCGCGGCTCTCGCCCCTGGCCCTGGATCTGATGCTTGACGACCTGGCACGAACGCTCAATCGCCACCGGATCCGGATGGTAGGCCTGCTGGCGACCGACGTGCGGGACAAGCTGTTCCTGGGGGAGGAGCTGCGGAAGCGGATGCCCGACGTGCAGTTCTTTACCTATGAGAGCAACGTGCTGTATTTGCGCTCGGACAAGAATCTCGCCCTTCGTGGCATGCTGGTGTTCGCGACCTATCCACTCATTCTCGACAACCAGTGGTTCACGGCTGACGCGGATCAAAAGCAGCGCTTCGCCTTCAGCAGCGACGGAGTGCAAGGGACCTACAACGCCACCCTCATGCAGCTCGGCTACGAGAAGGCGGTCCTCGACTACCGGCCAACCAGGAAATACCGGGAGGACAGAGATCCGCAGCCGGGAGACACCCTGCCTCGAGATTCCTTGTTGCAAACGCGGTTGAGGCCGCCAGTGTGGCTTTCCACGGTTGGCAACAAGACCTTCCTTCCCATTCGCATCGACACGGTTTCGGATACCAGCTACCTTGCCGCCCCCTGCAAGGTTCGAACTCAGTGTCCCGCGGTGCCGAAGAAGTACCCGTCCCTCAATCTCCCGTTCTTGCCATTGGCGGCGATAATGCTCGCCGGTTTCGCTCTGTTCATTCTTGCCGTCGGCAACATCAGGCTCGATCTCCAGCGCCGATCGCATGCCCGAACGGGTACCAGCTGGGAGTATGACCTTCGGCCAATCGCGGACCAGCTGGCCGAAAGTTCTCTGCGTCTGCATGACCGGTTTTACGGGCTGCTCAGGGTCGTCGCGTTCTTCTGCATACTGCTCGCCACCTGTGCGCCGGTGCTCCGGCTCGTGTTCCGAACCAACAGCGATGTCTCCCTCAAGGTCTTGGGAGCGCTGATCACGATTGCCGGTGTGGCTGGTTTGACCGCGCTCCTGAGCGGGATCATCTCGGTACTGGCACTCGCGGTACAGCTGGGCCGGCAGGGACTCAAGTTTTTCTGGAGCGGCCCCTGGCGTATTCCGAGTGAACCATGGGCCTGGCGAGTCGACGTGCTGGCACGAATCGCCACGGCGGTGTTCGGGGTGGTCTATCTGAGTCTCTCGATCGGCTTCGTCACCGACGTCATGAATCTGGCGACGCCCGACCCGGGGCGATGGTGGCTCTTCTTTCGCCGCGCGGTCGAGATCGACAGCATGGTTTCGCCGGTGCTCCCGCTCGTGCTGGGGGGGCTCGGCCTCGCAGTGTGGTGTACCTGGCACCTCCGCCGAATCGCACTGCTGCAGCAGCGGACCATCTTCGAGAGCGTCTGTGAAACCGAGTTAAGCTCCCCACGCAAACCTCGCACGACGTTCCGCACCGCCCTCCGGGATGACCTGCGACGCTCCGCCGTGGATATCCGAACCATCCGGCTTCGACTGTTTCGGGTGGCTCCCAGCAACTGGGCTGTGGGCCTCATTGTCGCCTTCCTCTGCCTCGGTGTCTGGGTCGGCCCTCAGTTCGGGCGATCGTTGGAAGCGCTCATGAGCGACGCGCCGGACGGGGTACCCATGTTCGACAAGCTCTTCCGGCTCATGGTCTTCGCCATGCTGCTCGCCACGTCATGGGGCGCCTTCCGCCTGGCAGTTGTGTGGCTGGGCCTGAGGAAGTGCCTGGAAGGATTCGCCCGGATGCCGATCGTTACCGCGTTCGATCGCCTGCCTCCGCGCCTGGCTCGACTGACTCAGCTCTCGCTGCCGGGCCCCGCGTCGGGAACCGCGATAGGCGCCGTGGCCGATCTGCAATGGCTCCACTTGCAGGGAATCCATCAGGCCAAGAAAGAGGAGTTTGCCAAGGAGCTGGGGCCGGATCGTGCCGAGCTGACGGAAGTCGTCGCCGATTTGATGAAGGAGCCTGCGGCACAGGAGCTCGCACTGACCTCGAGGGGCCGCCGGGCGCTGGTCGAGCGCCTGGGCACGCTGCACGACGTCCTGCGTGAGCTCTGGCGTCTCGAGCCGATGAAGGCCGACGTCAACGCGTTGATCGAGGGGCTGAACAAGGAATTCGAGAAACCGGTGCCTCGCGGCGGTGAAGAGGCCTCCACCGCATTGTTGATTCGGCGAGG
>Ga0207712_10002796_pt1 | contig 11163 bp, 14 predicted proteins | sample KBSS44metaG_FD_184402 | JGI IMG/M metagenome (GOLD analysis project Ga0207712, IMG submission 184402) | Switchgrass rhizosphere microbial communities from Kellogg Biological Station, Michigan, USA - KBS S4-4 metaG (SPAdes) (version 2) | ecosystem: Host-associated > Plants > Roots > Rhizosphere... | reverse complement strand
CATCGGCGTTGGTTGAAAAGGTTGTCAACAGAACAAGGCAAAAGGCGAAGAGAAGCAACTTCATGATGAGCGCCCCTTTCGAGGAGAAGTTTTTTGACAGGATTACAGGATTGAACAAGATTTACATGTTAATCCTGAAAGATCATGTAAATCTTGTAAGACGACTTTCGTGAAAACAGAGCACCCGGGCACATTCTGTACTTCGCACCTTATACTGTAAAATCCCTGCAGAGGTAAACAATTGGCCCGCGAACTACGAGTAATCAGCAACAATCAAAAGGTCCGTCAACCCAAACCCGAATGGCTGCGCATCCGCCTGGGCGACCCCGCCAACCAGAACCAGGTGCTGCAACTGATCGAAGGTCTCAACCTGCACACCGTCTGCCAGGAAGCGCGTTGTCCTAACATTTTCGAGTGTTGGTCCGATCGCACCGCCACATTCATGCTCGGCGGCGACATCTGCACACGTCACTGTGGCTTCTGCGCGGTGGGCAAAGGCGAGCCGGGCGCGCTGGATTCGGAAGAGCCACGTCACGTCGCGGAAGCTGTGGGCCATCTGAATCTCGCTCACGCCGTGATCACGTCCGTTAATCGCGACGATCTGCCCGATGGCGGGGCCGCGCACTGGGCCGAAACGATTCGCGAGGTGCGCGCCATGAATCCCGATTGCAAAGTCGAAGTTCTCATTCCTGATTTCAACGGCGACGAAGCAGCGCTCAACACCGTGCTCGACGCTGAGCCGGACGTGCTCAATCACAACACGGAAACGATCGCGCGGCTGTATCGACGAGTCAGACCTGACGCGGTTTACCAGCAGTCGTTGACTTTGTTGCAGCGCGCGGCGACACGACGCGATCGCGAAAACCGCGGCATGTTGACGAAGAGCGGAATCATGGTCGGTCTCGGTGAAACGTTTGACGAAGTTGTCGAGCTGATGCGCGACTTACGTTCCGTTTCGTGCGACATCATGACGATTGGACAATATCTACAGCCACACGCTCGTCGGCTGCCAGTCGAGCGTTACGTGACGCCGGAAGAGTTTGCGAAGTGGCGCGAGATCGGCATGTCGCTCGGATTTCACCACGTTGAATCAAGCCCGCTCACGCGCTCCTCGTATCACGCCCGCGAGCAAGCCGCAAAATGAAAGCCGCGATTTTCAGACAGCACGGTGGGCCGGAAGTGCTCGAGTACACGGACGTGCCTGAGCCGCAGATTCGCGCGAACGAAGTGTTGGTCGAGGTGAAGGCGAGCGCGTTGAACCACCTCGACATTTTTGTTCGCAATGGCTTGCCGGGAATCGAGATCCCGCTCCCGCACATTCTCGGTTGCGATGTGGCTGGCGTTGCGCGGGAAGTCGGCGAGCTCGTGACGTGGGTCAAGGCGGGCGACGAAGTGATGGTCCAGCCCGGCGTTTCGTGCGGACATTGTGAGGCGTGTCTCAGTGGGCAGGACAATCTGTGTCGTGAGTACGACATGATCGGCTATCGACGTGACGGTGGTTATGCGGAATTAGTGGCGGTTCCCGGCGTGAACATCATTCCCAAGCCGGCGGAGCTGAGCTGGGCCGAGGCCGCGGCGTTGCCACTCGTGACTGTCACCGCCTGGCACATGCTCGTGACTCGCGCGAACGTGCAGCCCGGTGAAGACGTGCTCGTGCATGCGGCCGGCAGCGGTGTCGGTTCAATTGCGATTCAGATCGCGAAGCTGCGTGGGGCACGCGTGATCACGACGGCGAGCTCAGACGAGAAGCTTGCGAAAGCGCGCGAGCTCGGGGTTGATGAGACGATCAACTACTCGCGTGATGATTGGCCGAAGGAAGTGAAGCGACTGACCGGGCGCAAAGGCGTTGACGTTGTTGTCGAGCACACCGGCGCCGCGACGTGGCCCGGATCGATCGCGTCGCTAAAGAACAATGGACGACTCGTGACGTGTGGAGCGACGAGTGGCTTCGATGCGCGAACCGATCTCCGGCAGGTGTTCTACCGACATTTGACACTGCTCGGATCGTTCATGGGCTCAAAAGCTGAGCTGCTGGAGGCGATGAAGTTCGTCGTGCAGGGAAAGATTCGTGGTGTCGTCGATCGCGTGTTGCCACTCAGCGACGCGCGGCAGGCGCACGAGTTGATTGAGGATCGGGCTCAGTTTGGGAAGATAGTTTTAGCCGTTCACTTATTTGAATAGTCTTCAGCGTTGAATCGCTTTTTTAGCGTTTCTAGATTCCCCTCTTCGAGATTGAAGTTCGTCCCGGCAATCACCTTTTTGCCTCCATCGGTAGTTACCCAATCGACAACCTGTGGCGCGTTGGTGCGGAGGAAGGCGCTGTCGGTCGACTCCAGTGGCTTTCCGTCTTTACGTGAGAAGACCCAAATGTAAGTGTATTGCCCGTTGCGAATGTACTGGAGATCCTGTTCGAAACGGGTGAGCGATGCGGTTGGAGAAGCAGCGGGCGCAGCGGGCGTCGAAGGCGTTGAGTTGTTATTTCGAACGCCCGACGGAACACCACCTGCACACGACGAAATACCACCGCCGCAACCTGCCACGAGCAGCGCTAAAATAAAAAGCAAAGTCAGTCGAACAGGCCCAACCTCTTTCATTCGTCCGGCCCTCCCAGAGGATTCTCTTCTTCAATCTTCTGATCCCTAATGTACATGATCGTGCAGTCGGCGTCCTCGTAAACGATATCAAACCACCCACTCGACCGCGCATGCTCGAAAAAATCATGATGCGTGTTGTCTGAAAACACCCAGCGTGTTCCGAAGCGATCGCGAATCAACGGCCCCGGATCCTCTTCGTGCCCGAGCGTAATGCTTTCGTAAAGACGCGACAACTCCGCATTCTTGTCGTAGAGATAACTCGGATCGAGCCCGGAGACGTAGTAGTGCGACGGATCGAAGTAGAAGAGACGCGGAAAGTCGTCCCAATCCGTGTTGAAGATCAACTGTCCCGGCGGCACGTGGGTACGCATCCATTCAGCGCCGTTGCGGTAGAACTCGTGAGGCTCGCTCTGACTAATTTCCTGTTTCGTGACGTACACGTTAAATAAAGTAAAGACGCTCAACACGACCGCCACGGTCGTGACAGCAACCGTTCGAATCACATCACGAAACGTTGTTGATTTTTCATCTTCGGGCGGCGGCGCTTCACGATCGAGAAACGGTTCGAGCTCCTCCTGCACCTCGACCGGCAGCCGCGTCAGATACGGGCGATAACCTTCCAGCCACGGTCGCAGTGAAAAACTCGCGAACAACACCGCAAACGGCGGCCAGTATTCCGCAATTCGTTTCCAGCGCGCCGTCATGATCATCAGCGCCGTCGAGAGCAGCAGGAAGAAGATCGGATACTGACCGCGCCTGCGTTCCGTCGGCTCAAAGAAAAGATAACCGACGACCATCGCGATACACGCAACCGCCGAGTTGCCCAGAAACTCCCACGAGTCGTACGGGTACCACTCAGACCCGACTTTCGTGTCGAAGCCTGACGCCGTGAGCTTGATCTTCATGTGCTCGACGAGTAGTTGCAGATTGTGTGGGAAGTAAGGATTGATGATGAGCCCGAGAACGCATCCGGCGATGACGTAAACCAGCGGTCGCCATTCAAAGCGCTTCTCAGTGATCGCAATCGCAATCGACCAGAAGACCGCGGCCATGATCAAGAGCACGAACAAATCGTACGTCCACGTAAAGACGAGCGCGAGCGGCAGCAACGGCCAGTATTTTCGCTTGAAAAACAGGTGAATCGCGATGACGAGGTAGATGATCGCAAATGGCGGAGCCTTCGCCATGTTCATCCGAAACAAAAACGGCGCCGAGCAGCCGAGTAGCGCAATCAACCAGACGAACGAATAACGAATTCGATAGCGCAGCACCAGCCAGTAACACGACAGCACTGCCAGGCTGCCGAAGATTATCGCTGAGATCTTAGCGCCGAGGCGTGGGTCCGGAGACGCAGCAAATGGAATCTGAAAGATGTGGAACAGCAGGTGATGGTCCACATAGTCTTTCGAGTTGAGTGTTGTGAGCGGAAGCCAGGGAAACTGCGGGAAATGACCGCTCTTGATCGATTCCCAGAGCGTTTGCGTCCATTTGATGTGGTAGTAACCGTCAAAATCGCCGCAGCAGATTGCGGAATTAGAGAACTGGAGCCTCCAGAAAAAGAAGCCGACGATGAGGGCGCTAGATACAAGCTCAGCAATTTGTAGGGGGGATCTGGATTTAAACTGGGAGGATATGCCGGACGGGGTCGTCATCAATCGCTCAACCGACTCTAGTTGTTGAACTCACAGTTGGTCGATCAGTTCGAGTAACGCTCGCGGATCGATCGGCTTAGTCATGTGAGCGTTGAAGCCGGCGTTGGTCGATCGTTCCTTGTCGTCAAACATCGAATAGCCGGTGACGGCCACCATCGGAACGGTCTCGTAACCAGGCATCGTCCTCATTTCTCGGGCCAATTGGTAACCATTCATCTCGGGCATGCCGATGTCAGAAATGATCACGTCAAACTGGCGCTCGCGTGCGGCCTTTAGCGCCGCGGGTGCGGAGGCGGCCGTCACGACTGAATAGCCAGCGTGGGTCAACACCACGGCGAGCATCTCTGTTACATCAGCGACATCGTCGACGACGAGCGCCGTTCGGCGCGCGCGTGGTTCAGCTCGAAGGACCTCAGCGTCGGGGGCCAAATCACTAGAACGATTCGATTGATTCGATAAATACTGAGCGAGATTGTAAAGGGAGGGCTGATGATCAGTATTAACGCACGATGAGTAATAATCTCGCATCGAGACAGCCTTTCCGCAGGTTTTTAATCTGACCGCGTGTTGGTTGGAGAGCAGGTTTAATGTAGCTGAAACAATCGATGGTGTCTACACAAGTCTTGCTTTTTGATCTTCTTTCTATGCGTAGCCTCTGTGTTCTTTGCGCCTCTGCGGTGAACTGAGTTGCAGAAGAAAAACATCGTGGACAGTCTCTAATTATTTTGCTACGTTGAGCCAAACTCAAAATACACATAAGGAGCGAAGTAAATGGCAGCCAAAAAAGGAACCAAGAAGTCCAGAGGCGCGCGTAAAGGCGGCAAGAAAGGCGCCAAGAAGAGCGCCAAGAAGAGCGCGTCAAAATCGAAGTCCCGAGGAGGCGCTAAGAAGTCGACCAAGAAGGCAGCCAAGAAATCGACGAAGAAGGGTGGAGCGGGTAAAGGCACAAAGAAAGCGGCAAAGAAGACCACGAAGAAAGCCGGCAAGAAGTCTACAAAGCAAGCTACAAAGAAAGGTGGCGCTAAAAAAGGTACGAAGAAGAGGGCCAGGAAGTCTTCAGCAACCCTAGCTCCGCCGCCGCCAGATGTGGCAGAGTCAGATGTCCCAGATAACATGATGTCCGGTTCGGACGACGAAGGCGCGGGTACTGAATCTGAAGCCGTTGCCAGTGAAGAAGACACGGAGTAGTTAGTGCGGCGCTGATGTATCCAGCCGGCAATCTTTTCATTCCTGTAGCGCACGGCCAGTTAGAAGCCATTCTGAAAGAGCCTCGCCAGGGTGCAGCGAAGGGCGTGGCCCTGGTCTTACACCCGCATCCACTCGGTGGCGGCACGATGCACAATAAGGTTGTGTTTCGTGCCGCCGCGGCGTTAAACGACGCGGGCCTCACCGTTCTCCGTATCAACTTTCGCGGCGTAGGCCAGAGCACCGGACAGCACGACGAAGGGCGTGGTGAACGTGATGACGTTCGCGCCGGATTGGATTACCTGTCACAGCAATATCCGGGTTTGCGGATCACGGTGTGTGGTTTTTCGTTCGGGTCCAGAGTTGGGCTGGAAGTTGGGATTCAGGATCCGCGCGTGTCGTTTCTCATCGGGATCGGCACGCCGCTCGAAAAGTATGACTTTAATTTTCTCGCGCAGTGTCGCAAGCCGTTGTTGCTGGTCCACGGAGAGCACGACGAGTTTGGCGACGTCGAGCGATTGCGGGATCTGGTGGCCGAGTTTGAGAAGAGCGTACCGGTTAAATTAGTCGTTATACCGGGCGCCGGACACTTCTTCGACACTCAACTCGACGAGCTCAAACGCGTAATCACAAACTGGGCCACAGATTTATACGGATGACGACGGATCTTTATCCGTGATGCTGATGAATTTCGATGCCGGTGGTTTCTTATCGCGCATCCGGAATTGGATGACGACGAATCCAACTGCCACTACGATTGCCGCCGCCACACCGCCGAGCAACAACTTACCGAGATCATCAAAGCTACTCGTCGCGTTTTCCTGAAGCAGTGTCATTAGAAGCATCTCTCACGACCTTTCTGGCAGGTCTGTTTCGGAAGGGGAGTGGCAGCTTAGACACCGTTGTCTGATTGTTTGTTCCGCTTTAGGATAGCGCCCATGCACGAATACACAGATCCTGCGATACGCATCACTCTTCTGCCGCGCGACACGAACTCACGCGGCACCATTTTCGGTGGCGTCATTCTGAGTTACATCGACACCGCGGGCGCGATCGAAGCGCATCGTCACACGCATATGGAGCGGTTTGTGACGGTGGCGATGAAGGAAGTGATCTTTCACAAGCCGGTATTCGTCGGCGATCTGGTGAGTTTCTACGCGGAGACAGTGCGCGTTGGGACGACGTCAATAACGGTCCGTGTGATCGTGGAAGTTGAGCGACTCGGGAAGGAAGAGCGCGTGCGCGTCACTGAAGCTGAGGTGATTTACGTCGCAGTTGACGAGCACGGCGAGAAAATACAGATTAATCCGCCTCCATCCGCGTGAATCCGCGGCTCAATTTAGTCTTGCTTGCATTTTCCTGAGTGCGATCGCAGCTTCCGTGAAATCAGGCTTCTGCTCGAGCGCCAGACCGTAATGTCTCGCCGCTTCGAGAAACCGTCGCCGCGTTTCATAAACCCGTCCGAGATTGAAATGCGGAAACGCGTACGACTCATATCGCGGCGCCAGCAACGCGCGTTTGAACCAGCGCACCGATCCGTAAGGATCGCCCTTCGCAAGCAGGTAGCTGCCGATGTCGTTGTAAGGATTGCCTAACGTCTCGTCCACTCGAATCGCCTCGAGACACTCCTCGATCGCCTCGTCATACCGGTTCTGAAAACTGTAAACCCAGCCAAGATAGGTGTGCGCCTCGGCGGTCGGATAGGTCTCGATCGAGCGTTTGTAGAGCTCGATCGCGCGATCGTAATCGTGTGCGAGCTGTGCCTCGTAAGCCTCGTTAAAGAGCTGGTTGGCTTCGTAGCGTTTCGCTGCTGCGGTGTCGTCGTAGGTGTCCATAAAGCTTCACCTTATCCACAGATTACACAGATAAATCTGCGCCGTCTGCGTAATCTGTGGACTAGTTGCAGTTTGCGCCAGCTTTTTGCGTAACATCAAGGCGTTTGATGCGTCCCTCGACCTTCGGCGCAATCGCTCGTGTTCCGAGCGCTTTCCGCACGGCGTCAACATCGAGCGGCGCTCGATCAGGAGGAATGATCACTGTTGCGCCTTTGAACATCGAGTACCCGTCGCCGCCGTCGAGGCCGATGAACGTCGTTGTCGTAAACGTATAGTTTTTGGTGTCGTCGAGTGGCAAACCGTTTACCGTCACATCGACGAGCCGCGCGCCCGATTTGCGGGTTGAGTCAAACGAGAATTTCACCCCCGAGACCTGCGGAAAACCACCGGGTTCCGAATCCTCCGCAGTGCGACTGACGCCGTGTTCGAGCGCCGCCCGCAACGTCGCTCCTGTGATCTCGATCTTCACCAGTTTGTTCTTGAACGGAAGGATCGACAACAGGTCTCGCTGCGTCAATCTCCCCGGACCGATGATGCCGTCAGCACGAACGGAGCCGCCGTTCGTGAAACCGATATCAGCCGCCGTCGCTTTCCGAAACGCATCAGCGATGAAATTGCCGACATTCGTTTCGCGCGTACGATTTTCTTTACTGCGCGCGTCGAGCGCAACGCTCGTGCGCCCAACCGGCCTCGCGAGCTCTGTCAAAAGGTTCGCGTACTTGCGATAGAGCGCCGCGAATTCGGGCGCTTCTTTCGTCGTACTGTCTACCGGGATAACTTTCCAGTCGATACTGTCGAGCTCTCCGGCAGGCGTGATATTGAGATCGATGCGACCGAGCTCGCGCGCATCCGAGGTCATCTTGAAGATCGGCGCCCCACCCGCATGAGATTCGAGCAGCGTGTGCTCGTGCCCGCCGACGATCAGATTGACGCCAGCGCAGCGAGCGACTTCCTTGTCTTCACGCATCGACAGGTGAGTCAGCGCGACGACCACTTTCACGCCCTGGCCGTGCAGCTCCGAAACAACTTCCTTCGCCGTATCGCATGGATTGCGAAACTCGACGTTATCGCCCGGACTCGAAGTAATTTTCGTTTCCGGCAAAACGAGACCGAAGAGCCCAACCTTCACGCCGCCAAACTCGCGCACGACGAAACGCTTCGCGCCGCCGAACGGCTGACCGGTGCGCTTATCGATCACATTCGCCGCAATCCAGCTAAACTTCGACTCCGTGACACGCTGCGCCAGCACGTCTGGCCCAAAGTCGAACTCATGATTGCCGTAGGTCGCGTAGTCGAGACCGATCGCATTCCACGCTTCGATCATCTGCGCGCCCTTGTAAGTGATCGACTCGACTGACGGTGAGATGGTGTCGCCGGCCATCAGTAATAATGTGTTTGGGTTTTGCTGCTGGATCGATTTTTTGAGTGTCAGGACGCGTCCGAGCCCGCCCGCCTTGCCTTGATCGACGGGAGCAAACTGGTAGACGTCGTTGACCTGCAACAGCGTGACTTTGACGTTACACTGGCTTTTCTCCTGCGCCGCCACGCTTAAAAACGCGGTGACGAACAGGACCAGAGCGAGCGCCCTGTGGCGGGCAAACATCCAATCGTGGTTCATATTTTTTGACCTTGTATCCACAGATTACACAGATCGGTTTGTGAAATCTGTGTAATCTGTGGACGGACTTGAGCGGTGAATTATACTCAGGGTATTCAATGCCGGATAGAGAGACATTCTTCTTAACAGGTTTCCCGGGCTTCATCGCGAACCGGCTCCTCGAGCGACTCGCCCGGCAGGACTGCGACTTCATCCTGCTGGTGCAGCCGTCCCTGCTCGGCCGCGCGCGCGAGGAGATCGGACGGCTTGCGCAGCTCAGCGGCAGAGACGTCGCTGAGTTTAAGTTTGTCGAGGGCGACATCAGCGAACCGTGGCTCGCGTTGAGTGCTGCGGATCTCAATCTGGTCCAGCAACAGACGACGCGCGTGTTTCATCTAGCAGCGGTTTACGATCTAGCGGTCCCGGAAGAGCTCGCGATGCGTGTGAATGCCCGTGGCACACGCAACGTCGTTGAGCTGGCCCGCACGCTACCGCACCTGCGGCAGTTTCATCACGTCTCGACTTGCTACGTCGCCGGCAAGCGCGAAGGAGTGATTCTCGAGACGGAGCTTCGTCACGACGCGGGTTATCGAAACTATTACGAGGAATCGAAGTATCTCGCGGAGCTGGAAGTTGAGTCAGCGAAGAGCGACTTGCCGGTGACGATTCATCGTCCAGCGGTCGTGTGTGGTGATTCGAAAACGGGTGAGACAGGGAAGTACGACGGTGTTTACTACCTGATTAACTATCTCCTGCGTTGGCCCAGCGTGCTTTCGACGATCAATATCGGAAATCACAAGGTCAGTCTGAATCTCGTGCCGGTGGATTTCGTCGTAGATGCAATGGCCGCGCTGGCGTTCGACGAACGAGCAATCGGTAAAACTCTACAACTCGCCGATCCCGCGCCACTCACGACAAACCAGTTATTCAACGCGATCGCGAAATCAATCGACGGCCACAAGTCGAAGATCACGGCCCCAGCCAGGCTCGTGCGATTCTTCCTGATGCTGCCGCCTTCGCCAAAGATCACGGGCCTGCCTCACCACGCCGTCCCATACTTCTTCGTCAAACAACTCTACGACACCACCCAAGCTCAACAACTGCTTGCCCCTCACAACATCAACTGCCCCCCCTTCGAAACCTATGTCGACCGGATAGTCGACTTCGCTCGCCAACATCCGATTATCTAAAGTTTAGAGTTCAACCTTTAGGTTGCTGCTTCGGGAACGACAAGCTAAAGCTTGAACTCTGAACGCGCGTTTGACAAATCCGAGATTTAGAATTAGTCTAAATCCATCGTGAAGGAAGCCAAGCCCAAACCGAAGCTGACGCCGCAGCGAGAAGCTGTCTTTCAGGTGATCCAGGAACGCGACGATCACCCGACGGCCAGCGATATCTTCGAAGCGGCCCGCCAGCGTCTGCCCGGCATCAGCTACGCAACTGTTTACAACTCCCTGCGTTACCTGAAGGAAGCCGGGCTGGTTCTTGAGATAAATTTTGGTGACAGCGCCAGCCGCTACGATCGCGAACTGGATCGTCACGATCATGCGATTTGTAACGATTGTGGAAAGCTGGTCGATTTCGATTTGCCTGACGCCGCAAAGCTTATGAACGCCGCCGCTCGAAAATCACGTTTTAAACCGCAGTCGGTTCACCTGACGTTGAGAGGACGTTGCCCCGACTGCTGCGCAGGTTCACACGATTAAAGCAATTCAAATTACTTGGGAGGATACATGACAGCAGCAACAGCAGTAGCAGCAGAGAAGGCGATGGTGGGCCAGCCGGCGCCGGATTTCGAAATGGCCTCGACGAAGAACATTGAGAAACTGAACGAGCCGGTGAAGCTTTCCGATTATCGTGGCAAGTGGCTCGTGATGGTTTTCTATCCACTCGATTTCACGTTTGTTTGCCCGACGGAGTTGACGACCTTCAGCGATCGTTACGACGACTTCGTGGGCATCAACGCCGACATCATTGGCATTTCTACTGACTCGGTTTTCTCGCACCGTGCGTGGTTGAACACAGACCGCGACAAAGGTGGGGTTTCCGGTCTGAAGTACCCGTTGGCGGCTGATGCGACGAAGAAAGTGGCGAGCGATTACGGCGTCTTGATCGAAGACCGCGGCATCGCGCTTCGTGGTTTGTTTGTGATCGATCCGGAAGGCATTCTTCGTTACAAAGTCGTGCACGATCTGAACGTTGGTCGCTCGGCTGAAGAAACGCTTCGCGTGATTCAGGCGTTGCAGACCGGTGGTCTTTGCCAGGCTGAGTGGAAGCCCGGCCAGAAGACACTTAACTAA
>Ga0207712_10002787_pt1 | contig 11184 bp, 8 predicted proteins | sample KBSS44metaG_FD_184402 | JGI IMG/M metagenome (GOLD analysis project Ga0207712, IMG submission 184402) | Switchgrass rhizosphere microbial communities from Kellogg Biological Station, Michigan, USA - KBS S4-4 metaG (SPAdes) (version 2) | ecosystem: Host-associated > Plants > Roots > Rhizosphere >... | reverse complement strand
CTCGGCTTCGATGCGAGCCAGGATCGGACGGCGGGCCGCTCCCTCCAGCAGGTGCAGCAGATCTTCACCTGCGAGATCGAGGCTCGGCTGTGGGGCGCCGGCGGGAAGGAGAACTCCGGCGACAACTCCTCCTGCTGAACCGAAGAGCAGGGTCCCCGCCTCGAGTCGCTCGGCGCCGCTGGTTCCCTGCTCTACCGCCTGGGTGAGTCGCTGCTCCACCACGGCTACGTGGGCCGGAGAAAGGGTCTTTTCCGAAATGGCGTGATGCCAGACGGTCGCCTCGCCGGGCCGGGCCCGCTCCGATATCCAGACACCCTTCGCGCCATGCGCCCGCCGCAACCAGTCGAGGCCCGGCTCGGGCAACAGCGAAGGGTCGGTGCCGGGTCCGATCCCACTCCGGGAGCGCTTCATGAAGCGAAGGAGAACCGCGGCCGCGACCGCACCGCCAGCGAACCAGCCCAGATTGCCACCGGACGCGAGCGACATCACAACCACCCCTTTCTCCGGAACCACACGAAGATCCCGAGAGCAATGAGAACCATGAGCCCCCAGACCATGGGGTAACCCCAGGTCTTATTGAGCTCCGGCATGAAATGGAAATTCATGCCGTAGATCCCGACCACAAACGTGAGCGGCAGAAAGAATGCCGAGAAGATGGTGAGGACCCGCATCACCTCATTGCCGCGATGCGAGGCGAGAGAAAGCTGCATGTGGAGCAGGTTGTTCACGTCCTCGAGCAGCTCGTCGGCGTAGAAGTGCATGCTTTCGGCATTCTCCCGCAGATCCTGAAACAAGGTCGAACCACGCTCCGCTCCGGCCGCCAGCCGGGTTGTCGTGGCAAGCATCTTCCAAAGCATGCGTTTGGCCAGCGTCACCCGCCGCTTCAGCAAGTAGATCTCGCGGAGAATGAGGGTGACCTTCTGGGTCCGGAACAACCCGGCCTCGAACTTGTCCATCCCCGCCTCGGCTTCCTCCAGCGGCTTCTCGTAAGTCTCGATCGCCTGGTTCATGATATCGACCAGCAATTCCGGCATCGGCTGGGCGGGCGGGGTGGGAGCCGAGTACTTGGCCGACCACGCGGCCTGGAGCTTTTGGAGATACTCCTGCTCTTTGCGGTGAATGGTGATCAGGAACTCCGGGCCGAAGAAAATGGCCACCTTCCTGGTCAGGGCCTGGATGCTCACCGCTCCGGGACCCGCTTTCTCATCGATGGCCCGCAGGATGACGAAGCTGGTGCCATCGTAGCGCTCGAACTTCGGCAGATGCTCCGGATCCATACAGTCTGCCACGGCGGTCGGGTAGAGCCCGTAGCGGCGGACGATCTCCTCGAGGTCAGCCTTCGTGGGCTCGACCAGGTCCAGCCAGCAGAATTTGGGATTCTCGGTCGCAAAGATCGTCCGCAGCATATCAGGCCGACGGCGGTCGCTTGCTCAGAATGCGGCTCGCCGCGACCGCCGCGCCGAATCCGTTGTCGATGTTGACCACCGTAACGCCTGCGGCGCAGGAGTTCAGCATCGCGAGGAGTGCGGCCAGACCCCCGAAGGACGCGCCATAGCCGACGCTGGTCGGCACCGCGATCACCGGCACCGATACCATCCCGCCCACGACGCTCGGCAATGCGCCTTCCATTCCGGCGACGACGATCACTGCATCAGCCTGGGCAAGCCGGCGGCTCTGATTCAGAAGGCGGTGAATGCCGGCGACACCGATGTCGGTAAGCCGTCCAACGCAGAGCCCGAATGCCGTCGCGGTCGCCGCGGCTTCCTCGGCAACGGGGAGATCGCTGGTTCCCGCCGATACGATGAGCAGGTCTCCGGTGCCCGGCGAAGATACCGCAGCGGGAGACGGGAGGTAGACGGTCCGCCCCAGCGGATTCCACTGCAGCTCGGGGAATCGCGCCTCGAGAGCGGCGGCCTGTTCCGGAGTCGCGCGAGTTCCCAGGAATCCGCCGCTGGCCGCGACCAATCGTTCGGCGATGGCCCCGACCTGCTCGACGGTTTTCCCCTCGCAGAAAATGACTTCTGGATGCCCCTGCCGCAGACTCCGATGGTGATCCAGCTGGGCGAAGGGAAGCTGCTCCGTGGGAAAGTGCCGCAACCGGTCGAGTGCTGCGGCAGCGTCCAGGCGCCCAGCGGCCACATCGCCCAACAGCCGCTCGAGCTGGTCGCGAGTCACGCCACCTGAGCGATCGGGCCGAGGTAGGATGCGAAGATTTCCTCGGCCTCGGCCATGGTTTCCACCTGGAAGAGCCGCGCGCGGAGATCACTCGCACCGTGCAGGCCCTTGGTGTACCACCCAAAGTGCTTGCGGAATTCGATAACCGTCTTGCGGCTGTCGCCCTGAAGCCGGATTGCGAGGCGGGCGTGCTGCAGCGCCACCCGGAACCGCTCGGCGGCGTCGGGTGCAAGTGGCCGAGGCTTTCCTGCCAGCAACGCCTGGGCATCGCGGAACAGCCAGGGATTTCCAAAGGCTCCCCGACCGATCATGATGCCGGCGCACCCGGTGTGCTGCCGCATCCGAACGGCATCGTCGGCGGTCTGGATGTCTCCGTTGCCGATGACGGGGATGTCGAGTGCCTCCGTCACCTCGGCAATTTCATCCCAATCAGCGCGCCCACCGAACATCTGGGTCCTGGTGCGGGCGTGCAGGGTGAACGCGCGCGCGCCGGCGTCCTGCATGCGTAGGGCGATGCCGACCGGATCGCGCAGCTCGTCGTTCCAGCCGCTCCGGGTCTTAACCGTCACCGGCAGGTGTGTCGCGCCAATACACGCGCGGACGATTCGCTCCACCAGATCCATGTCGCGGAGACAACCTGATCCGCCGTTCCGCTGTACCACTTTCTTCACCGGGCAACCAAAATTGATGTCCACGAATTCTGGCTTGTAATGCTCGGTGATCAGCGCCGTCGCCTCCGCCATCGCCTGCGGATCGGATCCGTAGATCTGGATGCCGATCGGACGCTCACACTCTTCGAAATCAGCGCCCTCCAGGGTGCGACGAATCCGCCGGCGGATGGCCTCCGAGCTCAGGAACTCAGACAGCACGACATCGGCGCCCATCCCGCGGCAGATCTGGCGGAACGGCGCTTCCGATACCCCGGCCATGGGGGCCAGGAGCAGCGGGATGCCGTGCTCGGAGGGATAGGGGAACTGCTTCATGGCCAATAAGATACGACAAGAACTGGGAGGGGCAAAGTGAGCCGATGGAGGGGGCGGCGGCATGGACTTCCGTTTGATCTCGGGCTGGTTTGACAGTGCGCCAGAGGGCGATGTAGCTTCTTTGCCTCCATGCGCTTACATGAATTCTTCACTCCGGAGAGCGTGCGGCTCGACCTGAGCGGCACCACCCGGGGAGATATCCTGAACGAATTAGTGGACCTGCTGGAGCTCGACGAGCGCTCGGCGGCGACACTGGTCAAGATCCTGTCCCGGCGTGAAGAGCTGGGCTCAACCGGGGTCGGACGAGGAATCGCCATTCCTCACGGGCGCTCGCTCGTGGTGAACAATGTCCGCCTCGCGTACGGCCATCATCCCGTCGGGGTTGCCTACGACGCGATCGACGGCCTGCCGGTGCATCACTTCTTCCTGATCGTTGCCCCGCCAATCGAAGTCAGCAACCAATACCTGCCGATCCTGGGCAAGATCGCCCAGTTCGCCAAGGATCCAGATGTCCCGGAACGGCTGGCGAAACTGCAGACGGCCGAGGGGTTTTTTGAGATGCTGGAGGAGAAGGGAGTCTAGGAATTGAAAATTGGAAAATTGAAAATTGGTAATTGGCAATTGCAAATTTTCAATTTTCAATCTGAAGTTCGCTCACTCCCACTCGATCGTCGCTGGCGGCTTCGAGCTCACGTCATACACCACCCGATTCACCCCTTCCACTTCGTTGGCGATTCGGTTGGAGATGCGGGCCAGCACTTCGGGGGGGAAGGCATACCAGTCGGCCGTCATACCATCCCGGCTGGTGACTGCACGCAGCGCTACCACCTGGTCATAGCTCCGCTCATCGCCCTGGACCCCTACCGATCGGATGGGAAGCAGAACCGCGAAGGCCTGCCATATCTCGTCGTACAGTCCGGCCGCGCGAATCTCTTCGATGTAGATGTGGTCGGCTCGGCGGAGGATGTCGAGGTTGCCCGGCGTGATGTCGCCGACCACCCGGATCGCGAGGCCCGGTCCGGGGAACGGATGGCGGCCCACCATCTCGTCGGGCAATCCCAACTCGCGCCCTACCTGCCTGACCTCGTCCTTGAACAACTCCCGCAGCGGTTCGATCAGCTTGAAGGGGAGCTTCTCGGGCAGTCCGCCCACATTGTGATGGGTCTTGATCGTGACCGACGGCCCACCCAGTGGGGACATGGACTCGATCACATCCGGATAGAGCGTCCCCTGCACCAGGTAGGCGACGCCGGAGCCTACCTTCTTCGCTTCGGCTTCGAAGACGTCGATGAAGCGGTGCCCGATCTTCTTCCGCTTGAGCTCGGGATCCGTGATGCGGTCGAGGTCCGCGAGGAACTGGGCGCCGGCGTCCACGACCCTGAGGTCGATCCCCAGGTGGCGACGGAAAGTTTGCTCGACCTGGTCACGCTCATGCAGCCGAAGCAGGCCGTGGTCCACGAAGATGCAGGTGAGCCGGTCGCCCACCGCACGATGGACCAGCACCGCCGCCACCGAGGAATCCACCCCGCCTGACAGGCCGCAAATCACCCGCTGATCGGGCTTCACCAGCTCGCGGATCCGGGCGATCTCTCCTTCGATGAAGTTACCCGGCGTCCAATCGGGAACGCAGCCGCAGACCTCGAAGAGGAAGTTACTGAGGATCTCTCCGCCTCGCGGAGTGTGTGCGACTTCCGGGTGGAACTGCACGCCATATAGCGGCTTCGTGGTATGCTCGAATCCCGCAACCGGCGCATTGGCGCTCGACGCGGTAACCCGGTAGCCCGGAGGAGCCGTATCCACGTGATCCCCGTGGCTCATCCAGACCGGGGTTTCCTCCCCGTCGCCGAAGCCGTGGAACAGCTTCCCGCCCTTGATCTCGATCATGGCCCGGCCGTATTCCCGGCGGGCCGCTCGTTCGACCTTGCCGCCGGAGAGATGGGCCAGTAGCTGCATACCGTAGCAGAGTCCGAGCACCGGCGTGCCCAGCTCGAGCAGGGCCGGCTCAGCGGTGGGGACGTTGTCGCCGTACACCGAATTCGGCCCCCCCGAAAGAATGATCCCTTGGGGTTTCCACTGGCGAATCCATTCCACCGGGCGAGATGGCGGATGGATTTCGCAGTAGACTCTGGCCTCCCGCACCCTCCGCGCGATGAGCTGGGTGTACTGGGACCCGAAGTCGATGATGAGGATGCCGGCGTGGTGGGTCATTCTCCGTCTATTTGATAAGAAGGTACCGAGTACTGCGTAGCCGAGATCAAGTACCGACTTCTGACATCGGGGCAGCGATTCTCCGCCGTGTTGGACTCGGTACTCCGTACTCGGTACTCGATTCTATTCCCATTTCGGCTCCGCCCTCTCTCCCGCAAACAACTCCTCCACTCTCTCACGGTCTCGTACCACCCCCCACCGACCCTGATCGACCATGACCTCGGCCGCACGAGCCCGTGCGTTGTAGTTGGAGCTCATGACGAATCCGTAGGCTCCGGCACTCAGCACCGCGAGCCGCTCACCAGCGACCAGGCCCGGCAGCTCCCGGTCCAGCGCCAGGAAGTCACCGGTTTCACAGACCGGGCCAACGACGTCTACGAGCCCTCCCGGCCTGCCTTTGGTCTCCAGCTCAACCATTTCGTGGTACGCCTGGTAGTGGCTCGGGCGCACCAGATCGTTCATGCCGGCGTCCACCAGGACCAACTCCTTCCCACCCGAATGCTTACGTGACAGCACGGTGGTGAGCAGCACGCCCGAGCTGCCGACCAGGAAGCGCCCGGGCTCCAGCACGATGGTGAGACCGGTCTGCTCGGCCACGGGCAGTATGGCCTCCACCAACCGGTCCGGAGTGAGCGGCGTCTCGTCGCGATACCGGATGCCGAGGCCCCCCCCCATGTCGAGGGTGCGAAGGGTATCGACACCGGCGTCCCGCACCCGGCCCACCAACTCGGTGAGGCGTTCGAGCCCCTGCCGGTAGGGTTTGGCATCCAGGATCTGGCTGCCGATGTGCATGGCGATGCTGTCCAGCTGAAGCCATGCGTCGGCATGGACGGCCAACGCCAGGTCGACCACCTGATCGAACGGCACTCCGAACTTGATGCCGCCCTGTCCCGTCGCGATGTAGGGATGCGTATCGGCCGAGACCTCCGGGTTCACCCGGATGCCGACGACAACCTTCCGCTTCTGCCTCGCCGCGATGCCGCTGAGCGCGTGAAGCTCGTCGGCCGATTCGAGATGGATGTGGCCGAGACCGGCCTCTACCGCGGCGTCGAGTTCCCTGAGAGACTTGCCGACGCCGCTGAACACGATCCGTTCGGCCGGGAATCCGGCGGCGAGGGCCCGCAGCATCTCACCGCCCGAGACGATGTCGGCGCCGGCGCCGAGATCACGTAGCACCCGCAGCACCGCGAGGTTGCTGTTGGCTTTCACTGCGAAACAGACCCGGTGCTTCACCCCGGTGAGGGCCGTGTCCAAGGTGCGAAACTGTCGCCGGATCACTTCGGCGTTGTAGACGAAAGTCGGCGTGCCGGCCTTCTCCGCGATTTCGCTCAGATGGACTCCGCCCAGCAGCAGCGAATGGCTCTCGCGGGTGAGCCCCGCATCGGCGAACAGCGCCTTGGTATCCACGAGCGCACGGCCCACTTTCCCGCTTTTCTGCGGATCCGGCTTCAGTACGCTTTCGCCCATACGGCCTCCGCTACCGCGGGACGGTTGCACCACATGCACCTGGTCGGCGCCTTCGGAGAGCGGAACTCCTCGTCCGGCAGGCACCGGATCGTCGCCTTCGTCTGCTCCTTGATGTCGGCCTCACAAAAGGTGTCGCCGCACCAGCCGGCGTAAGCGAATCCGCCGTCCCGAGCGATGAACTCCAGGAACGCCTCCTTGCTTTCAATCCCGCGGACGCTGTTCTGCTCCCGGCGAGTGCGAGCCGCATCCAGCAGATCCTGCTGCATGGCGTCAATCTCGATCCGGAGGGAATGCGCCAGTCCGTTGGTAACGAAGGGCGTCTTCTTCCCACCGGTGCGCCGGGCCAGCATGACGTGCCCTGCCGCCACATCGCGCGGACCGATTTCCAGGCGCAGCGGGACTCCCCTCCCCTCCCACTCGTAGTACTTGGCGCCGGGCTTCATCCCGTCTCGCGCGTCGAGATGCACCCGGATCCCTCCAGTCTTGAGCTCGCGGTACACGTGCTGGGCGGCTTCCAGCACCGTGGTCCGCTCCTCGTCCGACTTGTAGATCGGCACGATCACGGCCTGGTACTGCGCCAGACGTGGCGGGGTGATGATGCCGGCGTCGTCCCCGTGGGTCATGACCAGTGCGCCGACGAGCCGAGTCGACACTCCCCACGAGGTGTTCCACACGTAGTCGAGCCCACCCTTGTCGTTCTGGTAGGTGACCTCGAACGCCTTGGCGAAGTTCTGCCCCAGGTTGTGGGAGGTGCCCGCCTGCAGCGCCTTGTTGTCCTGCATCAGCGCTTCGATACAATAAGTACGGAGCGCGCCGGCGAAACGCTCGCTGTCGGTCTTCAGGCCCGTGATCACCGGCATCGCCATCCACTCCTCCGCGAAGCGGCGGTAGGTCTTGAGGATGGTGAGAGTGAACTCTTCCGCCTCCGCCTCGGACACGTGAGCCGTGTGTCCCTCCTGCCAGAGAAACTCCGCGGTACGCAGGAACAACCGCGTGCGCATCTCCCAACGGACCACGTTGCACCACTGGTTCATGAGCATCGGCAGATCGCGGTAGCTCTGAATCCACTTGGCGTACATCGAGTAGATGATGGTCTCCGAGGTGGGCCGGATAGCGAGGGGCTCCTCCAGCTCCTTACCGCCACCATGCGTGACCACCGCCAGCTCCGGGGCGAACCCCTCCACGTGCTCGGCTTCCTTGGAGAAGAAGCTCATCGGAATGAAGAGCGGGAAATAGGCGTTCTGAACCCCATGCTCCTTGAACATCTCGTCCAGGGCGCGCTGCATCTGCTCCCAGATGGCGTAGCCATTGGGGCGGATGACCATACATCCGCGCACCGGGCTGTAGTCTGCCAGCTGGGCTCGCATGATGACTTCGTTGTACCAGGCGCTGAAGTCGGTGGCGCGGGGAGTCAGGGCCTTATCGTCTGCCATTCTGTGAATTTCAGATTGAAGATTTCAGATTGAGGATTGGCCTCAATCTCATGCATTGAGACGGCGTTTGAGTTCGTTGACCGCGGATGACGCCGCGATGGGTACCTGCTCCTTTGTCCGAAGATCCTTGATGACTACTTCCCCTTTGGCCCGGTCGTCCGGGCCGATCAGGACCGCGAACCTGGCATCCCGGGCATCGGCGAGCTTCAGCTGCTTCCCGATCGGCTGGAGACTCAGCACGAACTCGACGCGAATTCCGCCATCGCGCAACTCGTGAGCGAGGCGAAGGACGTGGGGGAGATCTTGGTCGGTGATCCCCGCGACGAGCACGTCGATCGGCCCCGGCAACGGTGGCGCGAGTCCCCGATCCTTGAGCAGCTCGCCCAGGACCACGTCTCCCATCCCGAATCCCACCGCCGGGAGGTCTACGCCGCCGAGGGAGCTGAGCAGGTTGTCGTAGCGTCCACCGCCACAGATCGCCCGCAGCTCGCGCTTGGCATCAAACAGCTCGAAGACCGTGCCGGTGTAGTACGCGATCCCCCGCACGATCGTCAGGTCGAAGTCGAGGAATTCCTCGAGTCCCATGATGTGCAACGCGGCGATGGTCTGACCCAGCTGGTTCCCCGCCGCGATCGCGCCAGCATGCGACCCCTTGGCCTGCAGGAATTGCTCCCAGGTCCGCACATTCTTGAGCGATTCGAGCTGATCGAGTACGCCGGCGTCCATGCCATCCGCGATCACCTGGCGGCGGAGCTCGGCATAGTCCCGGCGTCCAAGCTTGTCGAGCGCCTGATACGCCATCGGCAACTGCGCAGCCGGGACCTTGAGGTCCTGCAACAACGCGTTGAGCACCCGGCGGTCCGAGAGCCTCACCCGCACATCCTGCGGCCCCAGTCCGAAGGCCCGCATGATATCAATGGCCAGCGCGATGATTTCCGCATCGCCCAGGGGCCCTGGCTCGCCGATCAGGTCGCAGTTGAGCTGGAAGTGCTCACGCAACCGGCCGCGCTGCTGCCGTTCGTAGCGGAAGAGCTGAGGGATCGAATACCAGCGGATCGGCTTGCGGAGCCCGTTGGCCCGGGCCGCGACGACTCGCGCCAGAGTCGGAGTCATCTCCGGCCGGAGGGCGACCTCCCGCTCTCCCTTGTCTACAAAGTTGTAGAGCTGACCCACGATCTCGGCGCCGCTCTTCGCCGTGTACAACTCCAGCGGTTCGAGCGGTGGTCCATCCCACTCCTCAAAACCATAACGCGCCGCAACGGCGCGCCAGGTATTGAACAAGTGGGCCCGGAAGGCGAAGTCGGCTGGATAAAAGTCCCGAAACCCCGGCAGGGCCTTGGGTTGCATAGGGGCGGGAATCTAAGGGAATGACGTGAATGGCGGAATGGCAGAATGGCGGAATGGCGGAACGGCGACCATTCGGTCATTCCGCCATTCCTCCATTCATCATTTCCTGACCCCTACGGTTCCATCCCAATCGCCCCCATCACATCCCCAACCGTGTGGAACGAACCGGTGACCAGTACGGTCCCGGCGCCTTCCTGCACCTGGGCCAGTGCCTCACCAAAATCCGGAACCAGGCTCCATTGAGCCTTGGGTGGCGGCCGGTTGGGGTCCTTGAGCCAGCGTCGCAGCCATTCGATGTCCCAGCCCCTCCCTGCCGCAGTCGGGGCGATGGTCAGGATGCCACGATCGATCACCGAATCGAGCCGCACCAGCATCTCCGGCCAGGCCTTGTCGCCGAGAATGGAGACGAGGGCATGAATCGGACGCGGTAAACGAGCATCCTCGACCGCGGCGACCAGCGACCGCATCCCGTCAGGGTTGTGCGCGACGTCGAACAGCCATTTGCCGCGCCGATCAAACCTCCCCGGCACCCGCGCCCGGGCAAATCCGCGCTCTATGGCCGCCCGCTCGGGTCGATAGCGGGGTGGAAGTGCCATGAGGATGCCGTGGGCTACTCCGGCATTGCGGCGCTGATGCGGCCCTTCCAGCCCCAGAGGCCCCTTCCAGAGGTAATCCGGCGGCAGCACCCGAATGTCCGCCCGGTTCGTCCCGCCCGCCTTGATCGCCGATTTTCGTAAGACCTCCACCAACCGCGGTCTCGTCTCCCCGATCACAAAGGGCACCCCCGGCTTAGCGATCCCGGCCTTCTCGATCGCGATCTTCTCCAGCGTGTCGCCCAGGTACTTCATGTGGTCCCGCTCGATCTTGGTCACCGCACTGACCATCGGCATCAGGATGTTGGTGCTGTCGAGCCGGCCGCCGAGTCCCACTTCGGCGACCACGATCTCGGCGCCCCGCGCGGCAAAGTCGGCAAAGGCGATCGCGGTCGTCGCCTCGAAGAAGGTGGCCTTCCGCTTTCGGATCATCCGTTCCAGGTGTCCGGTCCACATGGCAACCGCCGCCTCGGAAATCGGCACTCCGTCGACTTGAACGCGTTCCCGGAACGAAACCAGATGGGGTGAGGTGTAGAGTCCGACCCGATGACCGGCCTCACGCAGGACCTCGGCAACCAGCGTGCTGACGCTTCCCTTCCCGTTGGTCCCCCCGATGTGCACCGAGACGAAAACCCGGTGCGGATGGCCCAGCTCGTGGAGCAGCGCACGGGTGTTGTCCAGCCCGAATTTGATGGTGGTCGTACGAGGAAAAAGAAATTCCAGCGCCGCGCTATAGCTCGAGGCGGTTGGCCCGCCGGTTCTCGGCGGAGCGGACGGTGTGTAGGTTTGATGGCGAGTCATCAAGTCGACCAATGTACCCGCCACCGGCGACCCGAACCATGGGCCGATACAGCTTCCTTCCCGACCCGTTTGTAGCCGAATTGCGGCGAATTCCCGGATTCCGGGAGCTCACCGAGGGCTACACCCTCTGCCCCGAGTGCGAGAGGTGCGAGCGGAGCGTGGTCTACCTCTCGCCAA
>Ga0207712_10002786_pt1 | contig 11184 bp, 5 predicted proteins | sample KBSS44metaG_FD_184402 | JGI IMG/M metagenome (GOLD analysis project Ga0207712, IMG submission 184402) | Switchgrass rhizosphere microbial communities from Kellogg Biological Station, Michigan, USA - KBS S4-4 metaG (SPAdes) (version 2) | ecosystem: Host-associated > Plants > Roots > Rhizosphere >... | reverse complement strand
GCGCACCGAGTGCGACACGAATTCCGAGCTCGCTCGTACGTTGCGCCACGGTGTAGGAGATGATGCCATAGATCCCAATCGCCGCAAGGATCAAACCGACCGCAGCGAAAGCTCCCAGCAAGCTTCCTAACAAAGAGATGCTACCCAGTCCCGAATTAACCGCAGCTCGCGCCGTTCGAATTCGGAAAACAGGCAGATTGGGATCGAGTGTCGCTATCGCACCGCGCAGTGTGTTGCCAATCGACTCCGCACTCGCAGACGTACGCAACACGAGCGTGAGAAAATTCGGCGAAGCTTGCGTCATGGGAACAAACGCTTCAAAGCGCGTGTACGGTTCGCCAAGGCTTCCGGGAAACGCGACGTCATTAACAACGCCGACGATTTCGAAAAAAGTTCTCTGTGGACCGGTATCACTGATGCGCTTTCCGATCGGACTCTCGTTGGGCCAGAAAGTGCGAGCGGTGGTCTCGTTGATGATGACGACTACCGTGTGATCCGCCGTGTCTGACGCGTTGAAAGTACGACCTTGTTGTAAACGAGCACCAATAGTCTCGAAGTAATCGCCACTGATCGCTTCGAAAAACATTTCCGGGTACTTGTCCTTCGGCGGCTCAGGCCGGCCTTCGACGACGAACGAACTACTGCTGTTGAAACCAGCTACGGGATTTGAACTCCCAATCGCAGCGTGCTCGACACCGGGCAAATTACGAAGTCGATCTTCCAATTGAGTCAGAAAAACGACGCGTTGTTCATCATCCGCGTATTTCTGACCGCGGAGACCCATTTGCGCAATCACGAGCCCATCGACACGCCAGCCCGGATCGGCATTGATGAAGCGTTGCAAGCCGCGCAGAAACAGTCCCGCGGCTGCAAGTAATATCATCGCAAACGCTACTTCGCCGACGATCAGCGTGTGTCGCAGACGATGTTGCGATCGACCCGCGGTAGAGCCACGAGCGTTATCACGAAGCGCCTGGTTCACGTCCGCGCGCGAAGCTAACCAGGCGGGAACCGTTCCGAACAGCACTCCCGTCAGCAATGAGCACAAGAGTGCGAAGCCAAACACTTTGTAATCGAGTTGCACACTCGCGCCGGGCAGATCAGTGAAGAGCCGGCTACTGATAAAGCGAACCGCCCAGATCGCGATGACAAGACTGACCGTTCCTCCAATCAGCGCGACGACGAGACTCTCGGTGAGTGAACTTCGCAGCAGGCGCAGGCGACTCGCACCGAGTGCGGCGCGAACGGCGAGCTCGCGCGATCGGCTGGTCGTGCGAACGAGCTGAAGGTTCGCGAGGTTTGCACACGCGATCAGCAACACAAAACCTGAGAGTCCGAAGGTGAACCACATGACGGTTCTGCCGATGCTGTCAGACATCGATCGCTGAAGCGGTTCCAGTCGCAGGCTCTCGCCGTCATTCCAGTTGTTCTGCTTTGCGAGATTTGAGGCGAGAGCGACCATGCTTTGCTGCGCTTGCTGAATCGTGACGCCCGGCTTGAGGCGGCCGAATGAAGAGAGATAGTTATTGCCGCGGTTCGACTTTCGTTCGGGAGTGAATGCGAGTGGCTGCCAGATATCCATCGGGCCCCAGAGGATCGGATGTTCAAACCCAGGCGGCATCACGCCGACGATCTCGACTGTTTTGCCGTCGAGCTGAATCGTGCGTCCGACGATACTCGGGTCGCTTCCAAAACGGCGTGACCAGAATCGATCGCTGAGGACGACAACGTTGTCCGCGCCGGGCTCGAACTCTTCCGGTTTGAACACGCGGCCGCGCGCCGGGGCCACTCCCATCATTGGAAAGAAATCAGTGGTTGCCGCGAGGCTGAGTAGACGTTCGGCGGTTTGACCGTTTTCAGTGAGGTTACGACCGACGAAGTTGTAGGCCGCCATCTTTTCGAACACGGTGTTCTGGTCGTGCTGGTCGAAGAAGTTTGCGGCTGAGTGCGGCCAGGATTGGGAATGTGGCGAGGTGCGCCAGACTCGAATTAACCGTTCGGACTGCGGGTATGGCAGCGAGCCGAATAAAAAAGTATTCAGCACGCTGAACATCGCGGTGTTGACGCCGATGCCCAGCGCCAGCGTGAGGGCGGCTACCACAGTGAACCCCTTGTGCTTCAGCAGCATGCGCAGGCTATAGCGCAGATCCTGGGATACGCTGGTCATACTCTTTCTCCAATCGTCTGTGAATCAAGCAGTCTTCGGGTGGTTCATCAGGATAACACCTTGCAAACAACGATTGTGACAGCTTTCTTCTCTGTGCAACCTCTGTGTCCTCTGTGCCTCGGTGGTTAAAAAATCACTTGCAAACCACAGAGACACAGAGGACACAGAGGTTGCACAGAGAAAACTAATACCACCGGAAGACGCTGAGGATGTTTGAGAAGTCATCGGTCCATGCGACGGATTCCGTGCGTCCTTCGAGTAGTCGCCAGTTAGGTTTTTGCGCGAGGCTGTCGAACGCGGGGGAGTGTCGCGCCATGACTAACCACTCGGAAGGATCCTTGCCCGTTACCGGATTATGCTCGCCGTCAACGATTCGCAGACTAATCGAATTATTGCGTCTAGCCAAGTCTGCAAGAACAGCATCGAGCCTCAAACTGCGGTTTGAAATGTGAAACGCAATCATCCCGCCAGTTGCCAGTTTCGACATGTATAGACTGATTGCCTCCTCGGTCAGAAGGTGAATCGGAATGGCGTCGGAATTAAACGCATCCAGGACGATGAGGCCGTAGTGATGGTCCGGCGCATTCTGCAACTTGAGACGCGCGTCACCCACAACTATTTTGACGGGAGCAGCAGCGCACTTCTCCAGGTACGTAAAGTATTCCGTCGCTTGCGCGATGCCGACAACTGCGGGATTGATCTCGTAGAAAGTCCAGTCCTGACTGGGACGCGCGTAACATGCCATCGATCCGGTTCCCAGTCCGACAACAGCAACATTTGGCGAGAAGGCATTTGCGTTGAACGCCTCGAAGATCTGTCCCAGTGGCCCATCACGATGAAAGTATGAAAGCGGCTCGCACTGATGATTCGGATCGATGAACTGCCGTCCGTGTATCGTATTGCCATGATAGAGAGTGCGAGTTGCGCTGGCCGGATCAAACCGCACGCTTAACGTCCCGAAGAAGTTGCGCTCATCATGCAAGGTGCGGTTTTGAATTTCGGAGTAGACGATGCTTCCCATCATCACCGCGCCAAGAGCGAGTGCAAATCGAACCGGACGGCTACGGAAATGGTGGTTGATGACCACCAACGGAATGCCAAACACAATCGCAACACCGACAACCGTGCTCACGTCATATCGATCGACAAGAAGCCGCCAGGCAATTGTTACCAACGCCATACACGCCGGCAGCAGGAAATCAAAACGATTAATTTCTTTGTCGCGCTGCAGGATCATGCAGGCGAGCACGATTGCCAATGGATACTCGACAATCGTGTTGAATATTGTCGGAGCGATTAAGGTGTTGAAGAGTCCGCCGAGCATTCCGCCAATAGCCACGCATAAATAGAACTCGGGAAGACGTGAAGCGTCGGGCCTAGCCCCAGCCAGCTTGTTGTGACACACCATTCCAGCGACGAAGAGGAAACAGAGATGCAGCAGGACTATGAGCGTGGTCGGTTCAGTTGCGTTCGCCACGAGCGCCAAAGTGAGTAGCAAGGCTAATCCAGCGAGTGCCGTATTTGCGAGTCGTTCAGGCAACGGATTCTTACGCGCGAATGCAAGGATGAATGTCAGTAGGTAGAGCGCTAAGGGAATAGTCCATAGCAGAGGTGTGGGTGCGATTTCAGTGGTGATGTAAGTCGTGACGCCGAACAGCAAGCTCGAGGGGATGAAGGCTAACAGGATCCAGTAGAGGCGCTGCCGAATAGAAAGCGGGGGCAATTCACTCTTCCTGACTTGTTCTCTTTCGAGGGGTTCTGTTCTGGATGATTTCCACAACACAATCATGCAAGCCAGAGTCAGTATTAAGAACACGACGTACATCACGATCCAGATCTGATTCTGACGCGACAGAGTGAAAGCGCGTTCCAGCAATAAAGGATAGCTAAGTAAGGCGAGCAAACTGCCTCCGTTACTTACCGCAAAAAGGAAGTAGGGATCGTTTGCTGAAACGTGTGTAAACCATTTCTGAAGTAGCGGGCTGGTGGTTGAGATAAGAAACACCGGCAAGCCAATCGCACCGATCAGGTAAACGAAGAGCCACAGCGCCGGATTGCTTGTTTCGGATATCGAACCCGCATTCCCAGCGAACGCAAGCGGCAAGTAGAGACATGAGAGAAGCAGGATCACGCCGTGCAGAACTGTCTGCTTGCGAACGCCCAGCCGTGAGGTTGTAGCCAGTACGTATGAATATCCCGCGAGCAGCAAGACCTGAAAAAAGAGCATGCAGGTATTCCACACTGCCGGCGTCCCACCGAGCCGGGGCAAAAGCACCTTCGCCATTACCAACTGAATCCAGAACAACAGGAGAGCGCTGAGGAAGATGGTAGCCGCAAACAAGTAGACCATATTTTTAGCCACAAAAGGCACAAAAACACAAAAGTTATTTTTGTGCTTTTTGTGCCTCTTTGTGGCAGATGTTTAATTGCCTGATTTGCGTGTTTCCTTAGTCGTCTTACCTTCAGACGTCGTCGAGCGGCCGTCGTGATAATTCGGATACGCGGGCTTGCGTGGCTTCGGCAACGGATTCTTCTTGAGCGCTTCCATGACGACTTCGACCGCCTTCTCAAGCTGCGGATCGTGACCAGCACGCCAGGCGGCCGGATCGAGCTCAACTTCGATATCCGGTGTGGTGCCATGATTCTCCACTTCCCACTCACCTGTCGGGTTGTAGAAAGCAACGCGCGGAGCCGTTACTGAACCGCCATCGATCAACTGCGGATAGTCGTAGATTCCCACGAGGCCACCCCACGTGCGCTTGCCAACCAGTGGTCCAACATTCGCTTTGCGGAACAGCCACGGCATCAGATCGCCGCCACTACCGGCAAACTCATTGATGATCATCGCCTTTGGACCATAGATCGATCCCACCGGCGTCGTGAAATCCTTCCCTTCTCGCGTGGTCCACATATTCATGAGTGGGCGCCGCATGTAATCGATAATGTAATCGGCTGCTGACCCGCCGCCGTTGAACCGTTCATCGATCACCGCACCCTCTTTGTTGATCTGCGAGAAGTAATAGCGGTTGAAATTGGTGTAACCGCCGAACCCGGTATCCGGCAGGTAAACATAAGCCAGGCGCCCAGAGCTAAGCGCGTCAACCTTGCGGCGGTTGTCTTCGATCCAGCCGAGATTTCGCAGACCACCTTCACTCTCAACCGGCACAACCGTCACCTGGCGCGAATTCGATCCATCGGGATTCGGGCCCACGCGAATTACGACTGACTTGCCCGCCGTCTGTTCGAAGAACGAATAGACACTGTCGCTCGCGCGCACTTCGCGACCGTTAACCGCAAGCAAATACTCGCCGGCCTTCACGTTCACTCCGGGTTGCGTAAGCGGCGCACGCAATTGCGGGTTCCAGTTCTCGCCGTTGTAAATACGCGCAAAGCGATAGCGGCCATTCTCAACGCGATAGTCTGCGCCTAACAAACCGCCTCTGGTTCGCGGCGGCTCGGGCAGGTCGCCGCCGCCGATAAACGTATGGCCCAACACCGTCTGGCCCAGCATTTCTGTGAAGAGGTAATTCAAGTCGCCGCGATGTCCGAGCGAATCGAGATACGGCCGGTACATAGCTTCAGCGGCTTTCAAATCCAGACCGTGCAGATTCGGGTCGTACATGAAATCGCGTTGAATGCGCCATGCTTCCGCATACATCTGCTTCCACTCGGCTTTCGGGTCAACATAGACTTCCAGGTCTTCGACCTTCAACGCGCCCTCGCCAGGCTTCACCGGCGTTGCAGTAGGTACGATGAACCAGTTCGTACTCTGGCCACCACCCAAACGGAAGAGCATCTTTTCACCGTTTGCTGAGAGCGCAAACGCCGTAACGCCTTCGAGCACTTTGTCAGTCTTGCGCTTTTCAAGCTCGAACTTGTGTAGGATCACGCCGGGCGCCACTGCGGCCGGTGGAGTCTCGGCGAGATAAAGTATGCCGGTCTTACCTGAAACCATGCCGGTGTAGTTACGCGGTGGTATCGGCACGGTCAGGACGCGCTGACCAATGTCGTCGAAGTCGATGTCTACTTTCACGTCCGGCTTCTTCGGCGCGGGAGCGGGTTGAGCCGCAGCGGCAGCAGCAGGGGCGGCGGCATCCTCGGGTTTCTTTTCCTCTTTCTTTTCTTCCGCTACCTTCTCTTCATCACTCTCCGGCGCAATCGGCGACGGCAGATCTTTGCGTAACACTACAACGTAGACGCTGCGCGTGATGGGATGATTGAAGCTCGACATATCGAGCCATCCCGTCGTCGGGCCAGCGTCGGTACTCGCCGTGAAGTAAAGATGCTTTCCATTCCTGTCGAAGTTAGCGTAGCGAGCGTCGCTCATACCATCCGTGATCTGATTAGTCTTCGACGTTTCGAGTGAATAGATAAACACCGCACCCAAACGGTTATCGAGTTGCTTCGTGTAAGTAATCCAACGGCTATCAGACGACCAGCTCGGATCCATCACGCGAAACGGATTCTCGTAAGTGTTGGTATCGACTTTGACCGGCGTGCCTTTCTCGATGTCGACGTACCACAAATTCAAACGTTTGTCGGTGTAAGCAATCTTCTTACTGTCAGGCGACCATAACGGCGAATAGAAAAACGACGGTGGAGTGCCGAGATTGATCTTCTTCACTTCACCCATTCCCGTTTGATCGCGCAGGTATAAAGCATACTCACCTGATTCGTCTGAAAAGTAAGCAATCAGTTTTCCGTCGGGTGACCATGCGGGATAACGCTCGGCAGCGCCGGGTGTGTTGGTGAGATTGCGCGCGTCGCCTTTCTCGGCGGGCACGGTGATGATTTCGCCGCGAGCCTGGAAGAGAGCGCGCGCTCCGGTTGGCGAGAGCGCCGGGGCGGAAAGGTTTCTCGCGACCTTCACATAACGCGGTCGCACACCGGGTAAATCACCGGAAACCGTGATGTTCAGCTTGTGCTCTTTGCTCGACGCGAAATCGTAAAGATGCAGCGATCCAAACTGCTCGTAAACAATCCCGCCCGGACCGGCGTTGGCCGACTTGATATCGAGTCCCTCATTTCTAACTAGCTGCGTGACCTTCTTCGCACTCGTGTCGTAGGCGAATAGAGACACGGAGCCGTTTCGATCGGAAAGGAAGTAGATCTTGTCGCCAACCCACATCGGATTCGTATCGTTTGAGTTGTCGCGTGGCAACTTCTCGACGGCCGAGTCAGAGAGTTTGGCGACCCAGATGGGAGTTGTTTGTCCGCCGCGATATTGTTTCCACGCGTCCTGGAATTTGACCGTTGGCACGTAGGCCAGGCGCGCGCCGTCCGAGGAATAGGATCCCGTGACGCCCATCGGCAAAGGAACTTCCGTCGGAAAGCCGCCGTCAACTGGAATGGTGAACAGCTTCGGCACTGGATTGGTGCTCGCGCGTCCCGAACGAAACAGGATTTGTTTGCCGTCGGGAGTCCAGCCCGAAACAAAATCGCCACCGGGATGGTAAGTCAGCCTGCGTGGCACTCCTCCAGTTACTGGCACGACGTAGACATCGACGTTGCCGTCGTACTCACCGGTGAAAGCGATCATGGAACCGTCTGGGGAAAACTTCGGATCGGTCTCGACGCCGCTACCGGTCGTCAATCGCGACGCGGTGCCGCCGTCTCGGCCGACTATCCACAGGTCGCCGGCGTAGACGAAGACGATTTGCGTGCGGCTCAACGTTGGCTTCTGAAGCAGTGACGGCTCAATGGTTTGCGCCGAGGCCACGCCGGCGAACGTGAGCAAGAAAGCAGTAAGGAGGAGTGTCTTGAACATTTCAATTCCCTTTCACCTTTAAATAATTGAAGCGAGTGGTCTCCGTTAATACGCTCGAACCTGGAATAGGTTGCCTGGAGGGTTCCGAATGATCACCTTTGGATAGCGCCGAGAATAGTTCTAGTCTATCTTCTCGTCAAGAAAATCTCTGCGAAACCTCTGCGCGTCTCTGCGTCTCTGCGGTTTAATAGGTACCTTCACCGCAGAGGCGCAAAGAACGCAGAGGTACCGCAGAGAGGAAACATTAAGATGAGCACGTTGAAAAAGATCGCTTTAGCAGTCGTTGCCCTCCACTTCGTGGTGGTCGTGCTGCATTCGATCGCGCACCAATCACTGTCGGTGAACGCGAGTCCGGCGCAGTTGGCCTTCATCTTCCCGGTCATCATCGTCGCGCCGGTCGTCGCCGGAGTCTTGCTTCCGAAGTTTGAGAAGTTTGGGACGGTGCTGGTGACGGCTTCTATGATTGGATCGTTTGTCTTCGGAGTCTACTATCACTTCATCGCCGAGACGATAGACCACGTATCCCATGTGGCGCAGCTCGAGCCACACTTCTGGTCTCAGATGTTTCTGGCGACTTCCTACCTGCTCGCGATCTCCGAATTGCTCGGAGCCGTCGTAGGGTTTCTCCTGCTTGTGAGGGCATCTACAACCACACCACGTGGTAATCACGCTTTGTGACCGTTCGTCTGTAAATTAATCTTTAACGTCTGGTATGAAGAAGATCGCGAAGATAGTGTCAGTCGTATTTTCCGTCGCAGTGCTTGCGGCGGGAATACTCGCCTGGCGTATCTACTCGTTTGGCAATACTTCTTCTAACTCCCAGGCCGACGCCGCAGTCGTGCTCGGCGCCGCAGTATGGACCGCCGATGTGTCGCCTGTTTTCAGAGAACGAATCAATCACGCCATCAATCTGTACCGAAGAGGACAGGTGCGAAAAGTGATTTTCACCGGCGGTCAGGGAAATCCTGGCGAGCCGACCGAGTCTGCTGCTGCGCGCGACTACGCTCTACAGAGTGGCATTCCAGCAAGCGACATTCTGATTGAAGAGAAATCTCACACTACGTATGAAAACATTCTGTATGCAAAGCAACTCGCAGACGCACACGGAATAAAGAAAGTGCTGATCGTGAGCGATCCTCTACATATGAAAAGAGCGATGGCTATGGCGACGGACGTGGGCCTCACAGCCGATCCGTCGCCAACACCAAGCACCAGGTATCAGGGAGTGAAAAGCCAGATAGGTCTACTGGCCCACGAAACGTATTACTATATTGGCTATCTGCTGCGCCGTCCTTTTCTTTAAAGATCCGGCAGATATTTTTAGCCACAAAAAGGCACAAAAAGCTCAAATAAGGTTCTGCTGATTTTGAGCTTTTTGTGACTTTTTGTGGCTAAAACCGCTGCGGAGCGCCGCTCACGACGCGAACCGTGTCACGCGCGATCAATAATTCTTCATTAGTCGGGATGACGAAAACTGCGGCGCGAGAGGTGTCGGTGCTGATCTGGCCGCCTTTATCAATGCCGTGTTTCGAATTGAGCTCCGCATCGAGATCCACTCCGAGCCACGTCAGGTCGGAGCAGATTCGGCTGCGGATCTCGGCAGAGTTTTGACCGATGCCGCCGGTAAACACGATCGCCTCGGCGCCGTTCATCGCCGCCAGGTAACTCCCGACGTATTTGCGCGCCCGATAACAGAAGATCTCAATCGCCAGACGCGCTCGACGATCGTCGTGCTCATGCGCTTCGTCCAGCAGGTCGCGCATGTCGTCAGTGAGTCCGGAGACGCCCAGCAGTCCTGATTGCTTGTTGAGGAGTGTTTCGACCTCACCGGAAGTCAAACCCTCTTTCGTGGCGATGAAATCCACGATCGACGCATCGAGATCACCGGAGCGCGTGCCCATCACGAGGCCTTCCAAAGGCGTGAATCCCATCGACGTGTCGATACTGTTTCCGCCTTTGATCGCCGCGATGGAACAACCGTTACCAAGATGCAGAGTGATAATGTTTGTCGCCTCTCGCGCAATCCCCTTCAGTTTGCGATAACGGTAAGCGACGTAGCGATGCGACGTGCCGTGAAAACCATAACGACGGATGCGGTGACGACGATAGAGCTGATACGGCAGAGCGTAGAGAAACGCGTGTTCCGGCAGCGTTTGGTGGAACGCCGTGTCGAACACAGCAACTTGCGGCAACGCGACGCCTAACGCCGTGCGCGCGGCGACGATGCCGTGGATGTTTGCCGGATTGTGTAACGGCGCGAGCTCGATGCAGTCTTCAATGCCCCGCACCACCTCGTCTGTTATCAGCGCCGATTTGGTGAACTGCTCGCCGCCGTGGACCACGCGATGACCTACGGCATGAATGTCTGCAACACTCTGGATCTCTTCCACGCCAGACTCTTCCGAGACGGCCCAGCGAAGAATCATCTCCACGGCGGCGCGCGTGTCTCTGATCGGCTCGGCGAACCGTTTCGGCGTTTTACCTTCAGCAATGAAAGTCACGATGCCCGCGCCGCCGATGCGTTCAACCAACCCATAGGCCAGACGCTTGTCGGCGTCCTGTTCGATTCGCTCGAGATCAGTTGCGATCAATTGAAACTTGACCGACGAGCTGCCGCAGTTAAGGACCAGTACGTTCATGGTTTAGTATTTTAGCCCACATGAACGTCACTCCAGCAGCGGGGGCAAGCCCCTCTTCCTGACTTGTTCTTGTCCTTTGAGCGCCGAAGATAGAACAAGTCAGGAAGAGGGGCTTGCCCCCGCTGCTCAGTTGCGGATTTCTCCGCGACGACTCGCAAAAACTCGCAGCAGGTATCGATAAGAAATCTAAATTCCTTCGATTCTTGACGGGCATAAACCTTGCACAAGTCCGAACGTGTGGGGATTTGTGCGCTCATAACCAATTCTTAGGAGTAAACGATGATCAATACAGGCATGACTGTGCGAGAGGTCGCGATGGAACTTCCGCAATCGACGAGACTCTTTGAAAAACTCAGGATCGACTACTGCTGTGGCGGTCACAAGCCGCTAGCTGAAGCGTGCGCTTCGGCCGGCGTTGATGTCGACGATGTCATGGAAATGCTGGCCGGCGTGACTCAGTCCGAAGACACTGCTGCCCTGGATTTCCAGAACGCTTCCCTTCCCGAGCTAATCACGCACATTCTCGATACGCATCACGTGTTCACCAAGTCAGAGATGGAAAGGCTGCAATCACTGACTGACAAAGTGATCGGGGCCCATGGAGCGAATCA
>Ga0207712_10002785_pt1 | contig 11186 bp, 10 predicted proteins | sample KBSS44metaG_FD_184402 | JGI IMG/M metagenome (GOLD analysis project Ga0207712, IMG submission 184402) | Switchgrass rhizosphere microbial communities from Kellogg Biological Station, Michigan, USA - KBS S4-4 metaG (SPAdes) (version 2) | ecosystem: Host-associated > Plants > Roots > Rhizosphere... | reverse complement strand
CGCAACCGCATCCACCGGTCGCATTAGGATTCTCAAACGTGAACCCGGAGCCCATCATATTTGATGTGTAGTCAATCACTACGCCATTCAAATATTGAGCAGAAAACATGTCGACAAACAGCTTTATTCCGAACTTATCAAGGATGAAATCTCCTTGCCGTGATTCCTCCTCAATATTTAAGCTGTATTGAAAACCCGAGCATCCCCCGGGAACGACCCGCACGCGAAGTCCGGCCGTTTCCGGAAGATCGTCTTCACTAGCGAGAAACTTCTTGATCTCGACGGCTGCGCCTTCGCTTACATCCAATTCGACTGTCGGTGCTGCAACTGCTGACATTTATTTATGAAGTCTCCTATCAGTTAATTGGATCCGCCGAGGCGAATCCTTACTTTAACGTAAATATTAGACTATCTGCGCGAAAATCTCAAGCATTACCGACTCGCATATTATCCGCATTTCGGCCGGCTCGCCCGCAACAAGGATGGCCGAGCAGACACAACCCTACGCCCACGCGTTTAACCTTGCCTCCAGTTATGACGGTCTGTCCGAGGTATAGGTGCCGCCCTGCGCGACCTGGCTTTCAGCCAGGCCGGCAGCGATCAATATCAATGCAAAACGTATGATTTTTGCATGTCGAAGCCTCCCGGCCTAAATTGTCCAGGTATCCCACTTTTCCGATGTCCCAAGCCTCCCAAACGCTTCAGGTCACGTCGGTACATTCCCATTTGAAAGAGGCATTCATTCGTCCCCCCGGAAGAAGGAGGCGGTCGTAGTCCCCGGATCCCCACATGCCTTTATTGACCGGTGCCTGGGGCCACGGAAAGAAAAATTGATACGCACTGTCAAGTTTCAGATACATAAATTTGATCGCTCCGGTCGTTTTTATGGCCACGTGATCAAGGCGACATCTCGGATCCTTTTCGATGTCAACCATATGCCAGATACCTTTATCGACTGGTAGAAGCGGCGTCGGGCCTCTCCACTGATCCACACCGGGGGCCATACTCCATTCGAGTGTTAAGTCGAATGGCGGATGCGCCGGAATGTCGGGACCGGGAAAAAAGGGAAATGGCCCTGCCGGCTTGTGGTCCTGATTTCTCTTCATGGTATGTACAAGCTGATCCTGAATTCGAATTGTAATAAGTGTGCTCATTGTTTTCTTGCTATTTTATTTTTCTCCTGTTTATTTTTGTTCGCAGGCTTTCGCGCCCGGACTTTGTCGACAACAAGGCCTTTCAGGCTTGCCGGAAGGCCTTCGCTTCCGAGGGTCAAGCACCGCACAGATGGTTCACGAAAAGATAGGTGCTTGATCTTCATACTCTCCTCAGATCTAGATCTTGCTTTTGCCGATCGAGTCTCCACAAATAAATGGCGCGACTCCCTCGGCCGTTTTGATAAAATGGATCTTACCCGTCTCTAACATCACCTGAAGATCCGTATCGTTCCACCGGAGCGCGCCGGCAATCTCATCCGGCAGATAAGCTGACACAAACGATTGACACGCGTGACAAAAACCCGTCGTTTGCCTTCCACTGTGGCGGATGACGGTTACTTCGTGGGTTTCAATCGTGATCTCGGTTCTCACCATAATCTTTATCTTTGCCGACTTTTTTTGTTAAAATTAGCCGGCTTTACAACGGCAAAATTTCACCTTTTTGCTCGCCATACAGTTTGAAACCGGTTGTGGTTAAAAGTCGTTAATTTACCGGTTAATTGTGGTTAAATCTTCGTGTTTTAATGAAGACACTGGGCGCAAAAAAACTCAGGTTCGCTGATTTTGAGCTTGACGTAGCCAAGCGCCGGCTGTTTAAGCAGGGAGTACCTCTTTCACTCAACTCCAAAACGTTCGACTTACTTCTTGCGCTGGTCGAGCATCAAGGGCAGGTTTTAACCAAAGATGAATTGTTGGAAAAGGTTTGGGCAGGGCAGTTTGTTGAAGAAGGCAATCTCAAGGTTCAGGTCAGGGCGCTAAGAAAAACGCTGGGTGAGAAGAAAGGCGAAAGCGGCTTTATCGTTACAGTGCCCGGACGAGGCTACAGTTTTGTGGCCGACGTCGAGAATGGCGGCGGGGAGATAGTCGTAGAGAGCCATCGTCTTTCGCGCATCGTTGTTGATGACGGGGTCGTTGAAGGTTGGACAGGGTCTAACGAAGCGACCGAGAACGAGGCGGCATCAAAGTACCCAGGTTGGATTCGCCGAAATCGCCGTTCGTTGCTGGGTGCGGCGTTCGGCCTCGCAACACTGTTTTCAATCGGATATATTCTGGAGAGATCCGGGATCTTCAAAAAACCACCGCCCTTTCAGCAGATGTCGATCAAGCGGCTTACCTCTATCGGAAATGTCGCTGCAGCTAGCATTTCTCCGGACGGTAAACTATATGCTTATGCGGTTCATGAGGTCGACAAGGAGAGTTTATGGGTTGGTCACGTTGATGGCGGCGATGCGCTGCAGATTCGCCCACCGGACGACCTGGTGTACCTTGGCATTAGATTTACGCCCGACGGCAGTAGTATTTATTACACTACGAGCGGCAATTTCGAGCCGGGCACTCTTTTCCGGATACCGGTTTTTGGCGGTGCTCCCGAAAAGATCGGCGACAATTTCAAAACGCTCACTTTTTCGCCCGATGGCAAACAATTTGCGTTCGTCCGTTATGACGAAGAACGAAAAACTTCGTTCTTGATCGGGGCGGACGCGAAGGGTGGCAATGAACATGCACTGGCAGTTCTGCCAAGTAGCATTGCCGCTGACTGGCACAGTCCGGCATGGTCACCCGATGGCAAATTGGTTGTAATGGCGGCGACAGCGAAAGACGGTGAGCCGGGTATTTTTATGGTGGACCTTTCGGATTCGTCAATTCACCGGCTGCAGACACGAACGTGGACGGCGGTTGGAGCTCTTGTCTGGCTTGCGGACGGCAGAGGGCTGGCGACTGTAGCGGTCGAGAAGGATGCAATCCATTCGCAGGTGTGGTTTTTGCCATTTCCCCAGGGCGAAGAGCGTCGGCTTACAACCGATCTGAGTTTTTACGGTTTCCTAACTGCGGCTGCGGACGGCTCTCTGCTTTCAGCGGAAGGAAAGAATCAATCGAATATTTGGGTCGCATCCTCGAGCGATCTCGCCGTGGCGAAACAAATCACGTTTGGATCGCCTGGCCAGGATGACGGCTGGTTCGGGATCAGTTGGACATCGGACGGACGCATCGTATACACCGCCGACACGGACGCGGGGACAAATATCTGGATCATGGGGCCGGACGGGAAAAACCGGAAACAGCTCGTTCCGAACGGCGGCGTCAACGATGAGCCAAGCGTGACCGCCGACGGCCGATATCTTGTTTTTCAGTCAAACCGCAGCGGGCACTGGGCGGTCTGGCGATCCGACCTAGATGGCCGTAATCTGGTCAAGCTGACGGGCGATGCTCCGGCAGGGGAACCGACAGTTTCGCCGGACGGGAAATGGATCGTCTATGAAACGACTCCGGACGGTGCCGGCGAATTGTGGCGTATGACGATTGATGGCCGCGACGCTGTTAAACTCTTTGATGGCACGGCCGAATGGCCCCGGATCTCGCCCGATGGCGAATTCGTTGCGTTCGGCCTTGACGCAGGTAGTAATACAAAGCTTGCCGTTCTTCCGATCGACGGGGGCAAACCGCTGAAGGTCTTTGACGTGCCGCGACTCTACAATTTCCGCTGGTCGCCTGGCTGGATGGCGGACGGAAAGGCCGTGACCTACCGCGACTGGACGAACGGCATCTGGAAGCAGGATCTCAGCGGCGGCCCGCCGCAGAGATTAGAAGGTCTGCCGGAGGAAAAACTCGCGGCATTCGGCTGGTCGCCCGACGGCAAACAAATTGCGTTTTCGCGGCTTAATACACCACGCGATGTCATACTTATCGAAGACCTTTCAAAGTAACCCCACACCTACCGCCGACGCAACGAAGGTCGGACGGTCTCAGGATAGCCTGCGAGACGTCCAAGGTTCCGTAACACTTTACCTCGAAGCCTTTGTCGCCCGGAATTGCCGGATTCAGCGACGTGGTAAATGCCCGGACAGGACCCCGAAATACATCGAAAGCTGTCCGAGCAGGATCGGATTTCGTCCAACATGAGCCACCCAGAGTTACAAATCCCGAGGGATAGAAGCAACGTCCGATCGTTTGGAAGTTCGACGCATAGAATTTGAGGCCCTTACTGCAGACCCAATCGGCGCCGAAGTACTGACCCTCGTTTGTGAAGTCAATCGTTCGCGGGGTTTCTTGTTTTTGCGCCCGCATCGATATAGATCCCAACAACAACCAGGCAAGTGCCGTCACGATAATTATGAGTTTCATAACCAACCTCCCTTCGGAATTTCGATAACCTGACGTCATTCGATCTTGATGCCAAAAAGGGATATCAGTACGGCCTTTGCCATTGTCCGTGCGTCCGATTGTATCTTGGCGTCGTTCTGCTCCTTGCCCTGGACATGAAGGAAAGCCATCATACCGCCGGCGACGGCCGCGGACTCATAGAGAAGCTGCCTATCGCGGGCCGGCATCGACGCAAATTGCGGGCTTGATACGAGCGCCGTGTTGAATCCCGAGATCAACTGCTGTTCTTCGGCGTCGGTCAGTTCGCGGCCGAGCACGATCTGCATACTCACCGAGGTAAGAAGTCCGAACGCATTGGCAACGTTGTTCTTGCGCCCTTCTTTTTCGAGTGTGTCGAGGGACTGGTTGCTGAGCATTCGCAGCATTTCCTTCTCTTCAGGTGTTCCCTGTGCATTACGACTAATTTCATCCGGCAGAATACGGCCCCCGACCGGCCGGAAGTCCGTTGCGGCTATCGGATACTGGCGCGGCGCGGGTGGCGGAACGTACGCCGGCGTTACCGTCGCTGGCGGTTGAGAATATGCCGGCTGGCCGCCCATGATGCTTGGTTTGGGACCGGAGCATACGAATGGTTTACACAGGTTTGCAATTTCCTGCTGCGTGACCTGGGGTGCCCGCGAAACCTGGCCGAAAGATCCGGAATTTGCCCGGATAATGTCGTTGTAGAAGTTGCTTTGTAACGTGCTGGTAACGCTTAGCATTTTGGAAAACGAGTCGTAGAATTGCTGCGCAGCCACGTGCTGAGCACTTGCGACCAGCGATAAACACGCAAGCAATAAAACAGATCGCGCCCTGGCATTCCTCATTGTATTTGTTTCGTTGTACTTCATCTTTTTCTCCCTGGCCTTTGCCATTTCATTTTCTTTTCGACGAGATCACCTAGAGACCGAGAAAGTCGACGATCTGAACGGCCCAAAAATTTCGTCGTTCGTTGTCGAGCGAGTGTCCAGTCTTCTCGAGAAAGAGCGCCTTGCCCGGCGTCATTGTCATGAGCGGGGCGGTCCTTTGCGTGGCCGGACAGATGTCGTTGAACTTGACGTGGTCCTCAGTTCCGCAGCCAAGCAGCATCGGCTTTTGATTCGCCATGTACAGGGGTTTATTGGTTGCGGGATCGATAGCCTGGTGACTGTAGAGTAGTTGCTCTCCGCCGAGCCGCCAGTGCCACGCAAGGAAGTTAGCGTCGTAAGTCTCGTGTCGATCAAGGCGTGCGGCCGCAACGCACGACTTCTTGCACTGATAATAGTCGCTGGTCCACGTGTCCGACTGTGCCATCGGAATGATGACCGGAACGATCGGTTTATCCCAGCTTCCAAAAAACGCTGCACGGTCGCCGTCGCCCGGCAGGGTGTGTGCTTTATTCGCTCCTTCCCAGGCGGCGCGCGGTCCGTAGTGCTGGAGCAGATCAGAGCCCCCGCCAAGTGAATTCCATATCGACGCCGGCGACCACACGATGAATTTCGGGAGCCACGGGACGCCCGGCCGACGACCGAGGCGGAAGGTCATGTTTCCACCCAGGCTGCCTCCCATTACGGCCTTGATATTGTTCTTGACCGGCACCTTAGTATCGAGTGTTTCAACGAAGTTGACGATGTCATCTTCGATGAATTGGAGCAGCGGGGTCTTTCCCGAGAATTGAAAATCGGGAAGCGGCGTGCCGGGAGGGAGTACTATTCCCGGAGGCAAGACGCCCATACCCGGTACGAAATAAGAAAGCTCCACCGGGACGACGATCGGGATCGGCAACGGCGTCAGCTTCGGATTGCCGATCGCGGTAAGCGGCGAGATCCGGTCGAAGTTAAGGTTCTCGGAATAACCGGACGTGGGGAGATCCAGAGCGATCACGACCAGGTTGCGGCCCGTGCTTGGTACGGGAGCCGCCGCGATCGTGTAACGGGTGCGGACCGTCACTTGTCCGTCTCCGAGCTTCGCCGGTACGCTGACATCAATGTCGAACTGCGGAAAATCACTCGACGGAGCGTTCACGGGCCGGTGCGGAGAGTCGTCTTCACCGGAAACGGCGATCCATCCGAGAGCCACGCGTTCGTTCGTCTTTCTTGTCTTGTCGGCCGGTGTGTCTCCGCGCTGGCCGCTCCGCAAAAAGTTTGCGACACGGTAAGCTCGCTCGAGCGCCGTACGGCAGCCCGTCAGAATATCGACCTGTGGCGCCGAGGGTAGCGATTGGCAAAAATCGTCCTGGGGCGGCGCGGCACTGAACTTTGCAAAAGAGTTATGGCCGGTAACGCTTAAGTCCGCATATGCGTTGCCCCATTCCGGTTTTCCCTCCGCAAATTTTGTCGCCGCCAGGCGCAGACTCTCACGCGGATCGGCCGCACGCGCTGCCGCCCTTAACTCCGCATTGAGCCGTCCCTCATTTGGTCCGATATTGTGGGCCGCCGGATCGTTGAACTTCGCACTGTCGGCATCAAGTAATTGTCGCGGGATCATGGGTTCGTAGTACAGCGGTACATCACGCCCGTCAACCTTTTCCATCGGCAAAGCTGCCTTTCTTCCTTCTGCCGAGAATGTATCTCGATAATCGCAGGTTTCCGGGCACCCGGTGGAAGGGCTGTCACAATCCTTGAACTGGACCGTCGAATAGTTCGTCGCTATACTCGCGCCGCCGGTAACGTTACCGCCTTGAACGTTCCCAGTTAGATCGGTAAGTCGATTGCGAATATAGCCGGCGATTGTGTTGGCGAGTGCCTGAAGGTCCACGCCCGCTTTGCACGCTTCGAACTTTGGGCCTATCAAAAGGCCCGAGTTTCCCCCTGCTTCCATCGTGCAGTGAACATGTTTTGTGTGAAATTCCTGGTGCTTTTGACACTCAAAGCAATCTTTCGGTATTGCCATTTCCAAATTCGATTCGAAATTTGTGGTGTCACCCCGATTCGCCTGTGCCTGCAGAGCGTTGAAACTTGCCCGGCGGCCGGCGAGGGTACATTGGTTGCCGGACACACAGATCACCGCATCCCGGTCCTGCAGGCCCGCTGTGGTAGTAAGGCCCGAGAGATTTGCGGCAAGGCCACGGCTGAGCATGTCTTGTTGTGTCTCGTAGCGCTCCAGGATGCAGCTTTTGAATTTTTGCAAGATCTCGTTCAGGACAGCCGCCGTTTGCGCCGATGGCGATTGCGCTGGTGTAGGTCCGGATGTGCGACTCGCGAGCAACATGAAAAGGGCTTTGGTTATGTCGTCGGCCTCTTCCGCACGAGAATCCATGCCGTGAATAAACAAGATAATGTCAGAGTTTGGAGGGATCGAAGGTGTCGGATCCGGATTCAGTACCCAAGCTTGCGGTACCTTAATTCGAGGACCGATCGGCTTGCCCGGGATGGGCGTTTGAGGAATAGCTCCGCCCGGATTCTGAGGTGTTCCGCCGGGATTCTGAGGTATTCCGCCGGGATTCGTCGGGTTTGGATTTCCAGGATTTGGGTTTATGTTCGGATTCCCAGCGGGATTCCCGGGATTCACGTTCGGATTCGTATTGCCCGGCGGATTTCCCGGGGTTGGATTCGTGTTCGAATCATTCGCGCCTGTCGTTCCCGACGAAACCACGATGTTGAAAGTGTTGCCCGCAATAAGTGGCTTTTCGCCATTGCCGGCAATGTACCATCTACCGGCAGCGGCGCTATAAGCGGCTTTGGCCTCCGCCTGATAGAGAGCGAAGGGCGAACGGACCTCCGGAGCATGGTTCTGCAAGATCTTTACCTGTGCGTTCGGGTTGTTATTGAGTACAGGGCTATCTATGTATGAGCCTTCGGCGCCGATATTTTTATTGGTTACTAAATGAAGGAAGTGGTCCGAGCCCGGCCGCTGGAAAAATTGGATCCGGTATTTTGCCCCCGGCGGTATGACGCCGATGTCAACATTTACGAGGTACCACTTACCGCCTATATACCAAACACCGATTGGATGCTGATTCAGCATCTCGGTCTCCCCGATCGGCGTTGCCACGATAACGGCCATCGGATTGCCCGTAAGCCCCGGCATATCGATCAAAGCTCTGGGCCCGCTGGCATTGGCTGGGGTGGTTGTAAATGTGAATTCCTGAGCAAAGCCGCTTAGTGCGGCTGTGGCGATCAGGATGAATATCGAGAGAATCCATTTCGATAACTTCATCGTTGGCTCTTTTGGCTGGAGCCGTCCGAAACTTTCACGAGCCGCAAAAAAACACGCCAAGGACAGCGGCACGGCAAACCGATTACTGGTACGTTCGCTATTGATCATCGCTATGGATTTCATATGATTACCTCCCTTCGTGGTTCCTCATTAGCCCTCTTAGGGTTTTATCAGGCCTGCACTCCGAAAAAATATGCGATCATGGCTTTTGCCATCTGGCGGGAGTCCGACTGCAATTTTTGTCGTTATACCCCTTACCCTGCTCGTGACCGGGCATGGCGAACAGGACTAAAAGTCCTGTCGCCAGCAATAAACTAACCTTCCGGTCCTTTGGTGTATCAGATCTCAGATAATTCATTTCATACGTCCTGTCGTCGGTAGTTCCATTGCTCTCACCAGATGAGCAGCACGTAGCCAGGAAAGCCTCCGTTAAGTGTCGATCCGCCCTTTCCGGTTTGCGGGCCATTGGGGCAGAAGGTTCCGCCGAAAGCCGCTCCGCCGCCCGCGGCGTCAGCGGCATTACCACCACCCTTTATGGTTGCGGAAGAAAAACCAAATCCCCCGCTGCCGAAGAACGCGTCGTGACCTCGACCGCCCCCGTCTGCGGACATCAGGATTACACCGCCGCCATCCAGAACCATGCTGCTGTCTGAACCATCTGTCGATTCACGTCCGAAAGGGATAAATGAAAGGCCCCCACCGCCAACGTTAATGGTGTAGATGGTGCCGAACGTTACCGCAATAAGGCTGCGACTGTAACCCGCGCCGCCTCCACCCGTAAAGGGGCCGCCGCCGCCGCCGCCGCCCCACATTTCGACCATTACGCGCGTTACGCCGGCGGGAGGGGTCCACAAGTGAACAGCCGTAGAACCATCGTTTGCAGTATTCCTAAATGCCTCCATACCGCGAAAGCCCCCAGGCCCTGCAGGTCCCGGCTGGCCATCCGAACCCGGATTTCCCTGAGGCCCCTGCTCACCTGTTGCCCCGGTATCACCTTTATCCCCCTTATCACCTTTTGCGCCCGGGGAACCCGGATCACCCGTGTCACCTTTATCGCCTTTTAGACCTTGCGGGCCCTGAGCACCGGTGTCGCCTTTTAATCCCATCGGGCCTTGCGCACCTGGATCGCCCTTATCGCCTTTGTCGCCTTTCGGTCCCTGAGGGCCGACGGTAAGCAGCGGCAGCAAGGTGACGCTGAGATCATTATTTCCCGAGACAATCGTTACGGTGCGGGTGTCGGGATTCCAGCCTGAGTTTGGAATTGATACTACGACTGTATGATCGCCGATGCTGAGGCTGGTACTCATAGGCGTCGTCTTGCCACTATCGGTTCCGTCGATCGTGACCTTCGCGCCTGATGGAAACGAAGTAACTTTAAGAGCGCCGCTTTGTCCCGCTACCGAAACAGCCGTTGCCGCCAACGCAGCGCAAATTGCAATTGCTAAGAAAATAAGTCTTCCCTTAATGTTCAGATGCCGAGCTATCTTTTTATTATTTGATTTCATAAATCCTCCTTATTTTTTAATCCGCTTTCATTTTTCTTCCTCACGCTTCGGCTAAATTCCTAAATATGCTCTCAGGACTTGTTTCGACATCTCCATCGCCTGGGCTCGCATTGGGGGATTATTCAGTTGCTTTCCTTCGGTATCCAGAAACACCATGATTCCGCCGTTGATTATCAACGACTCATAAAGCATCTGCTGCTGTCGCGGATTTAGGGTGTAGTATCCGGGGGAAGCTGCGAGAGCATTATTGAAGTGGGCGATCAATTGGTCTTCCTCTGCATTGGTCGGTTCTTTGCCGTTCCTTAGCTGCAGGGCGGCGGAGGTGATAAATGCAAACGCGTTGGCGATGTTGTTCTTGCGAGCGTCCTTTTCAAAAGCTGTTAGAACCTGTTTGAAAAAAGCGCGCATTTGTTCGCGTACCTCCGGCGTTACGCCTGTCGCCGAATCCGCGAATTGATCTGGCATTATGGGGCCCGAAAGCGCTCGAAAGTCCGTGGCCGTAATCGCGTACTGCCTCACCGGAGGCTGCGCTGCTGGGGTTGATTCGTATGGCGACTGGCCGGCCGCTACTCTCATGCTTTCACGCTGCTTGTTGACGGCGGTCTGTGCTGTAAACAAGCTTTGGCTCGCGACCATAGTCGTATTTAACATGTTCGAATAGCTGGCAAACTGCGCTTTCGCAGCGCCGCGACATAACGCGAGCATCAGGATCGCAAAGAAAACGATTTTGGCTTTGTGGACACGTTTCATGTTTCTCATAACTTTCTCCTTTAGGAATGTCTCGGCGACAATGCATCCGTCTTGCTCATCTCCTTCAGAGTCAATACATCAACGTCCCTTTTCATGAGGGGCATGCACCTGAGACAGATCAGAACGCGCTCCGCCTCGATGGCGTGGATCACGCCGGCCTCGATCAATCGGAATATCTCCCGCTCGCTGCCGCCCGATATTGTGGCGACAATATGAGGGGTCGCCATCTCGACGATAGTTTTGCAATTAGGGCAAAAATCTTTCCGCACGGCCCTGGCATCCCGAATTACAATTGTCTCTTCCATCTCAAACGTGATCTCCGTTCTATGCTTCATGTAGAATTTTCTTGCCTCGCAAATTCGAGAGAGCTAAAATCTGTTAACCCGAGAAATTGCCTTCGGTGAGGCGATGTTCGCGTGGAGGGGCGAAAAAAGTCTTG
>Ga0207712_10002784_pt1 | contig 11187 bp, 8 predicted proteins | sample KBSS44metaG_FD_184402 | JGI IMG/M metagenome (GOLD analysis project Ga0207712, IMG submission 184402) | Switchgrass rhizosphere microbial communities from Kellogg Biological Station, Michigan, USA - KBS S4-4 metaG (SPAdes) (version 2) | ecosystem: Host-associated > Plants > Roots > Rhizosphere >... | reverse complement strand
CCGGTGTCGGCGACGCGGATTCGCGCGGTACCCGGCCGGCCAGCCGTGGGACCGGCCGGCCGGCGCGCTGTTTCCGGGGCCTGGTCGACGGTGATCGTGACGGTACCTGCGGTGGGGGTGTGTCGTAGGGCGTTGTCGAGCAGGTTTGTCAGCGCTTCGACGATCCGGTCGTGGTCCACGGTGACCGTCGGGCGCTCCTGCGGAGATTGCCCCCGCGGCGGATAGTCCTCACACGGCCGGCTTCAGAAATACTCTGCGTCAGAGGCACTAGTCGGCCGTGTGGTGCGTCCCGCGTTGCGGGAGGCGCGCTCAGGCCGTGGTGTTGATCAGATCGTGCGTCCAGGCGGTGTAGCCGCCGAGCAGGTCGGAGACGTCGGTGAAGCCGGCGGCGCGTAGCGCGCTGGCGGCGACGGAGGAGCGGTAGCCGCCGGCGCAGTGCACGACGACCGGCCGGTCGGCGGGCACCTCGGTCAGGCGGCGGGTCAGTTCCGCGAGCGGGATGTGCAGCGAGCCGTCGATCGCGCCGAGTGCGCGTTCGCCGGTGTTGCGCACGTCGAGCACGACGGGTGGGCCGCCCTGCTCAGGCTTGCGGGCGATCGCGTCCCGCAGTTGGCTGGTGGTGATGCGGCTGGCGGGGACGACCTGGCCGGCCGGGGCCGCGTCGGCGATCTCTCGGACGGCGTTCTCAGGCTCGCGTAGGTAGCCGGTGACCTGGTCGAAGCCGATCCGGGCGAGCCGCACGACGACCTCCTCCTCGCGGCCGGGCGCGGCGATGACGAGCACTGGACGGCTGGGTTCGACGACCATGCCGACGGTCTCGGCGAACCGGCCGTCGGCGGGGACGTTGAGCGAGCCGCGCACGTGTCCGGCCGCGAACTCGTGCGGGTCGCGGGCATCGACGACGAGGGCTCCCGCGGCGCGTGCCATAAGGAACGCTGTGGTGGTCATGGGCCGCGGCGCTGTCGTCGGGTCGAACACCGCGTGCCGCTTGCGGTTGAGGACCGCGTCGAAGACGAAGTAGCCGGGCGCGGACGGCTGGCCGCCGGTCACGAGTGCGAGGAACCGGTCGGAGTCCATCGGTGCGCAGGCGTAGTTGGTGCGGCGCTGGTCGCCGATGGTGGAGGACCGCTCGGTGGACAGGTTCTTGCCGCAGGCCGAGCCGGCGCCGTGCGCGGGGAAGACCCGGACCTCGTCGGGCAGGCTCATCAGCTTGCGTTGCACGCTGTCGTAGAGCATCCGGCCGAGCTCGGCCGCGGTGACGCCGAGGGACGCCAGCAGGTCGGGTCGGCCGACGTCGCCGATGAACAGTGCGTCGCCGGTGAGGACCCCGTAGGGGACGGTGTCGGCGGTGTGTTCGTAGACGAGCACGCTGATCGACTCGGGGGTGTGGCCCGGGGTCTCCGTGATCTGCAGGGTGACGTCGCCGAGGCTGATCCGTTCGTTGTCGGTAAGCCTGCGGATCGGGTACTCGGTGTCGGCGCGGTGGCCGTAGCCGATCCAGGCGCCGGTGGCTGCCGCGACCTCCAGGTGGCCGGCGGCGAAGTCCGCGTGGAAGTGGGTGTTGATCACCCCTTCGATGGTCAGTCCGCGGGCCTGGGCGTCGGCGAGGTACTCGGTGACGTCGCGGCGCGGGTCGACCAGCACGGCCCGGCGGCTGGTCTCGTCGGCGATCAGGTATGAGGCCTGGGACAGGCAGTCCAGGTAGTACTGGCTGAACAACACGATCGTTCTCCCCTTCGGACCGGTTGGAGTCATATACCCCTGGGGGTATCAAGCCCAAGGGGGTGGCCTTCATTCCGGGGCGAGGCCCGGGCGGCAGATCCGCTCTTGCGGGCCTCGCGGCCTCCGGCGGCCTCGCGGACCCTTGATCGGTCGGGTCGTGTGCGTCTTTGAGAAATAATACCCCCAGGGGTATCGTTGACCCGTCGACAAGAGGCTCGGGCGACATCCGTTGGCTGCCTCCAATCCGCCGGGTGCGCCCCCGGCGCCCTGATCGTCCGCCGGCGGTGGTCCTGCGCCGAGCGCCCGGTCCAACGACGCCGGAATCGCAGTACAGGCAAATCACCTCTTTGGTCCCTGGGCTGTCGCGGGGCTTGACGCGTCCGCGTCGGTCGAAGACCGGCGGAGACCTGCCTGGTGTGGCCGGAAGGAGAACAATGAGTAGTACCTACCTCGACCGTCCGTCAGCGATTGACGTGGTGGGCTTGCGGGAGCTGGTCGCCTCCGGGCATGCCCCCCGGATCCTGGACGTCCGCACCCCGGCCGAATTCGAGACCGCCCACATCCCGTCCTCGTACAACGTGCCGCTGGATCTGCTCCGGGAGCACCGGGCCGAGCTGAGCTCGCATCTCGACGAGAACGTCGTGCTGGTCTGTCGCTCCGGCGCCCGCGCCACCCAGGCCGAGCAGTCGCTCGCCGAGGCCGGACTACCGAACGTCAAGGTGCTGGCCGGCGGGATTCTCGCCTGGCAGGCCGCTGACGCGCCTGTCAACCGCGGCACCGCCCGCTGGGACCTGGAACGTCAGGTCCGCTTCGTCGCCGGCCTCGTCGTGCTCCTGAGCATCGCGGTCTCCGTCTTCGTGCCGTCGGTCCGCTACGTCGCCGGGGCCATGGGCCTTGGGCTGGCCCTGGCCGCGCTGACCAACACCTGCCTCATGGGCATGCTGCTCGCCAGGCTTCCTTACAACCGGGGCGCCAGCTGCGACCTGACCACCATCGTCAGCCAGCTCCGGGACGCGCCCCCCGCCGGGAGCCGGCGGTGACCGTTGCTCTGACCATCGCGCTCGCGGTGACCATCGGGGTCAGCCTCGGCCTGCTGGGCGGCGGCGGGTCCATCCTCGCCGTGCCGCTGCTGGTCTACGTCGCGGGCCTGCCGGCCAAGGAGGCCATCGCCACCTCGCTGTTCGCCGTCGGGGTCACCAGCGCGGTGGCGGTACTGCCGCACGCCCGCGCCGGACGCGTTCGCTGGCGGGTCGGCCTGGTCTTCGGCCTGGCCGGAATGACCGGCGCGTACGGCGGCGGCCGGCTCGCGCACTTCATCCCCTCGGCGGTCCTGCTCACCGCGTTCGCGCTGATGATGCTCGCCACCGCCACCGCGATGATCCGCGGCCGGCGTACCGCCGTGCGCGGGCAGCCCGTGGGCGAGCTGCCGCTGCCGCGCATCGTGGGGCAGGGTGTCGCCGTCGGCCTTGTCACCGGCCTGATCGGTGCGGGGGGCGGCTTTCTCGTGGTGCCCGCGCTCGCCCTGCTCGGTGGCCTGCCGATGCCGGTCGCGGTCGGTACCTCGCTGGTCGTCATCGCGATGAACTCGTTCGCGGGCCTGGCCGGCTCCCTGTCCAGCGTGAGCATCGACTGGGGGCTGGCAGGCGGAGTGACGGCGGCCGCGCTGCTCGGAAGCGTCGTCGGCAGCCGGCTCGCGGGCCGCATCCAGGAGAACCGGCTTCGCCGTGCCTTCGGCTGGTTCGTCGTGGCGATGGGTGGCCTCGTCCTCGCCCAGCAGCTGCCCACCAAGGTGTGGAGCAGCCCGTTGTTCTGGGCCCCGGTCGTGGGTCTTCTGGTGACGACCACCGCCTTGGCAGTGGTTGCACGCTCCCGTCTGCGCCCCGCCGGCGAAGCCCGATCCGCCACTGCTCAGCCGACAGACGAACTCACGGAGGACTCGAAGATCGAAATGGGTTCGACCCGCGCCCTGCCTGGTGGGGTCCCCCGGACGCGAAGACTCGGCCGCCACACCGCGCGCACCACAGCCTCGTCGTCCACGTGAGCCGTGGCGTGGCCGCCGCTTAGGACATCTCGCGGCTGATGCGCTTGCTGGTCAGCTCGACGGGTGCCTGCGGGCTCTGGCGGGAATGGACCGAGGGGCCTGTCGGCGAGCGGGACGGAGGCCAACGGTGCTGTGGGACAAACGAGACGACATGGTCGTGCACGAATGGGAGCCGTTCAACGCCGAGCCTCCGCCAGCGGCGCTCGCCGACGAGCCGCTCACCCCAGTCGAGGCGTTCTACAGCCGTAACCACGGGCCGATCCCGCGAGTGGATCGAGAGGGGTGGCGGCTTGCGGTGCGCGGACTGGTGGAACGGCCGCTCACGTTGGCGTTGGCCGATCTGCGCCGTGGCTTCGAGCCGCGCACGCTGACCGTGACCTTGCAGTGCGCTGGGAACCGGCGCGCCGGGATGATGGCGGTGCGACAGATCCCCGGGGAGGATCCGTGGGGTGACGGCGCCACCTCTACCGCTGAGTGGACCGGTGTCCGGCTCGCCGACGTCCTGGGGACCGCGCGTCCGCTGAATCAGGCCAGCCATGTGGCGTTCGAAGCCGTCGACGTCTCGCCGCTTGCCCATCCCGCGCAGCCCTACGGCGGCTCCATCCCGCTCGCCAAGGCAATGGAGCCGGACGTGCTGCTGGCCTGGGCGATGAACGGCCGTCCGCTGCCCATCGTGCATGGTGCCCCGCTGCGGGTCGTCGTGCCGGGCTACATCGGAGCGCGCAGCGTCAAATGGCTACGAAGTGTCACGCTACGGACCGACCCGTCGGACAACTACTTCCAGGCAGTCGCCTACCGACTACTGCCGCCGGACGCCGATCCGGACCGGGCCGAGCCGGGAGTTGGCCTGTCGCTGGGGCCGATCGCGCTGAACTGCGCGATCCTGCGGCCCGACCGCGGCGCGACAATGCCGCCGGGCCGAGCGACGGTGAGCGGCTACGCGCTGGCCGGGGAACACCGCCAGGTGGTTCGGGTGGATCTGTCCGCCGACGGAGGCCGGCGCTGGCGGCAGGCGGACCTCGCCCCGAGGGCCAGTGCGTATACCTGGCAGCTCTGGCACGCCGACGTGGACCTCCCGCCGAGTTCGGACGTCGAGCTGGTCGCCCGGGCATGGGACGACACGGGCGCGCTGCAACCCGAATCAGCCAAACCGCTGTGGAACCCGAAGGGGTATGCGAACAACTCCTGGCCCCGCACCCTGATCCACACGTCGGCCGGGACCTGAACGATCAGCTCAGGGAGGCGACTGACCTTCTTCAGGCACGGCTCAGGACGCGGCTTGTCCGGCATGAGGAACGCCCTCGCCGGAGCCAGCCAGTCCAAACCCACCCGTCCACCCCGACCGCAGGCGAGCACGGCGCCTGAAACGCCACGTCTCATCTTTCATCTTCGTTGCCGCACAGCGGCGACGCGCCCGGTTCAAGGACCGCGTCGCCGGCCAACTGGCCGCCGGCCAACTGACATTGGCGTGGTTCAGGTGGCCGAGTGTCCCTGTCCCAGGTGCTTGTAGGCGAGGACGGCGGCCTGGGTGCGGCTGGTCAGCCCGAGCTTGTCCAGGATGCTCGACACGTAGTTCTTGACCGTCTTCTCGGACAGATGAATGCGCGTTCCGATCTGGCGGTTGGTGAGGCCTTCGGCGACGAGCGCCAGGATCTCACGTTCGCGGGCGCTGAGCTCCGCTATGACCGGGTCCTCCTTCGGACCTTCGCGCAGCCGGTCGAGGACCCGTTGCGTGACCGACGGCGACAGCAGCGACTGGCCGGATGCCACGGTACGGATCGCCCCAACCAGGTCGGTGCCGCGGATCTCCTTGAGCACGTATCCTGCGGCACCGGCCATGATGGCGGAGAAAAGGGCCTCGTCGTCGTCGAACGAGGTCAGGATCAGGCAGGCAACCTCAGGATACTCCGACCGGATCTCGCGGCAGACATCGATGCCGCTGCCGTCCGGCAGCCGGCCGTCGAGGATCGCCACGGTAGGTGTCAGAGCGGGTATGCGCCGCAGCGCCTCGGCCGCGAGCCCTGCCTCTCCGACCACCTCGATGTCGTCGTGACGTTCCAGGGTCCGCCGGAGACCATTCCGCACGATCTCGTGGTCGTCGAGGATGAACACCGTAATCTTCTCCACGCCGGGGACGATACGCGGCGTGCCCACGACCGATATCTGACGATCGGCGTGACGGCCTCGGGACTTCTGGCATGTGGACGACCACCGGATGATCGCCGCGCGCGCCTGTCAGTGGTGAGCATCCGGTGACCGTGGGCGCTTCCGCCGCAGGGGTCACGCGGGTGCCGGCCTAGATCGGTGCCGTCCAGCGCAGGTGGGTGCCGCCGCCGGCCGGAACCGCGAGCCTGAAGGTCCCGCCCAGCGAGTCTGCCCGTTCCCGCAGGTTGGTCAGCCCGCTGCTGCGGACCACGTCCCCGACGCCGACGCCGTTGTCCTCGACCTCGACGACGATGTCGTCGTTCTCCAGGCGCACGCTGATCCGCAGCGCCGTCGCCCGGGAGTGCCGGGCCGCGTTGGACACCGCTTCCCGCACCACCGCGAGCACATGGGCGGCGAGCGTGTCTCCGACGACCGTGTCGAGTGGGCCGGAGCAGGTCACCGTGGGCGCGAAGCCGAGCCCGGCCTCGGCGCCCGCGGCGATCTTCTCGACCGCGGCGCGCAGGCTCTGCCGCCCGAGCTGGGCGGTTCCCCGCAGCTCGAAGATCGACCGCCGAATGTCCTTGATCGTCGCGTCGATGTCCTCGACGAAGCCGTTCAGCCGCTCCGCGTTCGAGGTCTGCTCGTACTGCGCGACGTCCTGAATTCCCAAGGCGACAGCGAACATCCGCTGAATCAGATGGTCATGAAGGTCACGGGCGATCCGGCCGCGGTCAGCGAGGACCACCAGCCGCTCGCGCTCGGACTTGGCGCGGGCGAGCTCAAAGGCGACCGCCACATGACCGGCGAAACTCGACGCCATGTCAAGGTCGGCCGACGTGAACGCGTGACGTCCGCGGGCCCGCCCCAGGAGCAGAACACGGCGGTCGGCCTCCGCGGTGGCCCGCAGCGGCACCGCCATGAGGGAGCCGACGTCGGGGCCTCGTTCGAGATCGCTGGCGTCCGCGCCGACGTCACCGGCGAGCAGCGGACGCTGCTCGGCGAACACGCGCCCGGCCAGGCTGCCGCCGAGCGGGACCGTGTTTCCCGCCGTGTCCGCGCCGACCGCGACCTCGATGGTCGCCGACGCCGGGTCGTCGTGGTGGGGAGAGAGCATGGCCACGTAGTCGGCGCGGGCGGTCGTCCGAGCCCGCTCGACGACCAGGGCGATCGGGTCGGGCGGGTCCGCCATCAGCTCGTGGGTCACCTCGGCCGACGCGCTCATCCACTGATGCCGCTGCTGCGCCTCGTCGAACAGCCGGGCGTTGTCGATCGCGACCCCAGCGGTGGCCGCGAGGGCCAGTGCGAGCTCCTCGTCCTCAGCCGTGAACGCGCGGCCGTCGCGTTTCTCGGTCAGGTACAGGTTGCCGAAGACCTCGCCGCGCACGGTGATGGGCACGCCGAGGAAGGTGCGCATCGGCGGGTGCCCGGGCGGGAAACCGATGGCGGCCGGGTCGCGGGCGATGTCGCCCACCCGGCGGGGGCGCGGGTCGTCGATCAAAACGCCCAACACGCCCTGGCCCGTCGGAAGGTGGCCTATGCGTTCGACGTCGGCGAGGGGCATGCCGACGTGGACGAACTCCTCAAGGGTCCGGTCGGCCGCCACGACGCCCAGTGCCCCGTATCGAGCGTCGAGGAGCTCGCAGGCGGCCTGGACTACCAGCCGCAGCAGAGTCGGCAGGCGCAGGTCGGTCGTGACGATCCGGTTGGCGCGCAACAGTCCGCGTAGCCGGCCCTGGGTGGCCATGAAGTCCTGGGCACGGTCGACCAGCTGAGTAAGCAGCTCGTCGAGTTCCAGGCGGCCCACTGTCGGGAACGTCAAGTCGTCGTCGGAAGCTGGCTCCAAGCGCTGATCTTCCAGCGGCTCGGGCTGCCTGTCGGCCCGGCGCAACGCGTCCACAGGCGCAGCGTAGTCCGGGCCTGCTCGACAGATCGCAAAATCTCAACGATTGCGGCCTCGGACCGAGGCGCCCGCCCGCTACCCCCACTCGAGCTGGCCGGTGGCCTTCGTGTAGGCGGCGACGGCGGCGGGCAGGGTCGGGAAGATCAGGTCGGTGCCGATCCGGCCGGCCACGCCGTGGGCGAGCAGGTCGGCGCGCAGCTCCTGCTTGACCCGGGCGAGCGCGACGACGACGCCCCGGCCGGCCAGCTCGGCGCGTACCTCCTCCAGCGCGTCCAGGCCGGTGATGTCGACCTCGATGTTCGCCTCCATGTTGAGCACGAACCACCTGACCGGGCCGCGCGAGGCCATCGTGTCGACGGCGGCGAGCACGCGCCGACGGAAGTCCTGCGCATTGGCAAAGAAGATCGGCGAGTCATACCGATAGACGACCAGGCCCGCGATCGGCTCCGCGTCCGGGTAGTCGTCGATGTCGTGCATCCCCTCGACGCCGGGCACGAGGGCGAGGATCGCGTCGTGCGGGCGGGCGACCCGGGCCAACAGGTCCGCCAGCGACAGGGCGACCGCGATCAGGATGCCATAGAGGATGTCGAACGCGAGCACGCCGGCGAGCGCGGCAAGCGCGAGCAGCAGCTCGCTGCGCCGGAACCGGGCCAGCCGCCGGAAACCCGCCAGGTCCACCAGCCGGACCGCGGCGTAGATCACGATCGCGCCGAGCACCGCGGCCGGGAAGACCGCCAGCGCCGGGCGCAGGAACAGCAGCACCACCAGCACGGCGCCGACGGCGACCAGCGAGTGCAGCTGACTGCGGCTGCCGGTCGCGGCCCCGAGCGCCGTACGGCTGCCGCTGCTGCTCACCGGAAAGCCGGACAGCAGCCCCGTCCCGACGTTGGCCGCTCCCAGCGCGAACAGCTCTCGGTTCGCGTCGATCTCGCCATGGCCGGCACGGCCGGCGAACGCCCGGGCCGTCAGCACGTTGTCGGTGTAGCCGACGAACAGCACCCCGAGAGCTGGGACCACCAGCCTGGCCAGGTCCGCCGCGGCCGGCGGCGTCGGCCGCGGCAGCCCGCCCGGAACGCTGCCGACGACCGCGATGCCATGCGCATCCAGGTCGAACACCGCGACGGCGGCCGTGGCCAGCACGACGACCAGCAGCGGCCCCGGAGCGCCGGGGTAGCGCCACTCGAGCAGGAACAGGAAGCTCAGCGCGGCTGCGGCGAGCACGACAGTCCCCGCCTGGACCGCTCCGAGATGGCCCGCGAACGACACGAGCTGGGCGTACAGATACTCGCCCGAGACGGGGACACCGGTCGTCTTGCCGAGCTGACTGACAATCATGATGACGGCGACGCCAGCGAGATAGCCGACCAGGATCGGCTGCGAGAGCAGGTCGGCGACGAAACCCAGCCGCACCGCGCTGGCAGCGAGCGCCAGCAGCCCGACCACCACCGCGAGCGCGGCGGCAAGCGCCGCGTACCGCCCGGGATCCCCCGCGGCCAGCGGCCCGACCGCGGCGGCCGTCATCAGCGCCGTCGTCGACTCTGGACCCACCGACAACTGACGCGACGACCCGAACACCGCATAGATCGCCAGCGCCGGCAACGCCGCCCACAGCCCCGCCACCGGCGTCAGACCCGCGACCCCCGCGTAGGCCATCACCTGCGGCACCAGATAGGCCGCCACCGTCACCCCGGCCAGCACGTCGCCCCGCAGCCAGCCACGCCGATAACCACGCACCCACTCGAGCACCCGCACCCGCTCAAGTACCTGCGGCACCCATCCCACCTGTGCCACCGCGCTCCTCGTCCTAAGGCGGCGATCCACCGCCTTCAGTCCTGCCGCCAGCCCTGGCTCGATTAGCGAGCATTGTCGCTGGTGGCAACACCGACGCGTCAGCTCTTCACATCGCCGCCGACTGACAGCGAACTCGACTTTCTCGTGCGCGGTTCTCGCGGCGGTGGCATCCGTTGGCCGTGCCGGCTCCGCCTTGCACGATGAATGACGCCCGTCCACCGGTGGCAGATGCCATCAGTGACTGCGCCGTGGCCTTCAGGTCCTGCGAGGGCAGGACATCCGCACCGCGACCTGGCCGAGCCGGCGGCGCACAGTCGACAGTGCAGGTATCCAGCGGCTCGGTTCACCGGCGAGGCCCTCACCCGTCGCCGAGTACGCGCGTGGCAGCGCTGTGGCTGGTGGGCGCGTCGGTATTCGGCGCCCGGTCGCGTCAGGAACGAGGTCCGAGATGTTCGAGGTACGGCTACACGGACGCGGCGGCCACGGGATCGTCACCGCCGCCGAGATGCTCGCGGTCGCCACCTACTCCCAGGGCAAGTACGCGCAGGCATTCGCGGGATTCGGCCCGGAGCGGGCGGGCACACCGACGGTCGCGTACTGCCGGTTCGACGAGGCGCCGATCCGGCGACGCGAGCCCGTGTTGCACCCGGACGCCGTCATCGTGCAGGACCCGGCGCTGCTCCGTGAGGTGGACGCGTTGGAGGGGGTACGGCCGGATGGCTACGTCCTCGTCAACTCTGACCATGAGATCGACGAGCTCGGCCTCGACGACCTGGCCGCGCACCACGGCCTGACGGCCGTACGCCTACAGGTCGTCCCCGCGACCGAGATCGCCCTACGGACGCTTGGGCACCCGCTGCCGAACACGGCCCTGCTCGGCGCCTTCGCCGCGCTCACCGGCGCCATCACGCTCGAGGCCGTCGAGACCGCGGTCCTGGAGAATTTCGCCGGTCGAGTGGCGGCGGACAACATCGAAGCCGCCCGATCCGCACACGCCTTCGTCCGTTACGCCCTCTGGGACCGCACCTCCATGCAGGCACCCGCCTAGCAGGATTGAGCACCCCGACGCAGATCTGGCGGCACAGCTCGGCCGCCGGCCCGGACCGCTCAGGCAGGGCGTCGGCGCGCGGCTGCCTCGCCGTGTTGCGTGTACGCGGCGGGAAGATAAGCAGGCGCGTGCTCGACGTGTCCGGTGAGCCTCGAGGCGGCCATGTGACGATGCCTCCAGCGAGGGCTGGCCGTAGACCGGAACGCGATGCGGTTCGGTTGGCCATACGGGGACGAGGAGACAACTATGGTGACTCGCGGCGCGACATTCTCGGTCGAGCAGGTGTACGCGGCGGTCGAGGCCGCCGGCCTGGCGCCGTCGATCCACAACACCCAGCCCTGGAGATGGCGGTTCCGCGACAAGACGCTGGAGCTGTTCGCCGACCTGTCCCGCGCCGTGCCCGTCATCGACCCGGACCACCGCCAGCTATTGATCAGCTGCGGCGCGGCCCTGTTCAACGGCTGGCTGTCCCTGCGCGCGGCCGGCCTCGACGTCGAGGTCGGCGACACCCTCGACGACCCCGACTCCGACCCCGACCTC
>Ga0207712_10002782_pt1 | contig 11191 bp, 9 predicted proteins | sample KBSS44metaG_FD_184402 | JGI IMG/M metagenome (GOLD analysis project Ga0207712, IMG submission 184402) | Switchgrass rhizosphere microbial communities from Kellogg Biological Station, Michigan, USA - KBS S4-4 metaG (SPAdes) (version 2) | ecosystem: Host-associated > Plants > Roots > Rhizosphere >... | reverse complement strand
AGGCGCTGTTATTATAACCAAAGCGATTTGGGAGTACGATATAAAGCCACAAAAGATTATTCTCGAAATGCCTTTCGACAGGTTAGAGGATCATATAAAGGCAAGAGCGAGGATTAGCGGATTTCCCGGGGAGCCATTTGGTTTTTTTGTTGCTTTCTGGATTGGGACTGAACAAGGTTATTGGGGCTATAGCCATAAAACATCGCGATATGTAAAAAAAATAGGCTGCCCTGTTTTACTTCAATGGGGAAATAACGATGAATATGTTTTGAAAAAAGAAACAGAAAAAATTTTTGCTGCCATCAATTCTTCAAAAAAGAAACTTGAAATATATGAAGGAGCAGGACATATTCCTTTGCTGGTTGCAAACGCCCCCAAATGGGATGAGACAGTGAACGAATTCCTAAATGATAATTAGCGTCGGATAATAATTTTGGTTCCTATGGGAACATATTTATACAGATCTTCCACATCTTCATTTTTCATCGAAATACAACCCATCGTCCAATTCTTATAACGATCTATCTGAAAATCTTCATGTGGCCATGTACCGTGAATACCAATCCCTCCGCCAATTTTTGCAAATCCAGGAATTTCCCCTCTAGATTTTCTCTGGTTGAATTTCTCCCAGCTTTCTTTTGTTGGATAATCCAGCGCCATAAAACGGTGCCATCTGTCATGAACACGTTTTGAAGCGATGTGAAAAGTTCCTTCAGGAGTATTTTTATCTCCTTCCATTTTTTTATCGGAAAGCGAACTATTGCCAAACACTACCGGGTAAGTGGCATACCAGCCCTGTTCATCATACAAACTCAGCTCATAATCTGACTTGTCAATAATGATATAGACGGTGCCGACCGGCGCCGAGTTTTTGCTGCGGTTCTTGTCAGGGTTATTATCTGTATAATTATGTGTAGCAATAACGCCGCTAGCTGCGATGATTGATGTGAGCACCAAAAAAGTTTTCATATCCGTTATCCTCCAATTGTCCGTGAGTAATTTCAAACGACATGCCGTAGCCTTTTATTACGGTGGGTGGATATCATTTAACGATACGTTTACAAAACAACAGAATTTTTGTTGGGCATCCAACTGGATTTTACCATGAAAATTTTGAGTGGAATTTGTTAAATGGATGTGAGTAAACCGGAGAACTTACTTATTGTTTTTTCTGTGCATAAAAAAACCATCCCGATTTTATGGGGATGGTTATATCATGAGAAAGGAAAGAACTCTTACCAGTTGCTAAATCTCAGGCCAACATTATAAGGTGTATGATCGAGACCTTTTTGCCACATGCTTTGAAATGCATAACTGCCATATAACTTTATAAGCCCCAGGTTCACCTCACCTACATAAGATAGTTTCCAGCTTTCCAGGTCAAAATCATTATGAACTTTTACTTTGTCGTCCGCAAATTTTACTTTTTGTCTTGCACTATATAAATACCCGGCACTGACACCGGCACTGAATCCAAATCCATTTCTCCTTTCCGGAGTAAAATTAAAGTTCAACATCAACGGCACTGTCAGGTAATCGGCGGCCAGCTTATTCTTTTTGGCTCCTTTGAGCGCATTATCCATTACTACCAATGTTGGATTTTTCTGAAGGCGTATTGTTTCGTCTTCAAAGAAATAATTATTCAGTTCAAGGCCAAGACCATATTTAAGATTCAAAACATGTTTGATCATGTTCAACCGTTGCATAAAGAACCAAATATTCACACTTCTTGATTTACCACTCCTCATATCAAACCAATTTTCGTCGCTGCCGGGAGCAAACGCCTGTGCTTCTGCTGAAGCGTAATTTGTTTTATCCTCAAAGCCTGAATAACCAAGATCGATGATCCACCAATTGGTTGTTAAATTCTGGGGTGTTCTTCTCTTGGGGATCCGCACTGTATAATGATCATCCTTTACGATCTCACGATCTTCACTTCCGGGTTTTTTTATAATGATCATGCCGCCGATGCGAATAGTGTCATTCGTTTCTTTTTTTACGGTGGTATCGTTTTGGGCAAAACCTGAATTGAATAGACAAGCTGCTACGCATACGAGTAAAATACTTTTCATGCAAAAATGTTTTTCCTGTTTAAGAATTTATTTTAATGATACTGCAAAAGCTCCAACTAGCAGTTTGTTGTCATCGGTTGTGGTTTGTATTCTGGTGCGGCGTTCAAATACCCGGGTTGTTTTTCTTAAGAATTCTTTGATGCCGCCACCTTCTTTCTCTTCTTGCTTTGGTATGTATAACGTAGGATTAGCTTTGAGAGTTACATCTTGATTTGGAAAACCAGCATTGATAACATCTGATTGACTTGTTTGTGCTGAACGAGTATCCTTTTTTAGGTTAGGAAGATCAGCTTCAACAATAGCGTCATGTATTTTATTAGGATCGCTTTGCTGATCAGTAATCTTTCTTTCATCAGGTAACTTATTTTTATTCTCCCTTTGAGCTATCAAAGGTTTCGAATCATCTTTTTTATCAACTGGCTTTTTATTTTTGTTTTTATCTGAGGTTGGTTCTTTGGTTGATTTTTCATTACCCTTAACAAAACTTTCTATTGAGTCTTTCGGAAGTTGATTATCGGGATTGCTTATGGACTTATCAGGATTATTAATCGCTGGTTGTTTTTGGGGTTCATTACTTTTTGCAACCCCAACTTTATCAATACCATTATTGTTGTTGATTAATTTGAAAGTTGCAAACCCGGCAATAAGAATAATAGCAGCAGCCACAGCAACTCTAAACCATGTCATACTGATCAGCCGATGCCGATAGCTATCGGCATTTTCTTCTCTTCTATATAAAATTGATTTATCAGGGAACGTAATTTCTGCATCAGGCTGGAGTTTTGTTTTTTGAAGCAGCGTTAATTCCTGTTTAACCGAAGAATACTGGCTAACAAATTTTTCAACTTCTTTTCTTTGTTCAGCCGTTGCTTCATCATCAATATAATTAAGAAGTTCTTCTTCGTAATTGGTAATGTTTATAAATGAATTATTGAGTAAAAACTCTTTCTCTTCAAGCTGAATGTTGTTATCAGGAGTAAAACGTGTTTGACCGAGGATGTTGAATTCCTCCTGCAGGTCCTGATTTTCTTTTACAAAATTTTCAACCGCCTGCTTTTGCGATACAGTAAGTTCATCATCCCAGTAAAGGATAAAACACTCTTCGTAATTATGGCGATCAATGTTCATGGTTTCTTTTTTACTCAAATCACATTTTCCACTTTTACCAAATACTCTTTCAGCTGAACTCTTGCCCGGTGCAAATAAACTTTTACCTGGCTTTCACTCAGGTTAGTTATTTGGCCAATTTCTTCGTAGCTATACCCTTCGTAATCTTTTAAAAGAACCAGTGTTCTCTGCGTTTCACTTAGCCTGGCTAATGCTTCATCCAATATCTTCTTTAAATTGTTAGCAGGCTTATTTTGTACTTTTGCTCCTTCGTTAAACTCTTCTTTTAATTGTATCCTTTTCACTTTTCTAATATGGTCGATCATTTGACGGTAAGCCACCGTAAAGAGATATGATTTGCTTTTTGAGGCGTCAATTTCATCCCTGTGTATCCACATTTTTTCAAATGAACTTTGTACCACATCACGGGCATCTTGTTCATTCCTGAGGTTTTTCAGGATAAAACGATACACATTGTCTGCGTAAGTAGTGACACACTCGTTATACTCTCTTTCGGTCATAAACAGCCGGGGTAGCAGGCAAAGGTAGTTAACGATCCTGCTTTAAGTATTACGGTCAGTGAATAAAAAAGTTACAGCTATAAAAGGGATTTTTTTAAGCATTAGAGCTTAAGAATCATTATTCAAGAACAGAAGTGGAAATAAACTGGCGGGAAAATGTCTCCCAGATCATTTCACCTGATCCGGCCTTATCATCCTTCTTTTTGCAGCATTCTTCCATGCTTTCTGAGCAAGTTTCTTTTTGGGAATGAGTCTTTGTAGCAGACCACAGTACTAAATAACTACCCGCTATCAGCAGAAGTATCAATGCAGCTCTTAACAGGGATTTTCGTTGCATAAAAGCAAGTTTAATGATTTGACGAAGGTATTCTTGAAAATGTTACAGCAAATTTAATTTATCGTTAAGCCTTGTACAAGAACAATCTGATGAAATGTGTCATTTTACCGGTAAAATGCAGAAAAAGCAGTGTAAATAGGGTTTATAAACAGGAATTTGACATGGTATTTCTCTAACCAAACCCTGCAGCCATCTCAGCTTGGGCGAGGCAACAGCCTTATATTTGCTCGTCAAACAAAATTATTATGAATAAGAATTTTGTAAAACGAATTGCAAAGGATGTTGAGGAGATCAAAACAGCTGGTCTTTATAAAACAGAAAGAATTATATCCAGTCCACAAGGGGCAGAGATCACTGTAAATAATAAAACAGTCTTGAATTTTTGCGCCAATAATTACCTCGGTTTGTCATCACATCCAAAAGTGATTGAGGCGGCGCACAAGGCGATCGATTCACATGGATATGGAATGAGCAGTGTAAGGTTTATTTGTGGTACCCAGGATATTCATAAAGAACTTGAAAAAAAGTTATCTGAATTTCTAAAAACGGAGGATACGATTTTATATGCCGCAGCATTCGATGCTAATGGCGGTGTATTTGAACCTTTATTTGGCGAAGAGGATGCAATCATTTCCGATGCATTGAATCATGCAAGCATTATCGACGGGGTCCGTTTATGCAAAGCGCAACGTTATCGTTATGAACACAACAATATGGCTGATCTTGAAATGAAACTGCAGGAGTCAGCAAATCTCAGGAGTAGGATTATTGTTACCGACGGCAGTTTTAGCATGGATGGAACAATCGCTCAGTTGGACAAAATTTGTGATCTCGCTGATAAATATGATGCGATTGTAATGATCGATGAATGTCATTCATCAGGTTTTTTGGGAAAAACGGGAAGAGGCACACATGAGTATCGCGGTGTGACGGAGAGAATTGACATCATTACCGGAACACTTGGTAAAGCATTGGGTGGTGCAAGTGGTGGCTTTACCAGTGGAAGAAAAGAGATCATTGATATGCTTCGCCAAAAATCAAGACCCTATTTATTTAGTAATACATTGGCACCATCAATTGTTGGTGGTTCTATTGCTGTGTTAAATATGCTTACTGAAACAACAGAGTTAAGAGATAAACTTGAAAACAATACAAAGTACTTTCGCAAAAAAATGACAGAAGCTGGCTTTGATATTAAAGCCGGTGATCATCCTATTGTACCGATCATGCTTTATGATGCAGTTCTTGCACAAACCATGGCGGCTAAACTTTTAGAAGAAGGCATTTATGTTATTGGTTTCTTTTTCCCTGTGGTTGCAAAAGGTCAGGCAAGAATAAGAGTGCAGATTAGCGCAGCACATGAACAGCAACATTTGGATAAAGCGATTGCGGCATTTACAAAAATTGGAAAAGAGATGGGAGTGTTGAGTAAAATCCCTATTAATTAGAATAAGTGATTTATTGGTGAGTGGATCTACGATTAATTCTGATTGATTTCAACCATTTTTATGAATTCAATTCTGATATTTGTATCCAAACATTATGAAATACAATTATGGCACAGTATTTTCGTTTTCACCTTTGAATAGCCGCTTTCCTAATCTCCTTTGAATACCAGTTTTAATCACCCTTTCAAACTTTTAAAAAACAAGTATGAAAAAACTGTTGTTCCTCCTGCTTGCAGGATCAGTAATGGCGATGTCCTTAAGCTCCTGTGCAGCGACTAAGAGAGATTGTAACGGCAACAAACACGTTAGACTTAAAAACGGCATCTACCTGTAAACTATTTCATGTTCATTTTTATAAACCCGGTTGACCGGGTTTTTTGTTTTCCAGCAGTTTGAGGGTCCGCACTTACCTTTGCCCCCAAATTTTACAAGTGATGAAGGTTAAATTAATATTCGTTTGCGTTTTTGTTTGTTTTTTATATTCCTGCTCGCCAAACAATGTAGAAGAAGATAATAGCCTTGGAAAATATTTTACAGCAAATAAAGTGATTGGCTGTTTCGGGCTTTACAATAATGCCACCAATGAGTTTACTTTCTATAACAAAAAAAGATTTACAGACAGCAGTTACTTACCGGCTTCAACATTTAAGATCATTAATTCATTGATCGGTTTGCAAACGGGGGTCATCAGTAGCGACAGTATGGTAATAAAATGGGATGGTGTAAAAAGAAATGTGGAAGCGTGGAATCAGGATCTTTCAATGTATCAAGCATTCCGTGTTTCCTCCGTTCCGTATTACCAGGAGGTGGCAAGAAGGATTGGTAAAGACAGGATGGAATACTGGATGGACACAGTGAATTATGGTGCCGGCCCCAAAGACACAGCCTTCCGAATTCATTCGGCTATCGATACGTTCTGGCTTGACAATACACTAAAAATAACCCCTGACGAAGAACTGGGTCTTGTAAAAATGTTGTACTTCGATCAGCTTCCTTTTTTTAAAAGTTACCAGGAGAAAGTAAAAAAAGCAATGCTTTTTGAAAATACCACAATGTACAGACTTGCGTATAAAACAGGTTGGGGTAAAAAAGAAAATGGGAATCATCTTGCATGGGCTGTTGGTTGGGTAGAAGAGAATAATCATCCCTATTTCTTTGTATTAAATTTTGAATCCCCAGACACAAATGCAGATATCCCTGCAATAAGAATGAAAATATTGAAGGATATATTAAAACAACTTGGTTTTTTTCAAGGTAAAATGTAACAGTTAGCTTCAAAAATTATCAAACCTTAGCACTCTTTCTTTGTTAGTTTTGCACTTATTGATACTCTGAAATTTTATGCAATTCTATTGTGAGTCATTAACGGAATACAAACGATTAAAAACAAAAGAAGTAAAGATTGGCGATCTCTTACTGGGCAACTTCCATCCTATTCGTGTTCAGACAATGACAACAACTGATACGATGGATACTTTAGCTACAGTTGAACAATCCATTCGTTGTATTGAGGCCGGTGCCGAATTAGTTCGCATCACAGCTCCTTCAAAAAATGACGCAGAGAATCTTTTGCATATAAAAAATGAATTAAGAAAAAGAGGTTATTATACACCATTGGTTGCAGATATTCATTTTACTCCTAACGCTGCTGAGATTGCTGCAAGAATTGTAGAGAAAGTAAGAGTGAATCCGGGTAATTATGTTGACAAGAAGAAATTTGAATTGATCGAATACAGTGACGCTGATTATGCTGAAGAGATCGATCGTATTCGCGAACGATTTACACCATTAGTAAAAATCTGCAAAGAATACGGGACTGCCATGCGAATCGGAACCAATCATGGCTCATTAAGTGACCGCATTATGAGCCGCTATGGCGATACACCGATGGGAATGGTAGAAAGCGCCATGGAATTTTTACGAATTGCAAGAAATGAAAGCTATCACAACATTGTATTGAGTATGAAAAGCAGTAACCCGCAAGTAATGGTGCAGGCATATCGCTTATTGGTAAAAACAATGTTTGATGAGTTTAGCGAATGTTATCCTTTGCATCTCGGTGTAACAGAAGCCGGCGATGGAGAAGACGGAAGAATAAAAAGCGCAGTTGGTATTGGAACTTTACTTGAAGATGGATTGGGAGACACTATTCGTGTTTCATTGACTGAAGACCCGGAATTGGAGGTCCCGGTTTGTAAAGATCTGGTGAAGAGATATGTGAATGGTGAATGGTCAATGTTGAATAAAGGAACAGTTCCTGGAATTGAAAAGATATCTTACGATCCTTTCAAGTACCAAAGAAGAGAAACTTTTGAAGTCGGAAATATTGGTGGTAAACATGTCCCTGTAGTAGTTGCGGATCTCAGTAAGATCGAGAAAATTGCTCCTGTTCATTTGCAAAGTGTCGGGTATACTTACGACGAAGCAACTGATAAATGGAATATCAGCGATGCAGCTGCTGATTATATTTTTACCGGCAATCAGATTCTTGATTTTGCATTGCCTGGAACTTTAAAAGTGATTGTTTATCCTGAAGCATGGACAAGAGCAAAAGATAAAGGTAAATATTTCCCGATTTTCCAGGATAGAGGTTATGTTGAATCAGAAATAAAAAACGATCGTCTGAATTTTGTTATGATTGATTGTTTTAATGACGGGAATGATTCACTTATATATCTTGATCAATTATCAAACGATCACACGATTGTTCTTTGCCTAAGCAGTACCAATAAAAATGCAATGCAATCGGTGAGAAGAATGTATACAGAACTGGGTAATAGAGAAATAAAAAACCCTGTAATTAATATTATTGACAGTAGCTGGCAAACTGCCGATGAACATTTAATTCATTATGCGACTGAAACTGGTGCATTATTATTAGAAGGTTTTGGTGACGGGATCTGTTTAGGAATGACAAAGAAAAGCTATGACCTATTAGCTATGAACTATGAGCAAATGAATGCAAGCGGAAGAAACTATTTGAGCAATCAAACGATAGAACAATTTATTAATGGTACTTCATTTGGAATTCTCCAGGCAACCAGAACAAGGATATCAAAAACAGAATATATCAGTTGCCCAAGCTGTGGTCGAACCCTTTTTGATTTGCAGGAAACAACTGCAAAGATCCGTTCAAGAACAAATCATTTGAAAGGAGTGAAGATTGCTATTATGGGTTGTATCGTGAATGGTCCAGGTGAAATGGCTGATGCTGATTTTGGCTATGTTGGCAGTGGACCAGGTAAGATCACTCTTTACAGGGGAAAAGAGATTGTAAAACGAAACGTAAGCAGTGAAGTGGCGGTAGATGAACTGATCAACCTTTTGAGAGAAAGCGATGCGTGGATAGAACCGTGATAGGATTTTGGATTTAAGATTGCAGATTTTAGATTTTCATGAATAAAAAATTTTGGATCGTACTTTACTTTGCAGTTCTTGCCGTGGATCTATTCGCTGTTTATAATGGCAATGAAACAATCCGCTATATAACCAAGCCACTGCTGATGCCATTGCTGATCGTGCTTTTTATCTTCCAAACAAAAGACTTTGCTTCATCTTTAAAAAAATGGGTGGTTCTGGCTCTTGGTTTTTCCTGGGCTGGTGATGTTTTGCTGATGTTTGAATCAATGAACAGTAGCTTTTTCATTTTCGGATTAATTGCTTTTTTAATTGCGCATATCTTTTACATTCTATTTTATGAAAACGTTATTCGTAAAGAAGGGCTAAGTAAAAATTATTGGTGGTTTCTTCCCGTTATTATCTATTATGTTTCCTTAATTTATATTTTGTCGCCGCATCTTGAAAATATGAAATTGCCTGTCCGTATTTATGGTATCGTAATTAGTTATATGCTGATACAGGCATTGCAAACTGGAAGAATAAAAAATCTGGGTGCGGCAACATTAATGATTGGCGGTGCTGTTTTATTCATCACTTCAGATTCAATTCTTGCTATTAATAAGTTTTATGAGTCATTTGAGTATGCAGGGATTGCGATAATGCTTACTTATGGCATTGCCCAGTTATTAATTACACTTGGAGCCTTTAGATACATTAGTTCAGTATCAAAACAATAAATTTGCTGAATAGAATTCTTTAAAGTACCATCGACAAAGTCGGGGTGCTGCAATAAGCACAAATTCGCTGAGTAGTCTTGTTGCAGCACAAGAGTGCGACGCAACAGAAGTTTAATAGAATCACTGGAGCCGGATACATATATTTAAAAACATGCAAAAAACAGATTTTCTTGTTATCGGTTCGGGTATTGCGGGTTTAACGTATGCTTTGAAAGTAGCACAACAGTTTCCTGATAAAAAGGTATTGGTAGTGACAAAAGCGGCAGCTGATGAAACCAATACAAAGTATGCACAGGGTGGTATTGCAGTAGTGAATGACCTTGAAAATGACAGCTACGAAAAACATATTGATGATACACTGATTGCCGGCGACGGATTATGTAATGAAAAAGTAGTGGAGATCGTAGTAAAAGAAGGACCCGAAAGAGTAAATGATATCATTGAATGGGGCGCCAGGTTTGATAAAGAAAAAGATGGCGATTATAAACGTGGCCGTGAAGGTGGTCATTCTGAATTCAGGATACTGCATCACAAGGATATTACCGGTTGGGAAATGGAAAGAGCACTCCTGGATGCAGTGGGTAAACAAAAGAACATTGAGTTTGTCAAGCATTGTTTTGTCATTGATATTATTACGCAGCATCATCTTGGATATTTGGTTACAAAAGCAACTCCTGATGTGGAATGCTTTGGTGTCTATGTGTTAAATCTTGAAACAAACCAGGTAGAAAAAATTCTTTCCAAGATCACTTTGATGGCAACCGGCGGTAATGGACAAGTGTATAGAACAACTACAAACCCAACGATCGCAACCGGCGACGGAGTGTCAATGGTCTATCGCGCAAAAGGAAGAATTGAAAACATGGAGTTCATACAGTTTCATCCGACTGCTTTGTTTGAACCAGGAGTTCGTGGTCATGCATTTTTAATTACAGAAGCTGTTCGTGGTGATGGCGGAATCCTTCGAAATAGTAAAGGCGAAGCTTTTATGTCGAAGTATGATGAAAGAAAAGACCTGGCGCCGAGAGATATTGTTGCAAGAGCCATCGATAGTGAAATGAAAAAAACAGGTACTGAACATGTGTATCTCGATTGTCGTCATTTCAGTAAAGAAAAATTTGTTGAGCATTTTCCTAACATTTATAAAAAATGTTTATCGATCGGGGTTGATATTACACAACAGATGATCCCGGTGGCGCCGGCTGCGCATTATAGTTGCGGCGGAATAAAAACCGATGAGTGGGGAAGAAGTAGTATAAATAGTTTATATGCCTGCGGTGAATGTGCATCTACCGGTTTGCATGGTGCTAATCGCCTGGCAAGTAATTCGCTGCTCGAAGGTTTGGTTTTTGCACATCGTTGTGCTGTTGATGCAGCAGAAAAAGTAAATACGATTTCATTTCAAAATAATATTCCCGATTGGGATGCCGAAGGAACCTCACAACCGGGTGAGATGATCCTTATCACACAAAGTTTGAAAGAACTTCAATTGGTGATGAGTGATTATGTTGGTATTGTTCGCAATGATATTCGTTTGCAAAGAGCTTCGCGCCGTCTTGATCTTCTTTGGGAAGAAACGGAACAACTTTATCAAACAAGTACACTTTCTCCCCAGCTGCTCGAACTTAGA
>Ga0207712_10002781_pt1 | contig 11191 bp, 11 predicted proteins | sample KBSS44metaG_FD_184402 | JGI IMG/M metagenome (GOLD analysis project Ga0207712, IMG submission 184402) | Switchgrass rhizosphere microbial communities from Kellogg Biological Station, Michigan, USA - KBS S4-4 metaG (SPAdes) (version 2) | ecosystem: Host-associated > Plants > Roots > Rhizosphere... | reverse complement strand
CGGGAGCAGCGGGTGAAATGTCCCTCCCGGATGCCCGTGCGCGCGCAGCAGCTCCAGCGCCGCCGGCTCGGCGCTCCCGCTCGCGTGCAGCACTACGGCGCCCGCCGAAAGCGTCGCAGCGAGGAGCTCGCGCATCGCGCCATCGATCTCGCCATCGCGCACAGCGATGAGCACCACGTTCGCGAGCGCCAACGTTGCCGGCAAGTGACCAACGGTGATGCCGTGCGCTTCCCGGCGCCCGTGCAGCCCGACCACATCGACGCCGCCAACGCGCATCGCGTGCGTGAGCGCGCGCCCTGCTCGCCCGGCGCCGATCACGAACACGCGAGGCGTCATGTCGTGTGCGGTACGTCCTCGCGCTTCGCGGCGCGGCGCTCGCCCGCGCGGCGCAGCAGATCGGTCTCCGCCTGCGCGCCCGCGCTCAGCTCCAGCGCCGCGGCGACCACGCGATCGCCGTTGAGCCTGCGCTTGAACTCCGCCTCCGGTCCGAGCGAGTACCGCGCCATCTCGAGCCCCAGCAGCAGATCGACCGCCGTCGCCGACGAGTCGAAGTGCGCGCGATCGAGCTTGATCCCCTTGAGCGCGACGCGCTGCCAGAGCGACTGTCGCAGCGAGTCCGTCACCACGAAGTCCGCGGAGTGCACGGCGTGCGCGCCCTTCGCCGCGAGCGCGCTCTCCGTGAGCGCATCGCGGAACTTGGGCGCACCGGCGCCGATCGCCCGCCAGAGCGCGCGCGTGCCATTCATCGAGTCGGAGGCCGCGACGAGCAGATCCGGCGTGATCCCGCCCCCGCCGTACACCACGCGCCCGTCATCCGTCTTGAACTGAATCCGCTTCGACAACGGCAGCTCGGCCCCGCTGTCCGCCTGCGTGCCGCCGTTCGCCGCTGGCGTGTCATCGTCATCGTCGTTCGCCGATCCCTTCGCCGGCTTCTGGATGCTGCGCCCCGACGGCGTGAACCAGCGCGCCGTTGTCAGCTTGAGCGCGCTCGCGCTGTCGTCGAGATGGAACACCGACTGCGCGCTCCCCTTGCCGTAGCTCGTCGAGCCGATGATCGCCGCGCGATCATGATCCTGCAGCGCGCCCGCCACGATCTCCGATGCGCTCGCGCTGTGCTCATCCACGAGCGCGATCAACTTGAGGTCCGGCCACAGCTGCTTCGCGCCGTCGGCGAACGACTGCGAGTCATCGCGCCCGCGCACGCTCACGATCGTCTGCCCCGGATCGAGAAAGAGATCGGCCACCTCGATCCCCTGCTCGAGCAACCCGCCGGGATTCGAGCGCAGGTCCAGCACAAGCGTCTTCATCCCTTCGCCGCGCAGCTGCGTGACCGCCTCGCGCAGCTCGGCCGCGCTCGAGTCGCTGAAGATCGTGAGATCCACGTAGCCGACGTCGCCGCCGATCATCGACGCGTGCCGCACCGAGTGCACGCGGATCTCGCCGCGCGCGAGCGTGAACGGAATGCGCGACGCGGCGCCCGGCCGCTCGATCAAGAGCGTCACCGTCGATCCGGTCTTTCCGCGCAGCGAGCCACGCGCATCGTCGGGGCTCCACGCCTCCGTCGACTTGCCATCGATCGCGACGATGCGATCGCCCGGCTGAATCCCCGCTCGTTCGGCCGGCGTCCCCGGCAGCGGCGCGACGATCGTGATCCACCCATCGCGCACGTCGATCTGAATGCCGATCCCCGCGTAGTGCCCGCTCGTGCTCTCCGTGAGTGAGCGCAGCTTGTCGGGCGTGAGATAGCCCGAGTGCGGATCGTGCAGCTCGCGCACGAGCCCTTCGGCCGCCTTGCGGAAAATCTCCGCATCCGGAATCGAGTCGACGAAGTCGTTCGCGACGCGCGTGCGCACCTCGTCGAACATTTGTGCGCGCTGGTAGGAGCCGTTATCGCGCCGCAGCCCGCGCTGGAGCAGCCATCCGCCCAGCACGAGTGCCAGCGTCAGCGCCGTGACGGCGACGATCGCGCGCGCGCGGAGACGATCGGTGCTCGTCTCGATCATGTTGGAGTCAGGCGTGCGCGGCATTTCGCATTTGAAAGACGTCGGGGATCTGCCTGGACAATACTCCAAGCACGCGCTCGAGCACTTCCTTCTCCGTACCTGTACCATCCACGGTGGCGATGGGTCCACACTCGGGATGCGCCGCCTGCCACGCCGGCGCTGCGCAATCGGTGAACGCGCGCTCCACGAGCTCGTGGAACCAGTGCCCCGCGCTCTCGATGCGATCGGCGCCGCCACGGGCGACGACGCGCGCGTCGCGTATCGCCGTTGGCAGCGTCAACAAAATCGTGATGTCCGGCACGAGCCCCGCCGTCGCCAGCTTGTTCGCCGCGCGCACATCCTCGAACGGCAGCCCGCGTCCCACGACCTGATAGGCATACGTCGACAGAAAGAATCTGTCGGCGAGCACGAGCTCGCCGCGCTCGAGCGCAGGCTTCACCACTTCGGCGATCAGCTCCGCGCGCGAGGCCATGAACAGCAGCGCCTCCGCGCGCGCGTTCATCTTGCTCGACGGATCGAGCACCATGCGGCGAATCTCGTTGCCGAGCGCCGTGCCACCCGGCTCGCGCACTCCGGTGTACGGCCGATCGTGCGCGGCCAGCCAGTCGCAGAGGAGCCGAAGCTGCGTGGATTTCCCCGCCCCTTCGGGCCCCTCGAGCACGACCAGCTTGCCGCGCGTCACGGTCACGCCAGCGTGATGATCGAGCTCGTCGCGCCCTTCTTGATGCCGTCCAGAATCCATTCGTTCACTCTCGACATCACCTTTTCGAAGTTCTCCTGCGAGGCGACGACGTTCTGGTACACCGACTTCCCCTGCACCTGCCCGAGGAGCGCGTCGAGATTGTTCTCCATCTCCTCCGTGGGCTGCTCGCCGCGCTCCATCATGCGCTGCGCATCCACGCGAATCTGCTCCATCTGGCGAAGCAGCGCGACGGCATCCTTGTCCTGGTTCAGCGCATCGTTGGCGCGCTTCACCGCCTTGTATTCAGCACTCTGGCCGATCAAGCGGCCGAGCTCTTTCGCCTTGTCTTCCAGCACGGGTCATTCGTCCTTTCGTCTCGCAATCAGAAAACGCTCGCGTCCGGCGAGGTCGAGCCTCACCGAGACATCGCGATACCGGCCGCTGGCGAGGGCGAGCTCCGCCGCCAACGAGGCACGTCGCGCATCGAGTTCCATCACCAACAGACCACCTGGCTCCAGCACATCCGGTGCCCCGCGAATGATACTCGCGGTAATGGCCATTCCGCCCGAGGCGCTGTAGAGCGCAAAGGGCGGCTCCCAGTCGCGCACCGACTCCGGGAGCGCGGGGGCCTCGTCAAATGCAATGTACGGCGGATTGCTCACGAGGACCCGCGCCCGCTCGCCGGCCACGGGTGCCAGCAGCGCCCCCTCGCGCCACTCCACGGGGGCGGTGAGCGATGACGCGAGCCGCTCGCCGTTCGCGCGGGCCACCGCGATCGCGCCACTCGAGACGTCGGTCCCGATCACGCGGCTGAACTTTCCCTCGCTCGCGAGTGCGAGCGCGATCGCGCCCGAGCCGGTCCCGATGTCGATCGCGAGTCCGGTGGGCTCGCGCGCGAGCACCTCGTCCACGAGCAGCTCCGTCTCCTGCCGCGGGATGAGCACGCGCTCATCGACATGCAGCGTGAGATGCCGAAACGCCGAGCGGCCGACGGCGTACGCGAAGGGTGCGCCCGACCTCCGATGCTGCGCGGCGCGGCGGCACTGCTCCGCGAGCTCCGCGCTGACCATCTCATCCTCGTGCAACAGCGCCCAGAAGCGCGGCACGTCGTAGATCGCCGCGATGATGTCGCCCGCCTCGCGCTTCGCCTCCGCAATGTTCGCCTCGGAGAGCATCGCCGCGAGCTCGCGCACCATGGAGCCGACGGTCGAGGTGCCGACTCTCGCCGCACCCACCACCGCCGGCCGCGTCTCGTCAGCCCGCATCGAGCATCTCGTTCTGCGTCGCCATCGCGAGCGCGTTCATCATGTCGTCGAGATCGCCGTCCAGCGTGCGCGCGAGCTCGTGCGAGGTGTAGCCGATGCGATGATCGGTGACGCGATTCTGCGGAAAGTTGTACGTGCGAATCTTGGCCGAGCGATCGCCCGTGCCGACCTGCGTCTTGCGCATGCGCGAACGCGCCAGCTCGATCTCCGCGAGCCGCGCGTCCATGATGCGCGAGCGCAGCACCTGCATTCCCTTCAGCTTGTTCTGCAGCTGCGACTTCTGATCCTGCTGGCTCACCACGATCCCCGTGGGGATGTGCGTGATGCGCACGGCGGAGTCGGTGGTGTTCACGCTCTGGCCGCCGGGACCCGACGAGCGGAAGACGTCGATGCGGAGATCCTTGTCCTCGATCTTCACGTCCACTTCTTCCGCTTCGGGAAGCACGGCAACGGTCGCCGCCGAGGTGTGGATGCGCCCCTGATTCTCGGTGGCGGGCACGCGCTGCACGCGATGCACGCCGCTCTCCCAGCGCAGCCGCCCGAACACGCCGTCGCCGTCGACCTTGAAGATCGCTTCCTTCAATCCGCCGAGCGTGCCATCCGAATGCGAAATCGTCTCGATGCGCCAGCGCCGATGCTCGGCGTAGCGCGTGTACATGCGATAGAGATCGGCCGCGAAGAGCGCGGCTTCGTCGCCGCCGGTGCCCGCGCGGATTTCGACGATGGCGGGGCGATCGTCGAGCGGGTCGCGCGGGAGGAGCAGCGGCGTGAGCTCGGCCTCGAGCGCGGCGATGTGGGCGACGAGTCGCGTTTCTTCCGCGCGCGCTTCCGCGGCCATCTCCGGGTCGTCTACGACAACGAGCTCGCGTGTTTGCGCGAGCTCGCTCTCGTACTTCCGAAGTTGGGTGGCCAACTCTTTCACGGGCGCCAACCGCCGGTGCTCTCGCCCTAACTCAGCGAATCGCCCCGGGTCTCGCCCGTTGGGAGCGGCTGAAAGCTCGCCTTCGACTTCCTCGAATCTGGCGAGCGCCTCGTCGAGCCGATCCTTGATGCTCAGGCCGGCTTCCCGTACTTCTGGCGGAAGCGTTCGACGCGACCGGCGGTATCGATGAGCTTCTGCTTGCCCGTGTAGAACGGGTGGCAGTTGCCGCAGATGTCCGTGTGGATCTCGGACTGCGTGGACCGCGTGAGGAACTCATTACCGCAGGCGCACTTGACCGTGGCGGTCGCGTACGTCGGATGGATGTCTGCTTTCATGTTGTGATGCCTCGGTCGCTCTGAGGTGAGTCGGGAACAGCTTAGAAATATACGGCAGCCGAGCGATAAAAGACAAGCTGATATGGGGTTAACGCTTGGCGGGGGGGGGTTCGTTCCCTGGGGAGTCGGGATTAGCGAGGAAGCGCAGAGGTAAGGGCGAACTGCCAACTGCGATCACGAATCAACCCAAAAAAGACGAATCGAACCGTGTACGGGCGAGATCCTCTCCCCGGGCTAGGTTCGATTCGAGCGAGGAAGCGAAGGGGCAACGGCGAACTGCCCACTGCGATCACGAATCAAACCAAAAAAGACGAATCGATCCGTGTACGGGCGAGATCCTCTCCCCGGGCAAGGTTCGATTCGTCTTTTTTGGGTTGATTCGTGTTCAGCCGTTGCAGGGGCTAATCACTACGAACTCAGCCAGGCCCGTCCTTCGGCCCCTGCCGCGGTTGGTGACGGTGACGATGGAACTGCCAACTGCGAGCACGAAAAAAGCAAAAAAATGCCGGAATCGAACCTTGCACGGGAGAGAATCATTTCCCTGGCAAGGTTCGATTTGTTTTTTGGGGCAACTGAAGGGCTTAGTAACTCCCAACTGCTCAACGCGAATCAAACCAATCAGAAGAATCGAATCATGTACGAGTGAGATACTCTCGCCGCGCCAGATTCGATTCCGGCCTTTTTAGGCCTTTTTCGTGCTCGTAGTTGCAAGCACTCATCGCTCCCAAAGCGAACGAATCGAACATTGCTCTGGGCGAGATTCTCTCCCCGGGCAAGGTTCGATTCGTCTTATTTGGTTTGATTCGTGATCAGCCGTTGCAGTGACTAATCACTACCAGCTCATGCGCGCATCGCGCGATCCTACTTCGAGGCCGACTCCCCCGAAGTTCGCCTGGCCCCCGCCACCCCCACCCACGCTTCATCGCTCTCCCCTAACGGAAAATCGGCGCGCATCAGCTCACCCGCGGATCGTGGCGACAGCTGGACCGGCAGCGCAACGGAGAACGTCGAGCCCCTGCCGTACTCGCTCACCGCACGCACGGAGCCGCCGAGCGCCTGGATCAGCTTGCGCGTGATGCTCAACCCGAGTCCGGTGCCGCCGAACTCTCGCGTGCGCGATTGATCCACCTGGCGGAAATCCTCCCAGATCGCCTCCAGATCCTCCGGTCGAATTCCGATTCCGGTGTCCTCGATGTCCACGCACACCTGCTCGTCCTCGACGCGCACACGAACCGTGACGCCGCCCTTGTTCGTGAATTTGACCGCGTTGCTCAGAAGATTCAGCAGCACCTGCTTGATCTTCGTCTCGTCGCTCATCATCACCGGCAGCTCGCTCGGCAGCTCGCTGGAGTACGACAGCTTCTTCCGCCGTACCGTGGGCTCGACCTGCTGCGAGATCTCCGCCACCACCTGCGCGACGGACACCGGTGCCAGGTGCAGCGGCATCTTGCCCGCCTCGATCTTGGCGAGATCGAGAATGTCGTTGATGAGCGCGAGCAGATGCTCCGCCGACACGTGAATTCGCCGCAGCCCCTCCTCCTGCCGCTCGTTCACCTCACCATAAATGCGGTCGACGAGCAGTGCCGCGTAGCCCATGATCGCATTGAGCGGCGTGCGCAGCTCGTGCGACATGCTCGCCAGAAACTCGCTCTTCAAGCGATTCGCCTTCTGGAGCTCGCGCGACGACCACTGGAGCCGCTTGTTCTGCTCGCCCAGATCGGCCGTCGCCGCGCGGATGCGCGCCTCGAGCTGGGAGCTGAACTGCTTGAGCTCCTCGTACAGTCGCTCGTTCTCCACCTGCTTCGTGAGATCGTGCAGCACGGAGACGATCGCCATGGGCTCGCCGCGCGCGTTCATGATCTTCCCCGACACCACTTCCACAGGCAGCGCCGCACCCGTCGACGGCTGCGTCAATCGCATCTGCTCGCGCCGCGCATTCGCGAGGCCGATGGTGAAGTCGGAGATGAAGGTGGTGAACTTCGTGTCGTTGCCGCGCACCGCCGCCGCGCGCGCGTGATCGTCACCGTGCGCGGCGAACTGAAAGAGGTCCTCCGCCTGCGGATTCATCAGGATGATGTTCGACCGATCGTCCGTCACGAGAATCGGATCGGCGACATTCTCGAGAATGAGATTCAAACGGTCGCGCTCACGCGTGGCATCGATCTCGGCCAGGCGTCCGCGCTGCACCTGCCGCTCGAGCTCTGCCACCGCGCGGCGCAAATCGGTGACGTCGCGAAGCACGGAAACGAACGCCCCTTGTCTCGATGACTCGTTCAGCGGATGCGCGAGCACCTCGAAGAGCAGGTCGTTCCCCTCGTCCGGATCGACGAGGTTCAGCTCGCGCGCGCCGCCCTGCGCGCGCGGACCGCCGATCACCGACCTGGAGAGATACGAAGTGAAGAGCAGATTGTTGATCTCGACCGCGCGGCGCCGCCCCTCCGAATCGCGATCACCAGTCGAGAGGAGGTGCTCCGCCCTCCGGTTTTGCACGAGGATGTCGGTCGCGGCGTCGGTGATGACGATCGGATCGGGGAGCGCGTCGATGATCGTCGTCAGTAGATCGCGCTGCTCCTCGAGCCGCAATTCCGACTGGCGGTAGCGCTCCATCTGCTTGGTGCGCGCCAGCACTGGACCGGCAAGGAGCGCAGCACCGGCCAACGCATCCGCATTGATGTGCCGACTCGCGCCATCGAGCACGATTGCGGCGAATGGGGCATGTCCAATTCGGCGTCTCCCCTCGGCCGGCGTCAGCTGCGGCAGCGGACGACAGGGCGTCGGCGCTGCGGATCTAAGTCGCTGCTCCGTCAGCACGGGCAGAGATCCCCGCTGCTGCGGCTGCGGGAACGGGAGGATCAAACATTCGTCAAACGGAAGTTCAGCGGTGAGTCCACCCCCCTCGCAAACCAGTGGCGTGAGTGACAGCGCCGAGTAGGAGAGCGGATTCGCCTCGTGCTCCATGAGGAAACGCAGTGCGGGCACGTCGGCCTTGCCGAATCCCGCAGCGCCGGCGACGGAGAGCGCGGAGCCATCGTCATCGAGCGTAAAAAGCAGTGCGCGGGACGCGCCCGCAAACTTCGCGAGCCGCTCGCAGACGTAATGCGACGCAGTCGCGAAGTCGGGCGCCTCCGCGATCACCGACAGGAATTCGGCAACGTTGTCGCCGCCCAGAGAGGCGGCGGCCGCGGCCGGGGTCAGGTCATGCGCTGAGCTCGACAATGCGACGCTTCAGCTCTGCATTCTCTACCTGCATTCGCGCCAGCTCCGTCTCGAAGCCGGACATGACTTCGCGCGGTCGCGAGACCGGGCCGGTGATGCCGACCGCTTCGGAGTACTTGAGATACGTATCGATCGACGCCACGACGATGCGGGCCTCGACCGTCACGAGATCGATGCCGACCAGTGAGACGCGCACCCACGCGTCGATGACGATGCCTTTATCGAGAACTCGATCGAGGACGTCGATGAGTGAACTGCCGCTCGGAGAGCGCTCAACGGCCATTTAACGTGGCTCCGGAGAAGTGGATGTGGAGGTGGACGAGTCCGAGCTGCCAACCAGCCGCTCGAGTTGGCGCTCGATGTGCGCCAGACGATCGTCGAGTGCGGGCGACATCATTGCGGCCACGTTCGACGTGAGTCGCGGGTCATGACGCCACCAGTTCAGACCAATCTCCTCGGCCTTGTCGATGGAGCACACGAGCAGACGAATCTGAATCGTGAGCAGCTCGACGTTGGCGAGGTTGATCTTGATGTCGCCGGCGATGACGAGTCCCTTGTCGAGCACCCGGTCCAGGATGTCGACCAGGCCGTGGCTTCGCGTGGGAGAGACGAGGTCTGCCAATCAAATGCTCCGTGCGGCGCGAGGTCCGCGTTAGCGAATTCGGCCGAGTGGGCCGAGGTCGATTTCCAACTCTTCATCAGAGAGGCCGAACACGGTCTTCAGTTCGCGAAGCCGTCCATCGAGCGAGAGCAGTGCCAATCCGAGCCGTTCGACTTCTTCATCGCTCAGCGTACCGCCATCCATTCGTCGTACCGCCTGATGCTCGAGAACTTTTCGAAGCACCTCGATGATGGTCAGGACGAGCTTTGCCAATCCCTGCTCGACGCCTTCCGGCGTGGCATCGATCCTCGCCGGAAGAGCGCTGGCGATGGCGCGCAAATCGACATCGAGCGTGCCGTCAACGGGCGTCGCCTGCACATCGGTCGCCGCATCGTCAGCCAATCTGTACCGCCGCGAAAGAGTAGGCCGCCCCCGGTCCGCGCACTGCGATCCGCAGCGCAGGGTCCGCACCTGCGGCCTCCAATTTTACCGCACGTAGATAACGCGCGACATTGTCGCGCGCAACGAGATGTGCACGAGCCATCAAAACAGGCGGCGCAGGAGCCTCCACCACTCGTTCGGCGATGCACAAGCCAGCGAGCGCGCGAGTGGCAGACTGCGCCAATTCGGCGGCACTCCCGAGCAAAATTTGTTCCGCATGAACCTGGTCCCGAATGCGCTTGAGATGCGCGTAACCGGGACCGCGTGACTCACGTTGGTGATCCGGCATTGCAGCCGGCGCAGCTCCAGTCGGGACGACGAGGACGCTCATCTCCACCCGTTCCCGCACCATCGTCATCGCCGCGTCGAGCGCGGCGGCGCTCCCTTCGAGCCCCGCGATCACTGCGGCATCGTCAGCATGCAGTCGCCCGAAGAGCGATGGTACGACTGAGTACCCCTGCGCGATCGCGCCGCTCAGCACCGCATCGTGCGCACGAATTCGCTCTGGAGTCGCCTCGAGCCTGGACTCGGCCACGTCGGAGACCCAGGCGCATCGATCGCCGAGCGACAGCACGCGCACGACGCGACCATCGAGCCCCGGAATGGACGGCGTGGGATCGGCCCCGGCATCCAGCACACCGTACAGATGCACTGCCATCATTTGGGCGGCTCGATCGCTCCTCGCGCGAGGCGCTCCACCGACACGAGCAGCAGGCGCATGTCGAGACGCACGAGATCGACACCGGCTACCGCAATCGTCACCTCGCCGCTGATCACTACGCCCTTATCGAGCACGCGATTGAGCAGGTCGCTCAAGATGAGCGGCTCATCGTCGTTGACGTCGAGCGTCGACTCGGCGCCCGCGGCCGCATGGAGGAGCTCATCCATCGCGAGACTCGCTGCTCGGCGTCTCGCGCGCGAAGTGATAGGCCGGCCATGGTCCCGTGAAGTCGACGCGAAATCCAGCGGGCGATCGCAGCGCGATCACCTCCGAGAGTGCGCGCCGAAAATCGTCGAGACGCGCGTCATCCACGAGAAAGCTCGCATTGAGAATCGCCGGCTGCGTGCTCGCATTCCCCTCCTCCACAGATGCGAGGGCGGCGGGCAGCGACTCGCGCACGGCCGCGCGCGCGACAAGCGACAGCACGCTATGCGTCTCCTGCGCCACAGTGCGGCTCACACGCTTCAGCTCCGCGCGCCGCGCCTCGTCGAGCTTGCGCTGCAGCAGATAGCGCTGTCCCGGGGACGCGCGATCGGCGCCGCTCTCCAACTCCCGAATGTGCGGGCTCAGCTCCGACAGCGCCGCGTTGAGCTTCGCGTCGTCGCGATAGACGCGCACCGTGTACTCGCGCGCGCCGCGCAGCCGCGCGAATAGCCGGCTGAGCTCCTCGCGCCGCTCGGCGAGCATCGCACGAATCGCCGCCTCGTCGCGAAAGAGCGAGAAGATCGGCAAAGGGATGACGGGCGCGACGTCGGCGGCGGCCGTGACGACGCGATCGTGCGCCTCTGCGCGCGGAGCGAGCCACTCCAGCTGCCCTACGCGAGCCTCCACTTCATTCGACGCGTACCTGCCGGCGTCCACCGTCGACGCGAGAACGGCCGTCGAGTGCGCGCCTGCGTCCGCCGTGTCGCCGACGAGCACGACGGGCGCGGCATCGATGCCGGCCATGCGATGAAGCTGATTCGTGAGCAGCTCCCGCTCCTCGGGAAATGACACGATGGCGTA
>Ga0207712_10002756_pt1 | contig 11235 bp, 7 predicted proteins | sample KBSS44metaG_FD_184402 | JGI IMG/M metagenome (GOLD analysis project Ga0207712, IMG submission 184402) | Switchgrass rhizosphere microbial communities from Kellogg Biological Station, Michigan, USA - KBS S4-4 metaG (SPAdes) (version 2) | ecosystem: Host-associated > Plants > Roots > Rhizosphere >... | reverse complement strand
GAGCTATCGCGCATGGGTGCAGATCAAGGAGCTGACGCTCTCGACGACGAGCTCCACGCTGGCTTCCGGCGTCGTGGTGCGGTCGGAGCTCGTGAGCTGGGCCCGCACCGAGTCCGACGCGCGGATCGAGCTGGTACAGGGCGACCGCGTAGCGATGCTCGGCGAGGTGTACGTGTCGAGGAATCACGAGCCGGTGTTCGATCCGCGGCCTCGGCGCGGCTCGGTGGTGGTGGCGCTGACCCCGGAGATGCTCGCGGGCTTTGACGCCGGCGCGGCGACGCTCCGCGCGAGCGCAGTGGGTCGGCCGCAGTGGCTCCGGGTGCCACCACCGACCATACGCGAGCGGTCGGTGACGATCGCGAAGTAACGCGGGCGTCGTCGCTGGGTTGGATCGTCCAGCTATCTTGAAATCGTGACCGAGATTCGCGCACTGCTTCAGCACTTCCTCGCCGCCCTCGCGTACAGAACGCAGAAGGCGCTCCGCGATGCGCCCGACTCGTTCGCCGACTTTCGTGCGGGGCCGACGAGCCGCACGCCGAAGGAGCTCGTCTGGCAATCGGAGAACTTCATCTTCGCTCGAGTGCGTGCGGACAACGTCACGGCGAATCAGCCAGCCCCCGAAGCGCCCGATCAGTGGTGGCGTCCCGAGGACGGGCACCTGCCGCCGGGGACGCACGCCAGCAAGCTGGCTGACGATATCGGTGAGTCCGATCGGCAGTGAGCGGGGGCGGTTCTCGCGAAGTGACGGCGACCGAACGACGGATCACCCTCGTACGCCACGGGCGTTCGGCTCACACCACCCGTGGAGGCTGGATGGATTCGGCCGGCGTGCTCCGGTGGCGCGACTCGTACGACGCCGCTGGCATCCTCCCCGACAGCGTGCCCCCACCGGATCTCGTCGCAGAGGCCATGCGCGCCGACTGCCTGATCGCGAGCGACCTGCCGCGAGCGATCGCGTCGGCCGAACGACTCGCACCTGGGAGAACACCCCGCATCTCATCACTCATGCGCGAGATGTATCTGGATCTGCCTCGCTGGGTCGTCGCACGATGGCCGCTCGGGGTCTGGGAGCTGTGCATCACGGCACACTGGTTCGTTCGCAGCTGGCAAGGCGGCATCGCGACGCCGGAGGAGTTGCGTCGTGCGGCCGACGCCGTCGAGTCCCTCGAACAGACCTCACGCGACGCCGCGACGACGGTGGTCGTCACGCATGGTGCATTCCGCCGCGTGCTTGCCATGCGGCTGGTCGAGCGTGGCTGGACGGCCCTCCCGCGGACGGGCGGATACTCCCACTGGAGCGCGTGGCGATTCCGTTCGCCGTGATCTCCACCAGGGCTCGCCTAACGTGACCGACGCCGGGTCTGGCGGAGGCGTGCCGCGACGGATCGTCGGATTCCACACCGACGAGTTGGGCGACTGGGTCGCGGACCTCGAGTGCGGCCACGGCCAGCACGTCAGACACGATCCACCGTGGCAGAACCGGCCGTGGGTCGTGACGCCGGCAGGGCGGGCAGGCTTCCTCGGCGCGGAGCTCCGCTGCGTCAAATGCAGAAGCGCCGCCGAGGTCGATACGACACCCGGCGGCGCGTGAGCCTAACGTGATGCCGGGCGCTACTTCTTGATGGTCACGCCCGTGAGCTGTCCCAGAGCCCCCAGGGTCGTCTGCGCAGCGTTCAGACCGAGTCGGAAGTCCTTGTCGCTGAACGTTGCGTAGACGTCGGTCGGCTGGTGCCAGTGCGGATCCCATCCGGCACCGATATCCCGGCCGCGCTCGTTCTCGCGCAGGCTGATGGCGGCGATGATGTCCTGGAACGGCCCGCTGTCGGTGTTCGTCATGTGCGGACCCACCTGCGCGGGATAGTCCGTCGCGTACTTGTCGTTCGCCGCGTGCAGCGCCCACGCGAGCTTCTGCGAGGCCTCGGACATCTTCGAGTTCGACTGGAACTCGATGTTCACATCGGCCTCGGGCCGCTGCTCCGGGCTCACGGTGCCGTCGGCGCGCGGCATGCCGTGGTCGAACATCATCATGTCGTGCTGGATCATGCCGAGCCACTTGGGCTCGGGATATTTCCTCGACCCGGCCGGCGATTCTTTCCCCTGCAGCGCCTGGCGCTGCTCGACGTACGCCCGCGCGCCGTTGAGGCCCGTTTCCTCGTTGTTCCAGAGGATGAAGCGGATCGATCGCTCGGTCTGCACGTCCGGGCTGCTGAACACGCGCGCGAGCTCCATCACGATCGCCGAGCCGGATCCGTCGTCGTTTGCGGCCTCGCCCCAGCCGTGGCCGTCCATGTGCCCGCCGACGATGTACATCTCGTCGGGCCGAGTCGTGCCGACCTTCGTGCAGTACACCTCCTCGCGCGGCCCCGGCGTCGTGGGCTCGGCGTTCAGTGCACGGAGCCGCGGATCGCGCTGGGCGAGCGAGTCGGTGTTGACCCCCGTGCGGCCGCGATTCCCACGGAGGCGGCTTCCACCCGAGCCCTGCGTGTTGCGCGCGGCGGCCGCGCGGCGGGCCGCGACAGCGGCGCTGTCCTGCGGCTGCGGGGCTCGCTGAGCCTGTTGCGCGGGGGTGTACTCGTACTTGATCCGTTCGGTGTTCGTGCAGCCGTAGCTCTTGAGCTGCGCCTCGATCCAGTCCACCGCGTCACGGTTGCGCTTCGTTCCCTGCCGGCGATCGCCGAACTGGGTGAGGCCCTTGATGGTCCCCTTGTACTTCTCGAGCTCGAGGCGGCTGACGAGAACGCGAATGGGGTCGTTCGCCGAGTCGGAGGGCGTGGCGCCGCTCTGTGCAAACGTTGGCGTACCAAGGACGGCGACCAGGCAACAGGCCGCAATGATCGGGGAGCTCGCTCGCATGAAGATCCTGTTAGGCAACGTGAGAGGCGGATGATAGCGCTCGCACCGCGGGGCGTCACCCCGGCAACCGCGACCGGGTGGCGTCGTCTCGGTGCGGACTCGCTCACAGTACGCGACGCCCGGGCCCCACGTTGAGCTCGCGGCGCGAGGCGAGTTGGCGGGCCGCGTTGACCCGAAGGCGGGTGGCCGTACGAGTCCGGACTGGCCCGCCAGCTCGCATGCGGACCGGCACCGCTGGCGTGCTGCCCGTCACATTGAGCCGACGCTGCAGCGTACCACCGCGTATCATGCGTGGCGGTTTCGGCATCATTGATCGTCCGACCAAACAGGAGCAGCTCGTGTCCTCTGGAATGCGATTCGCCTGGTCTCTCGTCGCGCTCGTCGGCGCGTCTGTTATCAATACCGGCCGCCCGTTAGGCGCTCAGACGGCGCGGCCTACGACCGACACGTTGTACATGCCGCGCACCATCAAGGCCGCCTACGGCAAGGGCACACGCTCCTTCGACGGACGTCCCGGCGCGACGTACTGGCAGAACCGCGCCCGGTACACGATGACGATCACCGTCGCCCCGCCCGCGCGGAGCATCCGTGGCACCGAGGAGATCGTGTACGCGAACAACAGCCCGGACACGCTGCGTATCGTCGTCATCAAGCTGTTCCTCAACATCCACAAGCCGGGTGCGCCACGGGCGAATGGCTCGCCCGAGGAATACCTGACGTCGGGCGTTCAGATCGACCGATTCGCCGTGAACGGCGCGAGCCAGCCCTGGAACGCCGACGCGCCCGTCTTTACGTGGCGCCACGTGCAGCTACCGACGCCGCTCGCGCCGAAGGACTCCGTCCGCCTCACGTTCGACTGGCGCTACGACATCTCGCGGCTGAGCAATCGCGAGGGAATGCTCGATCCTACGACGTTCTATCTCGCCTATTTCTACCCGCGCGTGGCCGTCTACGACGACTCCGACGGGTGGGACACGATGGACTTCATGGACGCGCAGGAGTTCTACAGTGATTTCAACGACTACGACGTGACGATCCACGCTCCGGCGAACTACGTGGTCTGGGGGACCGGCAGGCTCGCCAATCCGTCAGACGTGCTGCAGCCGGAGTCGCTGCGTCGGTATCAGGCGTCACTCACGTCGGACACCGTCATCCACGTCGCAACGGGCGCGGAGCTCGCCGCCAGGACCGTGACCGCCCAGCAGCCCGAGAACGCGTGGCGCTTCACGTCGACGAATGTGCCTGACGTGGCGTTCAACGTCAGCGACCACTACCTGTGGGATGCGGCGAGCGTGGTCGTCGACACCGCGACGGGACGACGTGCGAGCGTGCAGTCCGCGTACCTCGAGTCCGCGGCTGATTTTCACCACATGGTGAAGTTCGGGCAGCATGCGCTCTCGTGGCTCTCGCGCAACTGGCCGGGCGTGCCGTACCCGTACGAGAAGACGACCATCGTCCAGGGGTTCGCCGACATGGAGTACCCGATGATGGTCAATGACTCGAGCAACCCGGACACGACGTTCACGCGGTTCGTGGCCGAGCACGAGATCGCGCACACGTGGTTCCCGTTCTACATGGGGATCAACGAGACGCGGTACGGCTTCATGGATGAAGGGTGGGCGACGACGTTCGAGTATCTGATCAACCAGGCGGACATGGGCCCGGACCGCGCCGCGACGTTCTTCAAGGAGTTCCGCGTCGAGGACTGGATCGGGGATCCGTCGCCGCTCGAGGATCTCCCGATCATCACGCCGCAGGACGTGCTCCGGGGCGTGGCGTACGGCAACAACGCGTATGGCAAGGCCGCCCTGGGTTACCTGGCGATGAAGGACTTGTTAGGCGACGCGACGTTCAGGCGAACGCTGCACGCGTTCATCGAGCGCTGGAACGGCAAGCATCCGATCCCGTGGGACTACTTCAACACGGTCAACGACGTCGCGGGGCGGAACCTCAACTGGTTCTGGCACGCGTGGTTCTTCACGAACTCCTACATCGACATGGGGATCTCGTCCGCCCGAAAGACGGCCGCCGGTTACACGCTCACGCTCACGAACGTCGGCGGGATGCCGGCGCCGGTGAATTTCGTCGTGACCTATCGTGACGGCTCGACCGAGACGATTCACGAGACGCCGGCGATCTGGGCGCCTGACGTTCGGCGGGCGACGGTCCGCATCGTGGCGAAGAAGCCCGTGCAGTCCATCGCACTGGCCGGGGGTATCTGGATGGACGCGGACGCGTCGAATGATCGGTGGGTCGCCGCCAGGTAGGCATCGCGCCCGTACGAACGCGCTCACACCTCGAGCCGGTCTCCTTCCTTCGCCGCAACGAGATAGAGTGCGGGCATCAGGTAGACACTGATCAGGAGCCGAGAGAACAGGCCGCCCACGATCACGAGTGCGAACGGCCGCTGCGAGTCGGACCCCACGCCGTTCGACAACGCCGCCGGGAGCAGGCCTAGCGCGGCGACCAGCGCCGTCATCATGATCGGCCGCAGTCGCAACAGCGCCGCCTCCGACGTCGCGTCCGCAATGGTCCGCCCCGACCGCCTGAGCTCGTTCGCGTACGAGATGTAGACGATGGCCGTCTGCACCGACACGCCGAACAGCGCCAGAAACCCGATCCCCGATGACACCGAGAACGGCGTCCCCGAAATCTCCAGCGCGAGCAATCCGCCAATCGGCGCCGAGAGTACCACGCCGGCCACAGTGATGAACGGGAATTTGAAGTTGTTGTAGAGCGCGAACAGGATCACGAAGATCAAGCTCAGCGTCACAGGCAGGATGAACTGCAGCTGCGAGCGCGAGGCCGTGTAGTCCTCGTACTCGCCACCCCATACGACGCGATAGCCAATCGGCATCGGCACCGCCGCGGCGACCTTTCGCTGCGCCTCCTGCACCGTGCTCGCCAGATCTCTGCCTTCCACGGAGTACTGCACGCCGATGAAGCGGGAGTTGTCCTGCCGGTAGATGAACGATGCTCCGTTCGCGAGCTTGACGTCCGCCAGTTCCCGAAGCGGCACGCGCTGCCCATCGGCCGTCGCCACAAGAATGTTGCCGATCTGCTCCGGTGTCTGGCGATACTGCGCCTCGAGACGCACGACGAGATCGAACAGCCGCTCGCCCTGCTCCACCTGCGTCGCCGCCGCACCACCAACTGCTGCCTCGATCAGCCCGTTGACATCGCCAACGTTGATCCCGTACCGCGCGATCTTCGCCCGGTCGATGGTGATCGTTAGGCTCGGCTGCCCCAGCTCCTGGACGACGGTCACATTCTTCACGCCGGGCACGCCGTCGAGCACCCGCTTCACCGCCCGACCCTTCTGCTCGAGGAGCGCGAGGTCGGCGCCAAACACCTTCACGTCGAGTGAGCTTTTGAGCCCCGTCTCCGCTTCGTCGACCGCATCCTCCGCGGGTTGCGTGAAGTTGAACGTGATGCCGGGAAATACTTTGAGCTTCTCGTTCACCGCCGCAATCAACTGCGGCTTGGTATGAAAGGCACCGTTCCAGTCCTTGTACGGCTTGAGTCCGACGTAGAACTCGGCATTGAAGAATCCGGTCGGATCCGAGCCGTCATCGGGCCGTCCGTGCTCGGACGTCACGACCGTCACCTCGGGGAACGACTGCAGGATCTGCCGAACCTCCGGCACGATCTTCGACGACTCCTCGAACGAGATCGTGTACGGCATCGTCGCGCGCACCCAAAGCGCGCCCTCGTCCAGCTTCGGCATGAACTCGGCCCCGATTCCGCGAACGAGCAACAGCGCGATCACGAACACCGCAGCCGAGCCGCCAATCGTCCACCATGGACGCCTGAGCGCCTGCGTCAGCCCCCGGGTGTATTGGGCCTTGATCCATTCGTAACCGGGGTTGCGGCGCTCGCGCACGTTGCGCAGCAGCCACGCGCACAGGACCGGCAGCAACGTGAGCGTCATGACTCGCGCGCCGACGAGCGCGAAGATCGTCGTGTCGGCCATCGGCTCGAACAACTTGCCCGACGGCCCGCGAAGGACGTAAATCGGCAGGAAGCTCGCGATCGTGACCGCCGCCGCGAAGAAGATCGGTCGGTCCACCTCGGCGGCCGCCGCGATGATCGTGTGCAGCACGCCATGCCGCTTGGCGTCCGGCTCAGCGAGGCGGCGGTAGATGTTCTCGACCATCACCACGCCACCGTCGACCAGAATGCCGAAGTCGATCGCGCCGATGGAGAGCAGGTTCGCCGGAATTCCGCGCAGGTCGAGACAGATGAACGCGAACAGGAGCGACAACGGTATCGTGATCGCGACGATGAGCGCCGACCGCAGGTCGTACAGGAAGAAGATGAGCACGAGGACAACGAGCACGATCCCACGCAACAGGTTGTCCTCGACCGTCCGCGTCGTGAGGTGAATCAGATCGCTCCGGTCGTAGAACGGGACGATCTTCACATCCTTCGGCAGGATGTCTCGGTTGAGCTCCACGGTCTTCGCCTGCACGCCTTTGAGCACCGTCTGCGCCTGCTCGCCGGTCCGAAGCGTCACCACGCCTTCAACGGCATCGTTCTGAGTTCTGAAGCCGAACTGGCCGAGTCGCGGCGCCGCGCCGATCACGACCTGGCCGATGTCCTTCACGAGGATTGGCGTCCCGTCGTGCACCGCCAGTACCACGTTCCCGATGTCTTCCGTCGTCTCGACGCGTCCCAGGCCGCGAACGTAGTAGAACTGCCCGCCCTCGGAGTAGAAGCCACCGCCCGCGTTGCCGTTGTTGGCATCGAGAGCGGTCGTGACATCGGATACGCTCAACCCGGCGCCGGCGAGCTTCCCCGGGTCGACGAGCACCTGGTACTGCATGGTTTCGCCACCTACCGAGCGAAGGTCGGCGACACCCGGCACCGCCTTGTACGCCCGCTCGATGACCCAGTCCTGCAGGATGTGCAGGTCACGCGCGGACCGGTCGGGGCTCTGCAGGACGTAGCGATACACGAGGCCCGACGGCGAGAACAGCGGCGACACGCCCGCCGACACGCCCGTCGGAAGCTCGACATCCGGAATCCGCTCGAATACCTGCTGGCGCGCGAAGTAGTTGTCGGTCCCCTCCACGAACGTCAGGCGCACGTCCGATAGCCCGTACAGCGAGATGGACCGCATGACCTGGAGTCCGGGCAGGCCATTCATCTGCAGCTCCACCGGGGCCGTGATCAGTCGCTCGACCTCCTCCGCGGCGTGACCAGGCCACTGCGTCACGATCTCGACCATCGGCGGCGAGAGGTCGGGGTACGCATCCACCGGCAGCCGGCTGAAGGACCACAGGCCGATGCCTGCGATCGCGACCGCGATCAGGACAATGATGAGCGGCTGCCGAAGCGAGAGCGCGACCAGACGGTTGATGAACGACGGAGCCCGGACGGCTTCGGTTGCGGCATGCGGTAGCTCATGAGCCCAGGCGTCGGCCCTCGTGCCTAACGGCGCACCGTCGCCGTCGAGAGGGCGGTCGTCCGGAGGCGTGCTCGTCGGACTGCTCACTGGTTCTGCGCGAATTGCACGAACAGCGCGCCCTCGGAGATGATGCGTTCACCCGGCTTGAGGCCGGCGGTCACCTCGTACCGGTCGCCAACGCGAGAGCCGATCGTGATCTGCCGCCGCCCGAACGCGTTGTTGGCGCCCAGCATCTCGACGAACACGAACGGCAGGTTGTCGTCGTCGCGCAGCACGGACGTGACCGGCACGAGCAGGCCGTGCCGCTCGCGCGACGCGTGAATCGTGACCTGCACGTACATGTCCTTCTTGAGCAGGTGCCGAGTATTGGGGACGAGAATGCGGACCGCCGTCGCTTTCGTGGCGGGATCCACGAGCGCCGCGATATACGTGACCTTACCAACGAACGGATTCGGCGACGCCGTGGTCGTGACCTCCGCGCGATCGCCCACCTGCACCGAGCCCAGGTCGGACTCGAAGACGTTCGCCTGCACCCACATGGTTGCGAGGTTCGCGATCGTGAAGGCCTGGGTCGACCCGGCCTGCAGCAGCTGACCGGTATTGATGAGCCGCTCGACGACGGTGCCCCCGATCGGCGCGCGAATCGCCGCCTGCAGCTCCGCCACGTCCTTCCCGTCGCGGAGCGCGGCGATCGATGTCTCATCCACGCCTAGCGCGCGAAGCTGCTGGAGCGCCGCATCGCGGTCCGCCGCGGCGGACGCGGCGTCGGTCTGCGATTGCTCCAGATCGCGACGAGCGATCGCGTCGTTCTTCCAGAGCTGCTCGTTCTGGTCGGCCACGCGCTTCGTCTGCGCGTACGCCGCCTGTGCCTTCCGGAATTCAGCAACCGTGGTCGCGAAGTCGGGGGACGATACGAGCGCGAGCGCCTGTCCGCGACGTACCTCCGCGCCCACGTCCGCGAGGATGCGAGTAACCGGCCCGGAGATCGGTGCGAGCACCTGCGTCGAGACGTCCGCATCGAACTGGGCGGTGCCGGTCACCTGGATCGTCGGGCGAAAGCTCGTCGTCGCCAGCGGCTCGACGTGCAGCCGCCCAAGCTGCTCGGCGGGGACGGTCACCGGGCGAAGCGTCGCACTGTCCGCCGTGCCAGACACCGTCGCCGGCGAGGCTTCGGCCGTGCCGCCGGCGCTCGCCGAATCGGCTGCAGCGCTCGTCTTCGAGCACGCGCCTAACGTGATGCTCGCGACCATGGCCAGCGCCATTCCGAGCGAAGGCGCGAAGCGCCACGCGTGCCGGCGAACGGGGGTCGGGTGAGAAAACGCCATCGTCCCGATAGAGGGCGCTGGAGTATTACCGCGCATCGGACGCTCCACGGGAGATCGAGGAAAGAGGTGCGCCGGTCGCTCGCTCGAGATCGGCGACGGCGTCGTTCACGGCGGCGAGCGCCGCGGCGTACTGGGTCTGTGCGTCGAGCAGCGTGCGCTGCGCATCGATGACCTCGAGCGCCGACGACCCGCCGAGGGAATAGCTCGTGGACGCGATGCGGTAGGCCTCCCGCGCCGACGGCATGAGCTCGTCGCGCAGATAGATCGCCTGCCGGAGCGACGTCGACGCCGTCGCGTATGCGTTCCGAAGGTCTTCGCCCACCTGCGCCGCCACGTCGCGATACTGCGCCGAGAGCTCGCTCGTCCGATGGCGCGCCTCCGCGACCTCGCCCCGCTGGTGCTGCCAGAAGAAGATCGGCAGCCCGAACCCGATCTCGGTCTCGTACAGCGCCTGCTCGCCATACGGGCGCATGCGCGTGATGCCGATGTCGATGTCGGGGATCAGGTAACGCTGCGCCAGCTTCGCCGACGCTCGGGCCCCTGCCTGCTCCGCCTCCAGGCCGCGCAGCTCGGGGCGACGCGCCATCGCGATCGACTCGAGCTGGGCAAAATCGGGCGGCACGTCGGGGATCGTCAGGCTGTCCGCCGCCTCGATCGGGGCGCCGAGCACGCGGCCCAACAACCGGTTCAGCGCGGCGCGCGCGTTCGCCACGCCGCGTTCGTTCGCGATGAGATCGTTCTCCGCCTGTGCGACGCCGACCTTCGCCTTGATCACGTCGAGCTTCGCGACGGTCCCGGCGTTGTAGCGCGCCTGTGTCTTCGCGAGGAAGTCCTGCGTGAGCTTGCGCGCTTCCTCGAGATCCTGGCGATGCCGCAGCGACACGAGCAGCGAGTCGTACGCCTGATTCGTCTGGAAGACCACGAGCTGTCGCTGCAGCGTGTACGTCTCGTCGACGCTCGCGAGATCGGCGCGCGCTGCCTTACTCTGCAGGAAAATCTTGCCCGGATACGGGATCGTGATGCCGACCGAAAGATCGGCTTCGTTGCCCGAGCGCGGACGAAATGCCCCGCCCTGGCCGACGATACTGGCACCGAACGACGGTTCCGGAAGTGCCCGCGCCTGGGTCACGCGCGCATGTCCCTGCGCGACCTGCTCGCGCGCGACGGCAAGCGTGGGATTGCGCGCGAGCGCCTGGCGGATCGCCTGTTCGCGCGTGACGCGCAGAACGGCTCCGACGCTATCGCGCCCTTGGGCGGAAGCGTCCGCCGCGACGAGTGCTAGTATGGTCGCGCCCGCGGCGAGATGCGCCGCGAAACCGCGTCCAGGAGAGGTGAACCGATGTGCCATGCCGATGCCCGTTGACCAGGGAAGGCCGGGCGGCGGAAGACACGCCAGCCCGGGTCGATGCGGTCGATTTGTGCGGCGGCTCGGCCTAACGAGTAGAGCGCGGAGCGCGGCGGCCGCTCGTCGTACGACGAGGCCACGACGCTCGTGGGGCCGCCCGCGAGTGCGGGCGGCCCGTCAGCCGAGCGGTCGAGGGGCGGGAGGGGCCCGAGCAGCGAGCGGGTCTCGCCGCTCGGCGTCCGGCGCGACCCGGACTGCCAGCGACACCCGCTTAGCGGAGAGCGGTGCTACGGCGACCGGCG
>Ga0207712_10002753_pt1 | contig 11243 bp, 13 predicted proteins | sample KBSS44metaG_FD_184402 | JGI IMG/M metagenome (GOLD analysis project Ga0207712, IMG submission 184402) | Switchgrass rhizosphere microbial communities from Kellogg Biological Station, Michigan, USA - KBS S4-4 metaG (SPAdes) (version 2) | ecosystem: Host-associated > Plants > Roots > Rhizosphere... | reverse complement strand
TGCTACCAACCGGCTGGTAGGCGACAACCACGCCGCATCTGCTACGTGCTCGCGGAACGCCGCAGCAACGTTCTTGATGATGCCGTTGACCCGCGTCTTCTGCGCAGCCGAGAAGTAACGCGCGGCGTAAAGCTGTCCGATGGCATCGGCCATGGCCGACTGGGTGGTCGCCAGTGCCAACTGATCGCGTGGGCGCTGGTCGCCGCGCATACCAGCGGCTGCCTCGGCAAAGGCGCGCGGCAGCACATCGGCGTAGTCGTGGATCAGGTGAAAGCGGAGATAGTCCTTCCAAGAGTCGAGCGGTTGGGAGGCAACCAGCGCCGCGACCCCCTTCATGGCCGTGGGCTGCCATGCGACGACTACCTGCTGCTGGCCGAGGCCCGCCGCCTGGAAGAATGCACCCCAGTCCATGCCCGGTGCTTCGCGCGCAAAGTCGGCCCGCGACCATTGATTGTCGGCGTTACGGTCCACGGCCGATGCCTTAAGCGAGGCCTGGGTCTCGGCGATGGCAGTTTCGAGTGCCAGCACCGAGGTGGCCCGCTGATCAGCGTGGTCGAAGCCAGCGAGCGTCAGCATCCGGGCGATGTACTGCTGGTAGCGACCGCGCTGGGTGACGGCGCTGGAATCCTGGCTCAGGTACTGGTCACGGTCGCCGAGGCCGAGACCCCCTTGGACCAGAAAGATGCCATAGGTCTTCTCCCCGTGAATGCTGTGCTCCACCGAAAGTCCGAGTACCGAGGACGACGCGTAGACGCCAAGGTTGAGTGGATCCACGTCGGCGTGCATGGTGCTCCCGAACAGGCGTGTGAGAGCGAGCTTGTCGCCGATACTGTCGATCCGGGAGAGCAGGGGTTTGAGCGGGCTGACTCCCCTCGCCTCGATGGCGGATTGGCTCAGATAGGCGGAGCGGAAGTCGGCCACCTTGCGGGCAAGCGAGCCGGGCGACGCCATGCGGGCATTGGCGAGGAGCGCCTCCACCTGCCGCCGAGTCCGTTCGTTGATGTCGTCCCGGACTGCCCAGCGGTTCTTGCCCGCCGGGAGCACGGTCGCCTTGAGCCAGGCACCGTTGGCGTAGCCAAAGAAATCATCCCCCGGCCTGATACCCGTATCGACGGTGCTTTCCAGCCGGGAGACGACGTGGTCCCGCGGCGCCTGGGCCCAAAGTTCCATGGCCGAAAACGGCGAGCAGGACAGGGCCAGCAGTGCCATGCTGAGGGTGGACGGCGATTGCAAATGGGGAGTCATAAGCAATTGGAAATGGAAAATTGACAATTTGCAATTGTTCCCCAAGCTACCAATCACGCGCTCGCTCGTCGCGGCGAGGACCGACAACTATCACTCACTTTCGGACAATGATCGCACGCGCCCATCTGATCGACGTCCTGTTCGTGATCCTGCCGCATTCCTTATTGCTGGATATTGCAGGCGCGGCAGAGGCGTTTCGGCTGGCCAATCAGCATCGCGGGAGGAGTGGGCTCCCGCCCCGCTTCCGGTTGCGTTTCGCCGCGCCGAACGAGGTACAGGAAACTTCGGTGGGACTCGCGATTGCCGGCCTGGAGCCGTTACCGGATGAGCTCGGTCCGAGTACCTGGGTCGTGGTGGTGGGTCAGCCGAGCGAGCATCTGGGCCTCGTGACTCCAGCCGTCCTGACTACTGCGCGATGGCTCAACCGGCACCTCGGTGAGTCACTGCTTGAGGGCATGGGGGGGCATCGGCTGGTGACGATCTGCTCCGGTACCCTGGTCGCGGCGCGCGCAGGCCTGCTGGGCCACCGGCGCTGCACCACACACCACGAGCTGCTGCACACCCTGCGCGCGCTGGCGCCACGGGCCAAGGTGCTCGACAACCGAGTCTTCGTGGTAGATGGCCCGCTGGCCTCGAGTGCCGGGATCACGGCGGGAATCGATATCGCCCTGCACCTCATTGCCGAAGAATGCGGGGAAGCACTGGCGGCGAGTGTCGCCGAGGACATGGTGGTGTATCTCAGGCGCTCGGAGCGGGATCCGGAGGAGTCGCCTTTTCGCCGGCACCGCGGACATCTGCATTCGACGGTGCATCGGGTGCAGAACGCCATCCTCAATGAGCCGGAGCGGGACTGGAATATGGCAGCGCTGGCGGAGGCCGGGTGCACCACGGAGCGACACCTGCTGCGGCTCTTCCTCGAGCATGCGCGCGTATCGCCGCTTCAGTATCTCCAGGCGATCAGGCTGGAGCGGGCGAGGCAGGCGCTGGAGTACGGCGCTAGCGTGACGGGAGCGGCCGAGTTTGCCGGGTTCCGTTCAGCGCTCCAGATGCGGAGAGCGTGGGGCAGGGAATGGGGAGGGTCGCCGAGGGATGTGTTGAAGACGGATCCGACGAACATCGCGATCAAGAACCCGTACAGGAGGGAAAGCTCGAGCGCTCCGCTACATTCTTAAACGCTTCCCGCCGGACTGGCATCATAGAGCAGGCTCGCAACTCGAGACGCTCGGCCATGCTACTCCCTCCCGCCTTCCGCTCACTCGCCCGCGCTCCCGCGCTCGCCATCGGCGTGGTCGTTACACTCGCGCTTGGGGTTGCGGCGCTGACCACCGCCTTCGGTGTCGTCAATGCAGGGCTTTGGCGCCAGCCGCCGTTCCGCGACTCCGGGCGCATTGCGATGCTCTACCTTCACCGTAACCCCCAGGGTGAGCCGCCGCAGCAGGAGCGCTGGTCGTTCGGCCGATTTGAGCTCCTGAGAAAAGCGCAGCGCAGCTTCGAGATCGTGGCCAGCTACTCGCCCGCGAGTCTCACGCTCTCCGGAGACGGGGATGCGGAGTTGGTACAAGGGGAGAGAGTCTCACCATCGTACTTTCAACTGTTGCGCGTCGGCGCGGCTCGCGGACGCCTGTTCACCGAGGCGGAGGACGATCCTGCCGGCCCGACACCGGTAGTTGTCCTCGGGCACGGACTGTGGACCCGGCGGTGGGCGGCGGATCCGTCCGTCATCGGACGAACGATTCGCCTCAACGGGGTCCCGCTGACCGTTATCGGCGTACTGCCGCCAGAGTTCGCCGGACTCTCGGGTCGCGCCGAGCTCTGGATTCCGAGGACCATGTCGCCTCAGGTCACCTACCCCGACTACCTCACTACGAACCAGAACTTCATCAGCGCCGTCGGTCGATTGCGGCCGGGAGTTGACCTTACTGCCGCGCGGAGCGAGCTCGCCGTCCTCGGGGCCAGCATCAATCGTGCGTTGCCCAGCGATCCGGATTTCCCGGAGGAGCGGGTGACCGCGACTGCTGCGACCCTCAACGAGGCCCGCGCCGACCGAAACGTACGACGTTCACTCTTTGTCCTCCTGGGCGGTGTCGCGGTACTGCACCTGCTGGCGTGTGCCAATGTGGCGAACCTGTTGCTCGGTCGGGCGCTGGCCAGACGACGAGAGTCGGCGGTGCGGCTGGCACTGGGGAGCAGTAGCCCCCGGCTCTTTGGCCACATCCTCTGCGAGGGGTCCCTGCTTGCCCTGCTGGGCGGCGGCATGGGCATCGCGCTCGCAGCGTGGGGAAGCGCCCTCATCGTGCCGCCGACCAATGTCTGGGCGCCGCGCAACTTCTACGGCAGTCTGGCGCCCTTCGACTCGCCCAAGTTCGGCCTCGCAGAGCTCTTGTTCGGCGTCGGCCTGACCCTCGCGACGGCCCTCCTGGTTGCAGCTCCGGCCGCGCTGAGTGCGTTTCACCTCGACGTATCGTCCGGGATCAGGGCGGGATCGCGCGGAATTGCGGACGGCGCGATGAGGCTGCGCCGGCCGTCGCTGCGGGGCATCATCGTCGGCATCGAGGCGGCCTTCGCGATGTTACTGGTGGTCTCGGCGGCGTTGCTCATCGACAGCTTTCAACGGATGCGCCGGGCGCCGATCGGCGTCGAGCCTCACCATGTACTCACCTTCTGGGTGATCCCCTCCGAGGCCAGCGTCCCCCCTGCCGTCGCGCCGGCGTTCATCTCACGGTTGCTCGACGCGGTGGCGAGGGTGCCTGGGGTAGTCTCGGCCTCAGTGGACGGCGGAGCACCTCTCGCGGGTACCGCGAGCAGCGTCCTTTATATAGAAGGCCGGCCGATGCCGGACCCGGGGCAAGCACCTCCGGTCCTCCGCCACTACATCGCCCCGGATCACTTCGTCACCCTCGGCATTCCGGTACGGCGCGGCCGAGTGTTCACCGCCGCTGATATCGCCGGGGGGCCGCGGGTGGCGGTGATCAGCGAGACGGCAGCCCGCCGTTTCTGGCCGGATGAGGATCCGCTGGACAAACGGGTGTGGTTTGGTGGCGGCAGCAGTTTCAGTAGCCCGGACTCGAGCGCGGAGATCGTCGGTATCGTCGGCGATGTGGTGTACGCTCCCCTCGACCTCCGCCCCAATTTCGCCAGCTTCTACACGCCGTATGCGCAGTTCACCTATGCCGCGCGCATGGTATTCCTGCGGACCGCCGGGGATCCGATGTCTGTGGTTTCGAGCGTGCGGAAGGCCGTGGCTACCGTGGATCCCGACCTGGCACTGCAGGATGTGCAACCGCTCACCGACATCGTTAACGATTCGTGGGCGCGGAACCGCTTCGAGGCGATCTTGTTCGCCGGCTGCGGGGTCGCGGCGCTGTTGCTGGCGGCCAGTGGCATTTTCGCCGTGCTCGGATACCTGGTCGCCGACCGCACCCGTGAGTTTGGAATCCGCATTGCGCTCGGCGCCACCCCGCGTCACGTGCTGTGGCAGGTGCTGCGCGAGGGCATGTCGTTTCCGCTGGTCGGGCTGGTGATCGGAGTGGGGCTTTCCCTGGTCGTCACGCGACTGCTGCGATCGTCGTTGTACGAGATCTCACCGCAGGAGCCGCGCGTAGTCGTCGGCACCGCAGTGCTCCTCGTCGTCGTGTCGGTAGCCGCCTGCCTGATTCCCGGGTGGAGGGCGACGCGGGCCGACCCTATCCAGGCGCTGAGCGCTGAATAGGGTCAACGAACACGGTCGTCGCTGCCACTGCCTCGAAGCACAGGTTTACCGTGCGTCCGGCTCCTCGCGTGCGATGCACCGTTCCCGCCGGCACCACCACACTCTGCCACGGTCCGAGGCTCAGCGTGCGACCGTCAGGCAGCTCGATCTCCAGCCGGCCCTCCACCACGAGAAACAGCTCATCGGAGTGAGGATGCTGGTGCCAGGGATACTCCCCGGCGAGCACCCCCAGGCGCAGACAACTGGTGTTCACCTGGCTGAGGACCTGGTTCCGGTACTGTTCGGTGACCGCGGCCGCTTCCGCGGCGATATCCACCACGACGAGCGGGGGGTAGCGCACCGGCTCGCTGGCATAGTCTTGAGCGGAGGGTATTGAAGGTGTCATGCTGCGGCGCGTTCGGCTGATGCGGGCTGCCTTCCCGGCGAGAATGCGATCAGGAGCCCACCGATCAAGCCGAATGCAGCCGACGCGATCAAGAGCTCGGTTCGTTGGGTTGGAAGCTGGATGGACATAACTGCCATGACGGCGGCATGAGCGAAACTCGACCACGCAGCGAAAGCGATCACGCTGCGATAGGCGGATGGATTGCGTGCCGCCAACAGCAAGAAGACTCCCAGCGTGACGTAGAGGCTAAGCATCATTGGCACGCCGTTGTCGATGTTGGGATCCAGTTCGCTCCTGACCCCGATCGCGAGAGGGTAAAGGCCGGCCGTAAACAACAATCCCACCAACACCAACACGACTCTTAGGGCTTGTTCTCGTTTCATGATAGCCTCCTGCCCAAGTCAGGGGTCGTCCACGGGCTCAAACTGGTCACGAGGCGACCTTTGCGCCAGCGTCGGCACGACGGGCCAGGAGGATGGAACCGGCGGCAGCGGCCGCGCCGAATACCGTCGCCCAGATGGCGTCGTCCGTGACCAACCCCCACGCGACCGGTCCATCGCCCGACAGCACATTCATTAGCGGCAAGCGTCATGGATGGGGGATGATCCATAGATCGCCCTCAACAGCTTACCGCGGAAGACGCTGTCTATGCGGAAGCACGCGGACAGTGGCACTGATTGCTTCCCGTGGTCAGCGCTTTGAGCGTCCCCAACAAGACCAATTCACAAACCAAACAACCCATTCCGCGTGCTTCCGCGTGCTTCCGCGTTATCCGCGGTAAGCTTTTCCTGTCCGTTCAGCGGAGCCGTGCGACGCCCTATTGAGGGCTTGGCTTGGCATTGTATATGCCTTGACAAGTATATGCCTGTAACAGTACATTAGAGCCATGGAAACTGTATTCGACATCATCGCGGAGCCGAACCGCCGCGCGATTCTGGGCCTCCTGGTCTCGTCCCAACGGTCGGTTGGAGAGATCGAGCGTCGCCTTCGGATGCCGCAGCCGACCGTGTCCAAGCACCTCCGGGTCCTGCGCGAGGCCGGTTTCGTCGAATCCACGGTGGACGCTCAACGCCGCCTTTACCGACTGAAGCCAGAACCACTTCAGGAACTGGATGCCTGGCTGGATCCGTTCCGTCGGTTCTGGTCCGGTCATGTCGATAGGCTCGAGCGCCACCTCGATCGCATGGACCAATCTCCGTCAACGAAGAAGAAGGGAAAAGGGAAATGACCGATCACGTACAGTACGCACCGGGCCAGGCCAGCGGGGCGGAAGTCCGTAAGGAGGGAGAGAAATGGACCCTGATTCTCGTCAGAGAGCTGCGCCACTCGCCGGCGACAGTCTGGCAGGCACTTACCGACCCGGCGCAACTGCGCGAGTGGGCTCCCTTTGAATCCGATGGGAGCTTGGGTACGGCTGGAACCACGGTGAAGCTCTCGACAGTCGGAACGCCGCAGGTTTCCGAGACCACGGTGAAGCGGGCTGAGGCGCCTAGGCTGCTCGAGTACAGCTGGGGCGGCGGGGACCTCCGGTGGGAGCTCGAGCCGTTCGGCAGCGGCACCCGCCTGACCCTCTGGCACAACATCGATCGCCGCTTCATCTCGTGGGGTGCTGCGGGCTGGCACATCTGCCTGGATGTGCTGGACCGCCTGCTCGCCGGCCAGCCGATTGGACGCATCGCCGGCCCCGAGACAATGCAGTTCGGCGGCTGGCAGCGGCTGAATGCGGAGTACGCCAGGCAATTCGGTAAAGACATTCCGAGCTGACCATCCAACGTCCAGCAATCCGGAAAGGAGGTCGCAGTGAACTGGAATCATTGGGTTCGGCAAACCCACCGCTGGCTGGCGATTGTCTTTACGGTGTCCGTCATCGTCACGTTCGTTGCCTTGAAACAGGAGAAGCCTTTCGTCTGGGTGAGCTACGTGCCGCTGTTTCCGCTTGCCTTGCTCGCGGTCACCGGTTTGTACTTGTTCGTGCTGCCCTACGCCGCCAAGTGGCGCAGCGGGCGAGGCGACGCCTGAAATCATCAGCACGAGAGAAGAACAACCCGAATTGAAGGGATGAAACGATATGAAAAAGAGCGGCGGTGAGCCGACAGGTGGGTCTCCCTCTCAACTCATAGACGGGAGGATAAAAGAGCTGGACGACTGGCGAGGCGAGACGCTTGCTCGGCTGCGAGGTCTGATCAAGAAGGCGGACCCGGCAGTGGTTGAGGAATGGAAATGGGGTGGGCCGGTCTGGTCACACGACGGATTGATCTGCACCGGCGAGAGCTACAAGAGTGCCGTGAAGCTGACCTTCGCCAAGGGCGCCCAGCTGAAGGACCCCAGGAAGCTCTTTAACTCGAGCCTTGAAGGAAATACCAGGCGAGCCATCGATTTCCGCGAAGGGGAGAAGATCGATGAGGCCTCCTTCAAGGCTCTGATCCGCGAAGCGGTGGCGCTGAACCAATCCGGCGCTGGCCACCGCAAGTCCCGCCGAGACTGATGGCGTTCTGGTTCAGCGCGCCCCGTAATCGGTGAAGACGTAGTCCCTGTTTTTCACTATAGTGTGGCACCCGAAGCCGCACTTGGCGTCGTTTGCCTGCGGCGGCTTGTCAGCCGTGGTGCCGGGCGTGAACGCGTGGGACACAGTGTCGTACACGAACACGGCCCATCCCCACCCACCGCTGTCCGCGAACCGCTTGCTGTCCTTCACCATGAAGTCGACGTCATGCTGGGTACCCGGCACCGTCGCTTGGGGGAACACCGACATCTTAGTCGGGTTCCAGTGGATCTTCGCCATCTTGGAGCCGTCGGGGAACGGCTTGCCGTTGCCAGGAACGCCGGCCTTGTAGGCGTCGATCATCGCGGGATTGCCGAGGATGGCGGCCAGCAGGCCGCCGTCCTGACTGACGGAGATCAGCTGCCAGTTTTCGTATCCCTTGAACTCGGAGAACGCGAGCCCACCCGGCACCTTCACGCTGTACTTGTCCTGGGCGGCCATGACGCCGGCGGCGGAGGCACTGATGAGTGCCGTCGCGACCGCGATCGCCCACCTTTGATTGCTTCCCATACCCCGTTTCTCCTTCCCAAGGTCAGCGGCCTTGACCACTTCCCGACGGCGCGTGGTACGTCTACTTGAATCGGACGCGACAGGTCGATGGACCTGCCGCGCCATAGTTACCAGCGGAAATGAGCCGGGTCAAATGTACGATGGTATCAGGCCCGTATTCGGGAGGCGGGTTAGCAGGTCACTTCCACCCGCAGGAATGTGGCTGGAATCGTCGTGCCATTGGTGCTCGTGTTCTGAGCGCTGAACAACCCCTCGAGCTCTGCCTGCAGGCTCGCGGCGCGCCCGTTCTTCTCCGCCGCGTCGAAGGCATTCATCGTCGGCCCGTAGTATCTCCTGAACTCATCGACGAGTTGCGCTGGCGATCCGGCGAAGCGGAAGATGAACGTGTCGCGAACGCACGAGATCTGCTCTGCCGGGATGCCCGCGGCGACAAAGCGCTCCACCACCTGGCTCTCAACGCCCCAGGTCATCGGACTGACAAATCCCTCGGGAGGCGGCGGGGTATAGGCGGAGCTGATTCGCAGAATCTGGGCGACGAGGGTGGGGTCGTTCGGAATCCAATTGCCCATGACGATCCGTCCCCCCGGGCGCGTCACGCGAGCCATTTCCCTGGCCACGTCGAAGGGTCTGGGAGCAAACATGGCGCCGAAGATGCTGACGACTATGTCAAACGCGCGATCCGGAATCAGCTCAAGGTTCGTGGCGTCGCCCTGTTGGAATCTGCAATTGGTCAGGCCGAGCGCCGCGGCCCGCCGGTTTCCGGCCTCGACGAGATTCCGGGCGATATCCACGCCGAGGACGTATGCACCCGTTTGGGCGGCAGGCAAGGCGGTGGTTCCATCGCCGCAGCCAAGGTCCAGGACATCGTCTCCGCGGCGGACGCCGATGCGCTGCACGAGAGCCTCGCCGCTTTCGCGCATGCTGGCCGCAATCCGGGTGAAGTCTCCTTTTTCCCAGAGGGCCTGATTCGGGTTAACGGCTACAGCAGTCATCGGATTCCTTCCCTCGGCTCGGGTGAACTGGGCTAATGGCGCCGCGCGTCACCTGTGGGCGAATTGTCAGGTGTCCGCAAGTCCTCGTTCGGCTGTTCGACCTGATGAGGCGCCGATTACGCCCGAATTGGCTCATTTTGAGCGCTGAACTGATTCCCAAGTTCCTCGGTCAGGGGGAGCCGGTGGTTGCCCTGTGCACGAGCGCACGGATCCTCGCCTCCTCAGCGCCAGTCAACTCCTTCAACGCGAAGCCGGTCGGCCACATGGCGCCGTCGTCGAGGTTCGCCTTGTCGCTGAAGCCAAGCGTCGAATACCTCGTCTTGAACTTCTGCGCGTTTTGGAAGAAGCAGACGACCTCGCCGTCCCTGGCATAGGCGGGCATCCCGTACCAGAGTCTCGGCGCGAGACTTGGTGCGCTGGCCTTGATGATCGCATGGAGCTGCTTGCCCATCGCGCGATCCGGTTCCGGCATCGCGGCGATCTTCGCGAGGACGGCACTTTCCCCGTCCGCCCCCTTCAGCTCCTGGATGCGCTCCTTCATCGCGGCGCGTTCCTCGGCAGTGAAGCCCTTGGACTTCTTGCCGATCGCAGTGGTGCTCTTAGCGGACTTCCGCGTGTTTTTCTTTGGACTCATCGAGGCCTGCTGACTTGGGCGACCCTAACGACCTGTGAGACGGCGAATGTCGGCCGCGAGTTCCGGGAACTGCGGCTGATTGAATTCGTGGCCGCGCCCCTCCAAGGCCCGCACCCTGGCGTGAGGCAGGACCTGGCGGTAGCGCTCAAGAGTCTCAAAGGGGATCTCGGGGTCGTCCCGGCTGTGGTAGAGATAAAGTGGCGCCACGTCCCGCAGCCGCTCTCCGAAATCAGGCGCGAGCGCAAATTCTGGGAAGTCGGCCCCCCACAAAGGCGTCGCGATCAGGAACAGGCCTGCGAACGCGGGTCGGCGCACGGTCTCCGACAAGTATTTCAGAAGGACCGAAGCTCCGAATGAGTGACCCACGAGAATGGGCCTCCTGGCGCTCACGATCAGTTCGTCAATCCGCTGTGCCCAGGTCCGGTAGTGGGGGCGCCCGGGCCGGGGCATGCGTGGTGCCCTCACTCGATAGCCTGGTCCCAGGGTATTCCCGATTAGCGGCTCCCAGTACACCCTGCCTCTCCGTCGGCGGGGTTCGCCAGCGCCATGAATGACGAGAACGGTTCGCGCCATGGGCCGAAGGTGATCCTCGCAGCAAGGTCAAGCAAGATACCGGGCGCACAGAAGCGCAACACACCAGTTGCGCATTTACCGTGTTTGCCCTATAATATGCAACGTAACAGTTGCACGTCAGAGCCACCGCAACCGATTGACAGGAGTAACAACGACTTATGACCGCCACCACCGACCAACCCCAGACCACCGACCGGATCGAGAAGCGTTTCGAGGTAAGTGCGAAGCGCTCCCGGGTCTGGCGGGCGATCTCCGATGCGAACGAGTTCGGCGCCTGGTTCGGCATGAAATTGGACCGCCCCTTCACCGCCGGCGCCACCGTTTTCGGAAGCCTCACCATTCCGGGATACGAGCACATCTCGCTGGAGATGCAGGTCCAGCGGGTCGAACCAGAGGGCTACTTCTCTTACCGCTGGCATCCCTACCCGATGAATCCCGAGGTCGATTACGCGGCGGAGCCGACCACCCTGGTCGAGTTCCGGCTGGATGAGACCGCGGGTGGCACCGCGGTGACGATCACCGAGTCGGGCTTCGACCGTCTCCCCAGCACGCGACGCGCTGAAGCGTTCCGGATGAACGAGGCAGGGTGGACCGGCCAGTCCAAAAAGCTGGCGAGTTATGTCGGCTAGCACAGGCGGAGCTGCGCGTCAGGC
>Ga0207712_10002745_pt1 | contig 11257 bp, 9 predicted proteins | sample KBSS44metaG_FD_184402 | JGI IMG/M metagenome (GOLD analysis project Ga0207712, IMG submission 184402) | Switchgrass rhizosphere microbial communities from Kellogg Biological Station, Michigan, USA - KBS S4-4 metaG (SPAdes) (version 2) | ecosystem: Host-associated > Plants > Roots > Rhizosphere >... | reverse complement strand
CCCTGATCCCGGCCGCCGAGATCAGGGACAGTCGCTTCATCCACGACCATCCCCATCTGGCGGCCCGCGGCTGGTACCAGCCGTTCGACCTGCCCTGGCGTGGGGTCATTCCGCTCCCGCAGCTGCCGGTCCGTCCCACGTCCGGCGCCTGGGCACATCGTCGTCGGCCGCCGACCCTGGGCGAGCACAACACCGAGGTCCTCGCCGGCGAGCTGGGACTCGACCCGGAGCAGCTCGCTGCCCTGACCGCCGATCGGGTCATTGGTACGGTGCCGGAGGGGGCCACATGAGCGCGGCGCCCGGCTCGGACGTGGCGGGTCCGCCAGCCGGCACGGGCCCGTTGCGCGAGGTCCGGGTCGTCGAGCTGGCGGGCCAGGGGCCCGGCCCGTTCGCCTGCATGCTGCTGGCTGACATGGGCGCCGAGGTGATCCGGGTGGAGCGCGCCGGTCCCGTCTCTCCCGAGCGGCGCCGGGCCGACGTGCACGGCCGCGGCCGTCGGTCCATCGCGATCGACCTGAAGGACCAGCGCGGTGTGGACATCGTGCTGGACCTGCTCGATACCGCCGACGTGCTCGTCGAGGGCTTCCGGCCGGGGGTGGCCGAACGGCTGGGGCTCGGGCCGAAGGAGTGTCTGGCCCGGAACCGCCGGCTGGTGTACGGCCGCGTGACCGGCTGGGGACAGGACGGCCCACTGGCGGGCCTTGCCGGCCACGACATCAACTACCTCGCGTTCTCCGGGGCCCTGCACGCCATCGGCCCCGCGGGCGGTGACCCGGCGGTGCCGCTCAACCTGGTCGCCGACTACGGCGGCGGCGCGTTCCTGGTGATCGGGGTGCTCGCCGCCCTGCTCGAGGCCCGCGTCACCGGCACCGGTCAGGTCGTCGACGCCGCCATGGTCGACGGGGTGGCGGCGATGATGGCGCCGTTCTACGCGATGGCCGCGATCGGCACCTGGAGCGAGGAGCGCGGCACTCACCTTCTCGACTCGGGCGCTCACTTCTACGGCGTCTACCGCACGGCGGACGACCGGTGGGTGGCGGTGGGCGCCATCGAGCCCCAGTTCTACCGGGTGCTGATGACGCTGTTGGACATCGACACCGACACCGTCCCGGCGCAGATGGACCGGGCCACGTGGGCCGCGCTGCGTGCCCGGCTCGCCGAAGTGTTCGCCACGCGAGACCGGGACGCCTGGGTGTCCCACTTCGCGGGCCATGAGGCGTGCTTCTTTCCGGTGCTGTCGATGAACGAGACCACGCGGCATCCGCACGCCCGTGCGCGCGCGATGTTCGAGGAGATCAATGGCGTGCCGCATCCTCGTCCGGCGCCGCGGTTCTCCTCCACCGGCCCGCTGCCGGCGCGGCCGATCGAAGAACTCGGTGACAGCACGGACGAGCTGCTGCGCAGGATCGGCCGCGCGCAGACGCAGATCGCCGCGCTACGTGCTGACGGAGTTGTCGCATGAGCGCGGGCCAGGGGCGCGGTCACCATGTGCTGGCCGCTCTCGCGGTTCGGCTTCCGGCCAGCGTTCGTTCCGTCGTGCAGCCCCGGAGGCTCCGAGTACCCGAAGGCAGGCAGTCATGAGCCGCATCACGACCCTGGACGATTTCGAGAAGGCCTATCGGGAAGGGCTGGGCCAGCCGCTGCCGCCGCGGCCGTGGCGTGAGGTCACCCCGGAGTGGCTGAGCCGGCACGCCGACGGCTCCGGGGACTACAACCCACTGTTCCGCGATTCTTCCTACGCGGCCGCCGGCCGGTATCACCAGCTCGTCGGTTCGCCGTCGTTCGTCTTCTCCATCGCGTTCGGCGCCAACGCCTCGATCTGGGGACACATCTCCGAGCGGGATGTCGCCATGGAGGACCTGAGCATTCTCTACCTGGGCGCCGACATCCAGTGGCATGCCCCGGTCTTCGTCGGTGACCGGGTCCGCGCGATCGAGACCCCGGTCGACGTCACCCGCATGCGGACGCGCCAGCTGGGGGAGGCGCTGGTGTGCTCCGGGCGTACCGAGTACTACGACCATCGCGCCCAGCTCCTGGCGACGATCACCAACCGGATGCTGCGTTTTCCCAACCCTGGCCGCGGAGTCGAGTCCTCGGCGTCCCGTGACCAGCCAGACCGGCCGAGGGTGGCTCCGGACCCGCTGGTGTGGGAACGGACGCGGCGCGGCGCGAAGCCGCAGTTCCGGGACGAGGCACGGGAGGGCGACGAGCTGCCCACCCTGCCCAAGGGCACGTACACGACATCCGAGCTTTATCTGTTCAGCTATGGGTCGTTGAACACCAACAGGTCGCGTTACGTCGCCGAAGGCAGCATCGATATGGGAGCCGGCGGGCGCGCTGACCCCGAGTATGCCCGGCGCAGCCGTTCGCAGGCGACCACCTTCGACTACGGGCCGCAGCGGATTGCCTGGATGACACAGATCGTGACCGACTGGATGGGCGACCGCGGTGACCTGGTCAGCCTGAGCGCCCAACTGCGCCGGCCCAACCTGATCGGGGACACCAACACCGTCGTCGGCAGGGTCGTCGGTGTGCGGCCGGATAGCGACCATCTGGTCGACGTGCGGGTGGCCGTGGTGAATCAGGACGGTGCTGAGACGGCGATCGGGACCGCGGCGGTCCGGCTGCCGGAACGGCACGCCATCGCGGATCCGCACGCAACTCTGTTCTCTGCCGACAAACCGACCGAGGCGGGTCTGTACGGATGACGCCGAGCCCGACCGGCACCGGTGCGGACGACTCATCGCGAATCTGCACGAAGGCGGGTGCCGGGCCACTGACGCTCGCCGGCACGGAACTCGACGTCCGCGCCGCCAAGGCGCTGCCCTCGTCGGACCGAGTGGTGAACATCTGACTGATCTAGGAAGATACTTGATAAAAGACATCTTTTGTGTATTGTGACGAGGGTCACGAGGAGACTGCTCCTCCTGTGCCTCGCAGCCAGAGACCCACTGTCCCGCGGTTGACCAAGCCCCGCAGTTCACCTGTCGAACGTCGGAGATACTTGATGACTGACAACGATGTCGACCCGTTCGCCGGTGCCGCTGCGCTGCCGGCGGAGCAGGTGTCCATCGGCTACACCTGGCCGGAGTGCCCCCGCTGGCACGACGGCGCGCTGTGGTTCAGCGACATGTACGCCCACCGGCTCGTGCGGCTCGACGCCGACGACAAGGCCGAGACTGTGCTGGACGCCTCGGGACGCACGTCGCTCAACGACACCGAGGTCATCCTCGGCGGTTTCGGCTGGCTGCCGGACGGCCGGCTGATCGTCACCTCGATGCACGAGCGGGTCGTCCTGGTCTGGGATGGCACGGATCTCGCGGTCTACGCCGACCTGCGTGATCTCGCCACGGGACCGATCAACGACATGGTCGTCGACGAGGCAGGCCGGGCGTACGTCACCCAGCTCGGGTTCGAGCTCTTCCAGGGCGAGGAGCCGAAGGACTCCCTGCTGCTCGTCGTGGAGCCGGACGGCACTCCCCACGCCCTGGAGGACCTCGGCGGCTTTGGCAGCGCGAACGGCATCGCCATCACCGCCGACGGCACCCGAGTGGTCACCGCCGAGGTGTTCAGCACCCGGCTCAGCGTCATGGATCGCGACCCGCAGGGCCGCCTGAGCAACCGGCGGGTCTTCGCCGACCTGCCCAATATGCCCGACGGACTGTGCCTCGACGACGAAGGCGCGGTCTGGACGGGCCTGGTCGACCTCCCAGGCATCGCCCGAGTACTCGAGGGCGGCCAGATCACCCACCTGGTCAAGCTGCCAGCGGAGCAGGGAGTCGCGCCAGCCTGCGTGCTCGGCGGCCCCGACCGGCGGACGCTCTACATCTGCGCCGGTGTCGAGGTCATGGACTGGGAGAAGTCCCGCCAGGGCAAGCTCGGCACCATCTCGACCGTCTCCGCGGCCGTCGGTGGTGGCAGTGCCCGTCCTTGACCGCCACAAGACCTGCTTGCGATGGGACGTGTGATGACGGAACTTTCCTTCGATGGCCGGGTGGTCATCGTCACGGGTGCTGGCCGGGGTATCGGCCGGGCTCATGCGCTGCTGCTCGCCAGCCGCGGTGCCTGTGTGGTGGTCGCGGATCTTGGTGCGCGTACGGATGGATCCGGGGTGGAGGGTGACGATCCGGCCGGCGACGTCGTCGCCGAGATCCGCGCCGCCGGCGGGAAGGCCGAGGCGTCGCGCGCGGACATCTCCACCGAGGAGGGCGCTGCCTCCGTGGTCGCCACCGCGGTGGCGGCGTTCGGTCGGCTGGACGCGGTCATCAACAACGCCGGTATCGTGCGGACCGCGCATTTCGACGAGGTCAGCCGGCAGGAGTACCAGCGTCACCTGGACGTTCACTACTTCGGCTCGCTGTTCGTCTGCAAAGCGGCGTGGCCACATCTGATCGCTTCTGGTTCCGGTCGGGTGGTCAACACGGTCTCGGGCGCGATGCTCGGCAATCCGCTCATGACGCACTACGGCGGGTCGAAAGGCGCGGTCTTCGGGCTGACCCGTAACCTCGCGATTGAGGGCGCGGAGCATGGCATTCTCGTGAACGCGATCGCGCCTGGTGCTGGTACCCGTATGGCCGAGCAGTCCGCGGACTCGTTGCCGGCGGAGATCCTGGAATACATGCGGACCCAGCTGCTCCCGGAGCACGTCGCACCGGTCGCCGCCTATCTGGTCCACCCCACCTGCGCCGTCACCGGTGAGACCTTCAACGTGGCTGGTGGCTTCGTGAACCGGATGGCCATCGTGAACACGGTGGGCTTCCACGACCCCAGTCTCACCGTCGAGACCGTGGCCGAGCGCTTCGACGACGTCATGGCCGTCACGCCCGACGCCCAGCCCCAAATCGTCGCCGTGCCACTCGCGCAGACCTCCTGACTAGGCGGAGAACACGATGTCTTACTTCGGCGAGGCCTCCGACGCTCCGGTGGTCGCGGACGCCAGCTACCCGTTCGGCCCACGGTCGGCGAAAGAGGCGATCGAGCAGTATGCGCGGGTGATCGCCGATCGGCCGATGACGAGGGTCACGATGCCCTACGGCGGGGACTGCTGGGTCGTCCACCGTCACCAGGCCGCCCGGGATCTGCTGGCTGATCCTCGTTTCGTGCGGGAGCCGTTCCGGACTGGTGAGCGGGTGGTGCCGTTCTTCGTGCAGTTCCCGGACTTCCTGCGCACGACGTTGCAGTTCGAGGACCCGCCGCAGCACACGAAGCTGCGTCGGCTGGTCCAGCGGGCGATCTCGCCCAAGCGGGTCCGGGAGATGCGTGCGTCGGCGGTTGCCTTCGCGAACGAGCTGATCGACGGGATGCTCGAGAAGGGCGCTCCGGCCAACCTGATCCACGACTACGCGCTGCCGTTGCCGATCGAGATGCTGAGCAACCTGCTGGGGGTTCCGTCCTCGGATCGTGCGTCGTTCGAGCGGTGGAGCTCCTCGACGTTGGCGGTGGCGGGCAAGACCGAGGAGGAGATCGCCTCGGACATGGTCGAGCTGGCCGGGTACATGACCGATCTGATCGCGCAGCGGCGCAAGGAGCCGCGGGAGGACCTGCTCAGCTCGCTGGCGCACGCCCACGAGAAGGACGACTCGCTCACCGACGCCGAGATCTTCCCGATCGCGTTCCTGCTCATCATCGCCGGGTTCGACAACACCGCGAACTTCATCGGGACCGCTGTGCTGTCGTTGCTGCACAGCGACGAGCAGCGGGCGCTACTGCTGACCGACGCCGACACCCTGGCGGTGACGGCGACGGAGGAGGTGCTGCGGCACGGGCTGTTCGAGCGAGGTCTGTCGATGAGCGGAGGCGGGAACCTGGTGCCGTTCGTGGCCACCGAGGACGTCGTCATCGACGGGCAGCTCGTCGCCGCCGGCGAGGCCATCGCGATCGACCCGTCGTGCGTGGGTCACGACCCCAACGTCTTCGAGTCCCCGGCGCGTTTCGACATCAGCCGGGCCGACAACCCGCAGCTGATGCTGAGTTACGGCCTGCATCACTGTCTCGGTGCGCCTCTTGCGCGGATGGAGATACAGATCGCTATCGCCGAGCTTTTCAAGCGGATCCCCGATCTCAAGCTGGCCGGCGAGCCCACGATCAACTACGACCATCTGTCCATTCCGATGACGAGTCTGCCCGTCACCTGGTAGCGCAGGCCACGGCGAAGTGGCTTGGAGGGAATCAGAACGTGCCCAAGGTGTTCTACGCCCAGCCCGACGGCTCCGAACGGGTCATCGAGGGCGTCGTCGGTGACTCGGTGATGCAGACCGCGGTCCGTAACGGCGTCTCCGGCATCGTCGGGCAGTGCGGCGGAGTGCTGTCCTGCGCCACCTGCCACGTCTTCGTCGACGAGGACGACCTGGCAGCCTGCCCGCCGATGAGCGAGGACGAGGACGAGATGCTCGACGTCGCGGCGACGGACCGGGAACCGAACTCCCGGCTGTCCTGCCAGCTCGCCCTCGTCGACGGCCAGGACATCCATGTGACGATTCCTGACGCGCAGCTGTGAGCAGGCCCCAGACCGGCTTGCTCATCATCGGTGCCTGCCAGGCCGGGGTCCAGCTCGCGTCCAGCGTGCGCGAGCTCGGCTGGCGAGACCCGGTCACCCTCGTGGACGCCGAGCGGCATCTGCCCTATGCGCGGCCGCCGCTGTCGAAGGCCTTCCTGCTCGGCGACACCACGCTCGCATCGATGGCTCTACGCGCGGCGGCCTTCTACCAGGACCAGAACATCGATCTTGTACTGGGCGAGTACGTCGACCGGCTCGAGATCACCAGAGGCGGCGGAGGCATCGCCCACACTGTCTCGGGCCGGTCCTGGGAGTTCGACCGGCTGGCGCTCGCGACCGGCGCACGTCCTCGTCGTCTGCGCGTCGAGGGCGCCCACCTCGATGGCGTGGTCACGTTGCGGCACGCAGACCATGCCGTCGAGCTTCGTCGGCAGCTGGAGCAGGCCCAGAACGTCGTGGTCGTCGGCGGCGGATTCGTCGGACTGGAGGTGGCCGCCGCCGCGGCCGCATCCGGATGTGACGTGACGGTGCTCGAGGTGGCCTCGACGGTGCTGGCTCGGGTGGTCAGCCCCCTGACGGCCAGGTTCGTCGAGGCCGCGCATCGCGCGGCCGGCATCGGCATCACCACCGGCGTGGGCGTGCGTCGCCTGATCGACGACGGGCGGGGGCGGGTCGCGGCCGTCGAACTCGCCGACGGCACTCTGCTGCCAGCTGAGCTCGTGGTGGTCGGCGTCGGGGCACGGCCCAACGACGAGCTTGCCCGCATGGCCGGCCTCGCCTGTGACAACGGTGTGCTGGTGGACGACTGTTCGCGTGCGTCCGACGGCTGGACGCTCGCCGTGGGCGACTGCGCCAACATCCCGGACCCGTCACCGTTCGCCAGCGCGGGCGCCCGGCTGCGGCTCGAAAGCGTCGACAATGCCGTCGAGCAGGCCCGAGCCGCCGCGACGACGGTCGTCGGCAGCCCGCGGCCCTACCGCTCGCTGCCCTGGTTCTGGTCCGACCAGGGAGCGCTCAAGCTCCAGATGGCCGGGCTCGCGACCAGCACCGACGAGGTCGTCCTGAGGCCGGGCAGACGGGCCGGCCAGCAGACGGTGCTTCGGTACCGGGACGACCGCCTCGTCGGTGTCGAATGTGTCAACGCTCCCGCTGACTTCCTGACCGTCAGGAAGGCGCTCGTCGGAGGTCGCTCGTTGCCGCCTTCCGCTGCCTCGGACGTGAGCGTCCCGCTGAAGCAGCAGCTGGCCTCGCAGGAGCTCGTAGCGACCCCTCCAACCACCGACAGGCGATGACGAGCGCGGCAGGGACCATGGATTTCAGCTGACGGGACATGTGTAGCGGTGGTTGCCAGGTGTTGCGTCGGTGAATGATCCGTCTGGGAGCGTTATGGTTGCTGTCGTGCCGGGCGGAATATTCACCTCCAAGGTGAATCTGCTGGCGTCGATCTGCCACCGGCTGGTGATTCGGCCGTACGGCGAATCGAGTCTGGCCTCCGCGCGGCTGAGGCCTCCGCCTGGCTGCGGCCGGACCTCGAAGCGTTTGTAAGCGGGGGCGTCCTCGCGCAAGCGAATGCCTGCTACGTGGGTGTGTAGGAAGGATATGACGGCGCCTTTGCTGTAGTGGTTGAGCGAGGCGTGGGGTACGCCGTTCTCGTCGATGCCGTCCCAGTCCTCCCAGACGGTTGTCGCGCCGCGGTCGACCATGGCCAGCCAGGACGGGGAAGTGTCCTGGAGCAGCAGTTCGTAGGCGACGTCGAGGTGTCCGGTGTCGGCGAGGACGGGCAGGAGATATGGGGTTGCGAGGAATCCGGTTGAAAGGTGGTTCCCGGCTTTGCGGATGAGGTCGACCAGCCGTTGGGCGATGGCGGGGCGCAGCTCGTCGGGGACGAGTCCGAATGCCAGGGCCCGCACGTGCGTGGCCTGGGTGTCCAGGGTCAGGGTGCCGTCGGGTCGAAGGAATTCCGTGCGCCAGGCGTTTAGCACGTTGTTTGCGTAGTCGCTGTACTTCGCGGCATCGTGGTCCCGGCCGAGGAGGGTGGCGATGCGCGCCAGGAGAGCGGTGGACCGGTATAGGTAGGCGGTGGCTACGATGCTCTGGTCCTGTGCCCAGAACGGGGTGGTCTCCTGCGATTCGGGCTCGGTCCACTCTCCCCAGTGGAAGCCGGAGTCCCACAGGTACTCCTCGTGTGGGGCGGGCTCGGGCATAGCGGCGGCGCGCTCGGGGAATCGGCCGGATCGGGCTTTCCCTGCAGCGAATGCGATCCAACGGACCATGCTGTCGTACTGCTCCGCGAGGATGCGGTCATCGCCGCTGGCGACGTAGGTGTGCCACGGGACGATGACAGCGGCGTCGCCCCAGCCAGCCGACCCGTTCATGTGATCATAAAGGGGGTCTGCCCGGCGCTCGAGCCCAGGTTCAGGCGCCCAGTTGGGGACCCGGCCGTCCGGCCACTGATCGGAGGCCAGGTCGCGGAGCCATTTGATGGAGAACCCGGCGCAGTCGTAGAGGAACATCGCGGTTGGCGCGAAGATCTGCCAGTCTCCGGTGAATCCGGCACGCTCTCGGGTCGGGCAGTCAGTGGGGATATCACAGGCGTTCCCGCGGAAGCTCCAGACGGCGGCCTCGTGCAGCCGGTTGATGCGGTCGGCGTCGCAGGTGAACCAGCCGGTGCGGCGCAGGTCGCTGTGGACGACCACGGCGCTGACCGCCGCCGGCGCGAGCGTATCGGGATGTCCCTCGATCCTCACGTACTGGAAACCGTGGGTGGTGTGGCGGGGTTCGAATACCTCGCCAGCGCGGCCGGAGGAGATGACGCGGTCGCGCTGTCCCACCTCGTAGACGGCGCCTACTGCCCCATCGCCCGCCGCGAGGTGATCGAGGGTCACGTCGCCGTCCGGACCGAGTGCCTCGCCATGGGTCAGGGTGAGGGCCGTACCGGCCGGGCCGAGATCGGTGAGACGGACCCAGCCGTTGACGTTCTGGCCGAAGTCGACGACCTGGACGCCTGGCCGCGGGCTGGTGATCGAGATAGCGGGACGCTCCTCGATCCGCCGGACTGGTGGAGCGGGGCTTGCGGTCAGCCGGGTCAGATCGGCGTACAGGCCGCCACCGGCGACCGGCGCCGCCGACCAGCCCGTGATTTCGGCTCCCGGTTCTGACCAGCCCGCTGTCACGCGGCGTTGGTCGGTGGTCTGGCCATCCATGAGGTCGGCCTGGATGATCTCCGACGGGCGCGACAGCCAGCCGCGGCCGGTTGCGGCAGCCGTAGAGCCGTCGGCGGTCAGCTGGGCGAAGAACGCCGTACGGGTGCCGTAGCCGTCGGCGATCCGATGGAAGCCGGTGCGGCCGCGGAACCAGCCATCCGACAGTACCGCGCCGATGGTGTTCGATCCGGGCCGCAACAGGTTGGTGACGTCGTAGGCCTGCACGTGTAGTCGCACGCGGTAGGCGGTGAAACCTGGCGCGAGCTCCTGATCGCCGATCCGCGTTCCATTAACGTACAGCTCGTATATTCCGTGCGCGGTCGCATACAGCCGGGTCCAATCTGGGACCTCGGCGAGGGTGAAATCGTGGCGCAGCAGATGGGCGGGGCGGTGCCCCGGCTCGGCTGGCCGCGCCTCGTCTGGTTCAATCCAGGACGCCTCCCAGACGTCGGGCAGGGTCTCGATGTAGCCGCGCTCGGACCAGTCGCTTTCACCCACGTCCGTCCAGACCTTCACCCGCCAGGCCACCGGGCGCCCCGGATCCGGCTCGGGTCCTCCATAAGGCACCAGGAGGTTGCAGTCCTCCTCCACCCGGCCCGAGTCCCATCCTGCGTCGCAGGTAATCCGATAGGCGAGCTGGCGGGCCGAGCCATCCGGAAGCCACCACGAGAGGCGGGGGCGGCGTCCGCTGGCGACAAGTGCGGCGGCGCCCAGATGATCCGTTTGCAGGCGGCTAGGCTGATTCATCGCTTCTCTCGTCTTCGGGTGGCCGGCTCGGGTCGCTCTGAAAGGTCCGACCACCGAGCGGACTACTTGGCGCAGCTCTGCTTGCTTATCGAAGTCTGGTCGCGCACTGCTAGTGGCTCATCCGCAGAGAGCGTCTTTCGGCGGAGGCTCCTGCGCGAGCGGAGACCTACGAGTGCGAACGCGTCGCACTTGTCAGCACCTGCGCGTTGATGGCGTCGAGGGTGGAGGCAAGGGCGATGGTTTCGTCCAGCGGCATCACCGGACTTTCGGTGAGTCCTTCGGCGAGGCACCGGTGCACTTCGGCGATCTCGAACTGCAGCCCGTTGCCCTCGTAGGAGCAGTCGAGGTGTTCGGCGCCGCCGGGGCGGGTGGTGACGGTGAGGGCATGCGGGCAGTGCATGAACGCCGGGAGATCGATCGATCCGTCGGTGCCCGCGATCCGCGCGGTGCAGTTCATGTTTACCCGGATAGCCGCTTTGACGACACCGAGCGTGCCGCGGGGATGGCGGAGCACCGCGGCGACCTGCTCGTCGACTCCGGTCTCGCCGATGACACCGACCGCGGCGACGTGTTCGGCGGATCCGAGCACGAGCGAGCAGAGCTGGACCGGGTAGATGCCCAGGTCGAGCAGAGCACCGCCGCCAAGGTCCGGATCGAACAGGCGATGCTCCGGCCGCACCGGCCACCGCATCCCGAAGTCTGCCTCCACCAGCAGCGGTTCGCCGATCCGTCCGCTGGCGAGCACGTCGACCAGCGAACGGTAGGCTGGCAGGAAACGGCTCCAGATCGCCTCCATCAGGAACAAGCCCGC
>Ga0207712_10002743_pt1 | contig 11260 bp, 10 predicted proteins | sample KBSS44metaG_FD_184402 | JGI IMG/M metagenome (GOLD analysis project Ga0207712, IMG submission 184402) | Switchgrass rhizosphere microbial communities from Kellogg Biological Station, Michigan, USA - KBS S4-4 metaG (SPAdes) (version 2) | ecosystem: Host-associated > Plants > Roots > Rhizosphere... | reverse complement strand
AGCGCTCACGTGGTGAGCAGCCCGAACCGCGTCGAAGGCGCCGAACGCGCGTTGGCGAGAGGGGCTCAGGTTCTGGTGCTGGATGACGCCTACCAGCGGCTCGACGTCCGGCGGGACCTGAACATCCTGGTAATCAGCGCCGAGACGACTCGCGCCGTTCGCTGGCCGCTTCCGGCGGGCCCGTGGCGGGAAGGGTGGTCGGCGATGGACCGGGCCGACCTGGTGATTGTGACCCGGAAGCGCGCAACGGCCGAAGCAGCGCAACAGCTCGCGGTGGAGCTTCGCGGCAGGGTTCGCTGCCCGGTGGCCATTGCGCACCTGGGATTGGCTCGCCTGGAGGGACTCGTGAGCGCACGCAGTCTCCCTCCCTCCACGCTGGCGGGGAAACGGGTGATTGCCGCCTCGGCGATCGCGGATCCCGAAGGGTTCGTGACCCAGACCAAGGCAACCGGAGCCGCGGTCCAGGTAGCAACCTGGAAGGACCACCATCAGTATGGAGCCGAGGACGTGGCATGGCTGGCGCATGCGGCCCGCCGTGCCGATCACCTGGTCATCACCGAGAAGGACGCCGTGAAACTGCGAGACCGTTGGCCAGCGGGCGCTCCTGAACCCCTGGTGGCCGTGTTGGACCTGACATGGGAAGATTCCGGCGATGCCGTCGCCACGGCGCTCGACGCGGTGATCACGCCGCCGGAGCGTCTGTAAACTCAATGAGGAGCTTATGACCGCCACAAGTCCGCGGCCCGCGCAGGACGTCATCCGCCCCGACAAGGACCGGTTTCTCCAGGAGGAAAACCCTTTCGAAGAGATGATGTCCCGCTTCGATTTTGCGGCCAAGCAGCTCGATCTGGAGCCTGGGCTCTACAAGATCCTCCGGCATCCGGAGAAACAGATCATCGTTTCGGTGCCGGTTCTGCGAGATAACGGCGAAGTGGATGTCTACACCGGGTACCGAGTCCTCTACAACACTTCCCGCGGTCCGGCGAAGGGCGGCATCCGGTTCGACCTGCAGGTGACTCTGGACGAAGTGAAGGCGCTGGCCGCATGGATGACCTGGAAATGCGCCGTGGTCAACATCCCGTTCGGTGGTTCAAAAGGTGGCGTCATCTGCGATCCCAGCACCATGTCCAACGCCGAGCTGGAGAAGCTGACCCGGCGGTATACCTCGGCGATCATCGAGACGCTGGGGCCCGATTCAGATGTCCCGGCGCCCGATGTGAACACCAACGAACGGGTCATGGCATGGGTGATGGATACCTATTCCATGCACAAACGGCACACGGTGACCGCGGTCGTGACCGGCAAGCCGATCGAAATGGGCGGATCCCTGGGCCGCCGCGAGGCCACCGGTCGCGGGTGTACCGTCGTTACTAAAGAGGCGTTGAAACAGCTGAAAATGCCGATCAAGGGGACTCGAGTGGCAGTTCAGGGATTCGGTAATGTTGGTTCGATCGCGGCCCAGTTGATGGCTCAGGAAGGCATGACCATCGTTGCCGTGAGCGACAAGTCGGGCGGCAGCTACAATCCCAAAGGGCTCGATCTCCAGGACGTCCTCAAGCACGTGCAGGGCAAGAAACTCCTCCACGACTACAAGAACGCCGAGAACATCACCAACGACCAGCTGTTGACCCTCGACTGCGATGTGCTGGTCCCTGCCGCGCTGGAAAACGTGATCGATCACGAAAACGCCAGCCAGATCAAGGCCCGGGTCATCTGCGAAGGGGCGAACGGTCCGACCACCGCCGCGGCAGACAAGATCCTGAACGAGAAGGGCATCTTCGTCATTCCCGACATCCTGGCCAATGCCGGGGGAGTCACGGTGAGCTACTTCGAGTGGGTGCAGGATCGGGGTGGTTACTTCTGGGATGAGGATACGGTCAACCAGCGGCTTGAGCGGATCATGGTGCGGTCGTTTGATGAGGTGACCGGTATGGCGCAACGGCACAAGCTCGACAACCGGATCGGTGCCTACATGTTGGCGATCGACCGGGTCGCCGCTGTACATCGGCTCCGCGGCATGTATGCCTGATGAGCCCAGCAGATGGACCTCCGACTGCTGGCCGTCGGCAAGCTGCGTCCCGCCTACCGTGAGGCGGGCGACGAATACCTGAAGCGGTTGCGACGCTACGCATCCATTCAGGAGATCGAGATCAGGGAAGCTTCCCGGGCCCCGACCGGTGTGGTGCAGCGGAGGGAAGAGGCAGCGCGGTTGCGGGCCAAGCTGCCGGGAGACGGGTTCCTGGTGGCGCTCGATCGCGAAGGTACCTACCTCACGAGCGAGGCGCTCGCCCACCAGCTGAGACGCTGGAGCGAGTCGCCGCGCTCACTCGCCTTTCTGATTGGCGGCTCCACCGGCCTGGCGGACGACATTCGGCAGGCGGCCGCATTCCGCTGGAGCCTGGGTCCGCTGACTCTTCCTCATGAGCTGGCCCGGGTCGTGGTATTGGAGCAGCTCTATCGCGCGTTTACGATCCTGCGGGGCGAACCATACCACAAATGAGGCGGGCCACCGCTCTCAGTCCCGGACTGCGATGACCGAATGGTTCGAAGAATGGTTCGGGGAGGAATACCTTCACCTCTATCCGCACCGCAACGAGGCCGACGCCGAGCGTCTGGTAGACCTGCTCTGCGGCGCAGTGGAATGGACGCCTGGGTGGAAGGTGCTCGACGTGGCCTGTGGCGCCGGACGGCACATGGCTTCGCTTGAGGCGCGGGGTGCTCGTCCGATCGGCGTTGACCTGTCGCTTACCCTGTTGCGGAAAGTCCGCGAAGTGACCGATCGGCCGGTGGCCCGCGGCGACATGCGTTGTCTTCCAATCCGTCCCCGCTCCATGGATCTCACGCTCAATCTGTTTACCAGCTTCGGATATTTCGAGCGCGACGAAGATCACGTCCGTACCATCAAGGAAATGCTCGACACCGTCAGGCCCGGTGGCTGGTTCGCAATCGATTTTCTCAACGCCGATCGGGTGCGTGAGCGTCTGGTGCCGGAAGAAACCGTCCGGTTCGAATCGGCGGTGGTGCGCATCACCCGGCAAATCACGACCGACGAACGCTTTGTGGTGAAGGCGATTCATACTCAGGATGGAAGGACCTTCAAGGAGAGGGTCCGCTTGCTTCCTCCACCAGAGCTGGAATCGTTGCTCACCGCAAACGGCGCGAGAATCGTTCGTCGCTGGGGAGACTACACCGGCAGCCCCGCAGGAGAAGGACCCCGCTGCATCCTCCTGGCGCAGGTTCCCCGGTGACTTTCCGCCTGGTTGCTACCCCCCTCGCGGGCTCGATCCCGGCTCCCGCGGTGCGAACCGGGGCGCTCCAGTCCAGCCTGGTTGAAGCCTGCCTGCGCGCTCCGGGGACCGAGGCAGCGATCGGGAGCCTGGCTGATCCCGGCGTCCTGGTCGTGACAACCGGGCAGCAACCCGCGCTATTCACCGGCCCGCTGTATACGATCCACAAGGCACTCTCTGCCGCCGCGCTGGCCGAGGTACTTGGCCGTCGTTGGGGTCGCAAGGTCGTCCCGGTTTTCTGGGTCGCGGGTGATGATCATGACTTCACCGAGGCCAATCACGCGTCGTGGTTGAACGCCGACGGCGCTCTGGTGACGGCGGTTCTGCGTGAGCGCTCGCCTGAAGCCCCGCTTTTGCCTCTCTATCGGGAGCCGCTCGGGTCCGAAGTAGACGGCGTCCTCGCACAGCTCGAAGCCGACCTTCCTCCGGCGGAACATCGGGACGGCGCCCTCGATTGGCTTCGTCGCCACTTCCGGCCGGACCAGACGGTGGCAAGGGCGTACGGATCGGCGCTCGCCGAGCTGCTCGCTCCGTTCGGAATTGTGTGCCTCGACAGTACGCACGCTGCCGTCAAGAAGGCCGCTGGACCACTGCTCCTGGAGGCGCTACGAAAGGCCTCCGACATCGAGCGCCTCCTCGACGAGAGAAGCGGCGATCTCGTGGGGCAGGGCACTGATCCGGGCGTCGTTGCCGCGGACGGTGCCACGCTGGTGATGGTGGAGGCAGCCCTCGGCCGTGACCGGCTGGTCCGGACCGATGGCGGGTTCGTCACCCGGCGCGCTCACGAACGATTCGGGCTCGCCGACCTGGAGCGGCTGGCCCAGCAGGAACCGCAGCGCCTGTCTCCCAACGTTCTGCTTCGCCCGGTGGTGGAGAGCGCATTGCTCCCAACGGTGGCTTATGTCGCGGGCCCCGGAGAGCTTCGCTACCTGCCCCTCTGTCGGCCACTATATGAGTGTCTAGGCGTTGTCCCTCAGCTGCCGGTGCCGCGCTGGTCTGGGATCCTGGTTGAGCATCGGGTTGACCGGGTTCTGGAGAAGTTCGGCGCCACGCTGGAGGAGTTGCTTCGACCAGGACGCGCCTTGGAGTCGCGGGTAGTCCGCTCACAGTTGCCATCCGAGACCACTGCGATCCTCGAGCGGCTTCGCGGCGAGCTGGCTGCCGGCTACGACACCCTGGCCAATGTCGCTCGCACGATCGATCCAACCATCGAGAAAACGATCCAAAACGTTGGGAAACAGGCTCAGAGTGGCACCCAGGACGTTGAGCGCAAGCTGGTGCAGCACCTCCGGAAGCGCTCCGAGGTCGAGATGAGCCAGGTCGAACGGGCGCGCACGGCGGTGCTTCCCGGCGGAAAGCCCCAGGAGCGGTTGCTGACGGTGGCGCCCTTCCTCTCGCGCTACGGTCCGGAGTTGCTCCAGCAGCTCCAACAGGAAATGGTCACCTGGTATGCGAGCGCCCTTGAAGGCGCCTCTCAATCCTCGTAGACTCGTGCCATGATGTTCCTCGGTATCATCCTGCTTGTGGCACTGATGATTCCCATCATCGGGATCCTCATCGACTCTCCAATCGGCCGGGCGCTCGCCCGCCGGGTGGAAGGACCACAGCAGATCCCCCCCGGCGTGGCGGACCTGGCCCAGCGGGTTCAGCTCCTCGAGGGGGAGGTTGATGATCTCAATCGTTCGGTCCAGCAGCTTCAGGAGGAGAACCAGTTTCTTCAACGTCTGCTTGAAGACAGCGCCACTCGCGCCCCACTCCCGCCGCCCCGGAAGCCCTGACTCCATCCAGTCCTGATCCGGTCTCACCCTCTCCGGCGCGCTCGGCTTTCCTCGTCGGATCCGGAATCCTGCTGAGCCGTCTCGTCGGGCTGATCCGGCAACGCGCTCTCGCTCACTACTTCGGGCTATCCGACTTCGCCGACGCTTTCAACGCGGCGTTTCGCATTCCCAATTTGCTTCAGAATCTTTTCGGCGAAGGAGTCCTTTCGGCTTCCTTCGTTCCCGTATACGCGCGCCTGAGAAGCCTGGGCAAAAACACGGAGGCCACGCATTTGGCCAATGCGGCCTTTGGCCTCCTTGCCTGCAGCACCTCCGTGATCGTGCTGATCGGGATGCTCGCCGCCGCTCCGCTCACCGCGATCATCGCGCCCGGGTTCAGCGGAGAGAAGCGCGACCTCACTGTTCGCCTGGTGACGCTGTTCTTCCCGGGAGCCGGCTTCCTGGTTCTCTCGGCATGGTGTCTCGGTGTTCTGAACAGCCATCGGAAGTTTTTTCTTTCGTACGCGGCGCCGGTTGCCTGGAACCTCGCGATCATCTTCGCACTCGTGGGCTTCGGGCCCAGAGTGCATGGGGGACAGCTGGCCGTGGTCGCAGCCTGGGGTTCGTTGGTAGGGAGTGTCCTTCAGTTTGGGCTCCAGCTGCCGACCGTCCTCGGACTGCTTCGCGGGTTCCGCCCGGTTCTGGAACGCACCAGCGAGTCGGTGCGTACCGTCATCCGCAACTTTGTCCCCGTGTTCATCGGTCGCGGTGTGGTGCAGATCAGCGCCTTCATCGACACTATCCTGGCGAGTCTGCTGCCCAGCGGAGCAGTGGCGGGCCTGGCAAACGCGCAGGTGCTCTACACTCTCCCCGTCAGCCTGTTCGGAATGTCGGTTTCAGCTGCAGAGCTGCCGGAGATGTCGAGTGCCGTCGGAGAGGACTCCAGAGTTCACGAATTTCTTCGGGGTAGGCTCGAGGGTGGGCTTCGACGGATTGCGTTCTTCGTTGTCCCCTGTGCCGTGGCATTCCTCGCCTTCGGCCACGTGATCGCGAGCGCGCTCTTTCAGTCCGGTCGCTTCGGGTCGGCGGACAGCGTTTATGTCTGGGGGATCCTCGCGGGGTCGGCAGTAGGGCTCCTTGCGGCAACGCTTGGGCGGCTCTATGCCTCGACCTACTACGCGCTGCGTGATACCAGGACGCCTCTCCGTTTCGCGATGCTGCGGGTGTTTCTCACCACCGCGCTGGGATATCTTTGTGCCATTCCGCTGCCGGGCTGGCTCGGCATCGAGCCGCGCTGGGGTGCGGCCGGCTTGACGGCCTCAGCGGGGCTCGCGGCCTGGGTGGAATTTCATCTTCTGCGTACCTCGCTCAACCGCCAGATCGGCAACACCGGCTTGGCCGTTGCGTACCTCGCCCGTCTCTGGATTTCCGCCTTGGTCGCAGCCCTTGTCGGATGGGGTATTCTCCGACAGCTCGGCGCGGTCCACCCGGTAGCGCGTGCTTCGGTTGTCCTTGTACCCTTCGGATTACTGTACGTGGCGATTCTGGCCGGATGGGGAGTTCCCGAGGCTGGTGCGTTTCTGGGCAGGGTTCGCCGGCGAATTTGGAAGGATTAAGTAGTGCAGGGGACTGAATCGCTTCACCGCAAACTCGAGACATTACCCGAAGGTCCCGGCGTCTATCTCTGGAAAGACGCCGAAGGCCGCGTGCTTTATGTAGGCAAGGCGCGCCATCTCCGGAGCCGGGTCCGCAGCTACCTCGCGGCGGACGGGCCGGACAATCCCATCCATCGGTACCTTCTGCGCCAGATCGCCGACGTGGAGACCATCGTCGTCGCGAGCGAGCCCCAGTCCCTCCTGCTGGAGAACAATCTCATCAAGGAGTACCAGCCGCGGTTCAACGTGCGGCTGAAGGACGACAAGAGCTACCCATCCATCGCCGTGACACTCGCGGAGCCATTTCCGCGGGTTCTGGTTACCCGGCGCCGGGATATCCCCGGCGCTCGTTACTTCGGGCCTTATACCGACGTGACCCACCTGCGTCGTTCACTGGCGATCGTCCGTCGCCTCTACACCGTCCGTTCCTGCAGTGACAATCTCCCGGTTGATCGGCGTGAACGCCCCTGCCTGGACTTCTATATCGGGCGTTGCCTGGCCCCATGCGTGGGATGGCAGGGACAGGCGGAGTATCGTGCGATGATCGATGAGGTCCTGGAGTTCCTGTCCGGTCGCACGCTGGATGTGCGAGCCGAGGTGCGTCAGTCCATGCTTGAAGCCAGTGAGCGCGAAGACTACGAGCGGGCCAAGAACCTGCGCGATACTCTCAAGTGGCTGGAGCAGATAGAACAACCCGCGGCCATCGAGGTGCTGGGAACCGGAGACGCCGACGTCATCGGTTTTGCGCGAGACGGTGACGATGCCGTTGGTGTAGTACTCCGGGTGCGGGAGGGGCGCGTCGTGGGTCGGGAACACGCCTTCCTGGAGAATGTCGAGGGGGAGTCGGACGAAGCCGTTCTGAGCGTATTCCTGGTGCGGATGTACGTACCGCTGCCCGCCCGAAGCACGAAGCTCATGCTTCCGTTCGCTCCCGCTGATGCGGAGAGTCTGAAGGCGCTGCTGCTCGAAACCGACTGGCAACTGCCGCAGCGGGGCATGGGGCGCCGGCTGGTGGACCTGGCCGAACAGAACGCTCGTCATCTGATGGAAAGCCTGCGGATCGAGTCGTTCGAAACCGAAGAGCGCGCCGAGGATCCGGTCTACGCCCTCGGCCGTGACCTGGGATTGGGTGCTGTACCGCGGAGCATGATCTGCATCGACATCTCAACCAATCAGGGAAGAGATACAGTAGGTTCTCTGATCTGGTTCGAGGCCGGCCGCCCCAAGAAGAGCGAATACCGCAAGTTCCAGATCAAGGGGGTTGCCCAGCAGGATGATTTCGCCGCGATTGCCGAAGTCGTCACTCGGTTCTTGACCCGCCGTCGCGACGAATCGAAGCCGATGCCCGACCTCATCGTCATTGACGGCGGGAAAGGACAGCTCGGAGCGGCGGTGCTGGCGGCGGCGGCGGTGGGGATTACCAACATTCCCATCGTCAGCCTGGCCAAGCGGGAAGAGGAAGTCTTCCTCCCCGGGCGGGAAGACAGTTTGCGGCTCTCCCGCCGCAGTCCATCACTGCGTCTCCTGCAGCGGGCGCGCGATGAAGCGCATCGGTTCGGCGTGGCGTACAATCGGAAGCGCCGCGCCACCCGAACGATTACCTCGGAATTGCTGGACATCCGCGGGATCGGGCCGAACCGTCGGCGGGCGCTTCTCGAACGATTCGGCAGCCTGGCCGGAGTCAAGTCGGCGACGGCGGCTGAACTCGCCAGCCTGCCGGGATTCTCCACCAAGCTTGCGGACCGGATCCTCCGGCAACTCACGGAGAAGTGATTCAATGTCTCGCGCATTCGTGAAGGAAGACGAGGAAGACCAGCCGCGGCGCTATCACCTGCCGCCTCGGACCGATTCATCCTACCCGGCCGCGGCCGCCTGGGCGCTGCTCGAGGGGGCCAATCATGGCGACTCGATGGGTGCCGAGGCGGCGACCGGTCACCGGTGGGGCGATCCCGTTCTCCGGCCCCAGGTGGAAATCATCCGCGCCGACGCCGAACGGCGTGGCGACGAGCGGCTTGTTCAGCTGGCGGATCGCTTTCTGAATTACCGCGCGGAGTCCTGAAGTGGATTGGACTCTCGACTGCGTAAACTGCGGAAACACGAGTGGCCCGGAAGGGTTGCCGACTGTCTGCACCAACTGTGGGCAGCCGTGGCTCGTTCGCTATCCTGATCGTGTCCCAGTGCTGACCGACCGGGCGGAGGTGAGGCGTCGTCATGGGATGTGGCGCTTCCGCCCCTTCCTTCCGCTCACCCCGGCCGAAACCCCCGTCTCGCTCGGCGAAGGCGATACGCCATTGCTTCACGTGCGTCGTCTGGGGAAGAGCGTTGGCGTGGATTCACTCTGGATCAAAGACGAAGGCGCTAATCCTACGGGTTCATTCAAGGCTCGAGGCCTGAGCGCGGCAATCACCCGGGCTCACGCATCCGGCGTCACTCGTTTCGTCATTCCCACCGCAGGAAATGCCGGAGTCGCCGCGGCGGCCTACGCAGCGAGGGCCGGATGTCATGTGAAGGTGTTTGCTCCTGCGACGACGCCATCGCCCATTCTCGCGCAGATTCGCGTCTTTGGTGGGGACCTCGTTCTGCTCGACGGCCACATCGGGGACTGTGGACGGGCAGCGCGGGCATATGCCGCGGAGACGGGCGCGTTTGATCTTTCGACCCTCCGCGAACCCTATCGCATCGAAGGCAAGAAGACTCTCGGCCTTGAGCTCGCGCTGCAGTTCGGCTGGGCGTTCCCTCAGGTCATCATCTATCCTACCGGCGGCGGGACTGGGCTGATCGGAATGTGGAAAGCCTTCGCGGAGCTCCGCACTGCCGGCTGGGTGACTGATGACCCGCCACGAATGTTCACCGTTCAGGCCACCGGGTGTGCTCCGATCGTCCGCGCCTTCGAGGCGGGAGCTGACCATGCCGAACCGTGGAAGGATCCCACGACGATCGCCAGCGGACTGCGCGTTCCGGGGCCGCTGGGAGACCGCCTCATTCTTCGCGCCCTCCGTGAAAGCAACGGAGCCGCAGTCGCCGTGCGCGACGAGGATCTGGCACAGTGGGCTGCGAATGGAGCTGCCGAGGAAGGGATCGATTTCTCACCCGAGGGAGGTGCCGGCCTCGCCGGGCTTCGGCTCCTGCTGGATCGTGGGCTGGTGCGGCCGGAGGAGCAGATCGTCGTCTTCAACACCGGCGCCGGGTGGCTTTATCGTCAAAGGCCCGATTTGCCTCTCCCATCGACGGGGAGCGATATTTCAGCATGAGCGCGGGTCGTTTCGCAATTCTGGATCCTGCAGCAGGAATCAGCGGGGACATGCTGCTCGGCGCCCTGATTGACGCCGGTGCCGCACCCGAATGGTTGGAGGCGCTGCCTGGACGCCTCGGGTTCTCCGACGCCAGAGTGGAAATCTCCCGAGTAGTCCGTTGCGGCATCGTATCCACCAAGGTCACGGTCTACTCCCCTCATGGTGAGGTGGAACATCCGAACCCGTTGTGGACCGAACCCCACTCGCACGCTCCCGGCACGCCCCACTCCCACGATTCGCGCCAGTCCCACGCTCCACATCACCACGTAGGGAATCTCATCGCGACGCTGGAGCACGCGCCGCTCTCCGACTGGGTACGCCAACACGCCATCCGTGCTTTCAAGCTGCTGGCGGAAGAGGAGGGCCGCATCCACGGTGTGGCCCCGGAGGACGTGGCTCTCCATGAAGTCGGCGCCGTCGATGCCATGGTGGATATCGTGGGGGGAATCGAAGGCTTTGAGCGCCTGGGAATTCAGCGGGTCCACAATCGACCCGTTGCCCTGGGGGAAGGGTGGATTCGGGCCGCCCATGGAGTGCTGCCGGTTCCGGCACCGGTTACCGCCCGCCTTCTCGAGGGAATCGAGATTGGACCTAACGGACCGGTCACTGGAGAAGCGACGACTCCTACTGGCGCCGTTCTTCTCAGAGTGTTGAGCGCCGGGCGTCCGCCTTCGCGCTGGCGCGCCACGGCCAGTGGATGGGGAGCCGGTGGTCGTGATCCGGAGTCCTATCCCAATGCCCTCCGGCTGATCATCGCGGAGCCCGCTGGCGAGGCCGGCGAAGTGGTGACACTGTCCACCGATCTGGACGATATGAGCCCGGAGTATCTCGAGCCCCTGAGGGAGGCCCTTATTTCCGCCGGAGCCTTGGATGTTCAAGTCTGGCCTACGCATATGAAAAAGGGCAGGCCCGGATTCCGCCTGGAAGCGATCACGGAACCCTCGGCAGCAGACCGAGTTGCAGAGGCACTCTTTCTGCACAGTACGACCGCTGGTGTCCGACGGTGGACCATGGAACGCGTCACCCTACCGAGGCATCAGGTGGAGATTGAAATCGCCCCTGGTGTCTCGGTTCGCGTAAAGATCCTGGAGGCGCCGAGTGGACCCCGGGCGAAGCCTGAGTTCGACGACGTGAGCGCGGCAGCCCGCCGACTGGGCAGGCCTGCGCTCGAGATCTCGCGTGAGGTGCAGACCCGCGCGCTCGCAAAGGTCGCCGCGGTGGCGCCCGACACATCCCGAACACTGAAAGAGGAGTCGTGATGACACGAT
>Ga0207712_10002742_pt1 | contig 11262 bp, 7 predicted proteins | sample KBSS44metaG_FD_184402 | JGI IMG/M metagenome (GOLD analysis project Ga0207712, IMG submission 184402) | Switchgrass rhizosphere microbial communities from Kellogg Biological Station, Michigan, USA - KBS S4-4 metaG (SPAdes) (version 2) | ecosystem: Host-associated > Plants > Roots > Rhizosphere >... | reverse complement strand
AGCAGCGTCGTCACCCGGTGCTTGAAGCCGATGATGTAGACGAGGTGCACCGCCAGCCACATCAGCCACGCAACGAAACCGGTGAGCTTGAGCCGGCCGATGCTGGCGACCGCGCTGAACCGCGAGATCGTCGCCATGCTGCCCTTGTCGTGGTACTTGAACAGCCTGCCGGACGTGCGGCCCTCGATCCGGGCCCGGATGTCGCGGGCGGCGTGCCGGCCGCCCTGAATGGCGACCTGCGCGACGCCCGGCAGCCGGTTCAGCGACATCATGTCGCCGATGACGTACACCTCCGGGTGCCCCGGCAGGGTGAGGTCCGGCTCGACCTCGACCCGGCCGGCCCGGTCGAGCCCGGCACCGCTCTGCTCGGCGAGCTGCCTGCCCAGCGGGCTGGCCTGTACGCCGGCCGCCCACACCTTGCAGACCGACTCGATCCGCCGCGTGGCGCCGTCGGCCTGCTTGACGTCGATGCCGGTCGCGTCGACGCCGGTCACCATCGCGCCGAGCTGGACCTCCACTCCGAGCTTCCGCAGCCGCGCCGAGGCGTAGTCGCCGAGCTTGTCACCGAACGCCGGAAGCACGGCCGGGGCGGCGTCGAGCAGGACAATCCGCGCCTTGCTCGGGTCGATGTTGCGGAAATCCTTTCGCAACGTCCGGTGTGCGAGCTCGGCGATCTGGCCGGCCATCTCCACACCGGTCGGCCCGGCGCCGACGACGACGAAAGTGAGCAGCCGCTCAATGTCCGCCTCGTCCGTGGACGCCTCCGCAAGCTCGAACATGCCGAGAATCCGACCGCGCAGCTCGAGGGCGTCGTCGACGCTCTTCATCCCGGGCGCGTGCTCGGCGAAGTGGTCGTTGCCGAAATACGACTGCCCGGCGCCGGCCGCGACGATCAGGCTGTCGTAGTGATGGACGGTGGTACGCCCGACCAGCTCCGAGGTGACGGTCCGCGCCTCGAGGTCGATGTTGGTGACCTCGCCGAGCACGACCCGGGCGTTGCGCTGCCTGCGCAGCACCTCGCGGGTCGACGGGGCGATCTCGCCCTCCGAGAGGATCCCGGTCGCGACCTGGTAGAGCAGCGGCTGAAAAAGGTGGTGGGACGTCTTCGCGACGATCGTGACGTCAGCCCAGGCACTGCGCAGCGCCTGGGCGGCGAACAGTCCGCCGAACCCGGAGCCGACGACCAGGACTCGATGCCGGTAGACACCACCCCCGCTCTCATCGACACGGGGTTTACTGGGGGCACTAGTGTTCGCGGTCACAATTCCTCTCCACTCATCCACTGCGGCGAGCGCGGTTTTCCGTTCCACACAACCATCCCACAAGAACACCGAAGAGTGACCGGCGTTCTGGAGTGAGCTTCAACCCGTAAGCAGCCCCCATACCGCCGGCGGCGCTGTCACCGAAATCACACGTGACAAGATGTCGGCCGTATCACGAACTCCGCGGCCCGACCGCCTCATCCGCGGCCCGCCGCCGCCACCCGAAGGTGCCGTCAGCGCCGCGGAAACTCACGGCATTTACACACATTTCAAGGACGTCGCGACCGCGACTATTCCTGACACTCGGGTCAGGCGCCCTCGACACGCACGACGCGCTCGACCCGCTCGATGCCCCCCGACACGCTCGGCGCCCCCGACACGCTCGACGCGCGTGTCCGACCCACCGACGGACAAGGCGGGTCTACGCGACGGGGAAGCCGACGGCAGCGAACGAGTCGACGTGTGGGTAGGCGCCGAGCTCCTCGGCGTAGGGCTCACCGGGACGGGCCACGCCGATCGCGGTCCAGCCTGCGGCAGCCGCCGCGTCCAGCTCGCTCGGGCGATCGGTGAGGAAGACGAGACGGCCTGGCTCCAGGCCGAGGACGTCGGCTATCCGCAGATAGGAGGCCGCATCGCTCTTCGCGCCCGCGTTCTCGATGTCGAAGTATCCCGACAGCAGCCGCCCGAGATCGTGAACCTTACCCGGCGCCGCCTGGCCACCGCGTCCGGCCCCGGTCCCAGCGGCGGCGGTCCCAGTGACTGCGGTCCCAGCGGCGGCCGCCGTGCCGCCAATGGCTGGCGCCCAGTCCAGCGACGTCACAGCTCGGCCGAACCAGGCCCGCTGGGCGGCGACCGAGCCCGACGAGTAGACGGCGAGCCGAATCCCGGCAGCGTGCCAACGCGAAAGCGCCGGCTCCACGTCCGGGAAGACCACCCCGGTCAGCTCGCCGGCCGCGAACCCGGCCGCCCAGATCTGCCCCTGCAGCACCTTGAGCGGACCGACCTTCGCGTCCCGCGCGAGCCAGTCGTCCAGCACCGCGACGACCCGCTCAAGACCGGCGTCGGGCTCCCCGGTCAGCTCGCGAACCTGGGCGACGGCCTGGCGCACCTGAACGTCATCCGCGTGCGTCCGCAGCCAGCCCGCCATCCGGGCCTTCGCGTACAGGTAGAGCGTGCCGACGACGGCCTCGGTGGGGCTGGCCGTGCCTTCGATGTCGACGACGATCGCCGCCGGGGCTGGGCCGCCCGTCACGTGCCCGCCGCGACCGGGCCGCCGCGGACGAGCGTGTCGAAGTCGGGGAACCGGGTGGCGATGTCGCTGCCGGTGAAGTCACCGACCCAGCCGTCGGGGTCGCGGAAGAACCGGATCGCGGTGAACGACGGCGTCGTCCCCATGTCGAACCAGTGGGTCGTCCCAGCGGGCACGGCCAGCAGGTCGCCGGCCTCGCACAGCACCGCGTGCACCTCCTCGCCCCGGGCCGAGTCTCGGGTGTGCAGGTAGAAGACGCCCCGGCCGGCGGCGAAGAAGCGGACCTCGTCGTCGGCGTGGGTGTGCTCGGCGAGGAACTTCGCCCGGGCCGCGGCCGCCGTCGCCGTGAAGCTGGGCGCGCCGGTCGGGTGCAACGCGGCCACGTCGACCTGGACGAAGCCCTCGGTCTCGACGACCTGCGCGATCTTGTCGCCGTAGGCGGCGAGGACGTCCTCGGCTGGCGCGTCCGGCCGCAGGTCGGCCGCCAGCGGCCAGCGCTCGAACCGGAAACCGAGCCCACCGAGCACGGAGCCGATCACCGCGGCGTCGGCGGTCGCCAGGGCAACCGTCGCCGGGTCGTGGGCCGGCCAGCTGGTCAGAACCGTCATCCGTGCCTCCTCGGTCCCTCCTCGGTCCGAGCGGTCAGCGCGGCCGGCGAAATCAACGTGGTCAGAGTGGTCAGCGTGGTCAGCGCCACCGCCCTGTGGACAGGAACTCACCGCCGAGCACGACCCCGCCGATCGTCCGGCCGACCGAAAACCGAAGTCAAGGCGCCGGCGACATCAGGAGACTTCGTGACAACAGCGTGGCTCGGGCGCTACTCGCTTGACCAGGACCGGAAACGATCCGCATAGTGCCGGCATGTCGGAGCCGCCAGATCCGGACCAGTGTGCGTCCGCCGCGCCGGCCGACCCGAGCTGGCCCCCGCCGCGGACCGCGTCGCGCCCACCGCACCGTTGGCCCCCACCGCCGCCCGTCCGTCCCAGAGCTCCCGGCCCTCCCACGGCTGCAACTCGGCCAGCGGCTGCCATGCCGTCGGCGACCGCGTTTCCGCCAACTGCGGCGATTCCGCCTGCTGCTGCCGAGCCGTTCGCGGCGCAGCAGCAGGAGCCGCCGCCGCCCTCGCCACCGTCGGCTCTCTCGCCACCTTCGGCTCCCTCACCACCGCCGTCGGCCCAGCGCCGGCCGCGGCCGGACTCGCCACGGACCCAGCCGGCGGCGCGGCGGACGACGTCGGCCGACGCGGCGGCGCAGGCACACGCGCAGTCCGGCGCGGCGCCGCCGGAGACCGGCCCGCGGCCGGTGACCTGGACGGGCGACGCGGTCCGGCTGCTGGATCAGACCCAGCTGCCCGACCGGCTAGCCGACGTCGAGATCCGCCGCGTCGACGACCTCGTGGCCGCCATCCGCCGGCTCGCGGTCCGCGGCGCGCCCGCGCTGGGCATCACCGGCGCCTACGGCGTGGCGCTCGCGATCGTGCAGGCGGCGCGCGAGGGCTGGGACGGCTCGTCGTTCACAGCGGCGGTCGGCCGGCTGCGCGCCGCCCGGCCGACGGCGCTCGCGCTCGCGCAGGGCGTCGACGCGGCCTACGCGGTCGTCGACGCCGGGCTGGACGCCGTCGTCGCGGTCGGGCACGCGTTCGCCGCGGCCGACGAGCGGGCGAACCGGGCGATCGGCCGGCACGGCGCCGACTGGATTCTGGCTCAGCTCGGCGACCGCCCACTGCGCGTGCTCACTCACTGCAACACGGGCGCGCTGGCCACCGCAGCCTGGGGCACCGCACTCGGGATCATCCGCGAGCTGCACGGCCGCGGCCGCGTCGAGCTGGTCTACGTCGACGAGACCCGGCCGCTGCTGCAGGGCAGCCGCCTCACCGCCTGGGAGCTCGCCCAGGCTGGCATCGACTACCGGGTGCAGGTCGACGGCGCGGCGGCGGGCACGATCGTCGGCGGCCTGGTCGACGTCGCCATCGTCGGCGCGGACCGGATCGCGGCGAACGGTGACGTCGCGAACAAGGTCGGCACACTCGGCGTCGCCCTGGCCTGCGCGCACGCCGGAATCCCGTTCGTCGTCGCCGCGGCGGCGTCGACCGTGGACGAGGACCTGCCGAGCGGGTCGCTGATCCCGATCGAGCGGCGCGCCGACGACGAGGTCCTCGCCTGGTCCGCCCACCGGGTGGCCCCGCCCGGCGCCCGCGCCCACAACCCCGCCTTCGACGTCACCCCCGCGGCCCTCGTCTCCGCGCTCATCACCGAGCACGGCCCGCTCCACCGGATCTGACCCCGCGGCGGCCGACCCGACGACCCGACGACGCGGCCTGTACGACGCGGCCCGACGACGCGGCCCACCGACGACTCGCCGACGGCCTGTCTGCGGCCTGGCGACGACCTACTGACGGTCCGCCTGCGGGTGGTGAGCTCACTGCCCGCAGCGGCGGGCCGAGCAGCAGGTCCGGGGCGGTCGCCGGGCGCGGTCAGGAGGCCTCGGTCAGGTCGAGCCCACGGCGGACGGTCAGGCGCGCGACGGCGGCGACCGCGGCGAGGATCCCGGCGGCAACCAGCAGCGCGACCTGCGCGCCGGAGGCGAACGCGTCTCGGGCGACGGTCGTCAGGGCTGCGTCGTGCAGGCCGAGGGCGCCTGACAGCGAGTCGAGCGCCGGCTCGGGCGATGCCGCCGGCAGGTCGGCCCGGTAGGTCGCGTTGTAGATCGAGCCGAGCAGCGCCACGCCGATCGCGCCGCCGACTTCCTGGAAGGTGTCGCCGAGCGCCGCGCCCGTTCCGGCCGCTTCGGCTGGCAGCCCGTCGAGCACCGCGATCGCCGCCACGGTGATGCCGAGACGGACCCCGGCGCCGATGGCGAGCAGGCCGCCCGCCAGTGGCCAGTAGCCGTGGCCGACCCCGAGGCCGATACAGGCCAGTCCTGCGGCGGCGATGAGCAGGCCCAGCGCCGCGGTGCTCGACGAGCCCAGCCGGCGGCCGCTCCAGGTGAGCAGCGGGCCACCCCGCCCGGCCGACCCCTGACCACCCAACCCGCTCACGCGCCGGTCACGAGGGCGCAGAGCCAGTCGACCGCCTCGGCGTGGCGGCGCGCGCCGCGCAGGTCGTCGCCCCACGCGTACAGGCCATGGCCGGCGACGAGCAGCGCCGGCACGCCGGGCTCGATGGCGGCCAGGGCCGCGTCGCCGAGCATCGTCATGTCCTGGCTGTTCGGGACGACGGGCAGCCGGGTCGGGGCGCCGTCGGCCGGCCGGCCGAGCGCCTTGAGCATCTCCAGGCCCGCGAGGGTCACGCCGCCCGGATGACGCGCCGCCGCGCGCACGCAGGCCAGCGTGTGCAGGTGCACGACAGCGCCCGCACCGGTAGCGGCGGCCAGGCGGGCGTGCAGCGCCGCCTCCGCCGACGGGCGCACCCCGGCGACAACGTCGACGGCGCGGGCAGCACGAGCCGGCGCCCCACGGCCGCCGGCCGCGCCAGACACGTCGGCCCCGCCGGCCCCGTCTGACCCGCCGGCCGTGTCGGAAACGGCCGCGACCGGCCGGCCGGCCCCGTCGACCTCGACGATGTCGCGCGCGGTCAGGTCGCCTTTGTCACCGCCGGAACCGGTGACGGCGAGCCGCAGCGGCTCCCGGCCGAGCACGACGGACAGGTTCCCTGACGTGGCCCGCATCCAGCCAAGCCCGGCGAACCGCGCCGCCTCGGCGACCAGCGCCGCCGCCGCCGCGGCGAAGCGTTCCTCACGCCCGGCCACGTCGCCTCAGGCCAGTGGGAGGTAGGCGCTGGCGACGGCGTCGCGGTTGGCCTCGGCCTCGGCCGCGGTGCCCGACCAGGCGAGCCGGCCGTGGCGCAGAACGTGGACGTGGTCGGCGATCGTCAAGGCGCTGCGGACGTGCTGCTCGACGAGCAGCACGGCGAGGCCCTCGTCGGCGGCGGCGCGCACCGCGGTCAGCAGCCGGGTGACGACCTGGGGCGCGAGCCCCAGCGACAGCTCGTCGGCGAGCAGCGCGGCCGGGCGGCGGGCCAGCGCCCTGGCCAGCGTCACCATCTGCTGCTGGCCGCCGGAAAGCAGCCCGGCCTTGCGGTCGAGGTGCTCCGCCAGCTCGGGAAACGTCGCCAGCGCCAGCTCCGGGTCGCAGCGGCCGACACGCAGGTTCTCGCGCACGGTCAGGCTCATGATCACTGACCGGTCCTCGGGGACGAGGCTCATCCCGTCGCGGGCGCGCCGGTGCAGTGGCGCCGTCGTCGGGCTGCCTGCCCAGTGCACCTCGCCGGCCTTCGGTGGCAGCGCGCCCGCGAGGGTCAGCAGTGTCGTCGTCTTCCCCGCGCCGTTCGGCCCGAGCAGCACGACGACCTCGCCGGCGCGCACCTGCAGGTCGAGCTCGCGGACGACCGGCGCCCCGCCATAGCCGGCCGACAGGCCGCGGGCCGCGAACACCGGTGGTGCCGCGGTCGCGGCCCGCGGCCCGCGGCCGCGGCCGACCAGCTGCCGGGCCACCCCGACCCCCGCGCTCATCGGGCCGCCCCCGGCGCCACCGGCTCCCCAGCCTGGCCTGGCTTACCGACCTGGCGTGGCCCGGCACCGTCGGCCTGCGTGGCCGGCGGGCGCTGTCTCGGCGCCTGCCTGGGCCGGGCCACGGTCACCTTCTCGCCGAGGTAGGCGAGCTGGACCCTCGGGTCCGCACGCACCTGCGCGGGCGTGCCCTCGGCGATCATCTTGCCGGCGTCGAGGACGACGACCCGGTCGCAGACGGACATGACGACGTCCATGTCGTGCTCGTTCAGCAGAATGCCCAGCCCCCACTCGTCGGCCACCCGGCGCAGCAGCGCGGCGACCTCGGCGCTCTCGTGCTCGTCAAGGCCGGCGCACGGCTCGTCGAGCAGCAGCACCGACGGCCGGGCGGCCAACGCCCGTGCAATCGCGAGCAGCCGGCGGCGGCCGTAGGGCAGCTCGGTCACGGTACGGGTGAGGTCGCCGGCCAGCCCGAAGGCCTCGATGGCCGCGCGTGCCGCCGGCGGCAGCACGCTGGTACGCGGCCAGAACAGGTTCGTCAGATAGGCGCGCAGGTCACGCGGGTCGCTCGCGGCCTCGATGTTCTCCAGCACGGTCAGGTCCTCGAAGAGCTCGAGGTTCTGGAACGAACGCTGGACGCCGCGCCGCGCCCGCCGGTGGGCGGGCAGCCGGTCGATCCGGTGCTCGCCGAGGGTCAGCTGACGCGCTTTGGACGGGGTGTAGCCGGTGATCGCGTCGATCACCGTGGTCTTGCCGGCGCCGTTCGGGCCGATCAGCCCGACGATCTGGCCCGGCGCCACCCGCAGGCTCAGGTCGTCGACGGCGGTGACGGCGCCGAACCGGACGGTCAGACCCCAGAGCGACAGGGTGGCCGGCTTGATCACTCCCGCGCCGCCCACGAGCGCCGCGAGCCTGGCGGCCCGCGCATCGACCGGCGGGGCCGGTGCGGTCGGCGGGGCCGCTGTGTCGGACTCGGTGACCGGCCCGCCCGGTGCGGGGCCGGCGAGCAGCTGCGCGAGCCTGCGGCGTTCGCGCGCCACGCGCGCGGCCCTTCTCGACGGCGGTGTGCACCGGGCCGCGACGGCGCTGGCGAAGGCCGCGTTCCCCGGCGCCATGCCACCGCCGGACGTCGCCAGGATGGCGACGAGCACGCCGCCGCCGATCAGCGGCATATACCGGTCGAGCTGGGTGAGCCAGTCGAGCACCCAGCCGCTGACCCCGATCGCGACGGCCGCGAGCACCGCGGCACCCACCCACGGCCCGGGCCGGCGCAGCACCGAACGCGGCGAGGCTGGCTCGTCGGTCTCTGCGCGTGCAGCGGCCGTGCGCCGCGTCACCCCGCGCGACTGGCCGGCACCCGCGCCGGCTCCGAAGCCGACCACCGCGCCGAGCAGCGCGATCATCGTTCGGGCGAACGCCTCGACGTCCCTGAGCAGCTCACCGAGCCAGGCGCCGAACCGGGTACCGAGCGTGCCGGCCGCCCAGGCCGCGCCGGCGAACGCGCCGCTGACCCAGCCGACGCCACCGAGCACGGCGAACGCGATCAGCAGGATCGAGCTGGACGGCGAGAACGTGAGACCGCCGTAGTCGATGTTGCCGCGGGCGCCGTAGAGGTAGAAGGCGTAGAGCACGCCGCCGAACCCAGCGATCGCCGCTGACAGCGCGAAGGCGTAGAGCTTCGCGCCGACGACGCTCACCCCCAGCGCCGCCGCGGCCCGTTCGTTGGTGCGTACCGCGATCAGCCGCCGGCCCGCCCGGCCGCGCCGCAGGTTCGCCACGGCGACCGCGACGACGGCGAACGAGATCACGGCGAGCGTCGCGAACGCGCGTGGCGCCACCACCGTGTCCAGCCGGACGCCGAACAGCCGCGCGTGCTCGACGACGGTTCCCTCCGTCTGGCCCAGCTCGCCGAGCGCCGCCGCGGGCGAGCCGGCCTCGGGCGGGGTGAGGTAGCCGCGCTGGAAGAGGATGGCGTCGGCCGCGGCGCCGAGTCCGAGGGTGACCACGGCGAGTTGCAAGCCTCGGGTGCGCAGCGCCGGCAGCGCGAACAGCACCCCCAGCGCCGACGTCCCGAGGACGCCGAGCGCGAGGGCCGCCTCCAGCGGCCAGCCGCGAACGGCCACGAGCCGGCCCGCGATCAGCGCCGCCAAGCCGGCGAACGCGAGCTGAGCGAGCGAGAGCTGGCCGGTGAATCCGACGAGCACGACGACCGACAGGATGAGGATCGCCCACAGCGCGGTCGCGTTCAGCGCGTTCACCCAGTCGACGGGCAGGGCGTACCAGACCAGGCAGATCGTGGCGGTCACCGTCAGCACCAGCGAGGGCCAGTGGATCCGGCCGCTGCCGAGCGATGGGAGCCGCTCGCTGATGTGTCCCCGGTCGGGGATGTGCCGCCCGCGGACCGCCAGATAGAAGACGATCACTACCAGCGGGATCGCCCGGTCGACGCCGCGCCAGGCCGGATGGGGAGTGGTCAGCTGGACCTGGGTTTCCACCTCGACGACCGCGAGCACCACCGAGGCGATGAACACGGCCGGCAGGGAGCGGAACCCCGCAAGCAGGCCGATCGCCAGCACCGGAACGATCAGCAGCATCAGGTTCGGCGCCGACAGCGGCATCTGCAGCGGCGCGAGCAGCACGCCGGCGAGGCCGGCGAGCGCCGCGCCGAGCGTCCACGCCCCGGCGGCGACCAGGTCGGGCGACCAGCCGAACGTCGCGGCGGCCCGCGGGTTCTCGGTGGCGGCCGTGGCCGCGAGGCCGATCGTGGTGTGCCGGAAGAGGGCCCACAGCGCGGCGAGCACCACGGCGACGACGGCGAGCCGGACGAAGACGTCCCAGCCGACCGGCATGCCGACGAGGGTCACCTTGCCGGTCGGCAGCACGGTCGGGGCCGTGCGCACCGGCGTGCCGTACATCAGCGTGAGGGCCGACTGCAGGATGATCAGCAGTCCGAGGGTGGCCATCACCCTGGTCAGCGCCGAGCCGTCCCGCATCGGCCGCATCACCAGCAGGTGGAAGACCAGGCCGATGAGCGTGGTGGACCCCACGGCGAGGATGGCAGCGAACCAGGTGGGCAGGTTCCACACGATGGCGGCGCCGTGGAACGAGTAGGCCGCCCATGCCAGTAGTGCGCCGTGCGCGAGGTTGAGTACGCCGGCGCCGCGCTGGACCACCACGATCCCGGCCGTCATCAGCGCGTACAGGCCGCCGGTACCCAGGCTGAGCAGGGCGTAGCCGATCGCGTCGTTCACCGTGGCCTACCTTCGCTACCAGAAACGCGGTGTTGGCCCGCCGCGACCTCACGACGCGTCACGGCCGGCAACCCAGCGCCCCCGACGCATTTCCGTGTCTGGAAGCCCACGGGTTCCACAATGGCTTCGGTGACCTTCCAGTCGCGTGAGAGAACGACATGCTCGCACAACCCCCAGCCAGCGTCTCTAGTGGCCTCCAGCCAACCAATTGCTGCCATCACACTCGGGATCACACATTCCCAACGGTGCTACCCCCGAGATCGGACTCCGCGACAGGGCGGCGGGAAGGCATCACCGTCCGCCAACGCGAACAGGTCGACGCCCCCGGAATCGCGACCGGTTGAACCCGGCCGCGACAACGCGACCAGGTGAATCGGCCTTCGACACGGCCAGGAACCAGCGGCGTCGTCGATCGTTGAACAGTCCGACGTTGAACGGTCCAAGGTGAACAGTCCACGGGGGTGCGCGTGCTCGATCTGGTCGCGGGGGCCAACGCGCCGCTGCCCTCGGGCGCCGTCCGGCTACGGCTCGCGGGACCGTTCGACCTCTCGGCCCTGGTCGTCGGAGCCGGCGGCCGGGTGGGCGGCGACGAGGACTTCGTCTTCTACAACCAGCCGGCGGCCCCGGGCATACGGCTCGCTCCAGCCGGCCCAGGCGGCGGTGCCGGAGAGCTGACCGTGGACCCGCGCCGGCTGCGGCCCGGTGCGGCGCGGGTGGTGCTGGTGGCCAGCCCCGCGGACCGCGTCACCCCGTTCGGCCGGCTGCCCGCCCCGGTGGCGACCGTGCACGACTCCGCCGGCGGCACCCTCATCAGGCTGGTGCCACCGCGGCTCGGGCCGGAGACCGCCCTGCTGGTCGGCGAGCTGTACCAGCGCGCCGCCGCCGGCAACGCGGCCAGCCGCGGCGGCGCCGGCCGCGGCGGTGGCAACGGTGGCAACGGGACCGACGGGTGGCGGATCCGGTCGATCGGTCAGGGGTACGCGGACGGCCTGGC
>Ga0207712_10002739_pt1 | contig 11264 bp, 9 predicted proteins | sample KBSS44metaG_FD_184402 | JGI IMG/M metagenome (GOLD analysis project Ga0207712, IMG submission 184402) | Switchgrass rhizosphere microbial communities from Kellogg Biological Station, Michigan, USA - KBS S4-4 metaG (SPAdes) (version 2) | ecosystem: Host-associated > Plants > Roots > Rhizosphere >... | reverse complement strand
AGGCGACATCGATGGCGTCGTCGCGCTGCTGACCGACGAGGCGTGGCTGACGATGCCGCCCGAGCCCTACGAATACCAGGGTCCCGCCGCGATCGGCGCGTTCCTCAGCGACCGCACGATCAGGCGAGGCGCGCCGATGCTGGTGCCCACCCGCGCCAACACCCAGCCGGCATTTGGCGCTTACTTCCCAACCCACGAGACCGAGATCGCCCGACTGTACGGAATGATCGTCCTGACCCTGGAAGGCCCGCAGATCTCCGCGATCACCTGGTTCGGCGGCAACAGCGCGTTCCCGCAGTTCGGGCTGCCGCGGGTCCTGCGATAGCAAAGGGCATCGCCCAGAAGGCAAGACCCGATGCAGGTAAAAGAGTGGGCCTAACCGGACGGCATTTGAACCAAGAGATCGCGGCGGCGATCAGGCGCCTTGCAGGGCTTTTTGAAGTTAATCCGTGGTTTCCCTGATGCGACCCGCAGGCGCGGGCGCGATCCTCGCCCGATGCGCAAGCAACTGCTTCCCGCCCTCGTCCTGACCGCCCTCGCCACCGCCGCGCTCGCGCTTCCCGCCGCGACCGCCGCAGTCAACGTGCCGAATTGGGTGAAAGGGGCGAAATACACGCAGTACCCGGTGACGATCGACGCGGTCGGCTACCTCGACCACACCTGGACCTGGGACAGCACCAGCAGCTGCTTGCCCGGCTTCGCGAAGACGATCGAAGAGGACCTCACCTTCGAGCTCGGCCGTCCGCGGGCGGCCAAGGTCTCGATCGTCAATGGCGAGGTGGTCCTCTCCCAGATCACCGCCGGCGACGCCACCGTGCAGACGGAGCTCAGCGGCTGGCATACGACCAACTACTGCCCGCCCACCGAGCCGCTGCCGGAACCGCCCGAACCGGTCTGCACGAAGAAGATGAAGAGCAAGCTCGCGATCGGCCTCGTCCCAGTCAGGGAAGAAACGAGTGATGACGACCCGGCCTCGTTGGTGCACCAGACCCAGGTCTTCCTCTACCGCAGCAAGGCGACCCCGCAGACGGACTCCTGTCTCAAGCAGCGCCCCAAGATCGAAGCCGAGTCCGAAGCCTCGAAAGGGTGGCTGACCGACCCCTATGTGGGGATCGTCGCGCCGCTGAAGGCAACCGACGTGCAGTTCCGCAATCTCAAAGTCGGCGAGACGCTGCGGCGCACGGTCGTGATCAGCGGCGGCTGCCGCAAGGCCTCCTTCGACGCCTCGGCCTCGGTCGCTCCCGAGATCCGCAGCTGCGTCGTCAGGGGCAAAGTCGTGCTGATGGTGAAGCGCACGGGTCACGGCTTCGGCTAAGCGTCCAGGCCGGAGTCGCCGGCCGCATCGGTGACAGCACCGGCAGCGCTAGGCTCGGGGCGTTGCACCCCGGCCCCGGTAACTCTCCCCTGCTCGGTCGCGCGACCAGTCTCGCGCGCTTGCGCGAGCTCGCCGACCGGGTGCGCGCGGGGGAGGGAGGAGCGGTTCGGATTGAGGGTACGCCCGGGGTCGGTAAGAGCGCCCTGCTCGAGGCCTGTGCCCCGGCCGACCTGGCCTGTCTGCGTACGACCGGGGTCGAGGGCGAGGTCGGCCTGCCGTTCGCCGGGCTGGAGGAGCTGCTGCACCCGCTGGGCGACGCCGGTTTGCTCGCCGACAGCGAGGGGCGCGACCCGGCCGGGCTGTTGCGGGCCGTCTCCGAGCGGCTCGCCGACGCCGCGCCGGTGCTCGTCCTTGCTGACGACGTCCAGTGGCTAGACCCGTCCTCGCGCGCGGCCGTCGGCTTTCTCGCTCGCCGCGCCCACCGGCTCGGGATCGGCGTCGTCGCGGTCTGGTCGCTGCGCGGGGAGCCGCCGGAGGAGTGGCCCGGGGTCGAGACCCTGCCGCTGGCCGAGCTGGGGCGCGAGGACGCGCTCGCGCTCGCCCGCCAGGGCGGGCTCGCGGACCCGGTCGCCGAGGCGTTGGTCGCCGCCGTCGGTGGCAACCCACTGGCCCTGGTCGAGGCGCCGGCGGAGCTGAGTGCAGCCCAGCGCGCCGGCCGCGCGCTCCTGCCCGATCCGCTGCCGGCGGGGGAGCGGCTGCAGCGCTCCTTCGCCGCCCGCGTCGCCGAGTTGCCGGCGGCGACCCGCGAGGCGCTGCTGCTCGCTGCCGCCGGGGCGCCGGCGGCCCTAGTCGCGGGCGAGCTCGGCGCGGCCGAGGACGCGGGCCTGGTCGAGCTCGGCGGCTCGCGCCGCGGTGTCACCTTTTCGCACCCGCTGGTCCGCGCCTCGATCTACCACGACGCGGCCCCTTCCGCCCGCCGCGCCGCCCACCAGTGGATCGCCGCCGCGGTCGAGGAGCCGGAGCGCTCGTGGCAGCTCGCCCTCGCCGCCCCCGCTCCCGACGAGGACCTCGCCGCTCGGCTCGAGCTGTTCGGTGAGGAGGCGCGACGTCGCGGAGCACCCGGGACCGCTGCCGCGGTCCTCGAGCGGGCGGTTGCGCTCAGCCCGGATCCCGCCGCGGCGATTCGCAGGGCGCTCTCCGCCGCGACCGTCGCTGCCGTTGCGGGCCAGCCGGCCCGGGCGCTCGGGATCCTCGACTCGGTCCTGCCCAGCGCCGGCGACGCGGCGACGCGGGCCGACCTGCAGCTGCTGCGCGGAATGGCGATCCACCAGGGTGGCCGGCCGCGCGCTGCGAACGCGCTGCTCGAGGCGGAGGCGGCAGCAATCGAAGCAGAGGACCCGGTGCGTGCCGCGGCGCTGCTGACCCACGCCTGCATCGCGCTGATCGGGACGGGGCCGATGGAGGGCCTCCAGAAGACTGCCGAGCGGGCACGGGCGCTGGCGCCGGCCGGGGCGGAGACGATCCCGGCGACGATCGCCGCCGAGGTTCTGGTCAACCTCGGCGAGCACGGCCGCGCCCGCCTGCTGCTCGACGAGATCGAACCGGCGCTGACCGGCTGGGACCCGACCGCTCCCGGCCACGAGGTGCTCGCGATCGCCGCACTCTGCCGGCTCTGGCTCGGGGACCACGCCGAGGCCGAGGTGGCGCTCACCAGGCTGGTCGAGGCCAACCGCGCTGCCGGCGCGGTTGCGCCCCTGGCGCTGCCGCTCGCGGTGCTGGCGACCCTCCACCTGCGCCGCGGCGACCTCCGCCTCGCGGCTGCCTGCGCCGAGGAGGCGAACGAGATCGCGGAGACCGGGCTTGGGACGGGCTTCGTCGGCACCCTGGCGCTGGCGGCCGTTGCAATGGTCGCCGCCCACCGGGGCGACGCCGAGTCCTGCGAGCCCGCCGCTGCCCGCATGCTGCGACTGGGCGATGCGCTCGAGCTCCCCTCGACCCTCGCCTGCGCCGAGCAGGCGTTGGGCCTGCTTGAACTCGGCCGGGGTGAAGCCGGCGAGGCCGCCGCCCACTTCCGCTGCGCCCTCGACCATACCCACGCGCACGGGACTCGCGATCCCGCCTTCCTCTTCACCCACGCCGACTTGGTCGAGGCACTGGTCCGCCTCGGCCGGGAGGGCGAAGCGGCTGTCGTGCTGGCCGAGCTGGAAGCCGGGGCCGAGCTGACCGGCGGCGCCTGGGCCAGCGCTGCCGTCCACCGCTGCCGCGCCTTGCTCGGCCCGGCCGACGAGCTTGATGACCACCTGCGGGCCGCGCTCGCCGCCCACGGCGATCCGGCGATGCCGTTCGAGGCCGCCCGCACTCGCCTCGCGATCGGCGAGCGCATGCGTCGCGAGCGCCGCCGGGCCGACGCCCGCGTCCCCCTCGACGCCGCCCACGAGGCCTTCAGAGAGATGGGAGCCCGGTCCTGGGCGACCCGCGCCGCCCGCGAGCTCGAGGCCGCCGGCGCTCCCGCCACCCATAACTCAACCGACCCGCGCGAATGGACCGCCGAGCTGACCGCTCGCGAGCGCGACGTCTGCGAGCTCGTCGCCGCCGGCCAGACCAACCGTGAGGTCGGCGCCGCCCTCTTCCTCTCTCCCCGCACGGTCGAGCACCATCTCCGCTCCTCCTATCGCAAGCTCGGCGTCCGCTCTCGTACCGAGCTCGCTGCCCGCCATCGGGGATGACCGGCCTTCGGTGGTCAAGCTCGATCGCGCCTCGGCTGAGGACCCACTCGATCGAGTGGGCCTAACTGGACGGCATTTGAACCGAGCGGCGCGGAAGCGAATTCGGTTACTCCACTCGGCACTGGACCTCAAGCGTCGTTGCCGTCTTGCGGCAGGACCTCGATGTCGATCGAGCGCACCAGCCCGTCGACCCCTCGTTTGAAGATCCGCTGCGCCGCGGTGGTGCTGTCGAGGTATCCGGCGGTGACGGCGCCATCGCGGAGCATGACGAAGTGCCGCGCGGGGTTGTTCGGGTGTTCGTGGCCGGCGTCGGCAAACGCCTGCCGCACCCGCTCGAAATACCAACGACGGTGGTCGGCGACGACGCGTCGAACGGGGCTTTCCGGGTCCTCGAACTCGGACGCGGCGTTGATGAATGCACAGCCGCGAAACCCCTCTTGCCCGAGCTCGGCAACGACCTCGGCGCCCAGCTCCGCTACGAGGTCCCGCCCCTGCGCGCGTTTGGCAACGGCTGCCGCCCTCTCGACGAGGACGTCATGAATGCCCTCCAGGTAGCTGACGACGAGATCCTGCTTGCTCGGAAAGTGGCGGTAGAAGGTCGCCAGCGTCACGTTGCTTGCGGAAACGATTCGATCCACGCCGACGCTGTTGATCCCCTCGGCGTAGAAGAGATCCGAAGCGGTGGCCAGAAGCCGTTCGCGGGCCTCGGATCGCTTGGACGGGGCTTTCCGGGTGGCTGAGGTCATACCTGCACTATAGCGAGAGAACGTTCGTTCTTGACAAGCTCGCGCTGCCGTGCTTGGCTGGCAACAAGAGAGAACGCTAGTTCTCCTAGCCGAGTTTCGATCTAGAAAGGACTTCAGCATGTCTGCATCCCTTCGCATCAACGAAGCCGCGCCCGGGACTTCGTTTCGGGTCATGCCACGGCGCATCGCCGTAGTGCGGGCGCTCCTCGCCTTGTTATGGGCGGGGGCGGTGGCGCTGGCAGTCGGCGATGACGTCCCGACCACCGACACCGACCTGCCCACCACCGCCGCGCTCTTCCTCGCCTCCTATCCCCTGATCGACGTAATTGCTTCCCTGCTTGGGTCGACGTTCGCGGACGCGCGTGTGCTTCGCATCAACGCCGCGGTCAGCTCGCTCGCGGTCGTCGGGATCTCGATTGCTGCATTCGGCTCGGACGCCGGCGCCACCTTGATCGCCTTCGGCGCCTGGGCCGTGGTCTCCGGCGCGATCCAGCTTGGAATCGCAATCCACCGCCGCCGGGCGGAGGGCCGCCAGCTGCCGATGGTCATCAGCGGCGGGGTGTCGATGATCGCCGGCCTCAGCTTCATCGCTGCATCTGGAGACAGTAAGGCCCACCTCGTCACCCTCGCCGGCTACATGGCAGTGGGGGCGGTCCTCTACCTGCTCTGGGCTCGTCGCAGCCAGGCAGACCCGCAACCGGCTAAGTAGAGATAGCTCCACTCGAGCAGTCGGAGATCCTCGAGCAGGCGACGAGGCTAAGCGGAGAAACCGGGACTGCAGGGATTCCGAAAGTGGAGCTAGGCGGATTCGAACCGCCGACCTCCTGGGTGCGATCCAGGCGCTCTGCCAGCTGAGCTATAGCCCCGTAAATGGCGATTTGCAGGGAAAAAGAAACTACAGAACTGCCGGAACGGAGCGAAGTTTACAGCGGATCGCCTTTGGATTACGGAGGAAGCGTGAGCTCAGGACTTCGGGACGAGGACCTGGCCAAGGGCACCGCTTGCGAAGCGTTGCTCTTGTACGAGGTCCAGCTTCAGGTGCTGGTCGAGGTCGGCGAAGGGGCTGAGGCCGGCGCCGATCGCGACGGGGACCGATGAGAGCTGGTACTCGTCGACGAGTCCGAGCCTGACGACCGATTTGGCGAAGGTCGGGCCCCCGTGGATGAGAATCGTGCCGTCGTCGTCGCGCGCTTTGAGGTCGGCAATCGCCGCATCGGGGTCGCCAAAGACCTCGACCGGGCCCCAGTCCGCGCTCTTCAGAGTGTTGGAGAAGACCGCCTTGGGCTTCTCGTTCATGTAGGTCGCTATCGGGCCCTCCGAGGCCAGCCAGTGCGGGCCCATGATCTCGTAGCTCCGCCGGCCCATCACGTGGGTCCCGGCTTCGTCGAGGGCGCGAAGGTTCCACTCGGCGCTGTCGTCGCCGAAGAACTCGAACATCCAGTCATGCGTCCCGTCGGGGCTCGTCGCGAAGCCGTCGAGGGACAACACCATCTTGAGAACTACTTTTCTGTTTGCCATGTCGATTTAGGACTTAAGCATGCTGCGGATCCCGCCACTCCTGCGCTCCGGCTACGCCGACGGCGCCCGGAGGCGGGGCACGACCTGCTCGCCAAAGCGTCGCATCTGCTCGAGCCCGTCGCCGGCCCGCGGCAATAGGACGACGCTGTCGGCTCCCGCCTTCCAGAGGCGTTCGACCGTCTGCTGACAAGACTCCGGAGTTCCGGCCGCCGCCATCGACTGGATCATCTCGTCGCCGAGCGGTCCGGTGCCGTCGCGGCCGATGCCCGCCTGCTCCGCCATGTCGGGAAAGGCGCCACTCTTCATCCAGGCATCGATCTGCGGACGGATCCTGGCAACGGCGTGGGCGTCGTCGTCGTCGATGCTCAGGAACGCGTAGACGACCACCCGTCCCGGGTCGCCGGCCTGTTCGCGCGCCCAGCCGACGGCGTCTGGGCAGGCGAGCTCGACGACGATGATCCCGTCCGCGACTTTGCCCGCAAGAGCGAGTCCCTTTGGCCCGGTGGTCCCGATCAGGATCGGCGGCGGCTCGCTGGGCGGGTGCTCGAGGGCCACGTTGTCGAGGTGAACGTGCTTGCCGCTGGTGCCCAGGGTCTCACCGGCGAGCAGTGCGCGGACCGCGATCACAGTCTCCGAGAGGACGGTCAGCCGGTTCGCCGGGCGGGCACCGATCTGCAGCATCCATTCTTCGACTCCCTGGCCGAAGGCGGGGACGAATCGGCCTGGGTAGGCTCGCGCCAAGACCGCCAGCTCCATCGCTGCGATTGCCGGATTGCGGACGATCGCGGGCAGGAGGCCGAGGCCGATCTCAATCTGTTCGGTGGCCGTCAGCGCCAGAGCGGTGGAGGTCAGCCCGCCGGAGGAGAAACAGTCCTCCACCATCCAGAGCTCGTCGTAGCCGAGCTGCTCGACGGAACGCGCGACCTGCGGCAGGTCGATCGGGTCCCAGCGCGGGTCCCAGCGGAATCCGATCTGGTGGCTTGACATCAACGGGCGAGGAAGCCGCCGATGGTCTTCACCGCTGCCGACGCCGACCGCTTCGCCACGACTCTCGACCGGGTGCTCAGCGACCGCTGGTGACCCGGTGGCCGCGCGGCTACCGCTTCGCGGGGATGACGCGGAAGCTGTAGGCGACGGTGTTGCCAGTTCCGCCGGGACCGGAGGCGCTGACCCGGAAGGTGTGGCGACCGGCGCCGACGCGGTAGCGCTTCGTTGAACTGCAGGCGCCGCTGAGGTTGCCGTCGATGCGGCAGCGGTACGACGTCGCTTCGCCCTCCGCTCCGAAGCGAAAGCTGACCGTCGGCGGCGGGGTGCGGACCCCCAGGCGGATCGTCTTGCGGGGCTGGTGGAGGAGCAGCGTGGTCGGCGGCGGGGGAGGGGATGGCGATGGCGGCGGCGGTGGTTCGGGCAGGCCGGTCGCCCGCGGGTTGGTCGTCGTCAACATCTGGCCGTACTTGCCGGCCGCCACGCAGAGGTTTTCGGTCGGGCAGGAGAGGCCGAACATCGCGTTGGTGTCGCCGCCGATCAGGTATTCGGTGCGCCAGGTCGAGGCGCCGCCGAGCGGGTTGGTCGAGGCATAGACTTCGCCGTTGTTGCTCGAGAGGACGCAGAGGCCGGCGTTCGGGCAGGACGCGGCGAAGATCTGGAATCGCCGGGCGAGCGGGGTGGAGACCCAGGTGGAGGTACCGCCAGTCGGGTTGTTGGCGACCAGGAGATTGCCGGCCTGGCCGACGAGGCAGAGGGTTTCGCTCTGGCAGGTGAGGCCGAGCGACGGGCTTTCGCCGCCGGGCCGGCCGGCGGAGATCCAGGCCGCAGGGCCGCCAGCAGGCGCGGTCGTCGTCCAGACTCCGCCTTCGTAGTCGCCTGCGACACAGAGCGTCCCCGCGCAGGCGAGTGCCCGCAGCGGCTGTTCTTCGCTCAGGTGGAAGACTTGCCAGGCGCCGCCGCCGCCGGTCGGGTTGCTCGAGGTGGCGACCAGTCCGGCGGCACCGACCAGGACGCACTCGGTCGGGGATGGGCAGGAGACGTCGAAGAGCGATTTGGTTTTCGGGATCTTCGTCGCCTGCCAGGAGCCCGGACCCGCTTTGGGATCGGTCGTCGTCCAGACGCCGCCGCTGTAGTCGACCGCTACGCAGAGCGACGGCGACGGGCAGGAGACGTCGCGCAGGTTGCCCTGCAGCCCTTCGGCTGGCGTGACGTGGCCGATCGTCCAGGCGCCAACACCGCCGGTCGGCGAGGTCGACTGGATCAGCACCGCTTCGCCGCCGACGCCGATGCAGAAGCCGCTCGCTTCACAGCTGAGGCCGAAGACCGTTTCGTTTTCGCCGAGGTTGAGGTTGGTGATGCTCCAGGGCGAGGCGGCCTGGGCGCTGGCGCTGGCGCCAAGCACAACCGAGAGGACGCCGAGGGTGAAAAGGGCGACTCGGAGGCGGCGCGGGCGGCTCACGGCAGGCATTCTCCCCGACCGGCGCCAGCCAGTTCAGGGCTGGGCGCTGGCGTGCAGAGCTTCTACCGCTCTCGCGGCGCTCCGATGCGAGGGAGGTGAGCCTCGGCACTCACATCTCGATCTTCCTCGCCGCCCTATCGGCAACGGCGGCGCTCGCTGTGCCCGCGGCAAGCGCCGCCTCGGGCGGCTTCTCGCCCCGCACCGGCGTTGCCCCCGAAGCGCCAGCGGCCGAACCTGCTCCGCCGGCCGAAACGCCGCCCGCCGAAGAAACGCCGCCCAGCGGAGTCCCGGCTCCCGCCCCCGTCGTCCCCGGCGCCGCCGCGACCCTGGTCGGCGACCGCGCCGTTGCCCCCGCCTCGGCGCCAGCGGCGGTCAAGCAGGCGATCGCCGCCGCCAACCGCATCCGCAGCACCCCATATATATGGGGCGGCGGCCACGCCCGCTGGTGGGACAAGGGTTACGACTGCTCCGGCGCGGTCAGCTACGCGCTCCACGGCGCCACCCTGCTGGAAGCGCCGCTCGTCTCCGGCTCGTTCACGACCTGGGGCGAACCCGGGCCCGGCAGCTGGATCACGATCTACGCCAACCGGGCCCACGTCTACGCGGTGATCGCCGGCCTGCGCTGGGACACCGGCGGCGACGCTCCCGGCATCACCGGCCCCCGCTGGCACGCCTACATGGCCAGCGCCAAAGGCTTCGTCATCCGCCATCCTGCGGGATACTGAGCGGGCAGGGCGGTCGCCGGAACTGGACGATCGTTGGCCTGGGAAGATGCTCCCACGGCCTCGCACGATCAGGGATAACCGCATAGGCTTTGGCAGCCTCTCCGCGGATGGGCGAAATGAGCATCCTCGACGACGCAATTCGAGAGCACCTGGAACTGAAGCGCGCCCACGGCGCCGATGAGGCTGAGCTAAAACGCCTCGAGGACGAGGCGTTCGGGCCGGCCGAACGCCCGGACCAGGCGACCGACCAGGTCGACCCCTTCGCCGAGGCGCCGACCGAGTTCCTCGCAGCGCCGGAGGACGGTTCCGCGGCGACGCCAACCGATCCACCGACCGGCGGCCGCCAGCTGCCGAACATCGCCGACCTGCAGGAGCCGCCGCCACCGAAACCGGTCGAGCCCGAGGAGAACGCCGAGGACGCCGCGACCGAGGGGCCGAGCGACGAGGCCGAGGGGCCAAGCGAGGAGCAGCACCCGGCGATGGAGCACAAGACGATTGCCCAGCCGGCGTCCGAGGACAAGCCGGCGCCGCCGAACGACGGACTGCAGCCCGACCCTGAGGCGCCGCAGGCCGACGCCGCGTCCGCCGAGGAGCGCCACACCGCCGCCGAGCAGCCGACCGAACTCTTCGACGTCGAGGGCCAGTTCGAGGACACCGCCGAGTCGGCCAGCCCCAGCGACGAGCAGCTGGTCGACGCCGAACGCTCCGAGCCGCCGCGCCTCGCCCCGATCGATCCGCTCGCAGACATCGAGGACTCGGGCAACGAGGTCGAGGTCTCGGGGCCTGCCCGCGAGGAGCCCGAGGACGAATTTGACGAGTTCTTCAGCGAGCAGCGCCTCTCCGACGAGCTAAACCAGGCCCTCGAGGCGCCGCTCCCCGACGAGCCGGGCGCCCCGGCCACCGACGAATCGCCCTTCCTCGACCCCGACTCCGAGCTCGGCGCGGCGGAGCACCACGACGAGCCCGAGGACTCGGCCGAATACGACGTGCCGGAGGAGTCGGGCGAACACGACGTCCCCGACCACCCGCGCGACCAGGCCGCCGAAGCCGACGAGTCAAAGCCCGACGAGCCCCGCCACACCGACGCCCTCGAGGACACCCCCGAGTTCCTCGAGGAGTCCCCCGAGGACGACGACGCCTGGTTCGAGCAGCGCCCCCCGAAGGACTTCGACTTCGGCGACTAGCCGCCGGCGTGCCGGCTTCGCCCGGCGCCCCTACACTGCAAGCGAAGGGGGCCATAGCTCAGATGGCAGAGCGCCTGATTTGCATTCAGGAGGTCGCCGGTTCGATTCCGGCTGGCTCCACTCCGGGCTCAGGGGGAGCGATATAGCACTCCGCCGAACGGGTGCGCAGGAGTTGGTTGTTGCGTGCCGGGGTCAGGCGCAGGTGGATCGAGGAGCGCCCGTCGCCCAGCTCAGCGGCGGGAATGTAGAAACAGCGGTCGGTCGTCATGTCGTAGACGGCAAGAAGATCGACGGTTGCTGCGGTGTATCGCTTGGTTTTGCGGACCTTCCCGTTCGTCAGCGAGTGGGAGAAGCATTTTGACCTGACCACACGCCCGTCGGACTGGGTGTACTTCACCTGCACGCGTTCCAGCCGGTCCGAGCGAATCAGGATCAGGTCGAAGTCGTGATCCTCCCCGAACGGGAAGGCGACGCCGTGGCCGCGACGTCGCAGGTCGGTCGCGATCCTCAGCTCGGCGAGGTCGCCTTTCGCCTTCAGGTTGAGGAAGGTCTCGCGGGGTCCGGTTGACACCCCGTCGAACGTACAGATCGAGGTGTGACGGAT
>Ga0207712_10002738_pt1 | contig 11264 bp, 9 predicted proteins | sample KBSS44metaG_FD_184402 | JGI IMG/M metagenome (GOLD analysis project Ga0207712, IMG submission 184402) | Switchgrass rhizosphere microbial communities from Kellogg Biological Station, Michigan, USA - KBS S4-4 metaG (SPAdes) (version 2) | ecosystem: Host-associated > Plants > Roots > Rhizosphere >... | reverse complement strand
TGGATTCCCGCCTTCGCGGGAATGACGGCAGGAGCAGACTGAAACGGTGCGCGCGCTTGCGGAAGCGCTTCGAAGCTGCGAGACCGTGCCGCAGCGAAGAAAATCCCATCCAGCCCCTCACTTCGTCATTCCCGCGAACGCGGGAATCCATTTGCTTTCAAGGGACAGCAAAGTCCTTGGATTCCCGCATCCGCGGGAATGACGTCGGATGGAAGTCGAAGCCCCTCTTCGGATTTCCGGCCTCCGCGCGAATGACGGCAGCAGGAAGCCGAAACGCTACTGGCGCTTCTCGATCGGCACGAACTTCAGGTCTTCCGGCCCGACGTAGTTCGCGCTCGGGCGGATGATCTTGCCGTCGATGCGCTGTTCGACGACATGCGCGCTCCAACCGGACGTGCGCGAGATCACGAACAGCGGCGTGAACATCGCCGTCGGTACGCCGAGCATGTGGTAGCTGACGGCGCTGAACCAGTCGAGGTTGGGGAACATCTTCTTGATGTCCCACATCGTCGATTCGAGCCGTTCGGCGATGTCGAACATCTTCATGTTCTTCTGCGCGGCCGACAGCTCGCGCGCGACTTCCTTGATGACCTTGTTGCGCGGATCGCTGACGGTGTAGACCGGGTGGCCGAAGCCGATCACGACTTCCTTGCGCTCCACCCGCGCACGGATGTCGGCCTCGGCTTCGTCGGCGGAGTCGTAGCGCTCCTGGATCTCGAACGCGGCCTCGTTGGCGCCGCCGTGCTTGGGGCCGCGCAGCGCACCGATTGCACCGGCGATCGCCGAATACATGTCGCTGCCGGTGCCGGCGATCACGCGCGCGGCGAAGGTCGACGCGTTGAACTCGTGCTCGGCGTACAGGATCAGCGAGGTGTGCATCGCGCGCACCCATGGCGCGCTCGGCTTCTCGCCGTGCAACAGATGCAGGAAATGGCCGCCGATCGAATCGTCGTCGGTCTCGACCTCGATGCGCTTGCCGTTGACCGCGTAGTGGTACCAGTACAGCAGCATGGAACCGAGCGATGCCATCAGGCGGTCGGCGATGTCGCGCGCGCCGGGGTGGTTGTGGTCGTCCTTCTCGGGCATCGTGCAGCCGAGCGCCGACACCGCAGTGCGCATCACGTCCATCGGATGCGTCGATGCCGGCAGCTGTTCGAGCACCGCCTTCACCGCGGCCGGAACGCCGCGCAGCGACTTCAGCTTGGTCTTGTAGGCGGCGAGCTCGGCCAGGTTCGGCAGCTTGCCGTGCACCAGCAGATAGGCGATCTCCTCGAACTCGCACGCGGTGGCGACATCGAGGATGTCGTAGCCGCGATAGTGCAGGTCGTTGCCGGTGCGGCCGACCGTGCACAGCGCGGTATTGCCGGCGGCGACGCCCGACAGCGCGACGGACTTCTTGGGCTTGAAAGGTACGGGCTGGTCCGCCTGGCTCATGGTGTGTCTCCGTCTTCTGATCATTGACGCAATGAAAGGGTGCCGAAGCTCGCGCTATTGCACGAACTCTTCGTTTTCCGAAACTTCGCACGCCGAAACCGGGGTCTCGGCGTCTTCGCGCCGCTTGGCGCGTTCGTCGTAGACGCGGCACTCGTCGAGCACCGAGCAATAGCATGCGCGTATTCTCACGCGGCTCTTGAGCGCATGAAACGCCTTCCAATCGGCCTTTTCGCCGAGCTTGAGGTAGTCGATCTTCTCGTTCGCCGCGATCACCGATCCGTTGACGGTCGACTGCTCCAGAGACTCCGGCGCAGGCATGCCGAGGGCGGCCATGACGCCGTCCCAGTTGCGCTGCGGCTTGCCGTCGACGTACACGCGAAAGCTGCCGACGAGCGCGGGACCGACGCCCTTGTTGAGCACGAGCAAGGCCTGTTCCGTATCCGAATTGGCGAACATCAGGTGCGTCCACACCTGCGCCTTCGCCTGCTGGCGCTGGATGCTGGCGGTGTACGCCGAGACGCACAGCGCGAGCAGACCGATCAGCGCCGCGATCACGGCCGCGATGGCATCCCAATTCTGCACTGGTCCGCGCCCCGCCAACGGATTGCGCTGCGACGACACCGGCTCAGCCTTCGCGCTTGCCGCCGGCGAACAACTCGTCGAGCTTGCGTTCGTAGGCGTGATAGCCGAGGAAATCGTACAGCTCCGCACGCGTCTGCATCGTCGGCACGGCGGCCTTCTGCGTGCCGTCGCGGCGCACGGTCTCGTAGAAATTCAGCGCGGCCTTGTTCATCGCGCGATAGGCGCCGCAGCAGTACAGCGCGATATCGACGTCGGCCGAGCGCAGCTCGTCGATCGTGAAGAACGGCGTCGAACCGAACTCGGTGAGGTTCGCCAGGATCGGCACCTTCACGGCGGCCTTGAAGCGCTTGTAGTCGTCCAGGGTCGCCATCGCTTCGGGGAAGATCATGTCGGCGCCGGCCTCGACGTACGCGCACGCGCGATCGATCGCCGACTGCACGCCTTCGACCGCGGCGGCGTCGGTGCGCGCCATGATGACGAAGCCGGCGTCTGTGCGCGCGTCGACCGCGGCCTTCACGCGATCGACCATTTCCTCGACCGGGACCACTTCCTTGCCGGGCCGGTGGCCGCACCGCTTCTGCCCGACCTGGTCCTCCATGTGCACGGCGGCGACGCCGGTGCGGATGAACGAGCGGATCGTGCGCGCGATGTTGAACGCCCCGCCCCAGCCGGTGTCGATGTCCACCAACAGCGGCAAGCCGGTCGCATCGACGACGCGGCGCGCGTCGATCAGCACGTCTTCCATCGTGCTGATGCCGAGATCGGGCATGCCGAGCGAGTTCGCCGCGACGCCGCCGCCGGAGAGATAGATCGCCTTGTAGCCCACGCGCTTGGCCATCATCGCGGCATACGCGGTGATCGCACCGACGACCTGCAGGGGTTTTTCCTCGGCGACGGCTGCGCGGAACTGCGCGCCGGCGGAAGCGAGCTGGGACATGACGGCTCCGCGAACAAAGATCGCCATTTTAGCCGAACCCGCCGCCGCCGGCCCTTCGGCTACGAGCCGCCTTCCGGCCCGCGTGCGAGCGCCTTGCGGCATTCCTCGAGCGCATGGGGATCGTCCAGCGTCGACAGGTCGCCCGGGTCGGTCGACTGCGCGATGGCCTGCAGCGAACGGCGCAGCAGCTTGCCCGAACGCGTCTTCGGCAAGGCCTGCACGATGTAGACGCGTGCCGGCCTCGCCACGCTGCCGAGCAGTGCGTCCACGCGCTGCCGCATGCCTTCGGCGGTTTCCGAGGGCGTGCCCTGCGCCGACTGCTTCAGCGTGGCGAAGACGATCGGCACTTGCCCTTTCAGTTCATCGGCGACGCCGACGACGGCCGCTTCGGCGACCGCGGGATGCGAAGCGACCGCTTCCTCGATCTCGCGCGTGCCGAGGCGATGGCCGGCCACGTTGATCACGTCGTCGGTGCGGCCGAGGAAGAACGTGTAGCCCTCTTCGTCCTGGATCGCCCAGTCGAGCGAGCTGTACAGCAGTTCCTTGAAATGGCCGAAATAGCTGCGCAGGAAGCGCGCGTCGTCGTTCCATATCGTCGTCAGGCATCCGGGCGGCAACGGCGGCACGAAGGTCAGCACGCCTTTCTCGCCGGGAGCGACGTCGCGGCCGCTGACCTCGTCGATCAGGCGCATCTTGAAGCCGAAATTCGGAAAGCCGGGCGAGCCCAACTTGACCGGCTTCAGATCGAAACCCGGCAGCAGCGTCAGCGTCGGCCAGCCGGTTTCGGTCTGCCAATAGTTGTCGATGACCGGTTTGCCGATGCCCTCGGTGATCCATTTCGCGGTCGGCTCGTCGAGCGGTTCGCCGGCGAGGAAGAGCCACTTCAAGCACGACAGGTCATGCGCGCGCAGCCAGTCCGGATTCTGTTTCTTCAACACGCGGATGCCAGTCGGCGAGGAGAACATCGTGCGCACGCCGTAGTCGGCGCATATGCGCCACCAGATGCCGGCATCGGGGTTCGTCGGCAGGCCTTCGTAGAGGATGCCGGTCGCGCCCGCGATCAGCGGTCCGTAGACGTTGTACGAATGTCCGACCGCCCAGCCGACGTCGGAGGTGCAGAACATCACGTCACCGGGGCCGATGTCGAACGTCGTGCGCATCGTCATCGCCATCGCGACCGCATAGCCGCCGACGTCGCGCTGCACGCCCTTCGGCTTGCCGGTGGTGCCAGAGGTGTAGAGCAGGTAGCTCGGCTCGTTCGATTCGAGCCATTCGACCGGCACTTCGGTACCGTCGTACTGCGCGCGCAAGCTGTCGTAGTCGAGATCGCGGCCGTCGACGCGCGCATGACCCGGATCGAGCCCGCGATCGACGACCAGCACATGCGGCGGCGGCGCGCGCGTCGCCCGCATCGCCTCGTCGACCAGCGGCTTGTACGCAATCACCTTGCCGCCGCGCATGCCGGCATCGGCGCAGATCAGCAGGGCCGGCGCCGCGTCGTCGATGCGCAGGGCCAGGTTGTGCGCGGCGAAGCCGCCGAACACGACCGAATGCACCGCGCCGATGCGTGCGCAGGCGAGCATCGCGACGACCGCTTCGGCCATGTTCGGCATGTAGATGACGACGCGATCGCCGCGGCCGACGCCGAGCGACTTCAGCACCGCCGCGAACGTGTTCACTTCGCGATACAGCTCGCGATAGGTCAGCGTGCGCGTGAGGTTGGTTTCGGTGGAGATCGCGATCAGCGCGGGCTGGCCGGCGCGCTCGGCCAGATGGCAGTCGACGGCGTTGTAGCAGAGGTTGGTCTCGCCGCCGGCGAACCAGCGCCGGAATGGAGGGTTCGAGTAGTCGAGGATCTGCTGCGGCGGCGTGTGCCAATGAATCGCCTTCGCCTGCTCGGCCCAGAACGTTTCGGGCTGCTCGATCGACTGCCGGTAAAGCGCTTCGTAGTTCATGTGCGTCCTGCCCCGCCTCGGCTACAGCCTAGAACAGCTGGCTGGCGCCATGGTTTCGACCATAGTCGTAGGAAGGTGCCTCGGGCAAACGGGCGTTTCGCCTCCGACTTGAAATTAATTATTCAATTAATTATATTTTGGCGATGATCGATGCTCGCAAATCCCCCGGCCGCAGTCCCGGACGCCCGGCGAAATCGCGCGTCGACCAGCGCGAGCGCTTGCTCGACGTCGCCATCGCCCTGTTCGGCAAACAGGGCATCGCGGCGACGCCGCTCAGCGCGATCGCGCGCCGCGCGCGCGTGACGCCGGCGATGCTGCACTACTACTTCGGCAACCGCGAACGGCTGCTCGATGCGCTCGTCGACGAGCGCATCGTGCCGCTGATGGCGACCCTGCAAGGCGACCTCGACGCGGCCGCGCTGGCGCCGCGCGAGCGCATCCTCGCCTTCGTGCGCGACCTGTTCGCGCTGCTCGCCGCCAATCCCTGGCTGCCGACGCTGTGGCTGCGCGAGGTGCTCAGCGAAGGCGGCTTGCTGCGCGAAAGGCTGCTCGCCCACATCGGCGCGCGCATCGCGCCGCGCCTCAGCGGAACGATCGCCGCGGCGCAAGCGGAGGGCGCGCTGAATCCCGCTCTCGATCCGCGCCTGGTCGTCGTCTCGCTGATCGGCCTGACCTTGTTCCCGCTCGCCGCGCGCCCGCTGTGGACGCGCCTGCTCGATGCCGGCGACATCGGTCCGGACGACCTCGCTCGCCACACGCTGACCTTGCTCGAACACGGCCTGGGAGCTTCTCGATGAAACGCACCGCCCTGTCACGCGCTTTCCACGGCATGCCTTTGCTGCTGGTCATCGCCGGTTGCGGCGACCATGCGCCGCCGCCGTTGCTCGGAACGCTCGAATGGGATCGCGTCGCCGTCGCCGCCGAGGCGTCGGAACCGATCCTGGCGATCGCCGTCGCCGAAGGCGCGCGCGTGCGGTCCGGCGACCTGATCCTGAGTCTCGACCCGCGCCGCACCGATGCACAGCTCGCGCAGGCGCAGGCCGACCAGCGCAGGGCCGAAGCCGCCCTCGCCGAACTGCGCCACGGCACGCGCATCGAGACGATCGATGCGGCACGCGCGACGCTCGCCGGCGCCGAGTCGACGCAGACCAATGCGAAGCGCGAACGCGACCGGCTCGCCGAAGTCCGCAAGCGCGGATTGATCGCGCAGGCCGATCTGGACAATGCGGAAACCGCGCTGCGTACCGCCACCGCCAGCGCGAACGCGGCGCGCGCGAACTTGAACGAACTGCTGAACGGCACGCGCATCGAGGACATCAACCAGGCCGAAGCCGCCCTGGCTTCGGCACAGGCCGCGACACAGCACCTGGCGCTCACGCGCGCGCGCTTGGACGTGCATGCGCCGCGCGACGGCGAGGTCGATGCGCTGCCGTTCCGGCTCGGCGACCAGCCGCCACTCGGCGCGAGCCTGGTGAGCCTGCTCGCGGGACCGGCTCCGTATGCGCGCGTCTACGTGCCGGCCACGCAGCGCGCGGCGCTCGCCGAAGGCATGCATTGCCACGTGCACGTGCAAGGTGTTGCGAATGCGTTCGACGCGACGATACGTACGCTGCGCTCGGATCCCGCGTTCACGCCGTACTACGCGCTGACCGGCGACGACGCCAGCCGCCTCGCCTATCGCGCCGAACTGCTGCTCGCTGGCGACGCGGCGACGAAGCTGCCGGCGGGTCTGCCGACACAGGTGACGTGCGGTTCGACGGAGGCCGATCGCGCGCACGGGAAAGCGCCGTGAGTGCGGTGGCCGGCGACGCGGTCATCGTCGCGCACGGATTGACCAAGCGCTTCGGCTCGCTGGTCGCGGTCGACGGGCTCGACCTGGAGGTGCGCCGCGCCGAGGTGTACGGTTTCCTCGGTCCGAACGGCTGCGGCAAGTCGACCACGATCCGCATGCTGTGCGGCCTGCTCGAACCCAGCGCCGGCGACATCACCGTGCTCGGACATGCGCTGCCGCGCGAAGCGGAGGCGGTCAAGCGCTCGATCGGCTACATGACGCAGAAGTTCTCGTTGTACGAGGACTTGAGCGTGCGCGAGAACCTCGAATTCCTCGCCGCGATCCACGGCGTCGCACGCAACGCCGCGCGCCAGCGCATCGAGGAGCTGTCCGCGCAATATCACCTGGACGACCTCGCCGGCCAGCTCGCGGGCACGTTGTCGGGAGGGCAGAAGCAGCGCCTCGCGCTCGCCTGCGCGGTCATGCACAAGCCGGAGCTGCTGCTGCTCGACGAGCCGACCAGCGCGGTCGATCCGCAGTCGCGCCGCGACTTCTGGGATGCGCTGTTCGACCTCGCCCAGGGCGGCACGACGATGCTGGTATCCACGCACTACATGGACGAAGCCGAACGCTGCCATCGTCTGGCGATTCTCGACCGCGGCCGCCTCGTTGCGAACGGCAGTCCACAACAACTGATGGCCGATCTTCCCGGCGAAACGCTGCGCGTGGACTGCGCGCAGCCGCGCCGCGTGCAGCAGGCCCTCGCGCAGGCGCCGGCCGTGCTCGGCGTGGCGCAGATCGGCAGCAGCCTGCGCGTGCTGCTCGAACGCCGCGCGGGTGGCGCGGGCTGGCTGCGCACGCAGGTCCATGGAATCGACCCGGATGCGACGATCGAACCGGTCGGCGCGAATCTCGAGGACGTCTTCGTGGCCGCGACCAGCGCACCGCACAAGGCGGCCGCATGAGCTTCGCGCGCCTGCTCGCCGTCGTGCGCAAGGAGCTGACGCAGTTGCGCCGCGACCGCCTGACCTTCGCGATGATCGTCGGCATCCCGACGATCCAGCTGCTGCTGTTCGGCTTCGCGATCAACCTCGACATACGCCATCTGCCGGCCGCCGTGCTCGACCAGGCGAACACCGCGCACTCGCGCGAACTGATCGCCGAGCTCGCCTCTTCGCAGGTGCTCGATTTCCGCCGCCGCGTGGCGGCGCCGCAGGAGATCGATGCGGCGCTGAGGCGCGGCGAGATCAGCGCCGCGATCGTGATTCCGCCGGATTTCGAAACGCGCCTCGCACGGCCTGACCGGCCGGCCTGGCAGGTCGTCGTCGACGGCTCCGACCAGTCTGTACAGGCTGCGGCGCGCCAGCTCTCCGCATTCCCGATGACGGCGCTCGACTACGGGTCGGCCGCGAATCCGCCCGGCGCCGTCGCCGTTCCGTCGGTGGAAATCGTCAACTTCTATAATCCGGAGCGGCGCGCGCCGCTGAACACGGTGCCGGGCCTGATCGGCGTGATCCTCGCGATGACGATGGTGATCTTCACGGCGATGGCCATCGTGCGCGAGCGCGAGCGTGGCAACATGGAAATGCTGATCGCCACGCCGCTGTCGCCGTTCGAGCTGACGCTCGGCAAGGTGCTGCCCTACGTCGGCATCGGGCTGGTCCAGGTCACTCTGATCCTGCTGCTCGGCCGATTCGTGTTCGACGTGCCGGTGCGCGGTTCGCTGCTGGAAGTGTATCTCGCCGCGTTCGCCTACATCGCCGCGATGCTGTCGCTCGGCGTGCTCATCTCGACCGCCGCGAGCAGCCAGTTCCAGGCGATGCAGATGGCGTTCTTCACGTTCCTGCCGCAGATACTGCTGTCGGGCTTCATGTTTCCGTACGACGGCATGCCGCGCGCGGCGCAGTGGCTCGCCGAGATATTTCCGCTGACGCATTTCCTGCGCCTCGTGCGCGGCATCATGCTGCGCGACGCGGCACTGCTCGAGATGTGGCACGAAGTGGCCGCACTGGCCGCGTTCGTGACGATCGTGTTGACGATTGCCGTGTTGCGGTTTCGGAAGCGGTTGGATTGATGGGGCCGATGCTGGTTCGACGGTTGGCGCCGATGGCTTGGTAACTCATCGGTAGCCGCGTGGAAAAGCCGTCTTGACGATTACGCCGTCATTCCCGCTTTCGCGGGAATGACGTCAATAGTCCCAGGCGACACGCAGACAAGGTCGTAGCGGGCGCCACGCAGTCGAAGCGAATCCCCGCACTCCTCCATCACTCGCGATGATGGAGGAGCGCAGACTCAACTCGCGTCACCGCTTGCGCGCGCCTTCCAGCTCCTTCACCAGCGCATCGGCGTCGTACACCTTGCGCAGCGCTTCGAGGATCGCTCCGCTGTGCACGGAGATCGCGCGGTTGAGGCGGCCGTCGTACCAGTAGTCGCCACCGAGCGAATGGATGTTGCCGTCGAAGACGAGACCGACGACCTCGGCCTTCGCGTTGATCACCGGACTGCCGGAATTGCCGCCGATGATGTCGTTGGTCGTCGTGAAGTTGAGGCGCTGGTCCGCATTCAACTTCGCCTTCGCATCGAGCCACGACTGCGGCAGCGCGAACGGCTCCGATCCGGTCGCATGCTCGAACGCGCCGCCGATCGTCGTGAACGGAGCGACGGGCACGCCCTTCTCGTCCCAGCCCTTGACCTCGCCGAATGAGAAACGCTCGGTGAACGTCGCGTCGGGATACACGCTGGTGCCGTACTTCTCGAAGCGCGCCGAGGCGATCAGTTCGGCGTTCTTGTCGACGACCGATTCAATCTCGTTCTCGTAGCGTGTACGGATCGCGCGCGCCTGCGGATCGACGCTGCGCGCGAGCACGATGAACGGATCGTCGGACTTCGCGACCGCCTCCGCGCCGCCTTCCCACAACGCCTTGCGCACGGCCGGATCGCCGAGCTTGGTGCCTTCGACGAGGCGCTTGGCCATCGCTTCCGGCGACTCCTTGCCGAGCACCTGCTTGACGAACGGATCGGTGCTGCCGATCCATTCGCGCAGCTTGGTCAGCGACCAGGCGAGCTTGACCTTCTCGTAGTCCGGATACACCGGCGCGGTCGAGAACAGACGCTGCGTCACGCTCGGCAGTTTCGATTCGGTGTACTCGCGCAACCGCTCCGCATTCGGCTTGCCGCGCTCGGCTGCACCGCGCACCAGGAGGCGCGCATAGTCGTAGTAGCGCGAGAGGAAGCCGCGGCCGCCTTCGATGAAGCCGTAGCGCTGGCCGATGTCGTTTTCGATCAGCGTCGCCTTGGCGATCTCGTCCCAGGCCGCGCCGTACTTCGACTGACGCGCCGGATCGGCAGCGACGAAATCGCGCAGTTCCTGTTCCTGCTTGCGCTTGAGTTCGAATACGGCCGGATCCTGCAGCGCCTCGAGACGGCCGCGCAGCGCCTTGTAGGAATTCTCGACGCCGAACAGGTCGCTCTGCGCGATGCGCCAGTTCTCGGCGCTGGTGCTGCGGAACTGCTCGATCACGCCGCGGCGCTCGGCCAGCAGCAGCAAGTACGGAATCAGCATGTCGTCGCGCGTCGACTCCAGCTGCGCAATCGTCAGCTGGCGGTCGGTGCCGCCCGGGTTACCGACGATGATCGTCGCCTCGCCTTCATCCGCGCCGTTCTTCGAGAACGGGAAATAGTCCTTCACCTTGGCCGGCTTGCCGCCTTCGTAGGCGCGCAGCACGCCCATGTCGAGGTCGTAGCGCGGGAAGTTGAAATTGTCCGGATCGCCGCCGAAGAACGCCATCGCCAGTTCCGGCGCGAACACCAGGCGCACGTCCTGGAAACGGTGGTAGCGATACACGTCGTAGACGCCGCCATGGTAGAGGTCGACGATGTCGCAGCGCGTGTGTTCGCTGTCCTTGCCGACGCATTCCTTCTCGATGTCGGACTTCACCGCCTTCTCGGCCTTGCTGTACGCCTCGCCGCTCTTGCCCGCGGTCGCCTGCTTCACGCGCGCGGTGACGTCGGTGATCTGGTCGAGACGATTCAGCTCGATCTCGGGGCATTTGATTTCGTCTTTCTCTTCCTTGGCGAGGAAGCCGCTCTTGATGAAATCGCGGTCCGCGCTCGACAGCTGCTGCACGCAACTGTTCACGCAGTGATGGTTGGTCAGCACCAGGCCGTTCGGCGACACGAACGATCCCGAGCAGCCGCCGGCCAGGCGCAGCGCGGCCTTTTGCACGTGATCGGCCCACTTCGCGTCCGGCGTGAAGCCGTACTGCGCCTGCACGTCCTTCTTCGGCAGGTTGTCGGGTGTCCACATGCCTTCGCCGGCCATGGCGCTGCTGGCGGTGACGAACATCAGGAAGAGCGCTACGGCGATCTTGTTCATCGAAACTCCGGAATGGTGTCCTTGCCGATCCCGACGATGACGTCATACCGGCGAGCGCCGGAGTCGATGCGCGAGGGATCTACCGAAGGAGCTGGGTTGCCGGCGCGTGCCGGAAAGAAAAGCCCCGTCCCGGTCCTGCAACGGACCGGGACGGGGCCGGTGACATCAGCGCTTGGCGAACAGATGCTCGACGCTCTTCCGATCTCCAGG
>Ga0207712_10002730_pt1 | contig 11278 bp, 9 predicted proteins | sample KBSS44metaG_FD_184402 | JGI IMG/M metagenome (GOLD analysis project Ga0207712, IMG submission 184402) | Switchgrass rhizosphere microbial communities from Kellogg Biological Station, Michigan, USA - KBS S4-4 metaG (SPAdes) (version 2) | ecosystem: Host-associated > Plants > Roots > Rhizosphere >... | reverse complement strand
ACTCTGCCTATAGCGCCGCTCGGCTACCCGCCGAAGAACGCGCCGGCTTCCGTGACTGGGTTGCCGCGATCGAGCTGGGAGACCTGGCGTTGCCTCGCCCGGACCTGCAGGTGTTGCTGCGGGTGCCGGTAGACGTCGCCCGTGCCCAGGCACGTTCCCGCGCGGCCGCTGACACCGAGCGTGGCGTCGACCGGTATGAGGCGGATGACGCGCTCCAGGCCAAGGTCGCTCGCGAATACGACGAACTGGCACGCTCGGGCTGGGTCGCCCCGTGGCTGACCGTCGACCGCGCCGACGCCGACGCCGGGGCCGGGGCCGGGATTGAGGTCGCCGGGGCGACTGGCGAGGCGGACATGGCGGCCTCCGTCGAAGCGGCCGTCGAGAAGGTGCTGCGTAACTTGCGCTGACAGTGCGGGCGGGCCGTGAGTCCGTGTGTCAGCCGAACGGAAAGTCCCCTGGCCAGACGGACTGGACGGCCGTTCATGATCCGGTGGGATCGTCGACGCTATGACCCGACGATCGCGCCAGATCATGGTCCAAGCCGTTATCTGGTGGATTCTGGACCCGATCATGATCGCCTGCTGCCGTGCTTCCCCTCTGGCTGCCAGCGTCCATCAGCCGCCCGCGCGGATCCGTCCAGATACCGAGCCCGGACCGGGTCGCCCCGCTGGTTGATCCGCAGGCTGGTGCAGCTGGTGGCCATGACGGCACACTGACGGAGATCGGTTCGGTTACCCGGACTGCTGCGTCACCGTCTGGCTATGAAGGGTTCCCATGAGCGACGAGGTCGGCGGCATGGCTGTGGGTGTAGGTAAGCCCGCGAGGGTTGGCATGCCCGCTAGGGTTGGCATGTCGGCGGATGAGGACAAGGCGGCGCGGGTCGCGGCGGACCTGCGTTCGCGGGGTGTCGCGGTGGTGGCGCTGACCTGGGTCGACAACAGCGGGATTACCCGGGTCAAGGGTGTGCCGGTCGGCCGCCTTGAGCACGCCGTTCGGGCCGGCATCGGAGCGTCGCCGGTGTTCGACGCGTTCGGGCTGACCGACGCCATCGCCTCCGGCCGGTACGCCGGAGGCCCCGTCGGCGACCTGCGGCTGCGTCCAGACCTGGACCGGCTGGTGCCGCTTGCCGCGCAGCCCGGCTGGGCCTGGGCGCCGGCGGACCGTTTCGACCAGCTTGGCCGGCCGCATCCCCAGGATGCGCGAGAGGCTCTGCGCCGCGAGATCGACGCGCTGGGCGGCTTTCTGGGCGGCATCGGGCTTCAGGCGCGGGCCGGCATCGAGATCGAGTGGACCGTTTACCCGGAGACCTACCCCGAGGCATCGCAGCCCGGCTCGGCGCTGGAACTGCCGGAGCTGCCGGAGCTGCCGAAACCGGCGGCCAGGGGACCCGCCTATGGCATGGACCGGGTCATCGAGCTTTCCGACTACCTGCACGACGTCGTCCAGGCGCTGACCGAGCAGGGGCTCGTCGTCGAACAGATCCACCCGGAGTACGCACCGGGACAGTTCGAGGTGTCGGTCGCGCCGGAGGACCCGCTCGGGGCGGCCGACAGCAGCGTGCTGGTCCGCCAGACCGTCCGTGCGGTCGGCGCCCGGCACCGGCTGCGCACCTCGTTCTCACCGGCGGTCGCCCCCGGCGGCGTCGGCAACGGCGGCCATGTGCACCTGAGCCTCGGGATCGCGGACGCGCAGCGCTGGAACGCGCTGGTAGACGGGATGGGGCCCGCCGGGCTGAGCGGCCTGGGCGAGGGGTTCGCCGCCGGGATACTCGCCCATCTGCCCGCCCTGCTCGCCGTGGGGGCGCCCAGCGTCGCCTCCTACCTGCGGCTCGCGCCGTCGCGCTGGGCGGGCGCGTTCGCCTGCTGGGGCGTGGAGAACCGGGAGGCCGCGCTGCGGCTGGTGACGGGCCTCGCGGTCGGCGGACGTTCGGTGCACTCGCCGGACGTCGAAGCCGATCTGGGGGTAAAAATCGACCTCGAGCGGTGGGCCGCGGCGTCCCCGCACCTCGAGATCAAGTGTTTCGACCTGACCGCCAATCCGTACCTGCTGCTTGCCGGTCTGCTCGCCGCCGGTCGTTCGGGGCTCACGGCGAGGGACGCGCGGCTGCCTGAGCCGGTCGACGTCGACCCGGCCGCCCTGCCGGAGGATGAGCGAGCCCGGCGCGGCATCGCGGCGCTACCGGCCCGGCTCGCCGACGCGGTGACGGCGTTCGAGGGCGATTCCGTCCTGCTCGACGCCTTCGGCCCCGAGCTACACGACACGATCGCCGTCGTCCGCCGGGCGGAGATCGCCCTGTTCGCGGACGCCGCTCCCGACGAGATCGTCGCCCAGACGCTGTGGCGGCACTGACCTGACCGTACGGTGTCACTGACTGTATGGCGCCACTGACCGTACGGCGGCATCGACCGTACGGCAGTAGGCGCGGCGGGTCATCCGTGGCGGGTCAGCGGCAGTGGAGGCCGTGGTCGTTGCGTATGCAAGTGGGAAAGTCGATCGGGGGGAGTTGTACCCCGCCGCCGTCGCCGCGCGTGGTCGGCGGATCCTCTGACGGGCTCGGCGTCGCCGTGCGGGACACGGCGGCGTCGCCGGTGGAGCGGGTCGCGGACGCGAAGACCTGGCCTGGTGTGCCCGTTGGGACGGCGTCATCCACGTCTGCAGTGGACGCTGTGGGCTCGTCCTGCACGGCGGCCCGGGTCTCGGTGGGGAATGTCGCGGAGATCGTGGGCGAAGGTCGCCCTCTCAGCGCGTCCGTGTCCTCGCCGCTGCCGCCCAGCCCACCGAACGCCACGCCGACGGTGAGCGCGGCGATGCCGAAGGAGGCGACGACAATCGGAAATGTGGCCAACTGCCACTTCCGACGGCGATGGCTGCCCACGGCGACACAGTATGGCCTACATCACCCCAGGTGTTCCCTGTTGGGTGTCCGATATCCCACCATTGACCCAACTTGGGGTCTGCTCGGTCCGCTGGTGCCCAGGTCAGTGGATCATGCCTGGGCGGCGAGCGCGGCAGTGGAGGCCTCGGCCGTCTGAGCTGCCCGGGCCGCCCGGGCCGCGCGCCTCTCATCCTGGTGGGTGGCGAGGGCGTCGAGGCCCTCCAGGAAGGCCGCGACCTCGGCCCTGGCCTGCTCCGCCTCGGCGTTCAGACCCTCGAGCGCGAAGAACTTCCAGTTGCGTAGTACCGGCGCCACCACCTCGTCGTGATGAACACGCAGGTTGTAGATGCCGGCGTCCGCGATGCGCCGCGCCTTGGCCTTGAAGTCGAGGATCCCCGTACCGGGCATGTCGAAGTTGAGGACTTCGTCCCGGATGGCGAGCACGGTCCGGTTCGGGTCGAGCTCCAGCGCCGCGATGACGAGATTCCGATAGAAGATCATGTGGAGGTTCTCGTCGGCCGCGATCCGTGCGAGCAGCTTCTCGGCCACCGGCTCCTCGGTAAACCGGCCGGTGTTGCGGTGGCTGATCCGGGTGGCCAGTTCCTGGAGGGTCACGTAGGCGATGACCTGCAGCGGCGACTTGCTGCCGCTGTCATAGCCGAGCTTCATCTGGCGCATCCGGCCGCGTTCCAGCGCCACCGGGTCGACGCCGCGCGTGACCAGCAGGTAGTCGCGCATCGCGATCGAGTGCCGGCCCTCCTCGGCGGTCCACTGACCGACCCAGGTGCCCCAGGCGCCGTCGCGGCCGTAGGCGGTGGCGATCTCTCGGTGGTAGCTGGGCAGGTTGTCCTCGGTGAGCAGGTTGACCTCGAAGGCGATCTGGGCGACATCCGAGAGCACCGACTGCTCGGGCTCCCACGGCAGGCTCTCGAAGTCGCGCCCAAGACCCCACGGGACGTACTCGTGCGGCATCCACTCGGTGGCGAGACTCAGGTGCCGGTCGATGTTCGCCGCGGCGACTGGCTCCAGCTCGCGCAGCAGGTCCACGTCCGTGAGTGAGGTCATGGATTCACCATTGCAGCCGAGAGCGGGGCCGGCCATGTCCCCCCGGGGTGGACTCTCCGCCGTCAAACTGTTCCGGCGGAACAGTTTTGCTGGTCCGGCGGGGCGCCAGTAGGCGCCGTTCGGGACGGTGGTCCGGCGCCGCCCGGGCGACGTTGGATCGTCGGCTGGACGGCATCCCGGAGCGCTGGCTGGACCGGTGCGGCATTGTGCCCCATTGCCGGGGCTGTCGACAGCTACTGGTATCCACAGTCATCCACAGGCGTCCGCGCACCGGAAGCCACTGCGCTGAGGTCGGTTGCGGCTGTCAGGCGCCCCAGTCATAGGCCTATCGGCCTGTCTGTACACAGGCCAGCATCATTTTTCCACAAGTTATCCACAGCCTGTGCGTGTTCCACGCCAGCCGCGCTTGCGGCGCGGCGATCCTGGGGAAGTCACCTGCGTGCCAGTGCCACGGATCGAGACACTCGAAACGCTCTTGCTGGTCGACCACCACTGCCACGGGCTGGTGCGACGCGAGCTGGACCGGATGGAGTTCGAGCGGATCATGACGGAGGCCGACCATCCGGGACTGCCGGGTGCCTCGTTCTTCGACAGCCAGCTTGGCTTCGCGCTGCGACGCTACTGCGCACCCGTGCTGGACCTGCCTGTGCACGCTCAGCCGGACGACTACCTTGCCCGCCGTGCCGAGCTCGGCGCCGACGAGGTGATGGCCAGGATGCTGCGGGCCGCCGGAATCGTCGATTTCTGCGTCGACACCGGATTCGCTCCGGAAAGGCTGACGAGCTCCACCGAGCTTGCCGCGGTCGCGGGCGGCCGGGGCAACGACGTCGTCCGCCTCGAGCCGCTCGCCGAGCAGGTGGCGCTCGACATCGTCACCGGCCAGGTGGGCGTCGCGCACTTCCCTGACCTGGTCCGTGCTCGCCTCGCGGCCCGGGCGGCGGCTCGCGGCCCGGCGTCGTCTGGCTCCGCGTCGTCCGGCTCCGCGCCCGCAGGCTCCAGTGGAGATCGCGCCGGCGGTGCCGGGAATGTCGACGTGGTGGGGGTCAAATCGGTCGCGGCGTACCGGGTCGGCCTCGAGCTGCCCGCCGAGCGACCCACCGACCGGGTGGTCATCGCGGCCGTACGTTCCTGGGTGGGCCGGCTGCGCGCCGGCGCGCCGATCCGGCTGGCCGACCCGGTACTGCACAGCTTCCTCATCTGGTCGGCCGCCGATCTGGCCCTGCCGATCCAGATCCACACCGGCTTCGGTGACACCGACCTGCACCTCTCGCGCGCCAACCCGCTGCTGCTCACGGACCTGCTCCGGGCGCTCGCGCCGACCGGTTCCGCGGTGCTGCTCCTGCACTGCTATCCGTTCCAGCGCGAGGCGGGTTACCTCGCGCAGGTCTTCCCGCACGTCTACGTGGACGTCGGCCTCGCGACCCACAACGTCGGCAGGGCCAGCTCGTCGGTTCTCGCGGAGGCGCTGGAGCTGGCGCCCTTCGGCAAGCTGCTGTTCTCCACCGACGCCTTCGCGCTCGCGGAGCTGTATCTGCTCGGCGCGCGGCTGTTCCGGCGTGCGCTCGGCGTGTTCCTGGCCGAGGGCATCGCGGACGGCGACTGGACCGTCGCCGACGCGGACCGGGTGGCCCTCATGGTGGGGGCGGACAACGCCCGGCGCGTCTACAACCTCGCCGAGAAACCGGTCGCGGGTGCCGAGGCCGAGGTCGCGGCCGCCGAGGCGGCAGTCGAGAAGCCACGCGCGGCGGCCCGGGCGCGCGGTCGAGCCACGTCCGCCACGACGAAACCGAGGGGAACCACGAAGTCGTCGACCGCGAAGTCGTCGACCGCGAAGTCGTCGACCGCGAAGTCGTCGACCGCGAAGTCGTCGACCGCGAAGGCGGCGGCTGCGAAGGCGGCGGTGGTAAAGCCAGCGGTAGTGGAGCCGACGCCCGAGGAAGCGGATGAGGAGAAGGCCACCGGCGCGAAGGCCGCGGCCGCGAAGCGGCCGGCTGGCGCGGCGGGCGGACGAACCTCGGCCAAACGGGCCCCAGCCAAGAAACCGGGTCCGGCGAAGCCGGCGACCGGGAAACCGCCGGCAAGACGATCTAGCGCGCCCGAGCAGCAGCCAGCGCGAGGGGAATCTCGGGGGGATCCGCCGCAGGAGGAGCCCGCGGCGAAGCCGCGGCCGGCCAGGCCGGCGCGGGCGAAACCGCCCCGCACCGGATGAGTCCGCCCCGTGGCCCGTTCACCGCCCGCGACTCGGTCGCACCCTGCGACTCGGTCACACCCCGAGGCCGCGGCCGATGATCTCCTTCATGATCTCGGTGGTGCCGGCGTAGATGGTCTGCACCCGGGCGTCGAGGTAGGCGCGAGCGACCGGGTACTCCGTCATGTAGCCGTATCCGCCGTGCAGCTGCAGGCAGCGGTCGATCAGCTTGGTCTGCAGCTCGGTCGCCCACCACTTCGCCATCGCCGCGTCCTCGGCGCTGAGCGTGCCGGCATTTAGCTCCTCGACGCACCGGTCGATGAACGTGCGTGCGATCTGGGATTCGGTGGCAAGCTCTGCCAGCATGAACCGGCTGTTCTGGAAGCTGCCGATGGGCTGGCCGAAGGCCTTGCGGCTCTTGCAGTATTCGAGCGTGTATTCGAGTACCGCCTCCAGCGACGCGACTGCGAGCACGGCGACGGAAAGTCGTTCCTGTGGAAGGTTGCCGACCAGGTACAGGAAACCGGCGCCCTCCTCGCCGATCAGGTTCGCCGCCGGCACGCGAACCTCGTCGAAGAAAAGCTCGGCGGTGTCCTGTGCCTTCATGCCGATCTTGTCGAGATTGCGGCCGCGGGTGAAGCCGGGCATTCCGCGTTCCACCCCGAAAAGCGAGAGCCCGCGGGCTCCCTTCTCCTGCGAGGTGCGCGCGGCGACGATCACCAGGTCGGCGTGAATGCCGTTGGTGATGAATGTCTTCGAGCCGGACAGGATGAAGTCACTGCCGTCCTTGCGGGCCGACGTGCGCATGCCCCTCAGGTCACTGCCCGCACCCGGCTCGGTCATCGCGATCGCGGTCACGATCTGTCCCGAACAGAAGCCGGGCAGCCAGCGCTGCTTCTGCTCGTCGGTGCACAGCTTGATCAGATATGGCGCGACGACGTCGTTGTGGAGCGTATAGCCGAGACCGGTGGCGCCGGCGCGCCCGCACTCCTCGGTGACCACAGTGTTGTAGCGGAAGTCGTGCTGCCCGCCACCGCCGAACTCCTCCGGGACGTCGAAACCGAGGAAGCCCTGCTTGCCGGCCTCGGTCCAGACCTCCCGGTCGACGATTCCAGCCTTCTCCCAGTCGCCGTGGTGCGGCGTCACACGCTCGGCCAGGAAGGCGCGGAACGCGTCCCGCAACAGCAGATGTTCCTCGTCGAAAAGAGTGCGCCGCATGGTTCCCTCCGAGTCATCGTCCGGCGTCATCGGTCGGCCCGCCGACCGCCAGGGCAGCCCTCCGACGATAGCTGACGTTATCCGATCCTCCGATTTCCGATCACTGTCCGCGGGCGGCTCGATCATGCCCTGGCGCCACCCATCCCGAAGACCGGTGGCGTCGTTGCGGATTCCCGCGGTTCCCTGCCGGGAGGCGCCGGGTGTCCGCAGGCCGCGCGTCCTTAGGCCGGGAGTTCCGGAGCGTCCTCGGGGCAGAGTTCCGGAGCGCTCTCCGGCGCTTGGTGGAGGCCGGCGACGACGGCCTTGAAGACCGCGCGCAGGTCGTCCAGGTCGGGGCCGGCCATCCCGGCCGCGCGTCCGGTGAGCAGGCCGATCGGCGCCAGGTAAAGAAACCAGGCGATGGCGTCGGGGGACAGGTCCGGGCGTAGCTCGCCCTCGTCGCGGGCCTGCTCGATGGCGCCGCGTACCAGCTCGAACCGCTCGCGCAGCACCTCACCGAGCGCTTGACGCAGCATCGGCTCCCGGCGTGCCGCGACGATCGCCTCGAGCAGCAGCGCCTGCTCGCGCGACAGCCGCCGGCCGGCCGCGGCCGACGTCGCGGCGGCCAGCAGCGCGTCGTCGAGCTCGCCGTGGCCGACGTGCGCGACCGCCTGCACCGCGTGGTCGACGGCCCTGCCGGCGGCGTCGGCGAGCAGCGCGGCCATGTCCGGGTAATGCGAGTAGATCGCCCCGGTCGTCACGCCCGCCCGGTCGGCGATGTCGCGGACCCGTACACCGTCGTAGCCTCGTTCGGCGAACAGGTCCACAGCGGCGGCGAGCAGCCGGTCCCGAGTGACCTCCGGCTGGCGGCGGCGCCCGGCGGCGGGACTGCGCAGTGCCATCGGTCCAGTCTGCCTGCCGGAACGCTCGTTCGTTACGTATATTTTTCGCCGATCATGGCAACGCCCGGCCTGGCGGTCATCCTGAGCCGAGACCGGTAATGACGATGCCGGACCATCGTGGTGCCGGGCCGCCCTGGTGCGCTGTCCGCGAGAGTCGGCCTGGTAGCCCCCCGCCCGGCCGCGAGTTTGATCAGCGAATGTGTACTCCGATCCGAACAGAATGCCGTTCTCCACTCGGATTTGGGTACACATCCGCCGATCTTTCTTGGTGAGGCGGGTGGACGTTGCCGGACAGCGCCCTAGGCGGTGAAGGTTCCGGCGGCCGGCGGGCAGTCGAGGGCGAGATCGGCGCGGACCTGGGGCGGGACGAGGGCGCAGCCGACCTCGTAGCTGCCGAGCTGCTCCAGGCGCCAGCCGGACGTCGTCCGGTGCAGCACGCCCCGGGCTCGGTCGATGTCGGCGGTGACCGGCTCCAGCTCGGCCCACGCCCAGTTCGGGTCGCTGCTGGCAATCCTGATCCCGACCACCTGGTAGGAGGTCGGCGGGACCATGGTGGTCAGCTCGCTCGACCGGATCGCGGCGGTGATCGCGGCCGCGTCCGCCGGCGACGGCGCGACCGCCTGGCCGGCGGCGGCACCCGTGCCGGCGCCGGTACCCGTCGCGGTGCTGGCGCCTTCGGCCACGGGCGGCGTGGTAGCGGTCGACGCGTCGCGCTGGGGCGCGGTGCCGGCCGGCGAGATGGTGGTCGCGGTCAGGTGGGCGAACCCGCCGGACGAGCCGGTCGTGAACGCGACCGCGCCGCCGATGGTGACGACGCCGGCGACCGCGACCGAGGCCGCGGGCATGGCGATGCGTCGCGCGACCACGGCCCGGGGGGTCGCCCGCGCCGCGGGGCGAGCCGCATGCCGGCCGCCGGAGTGGCGGCGTGGCGCGGTGGGAGCTACCCGCTGGGCGGTCCGGGAGTCGACTCGGTGTCGGGCCATGGTCTGCACATCCCCAAGTGTGCTCGGTTCATTCAGGTCAATCGTGACCAGAAGGAGTCAGGCTCCTGACAGGCCACTCTGGTATTTGGCGCACGTCTGCGTACGAAGCGTGGCGGACACGGAATACCCTGATCAATAGGCCACCGGTGTCCCGGTGTGGGCGCCCCGATATTCGGATGGCCTGAGAGTGCCTACTGACAGACTGCCCACGGACGAGAACTCCCCGCCACCGCACGGACGGCCTCGGCGGCCGGTCCGGTCGGTGGCGGCGAGTGGTCTGGACGGCTCTGGTGCACCGGATACGTCGGGTCTGTCAGGCGGCTTGGTGCGCGGCGACGGCCGTCGCCCGATCCTCGGCCTCGTCGTCGGCGTCCGTCGTAGTGCCGGCGGTCGCGGCGTTCTCGCCGAGTTCGGCGGTCTTGCCGGCGGCCTGCGCGCGCAGGGCGGCGAGCGCGCCCGGCGCGGGCACGGCGGTGACGTCGCCGTAAGGGAAGGCGTTCGGCGCGGTGCTGGTCATCACGGTCTCCTCGTTGAGACGTCGGGTGGCGGACAGTGCCCGGTCGCCGCGGTGCGGCGATCTCGGCAGCCGTTCCTCGGCGGTTCCCCGGCCCGGGCCGCGCTGGCGCTGTGCCGCCCGCGCGACGGGCAGGGGACGAGAGGCGGGCAGGGACGAGAGGCGGGCGGGCCCGACACGAGGTCCAGGTTTCCTCGTCCCGGCCCGCCCGCCGACTACCGGCCGCGCTGGCCGACCGGAGCGCGGCGCGTGGCACCGGCGGATCGAACAGGCAGCGGCACGACTGTGAGTCACGACCGTGCCGCTGCGCGACGGTGCCAGCCGGCGAGCGGACGGGGAAGCCAGCACCACCCCGGCGGGGCGGCTATCCCGCTTTCCCGCGGCGCCGAAATCCGTTGGAATCCAGCTGTCCCCGAACGGCGGGTGATCCGTATCCGCCAGCGAGCAGTGGCCAGCGGTCGCTGACCGCTGACTGGTGGCCACTGGCCGGCTACTGGCGGCGGGCGGGCGCGATCATGTAAGCCGAACCTGCCCCGGAGCTGGACGTCCTTGGGAACATGGATACGCGGCGACGACCGCCGTGACGTCGGGCAATCGCATCGGGGAGACGGGGTGTGGATGCGGACCGCTGGTGGCGTGACCGCGACGGGTCGGGGCCCGGACGGCGCCGAGGGCCTCATGGCGGGCACCGCTGCCGACCCGGCTGGCGTTCCCGAGCAGCGCGAGCAGCCGCTGGAGCCGGTCGTGTCCGTGGTCGGGGTGCACCGGACGTTCGACGCCGAGGTGGCGCCGGTCCGGGCGCTGCGCGGGGCGTCGCTGACGGTCTGGCCCGGTGAGTTCGTCGTTGTGACCGGGCCGTCCGGCAGCGGCAAGTCGACACTGCTCAACGTCGTCGCCGGGCTCGAGCGCGCCGATGACGGTTCCGTGTCGGTCGCCGGCCAGGCGCTCGGCGAGCTGTCCGAGACCCAGCTCGCCCGGCTGCGCCGCCGGCACGTGGGCATGGTGTTCCAGTTCTTCCACCTGCTGGAGAGCATGACGGCCGCCGACAACGTGGTGCTGGCGGCGCGGCTGTCCGGGCTCGGGCGGCGGGCCGCGGTGCGCCGCGCCCGGGATCTCCTAGACGTGCTCGGCCTGCTGGAGCGGGCCGATGCGCTGCCCGCGACGCTGTCCGGCGGCCAGCGCCAGCGGCTGGCGATCGCCCGGGCGCTCGCCGGCAGCCCGACGTTGCTGCTCGCCGACGAGCCGACGGGAGCGCTGGACTCCGCCGGCGCCGCCGAGGTGCTCGACCTGTTCACCCGGCTGCACGCACGCGGCCAGACCATCGTCATGGTCACCCACGACGCCGCGGTCGCCGCCGGCGCGCAGCGCATCGTCTCCATGCGCGACGGTCAGATCGACAGCACGTCCGGCATCGAGGAGCCGGTGTGACCTGCGCACCCGCCTCGGGCGCCCACTCTGGCAGCCGGGCGATCCGTTGCCCGGGCCTGCGGCGTCCCGGCCCCCGGCGCCGCGGCGCGGCCACCCAGCCGTGCGGTGCCCAGCCGTGCGGTGCCC
>Ga0207712_10002729_pt1 | contig 11281 bp, 6 predicted proteins | sample KBSS44metaG_FD_184402 | JGI IMG/M metagenome (GOLD analysis project Ga0207712, IMG submission 184402) | Switchgrass rhizosphere microbial communities from Kellogg Biological Station, Michigan, USA - KBS S4-4 metaG (SPAdes) (version 2) | ecosystem: Host-associated > Plants > Roots > Rhizosphere >... | reverse complement strand
GTTTCGGCGGTCGTGTCGATCGTTTTCGGCGTAGCGCCGGCGCCGCTTCCGGTCACCTGGATGCGACGGGACTTCGTCTCTTCTCGTTTCGGCAACGTCACGCGCAACACGCCATTGTTGTATTCGGCGGTTGCTCCCTCAGCGGAAACTGTTTGCGGCAAAGTGAAAGAACGAGTGAAAGCGCCATACGAGCGTTCGACTCGATGGTAGTTGTCAGTCTCATCCGTCTTTTCAAACTTGCGCTCACCGCGGAGGGTAATGACATTGTTCTCAATCGAGAGATCGAAATCCTCCTGTTTCATTCCAGGAAGCTCGGCCTCGAGCACGATCTGGTCCTTGTTCTCATAGATGTCAACGCTGGGCGCCCATGCGCCACGGCCAATGCCCTCATCGCCGAAAGAGCGCGTTAGGTTCGTCGAGAACAGGCGATTCACTTCTTCCTGTAACGTCCGCAGATCGCGGAATGGGTCATAGCGAACAATAGTCATGGTCTAACTCTCCTCCTCTTATTATTCCTTGTTGTGTGAGCCCGGCTAGTAGCTGAGCGTGCCGTCATAATAAAGGTTGAGTCTTGTTCTGTCAAGTACGTAGTTTAGCCGCAAAAAGGCACAAAAAGCACAAAGTTTCTGATAGATATAGAGCGGTCGATTCCATTGGCGGACTTATTTTGTGCTTTTTGCGGCTAAATTCCGAAGAAGCGCTTGATGGCGGAGAGGATGCCGGCGGAGGAGTGGGTGTTGGCGGCGGAGTCGTCGGTTTGGGAGGCGAGGCCCTGGCGGCGTTCGGCCATGATGAAACTGAGGGATTCGACCAGGTCCGGGTTCGTATCGAACACACGCTTCATCGCGGCGTGGCCGATTTCGAGGACCTCAGTCTCTTCGAGCGCGAGCACATTGGCCGTCCTCGGCTCGCCAGTAAATAAGGCCATCTCGCCGAAGAAGTCGCCCTCATTCAAGGTTGCGACAGTCCGCGGGCGCCCATTTTCGCTAACCTGGACCCGGACCCGTCCTTTATGAACGACGAACATCGACGATCCGGGGTCGCCGGCCCGGATAACTGTCTCGCCGGGCGCAAATACGTGCCTGACTGCCGCCTGCGCCAGCATCGAGGTCTCGTCTGCCGACAAAGGCGCAAAAATATCGACAGCCGACAGCCGTTCCACAACCGCGCCGCCATCGCCGTCCCGCTGACCCATGCGGCTGGGCCTTTCGACGTACAGCGTTCGCGTCGGAAACGCGAAGTTCAAGCCGGCGCGGCGGAATGCGTACCAGATCCTTTGTCGGATCAGGGCGTCGGTGTCGTTGTACTTGGCGTAGTCGATAAGCCAGTATTTCACCTCGTAATCGACGCCGTTGTCGCCAAGATTTTTTATTCTGACGATGGGTGTGATCTTGTCGGAAACGTTATCGGTTTCGCGCACAGCCTCGCGCGTCACGTGGATAGTCTTCGCCGGAGAATCTGTGTAAAGCGTGTTGAAAAACACCAGCCGGGCGTTCAGGTTATCGCGGGGACAAACCTCGATCGGCTCTTTCGCCGCATTGCTGTTAGCGATCAATACCACGTGGTTCTGGAATGTCCGGATCTTGATCGCTCTCCAGCTAATCTCCTCGACGACGCCGGTGTGCCTTTGCGCGCCCACCGTTATCACGTCGCCTACCTGAAACGGCCGATCTGCCTGCAAAGAAATTCCGGCGAAGAAGTTGCCCAACGTGTCCTGGAGGGCAAGTCCGAGGATCACACCGAAGATCGCGGAGGTCGTGAACAGCGCTCCGAGATTCTGACCTGGAAAGAGGAACGTGAAAGCGATCAGGAAAAGAATCGTGAACGCGACGATCGTGAAGATGTTGCGAATGAGCGTTGGCGCGTCGATTCGTTTCAGCTTGAATGCGAGACCGAAAAACAGTGAGTTGAGCGCGCGTACAAACAGATAGCCGATGATCCCAACGAAGAACAGCTTGACTATTCTAACTATCGTGTCGGCTGACGGTGAGGGGCTCGCGCCCATCCGGTGCTCGAGCAGTGCTTTGACGTCAGCAGCGAACGACCAGAACAGATACGCCGCAAGCAGCGCGGCTGCCGAAGCCGCGAGGAAGAGAATCAGCTTGTTAGTAGAACGGGGACGAGTCATCCGTGTTCATTTGTGGCCAAACAACGCCGGAAACAGACTGATCAGTATAAATAGGAGCGAGAGAATCGTCACGAGAATTGCGGTCAGCCACGCGGCAATATTATAGAGCGGCCCGTTTACATGGCGGCCCATCAGCTCGCGATCGTTCACGAGTTTCAGCACTGCAAACAACACAAACGGCAATAGCAAGCCATTTATCACCTGCGTCACGAGCAAAACGCGGATGAGCGGCAGGCTCGGCATGCTCGCGATCGCTGCGCCCACCGCGATCAGAAAAGTAAACGTTCCGAGGAAGATCGGCGCTTCACGAAAACTGCGCGAGACGCCTTTTTCATATCCCAGTGCCTCGCTGATCGAATACGCCGTCGCGAGGGGCAACACCCCCGCGGCCAGCATCGACGCTCCGAGCAGTCCGATACCAAACAGTGTTTGCGCGTATCGTCCGGCGAGTGGCCGCAGGGCGTGAGCGGCGTCGGCTGCGCTCGTTACCTGGATACCGGCCTTGTGAAGCGTCGCTGCGGTCGAGACGACGATAAAGAACACGATCAAGATCGCGAAGATCGTTCCGACCCACACGTCGAGTTTCGTCAGTGAATATTCGTCAGGAGTCACTCCTTTTTCGACGACGGACGACTGAACGTAGACCTGCATGTACGGCGAGATCGTCGTTCCGATCACTGCGACGAACGTGAATAGAAACGCATATTCGAACTTGAATTCAGGACGGACAAGCCCTACTGCTACTGCACTCCAATCGGGCCGCGAAAGAAACGCGGACACGACGTACCCCAGAAACACGAGCGACATTAATAAAAACACCCGCTCGACTCTTTTATAGGAACCCTTGACGATGAGAAACCAAACGAGAATCGCCACTACCGGCACGGAGATGTAGTGCGACAAGCCGAAGAGCTCAGACGCCGCGGCGATGCCGACGAACTCCGAAACCGTGACGCCCGCGTTGGCAACCAGCAGCGCGAGCATGATCAGCGCCGTCCAGCGCACCCCGAAGCGCTCGCGAATCAGATCGGCGAGACCTTTGCCGGTGACTGCGCCCATACGAGCGCACATCTCCTGCACGATACCTAGACTGATAGTGATGGGAATGAGGATCCAGAGAAGTGAATAACCGAAGTCTGCCCCGACCGATGCGAACGTGGCGATGCCGCCGGCGTCATTGCCGGCATTGGCGGTGATCATTCCCGGGCCGAGGATAGCGAGGTAAGCGAGCAGGCGTCTGCGGCGCGCCACCGTTCGGCGCACACCCTGAGCTCCGCGACGCATTAAGCGACGTCCGGCAGTTCGCACTGCTGCTCGCGGTTCTGACACTTGGCGGGTCACCGTCCTTCATAACAAAACCTTAAACAGGATTTACAAGATTTCTCATGACTAACAGGATTGTTCTTGTAAATCATGAAACATCTTGTAAATCTTGTCAGCCAAAGAGCCTGGGCAAGCGCTGTCGCCAATCCTTTGGCAACAGTATTTCCATCGCGTCGTCCACCGTGATGATGCCGAGTATATCTCCTGATTCATCGATCACGGGAAGCGCCAGCAGGTTATATTCAGCAATCCGCTGCGCGACTTCCTTCGCGGGCTCTTCCGGTTCCGCTCGTTGAAATTCCGTTCGCATCACGCTTTCGAGCGGCATCGACGGATCCGCGAGAATCAAGCTCCGCAATGCGATCACGCCAGCGAGTTTCCACGATCCTTCTTCCTCGACCACATAGAGGTAGTAGATCATGTTTGGCGTCTCGGCCATCTCGCGCAGTCGTGCGAGTGCTTCACCGACTGTAAGCGCGCGTGGCAGCGTGACGAACTCCGTCGTCATCAACCCGCCCGCGGTGTCGTCTTCATAAGGAAGCAGCTCGACGACGTCAGCCTGCTCGTCGAGTTCCATCAGGCCGAGCAGTTCTTCCGCCTTCTCTTCGGGAAGATCTCCGAGCACGTCGGCAGCTTCGTCAGGCGACATCCATTCGAGAATGTCGGCGGCGCGCTCCTGGTCCATGTCGCCGAGTATGCGCGCCTGGCTCTCCGCCGGCATCTCTTCGAGTGTCTCGGCTGCGGTCTCGTCGTCGAGCGCTTCGACTACTTCCGATCCGTGATGGTACGAGAGTGCTTCCGCGAGGCGCGCGATCTCGACCGGATGGAGGCGCGCGAGTTTATCGCTCGATGATTTCAACTGCACGGTGGCGGCGTCAGTCGCGAGGTATCCGACGTCGGCCCAATCAAGAACTTCAACCGGTCTTCTCGAGCCTGCAAAACCGGCAGGCGCGAGTCGTCGCCACAAGCCCTGGAGACTTACGTCCGCGCCAGTCACGCGCCACTCGCCGGCGGCCTCGATGATCTGTACATCGTTGACGCGAACGACTCGTTTGCCGTCGACGTCGATCAGTTGTTTGTCGAGCACATCACGCGCGAGCAGGACTTCACTTTCGCGACGCACGAATGGACGGAGGTCGAGAATGTCTGAATTGAGGCGCACGCCGTTTTGACTCAACTGCGTGATGCGCCAGCGCGGGAGGAAGAAGTCGCGGCGACGATAGCGCGCGACGAAACCGGTCACGGGAGGATGATCGTCCTTGCCGAGACGCACGATCACGTCTTTGACAGTGGCCACACGTAAGCCTTCGAGGTCGCGTATCGGCCGGCCCAAAACCTGGGATAAGTAGAGCATGGCTGCATAATACAGGAGCCACGGATGAACACGGAAAGGACGGATTTATTTCAGCAGATTTATTGCGCGGTCGAGGGTGCGGTCATGCTGAGAATAGATATCAGTTCTCGTTAGCGGAATTACTTTATCAGGCTTGATCCCGGCGCCTTCGAGTCGCACGCCGCCCGCAGTCTTATAGTCAAACTCACTGACATCCAACACGCCGCCATCCGGCAACGCGTGCCGGCTTCGAATCGCAAGCACGCAACCGCACGTGCCGCTGCCAAGCACCTGCGCGCGACCTTTCGCCTGCAACGTCGCCGCGAGGATCTCCGCGGCGCTCGAAGTGTTTTCACTCGTCAGTACAACTAAAGGAAGTTTGATTGGCGCGAGAGCTGAGCTGCGCCACAAGCGCTTCGGAAAAGTTTGCAACTCGAATGACGCGCCGGAACGATCTGCAAACCTGCCGAGGTTGGTGCCTTCATCGAGAAACAGCGACGCCACGTCAGCCATCGCTTCAGCATCACCACCGCCATTGGCGCGTAGATCTAGAACGATCCCTTCCGTTCCTTCGAGAACTTCCGGCAGGCTCTTCGCAAACTCGATCGCGACGCTCTGCGTGAAAGCATCGAGCCGGAGAATCGCGATCTTTTCCTTGCGCTGATTGCTGAACCCGAGATTGCGCTGGCTCCAGTAACGCTGCAGCACGGTTGACTTGTGCTTGCCGTTGCGAGTGATCCATCCGATCTTGACGTTCGTGCCTGCTGATCCGTCGAAGAGGTTTGCGATCACTCGATGGCGAATGTTGCCTTCTTCTCCCAGACCGAGGTAGCGCATGCGTTGCGCGACAAACTGCGCGGCGGGAACATCGTCGATGCTGACGATCACATCGCCTTGTCGGATATCAGTCTTCGACGCCGCTGAGCCTGCCTCGACTTGTATGACTGTCGGCGCACGCTCAACTTCGCGAATCGTCAAACCAACGGTCACAAACCGCGGCGTCCACCAGTCAAACTTTTCATCAGGTGAATAAACTCGCGTGTGCGCGTCGCGCAGTGAAGCAATCATCTGGCGCAGCACATCGTAAAACTCCTGCGTGTTGCCGGCGCGTGCTGCGACCGGACGAAACGCGGTTCGTTTTGCCTGCCAGTCGATTCCATGAAACTTCGGATCGTAGTAACGATCCTGAATCGTTTCCCAAACGTCGTCGAACACTGCGAGACGACCTTCGACGGTGGCTGTCGATACGAGTTTGGAATCATCGCGAACTGCGCGCGCAACACGTGTAACGGCGAATTGAGAAACTAAGAGGGCGATCAGGAGAGCGGCAAACGAATTTCTGATAGCGCGGTTTCTTCCCATCTCTACCTCGGTGGCTTGCGAAAGTTATAGCGCAGCATCACGCGCATCGGTATCGGCGTTCCGTTCTTCATTGCCGGGAAGAAGTGCAATTGACGAACTGTCGCAATAGTCGATTCGTCGAGACCGAAACCGCCCCAACGAACGATTTGTATCTCACCAACCTCGCCGTCGGCGCCAACATCGACAACGACGTCGACTGTGGCTTCAGCATCGGCGCGAGCTGCGGACTGCGGATATTCAGGTCGCAGCCTTCGATAAGGCCGGGGCGTGCGAAGGCCCTGAACCTCGGCAGCTTTCTCGTCTTCAGGCGCCTCCTCGATCACTGCTTCCGCGGAAGCTGTCAAAACAGTGCGTTGCATTCGCTCGTCTTCGTGGCTCTTCTTTATTACGCCGATTAGACGCTGGGACAGAGCGTCGTCCGCGAGATACTGTGACAGCCGTGCTTCCGCTTTGGTTGCTTCGGCGTTTTCAAAGCTGGGGCGCTCCCATAATAGTAAACGACCCGTGCGCGCGCTCACCAAAAAAATAGAGCAGTACGACTCAAAATAAACGGGCGACTCGAAAGACGACCGTCGCACGGTTTGTGCGTCTCCGAGAATATAGAACTCGGTTGCCAGCGCCGCACCCAGATCGCGCGCCTCGCTCACCGTCAGGTTCAATGATCCCGTGTAACCGATTCCTTTCGCCGCAGCTCGACTCAGATCAGCGTCGGCGATAGTTAATTCTCCAGTTGAACGAAGTCGAGCACGAATTGTTTCCGATGCTTGTTTCGCTATCGGCGTCGATCCAAAATCCAGCACACTCAAAACCGGCGCCTGTGCTTGTGCCGTCGCCACCAGAAGTGCAAACAAAGCGACAGCAATCAAAACACGACCCATTCTACACTTGCGCTTTTTGTGCCTCTTTGTGGCTACCACGATGATAGATTTCGTAGACTTCGTTCTTCACGTCAGCGGGGAAACAAACTCGATGCAGCTCGTAAGCGTGTTGTAGTCCCTTCACTACATTACTCACTTCACTGATCTCGCGAATCTGTGGCGCAGCATAACCGCTCTCCACGTAGATGTGTGTCTTGGGTTCCGATTTTTCAGTTTCGTAGTACCCGTAATACGGCACGTCGCTGGCATGGTCCTCGATAAAGTAATAATCAGGATCGAACCCGGCCCGTGCGACTGTCTCCCTTGCGGTCGTGAGAAACGCAGCCTTGTGATCGTGCGGCATATCGAGATCGATCGCCTTGAACATACGCCGTGAAACAAAGCGCCGGCTCAGATCGCTCAGAATCGCATCGCCGGACCTTTGCCACTGCTTGATATGGAACACGAAATCGGAATCATCGACTTGCATGTGATCGCTAACTGTCAGTGTTTCGCGACGCAGTATTTTCTCGAAGGCAGTTGCCGGCGCGTGCCACACTTCTTTGCCCTGGTCCAGTAGCTCCAACGCTCGTCGCATGATCGAGCGCAACACCGCCTCCGCCGATCGCAGCGTGCGATGAAAATAGACCTGGCGAAACATGTAGTAACGCGCTTGCAGATATTCCTCCACAGCGTAGATTCCACGCGCCTGCACGTAAACGCGATCGGCAGCTTCGTCGATCGCGAGCGCGTTGATAATCCACTCGAGATCGTAGATGCCATACTTCGCGCCGGTCATGAGCGAGTCGCGCAATAGGTAATCCATTCGATCGACGTCGAGCTGCGACGAAACGAGTTGGGCCAGCGCCGCTGGTTGAAACTTGCCTTCGATGATCGATGCGACTTTAAGAGGCAAGTCACTCGAATGCGATCGCAGCAGCTCGCCGATTTCAGAATGGTCGTCGAGGATAACCTGCACGGTCCAACGCTCGTGATGAAAGTTGAGCACCTTCTCCATCACGTGTGAGAAAGAGCCATGGCCCACGTCGTGAAGCAGGGCGGCGGCGCGTGCGGCGACGCGATCTTCCGGATCGATCGCATAAGTTTCACTCAATCGATCGAGCACACGCGTCATGAGATGAAATGCGCCGAGTGAATGAGTGAAGCGTGAATGTTCCGCGCCCTGGTAAGTATAGAGACCGAGACCGAGTTGCTTGATGCGGCGCAGACGCTGAAACTCCGCAGCGTCGATCAACCGCATCATCAACTCGCCTTCATCGGAATCAGTTTGGAGACGGATGATGTTGTGAACTGGATCGCGATAGATGCGTTCAGGCATTGCGAGAATATTAACAGACAGACGCGCACTTAGAGCTAAGTCGTTTTACAGGATTCACATGATTTTTCGGGACTAGCGTGCAAATTCTCCAACAGCCTTCCCGCCCAGCCTCACCACTGGCTCCGGTTGAAATTTCTGGATATTCCCATTTTTTTGGATTTGAACTGCTTCCTCCCAGTTGTTAAGTCTCCGAATACTTAGAGAATCGTCCACATGCCGCGCGGGCATGGCATTTGCCAAAACCCGGCCCGACGAGGCCTCTTTTTTAGCCGCTCGTTTTGGAATTCTTCGGTGCTGCCAATAAAAAGGGAGATTTTTTCACAGGAGGGGGCGGCACCATTTGTCCAGTTTAAGAAAGGAAAGCAGAAAATGAAGAATGTCTTTAAGTTTATTGCTCTGTCGGCACTGCTGATGTCATTCGCGCTATTTGCTGGTAGCGTGTTTGCACAGACGTCAACGACGGGGTCAATTGAAGGATCGGTCACCGACACCACCGGTGCAGCCGTTCCGGGAATCGCTGTTAAGGTGTCGAGCAGTAACCTGATTTCGGCGCAAACGGCGACGACCGACGACAACGGTCGTTACAGAATACTGAATCTTCCGCCAGGAAAATATACGGTTATAGTTGAAGCGGAAAAGGGATTCGCCAAGTTTGAAAGATCTGAGGTTGAAGTAAATCTTTCCCGAAACACCTCCGTTGAAGTTCAGCTTCAACCAGCAGGTGCACAGGCGAGTGTGACGATTACCGACACGGCCGGCGCTGCTGTTGACGTTTCTGGCAACACCACCGGTTCTAACGTTTCGTCCGATCAGTTTTCAAACTTCCCGACCCAGCGTACTGTGCAAGGCCTCTACACGATCGCGCCTACAGTAACCCGTTCGGGTTTGCGCGACGCGACTGGCCGCGACCGAGATCCTTCGGTGGCTGGTTCATCGGGTCCCGAGAACAACTACATCCTCGACGGTGTGAACACGACTGACCCCGCGTTTGGTGGTTCAGGTGCGAACCTTCCGTTCGAGTTTGTGCAGGAAGTTGAAATCAAGACCGGTGCGTATGGTCCGGAATACGGAAAATCGACCGGCGGTATTTTCAACGTTATCACCAAGAGTGGTGGTAATGAATTTCACGGCGACGTCTTCGGCTATGGCACGAGCAAAGGCCTCGTGCGCGAAGTGAAGAACTTCCCGTTCACCGGTTCGGCGTTCAACGGCTTCTCAGAAGTTGACGTTGGCGGCGACATCGGCGGTCCGATCGTGAAAGACAAGCTCTGGTTCTTTGGAGCTTTCAATCCACAGAAGCGAAAGAATTATTACCTGACGCAAACGTTCCACCTGCCCGTGGACAACGACGTAACGATTCCGTTCTACGCCGGCAAGATCACATGGGCACTCAATCCGCGTAACACCTTCACGGCCTCGACCTTCGGCGATTTCACAAAGATCGACGGATTCCTGGCCACCGCAGCCCTGAACAATGTCAACGGTTTTGGCAACGACATCACGGCTTTTGAAGGACGCCAGGAGACTGGTGGACACAACTACGCATTCCGTCTCAACTCAACGATCACGAACACGTTCATCGCTGAGGTCTCAGGCGGCCTGCACTTCCAGAGAGCAAACACGATCCCGCGCGCGATCGATGCTCCACTCATCACCGACAACTTTGCGGTGTTGAGAGGCGGCAATGTGCTGACTCCGGTATCGACTGGTGTTAACTTCGGCGCCGGCACTGGCTTCCTCGATTTCGTTGACGGTCGCGGTGGCTCATTGCAGCGCAACTTCGCACGTGGTCCCGGCTTTGGTCTGTTCTCAGATCAAACTCGTAACCGCTATGAAGTGAACGCTCACATGCAGAACATCGTGGGCGGCACCCACACGATCAAGTGGGGTTTTGAGTACAATCGTAACAGTTACGACATCAACACCCTCTCGAGTGGTCCGGCTGTCACCTATGCGTTTACGCCGGGTCTCGGACTGAGCAACACCAACGGCGACTCAAATGTCACCAATGGTTCGCGCATCGCCAACAACTGGTTGGTTTGCACTGTTCGTACCAGTGCCATCACTTGTCCCAACCAGGCAGGTGTGGACCGTGCTCTGGCTATTCCGGGTGCGACACTGGCGGCTCTGGGTCTGACTGTTAATGCAGCCCCGACAGCCATCACCACCGCGGAAGCGTTTGGTAATCCGTTCATTATCAGGAATACCACCCGCGTTCGTGACTTCGAGCTTGTCGGTGGAACCTACACCAACGTGGAAAGCTTCTACGCCGGCGACGATTGGAAATTCGCCAAGAACTTCCAGCTCAGCTTCGGCATCCGTTTCGATTACCAGCAGTCGTATGGTAACGATAGCAGCACCTACCTGAAGTTCAACAACTTTGACGACAACGCTGCGCCGCGCTTCGGCTTCATCTGGGACTTCACCGGAAAAGGCCGCGGCAAGGTATTTGCCAACTACGCGCAGTTCATCGAAGCTCCGATTCCGCTAGACGTCAACGTCCGCGCAGGCGGCGGCGACGTGCAGACGGACAAGAACTTCAACGTCAACAGACTGAATGCACCGGCGGGCTCGTTGATCGTTCCGGGCGTCAGCACCGGAGCCACCAACCTGGGCTCTGATGCAACACCGGCCGACCAGGGCCTGAAGCCGCAGAGTATCCGTGAGTTCACGGCTGGTATGGAGTATGAAATCGGCCACGACATCACTCTCGGAACCCGCGGCACCTATCGTGCGATGGTCAACGTCATTGAAGACGGTTCATTCGATGACGGCGACACCTACTTCATCTTCAACCCGGGCCGCATCGGTCCAGGCACGACTGAAGAAAACGCCTGCGCTGGTGATGCAGCGACTGGTCGCGCTCCTCAGTGCTTTGGACGCGCTCAGCGTTTCTACCGCGCAATCGAGTTCACCGCCACGAAGCGATTTACGAATAA